>Ga0182021_10007965_pt1 | contig 12571 bp, 8 predicted proteins | sample 612E3MmetaG_FD_120493 | JGI IMG/M metagenome (GOLD analysis project Ga0182021, IMG submission 120493) | Permafrost microbial communities from Stordalen Mire, Sweden - 612E3M metaG (Illumina Assembly) | ecosystem: Environmental > Terrestrial > Soil > Wetlands > Permafrost | place: Sweden... | reverse complement strand
CCGATATTCATATTAAATGGCAGTCTTAAATCAAGTTCATCGAGCAGTGGAAATCTCAATTCCACATTAGTCTGCCAGAGTTTCGTACCCCGAATTGATATCCAGGGCCAGCCTCTGAGTGACCAGCTTCCGCCCAATAAATACCTTCTCGCATTTTTACCTTCATTCATAAAGAATTGTCCTCGAAACGCAAGTGATGTTGGTCGCGCAAGCCTGACATATTTTCTGTAGTCGAACAAAATGCTGTAATAATTTTCAGTAGAATTTTCGATGTCGGATGTATAACCAAGCGTAAGGTTTAACCTTTCCCCGTCTATTGGTCCGGTATAGTACCAGAGCGTATTATCCCGGACATAGGAAACTGAATTCGATAATAATAATGACCTTCTGTTGTTAAGAATATCTATATCTTTTTCGGATTCCGATAAGCTCGTCGAGGTTTCAATCCTTTTAAAGAAAGAAAGGGGATAAGAAAAACTTAAATAGCCTCCGTAAATTCTTTCATAATAAACCAAATCACTTTCGGTGAGGTCATATCTTTCGCCTGAAAGATGGTATATGCCATAAGCATAGTTTAGTCTTTTTTCGAGTGAAAGTTTTGAAATTGCAATATTAAAACTTTTCCAGAATTCAGTCTCGTAATTCGAATTGTTGTAAATGAGAAAATAATATCTTTCATTGCTCAGCATATCGCTTAAAGACAAAGCCCCTCCTGCGAACGTTCCGAATACAGGGTCGGTTGTCAATGCAGTTGTGGCAATATCAAGAGTGAATTTCTTTTCATATTTCAGATTTAATTTCTGCTCATCTGAATTTAATTTTGAAACTGTCCAGGTATTTTTCAATTCCGATTTATCGGTTTCTTTTGTAATGCTGCTCGTATCGAAATTTTTTGACACGTTATCAATCATCCGGATAGTAATGTTTCCGCGCTCATAAGAAGAAAAAACAATTTTATCTTCTCCGCACCATTTCGGGTCGAATGCGGAAGTAGTAAAATTTGTAATCTGTTTCATTTTTGTGGGAGTTTGAAAAACAGAATCTATTATCCAGATATTTTGAGAGCCGTTTACGTTTGAAGTGAAAACTATTTTATTTCCGTCTTTTGAAAATTGCGGTGCGTTATCTATTTCATCTCCTTTTGTGAGATAATCTATTTTATTCGTTTTAAGATTATATAAAAAAAGATTGTACCGATTATTTTTCCCATAAAGAGTTCTGTCGGAAGCAAAGACAAGATATTCTCCATCGGGAGAAAAACAAGGATCGATGTCATCATAATAATCATTTGTAAGTCTTTTCAATTCGCTTGTTTCCAGATTTAAAATATATAAATCGATTTTACCCGAAAATTCCGTTCCCGAAAATGCAATTTGCTTATTGTCTTTGCTCCAGGCAGGCGAGCCGATTCCAACAATATCGTTGAAAGAATAATCAGACAATATTTTGTCAAGGTTTATATCGTAAATATATAACTCATCTTTTTCTCCGCGCTGTGTTATGAATGCAAGTCTGCCGTTTTTAGAAATATCCAGACCTGTTCTGAAATAATGGAATTGCTCGAATTCATCTGTAGATTCACCTTCAATTACGAGGTCGCACACACCGCGTTTTTCAAGACCGGTCTTAAAAATGCTTGTGTATCCTGTGCGATTGCCAATAAAGAATATTTCTTCTTTACCATTCAGATTAATATAAGCAGGTTTATGAGCAAACCCGTCGGAGAAAATATTTTTGCTAACCTGTGACGGATTATCATATTGCGTAAGCAAGGGATAATATTGCTTCTTCAAATAATAAAGAAAATCTCTGTCGAATTCCGCATAATCTTTCCCGATTGTATATTTCATAACTACCTCAAAATTATCGTCCATAAACATATTATCAATTAATTGTATAATTTTATCTTCACCATAATTATCGCTTATATACTGTAAAACTCTTTGTCCGAGTTTATACATAAAGAATGTTCCAAAAAATTCTTCCCAGTTGCTCAAGCCCACGATATAGTTATGCAATACGGCATCTTTCATTACCATTTCTGCCTGCATATCCCATTCGGTTGAAAAATATTCTGCGAGACCTTCCGTAAACCATAAGGGTAGTACGCGGTCGGAAATAAGACCATGCAGTTTTAAATCACCGGAAAGTTTACTTGTCATAAAAACGTGCGTAAGTTCGTGCCGGATTACGTGTTTGAAATTTCCAAGCGAGCCGTCAAACGGAATTACAACCCTGCCTTTTATGAATTCAAAGAAACCGCCAACTCCATCGGGTATCAGACCCTCAGTAGTGTTGGTTTGTTTAAAATGTGTAGGTGAAGAATAAAAAATCAGAGGAACGGTATCGATTAAACTGTGTTTAAATTTCTGTTGTAAGACTTTATAGCTTTCTTCGGCAAAGTAGGCGCCCTGTTCGGCAAGCTCCTTCTCCTCTTTATAATAATGTATTTGAAAATGTTCGGTGGATAAAACGTACCATTCGAAGTTTGAATATTGAACTTTATTTCTTCCGAAGTCAACGAACTGAGAATTCGCAGACGTACTAAAAAGAAAAAATAATGTTAAAAAGGATATTATTTTTATAAATACTCTCCTCATTTCAATATTCTATATTTTATTTAATATTGTTGACATTATTTATTATTTCAATTCAAATTTAACGGATAAAAAACTTTTTCAAATTTTATGATATGTTGTGTCTGAATAATATATATTAAAAAAGGTAGCTTGCAAATGAAAATAACTACTTTTAATTTATGATAACGCTCCAATGCTTATTCAACATTTAATAAGGTAATAAAAACAAAAATAATAGTATGAAATCTAATTTATTCAGATTTTCTTTTCTCTACATATTTTCTTTAGTTTATTTGTTTTCCGGCTGTGCGCAATCGAATTTAAATGAAAACCCGGCAGAGTTAAAAAAAATAATAGAAGAGTTTAAGAAAAAAGATGTTAAAGATTTCGGGAAAAAAGATTTAACAAAGATATTAAAATTTCTTGAAAAATTTACAAAAGATAATCCCGATAACCAGGAGGGGCATTATTTCCTTGGATATATTTATGACCGTATGGGTTTGCCGGACGGAAGTAAATTTTATGATACTTACGTTAAATACGAAATCAAAGCTTCCGACGAATTCAGAAAAGTCATCGAAATAAATCCTGATTATAAAGGGGAATACTACATATTATCACCTTACTCAAAAATTAGTTCTTTATGGGCAACAATAGCAGTGAAATATTTGGTGGAAGGAAAAACCGACTTGGCTAAATGGGCGTTCAAAAAGGGGAAGGAATTGGGAGGTTTCTCCGCCGAAGTGCTCGAGCACAACAGGGCTTTGATGTCATGTTGCAAAAAGAATGCTATACTATTTACAAACGGAGATATGGATACATTTCCTTTGTGGTATTTGCAGTTAGTTGAAAATTACAGGCGTGATATTACAATCGTTAATACAAGTTTGCTTAATGCCGATTGGTACAGCATACAATTAAAAAATCATTATATGTTTGGGGATAATAATATTAAAATAAATATATCGGGTGAAAAAATTAAATCTCTAACTCCTGTTATGTGGGAACCAAAATTAGTTTCCATACCTGTTCCGGAAAATATATTATTAGAATACGATGTAAAAGATTCAACGATGTTAACAACAGATACAATGTCATGGCTAATGCCTAATACTCTTGAATATGGCAATAATAAAGGAATCAGAATACAGGATATCCTTGTAAAAGAAATTATAGAAAGTAATAATTGGGATAGAGATGTTAATTTTGTAATAGGTCCGGATGAAAATTATATAGGACTTTACCAGTATCTTAGATACAGCGGTCTTGTATATCAGTTAACTCCAAAGAAATGTAAAGAATATTTTATTGATTTCGATAAAACGGCAACGTATACATGCTTTTGTACAGATTATGATGCAAGCAAAATTCAGCCCGGCATTAAATGGGACGTAATAAATGGCATTGCAAAATCTTACGACAGGGATGTTCGTTATATTCCGGATGAATACAGGTACATACTAATGCAATACTATAATTATTTAAAGATGGAAGACAGCGCATTATGTGATGTTGTGTTACGCAGGATGGAAGAAAAGCTGCCGGTAGATGTTTGCGTTCCCGCATTTTTTATGTATTATAATATGAAAAATTTTTATGCAACATCGGAAAAAACAAATGATTTCGAAAAAATAATCCCTAAAATCGAGAAAGTGATTTTAGTCAAACTAAACCGGGAAGAATTTTTAGACAGAGATTATTATACTTATAAAACACTCATTCAAATATATAACGATTCGAAAGACTATAAGAAGGCAATCTATGCATTAGAAAAAATAAAATCCGCCTACCCGGAAGATTCAATCATTATTAAACAGTTAAATAATTTCAGGACAATGGAAGGGAAGTGAGAAGATAATTATGATATGTTTTGTAGAAAGTTTTTACGGCTAACAATCGTGAGATGATAAAAATATTATTGCAGACGGAATATACTCCGCCTGCAATAATAATAATATTATTTTGAGAATGGGTTTGAATCAAATCTGAATGTAAAAGCGATAAAAGGATCAAACACAGCCGTTTTTTTATTTAACTTATCAACATCTACCGCAGAAATTTTTTGAAATTCGGAATAAGAATCAGATGGTTTGTTTATTACCCGACCGGATATACCAAGAATTAAATTCAGGTTATGATTATAGGTTATTGCAAATCCGAACATCAAAAGAGGAGATTGCACATCGATATCTAATCCTAATCCACCACAAAAGCCACAAGACCAATTCCTTAGTTCTTTATCATCCGGCATCCACGTAAAAAATATCGATGGAGCAAAATCAAATTGAGAACGGGAAGGGGATGACACAGAAACTATATTTGTATCATTATTTATATTCTTTGCAATAAATTCTTTCCTCTGTTTTAAAACATTTGATATAAAAGTAACTCCATAGGATGTCAGCCAGTTACCTCTACTTCCCCCATCGAAAATATAAGTCCATGTTTTCCCGTTTTTTCTAAAAATTGTAAATTCTAATTTTTGTCCCGGTTTTAATGTGAATGTTTCCTTAATATCTTTTGTCGTTTTTTCAAGTAGTGATTCCATTATTTTTGTGTTACTAACAAATTCGCTATTCTGACACGGACTATTTTTTAGTTCTTCAAAATTAATCTCAATGTTTGGTTTTTCTTTTCTTATCTGTGTCTCATCTTGAATACCATTAAGTTTATTTATTAAGTTTATTAAATCTGCCAATTTGCTTGCACAATTATCGGAATCTTCCGTTATGGATTTCTTAGCTGTTTCTGTTGTATAATGTAAAGGAGGAATTGTAGCATTATATTTATGATCCGTATAGTAATACTCTTCAGTTGGAACAAGATTTATAAAAATAATGTGGAAATTAGTTTTAGAGTCAACATAGTAAGTTTGAGAACTATCGTTGGTATCGGAACCGAGATCAAGAACATACGTTTGGTTTTGTGAAAATGAATCTGTTGATGCACAAAAAAGTAAGAATATATAAGCAAAAATAGTTTTTTTCATATTAAAAATTATTTATATAATATTAATTTGTTATTTTAAAATGTTCTTTATAAATTCCAATTTGTCGCGTATCGATTTAATGTTATTATTATATTCATCCATAACGGGATCATTCTGCACATTCAATCCTTTTGTCCCGCTTGGAATAAGTTTAAGTTGATTTGAGAGGTCCTCAAGACTACTCTTTATATTATTTATTTTAGCGTCTTTTACTGCAGCTTCCAATTTACTTTGTAATAAATCAAGAAGCGATTTTCCTGCATAACTGGCGACAACAGAAACTGCAATAAGTTTAAATGCTTCTGATGGTGGTAATATATATAATACTGCCAATGCCGCCACTGAACCTACCAAAATATTAGCGAAAATTCCCATTTTAGATATTTGGTCTTTATCTTCAGTAATTTTATGAGTTATACCACCTACGGCGCCGAATACCACAGTTATGAATAATACAATCCATGTAGATGATTGACAAATGGATTCTATAATTTTTGAAACATCACTTGAAGTTTGAATTAAATTAATCATAATTAATCTCCATTATTTAATTTTTAAAATTATTTTGAAAAAGGTCTTTGGTTATCGAAATCGGGATTTTCTTTTCCAATAAGGTTGGTTTCGGGAATTTGCTCACACTTATTCATACTATTTTTGATTGAATTAAAAAATTCAATATAATTGCCTGTAAATGCTCCGTTATCCCAAACAGATAATAAATTTTGTGTAAACAGTCCATTTTTATTACCATCCTGTGCCGTTGTGCCATCAATAGCTGCGGCGAATAATCTTACCGATACCAAAACTTTACTCTCGTTTTGCTTGTATTTTAAATTTCGTAATATGTTATCATAAAAATCTTTATTCTTTTCATATGCTTTTACTGTTGTTTCTCTTGGCAAATATTTTACTTTAAAACCATTTATAGTCTTTTTAGGTGGTATTCCTGACATCAGCAATGCTCTTGTTACTGTACCACTATTACAACTGTCAGAAACAATAAATATTCTAACTCCTTCTTTAAATTCACACCATAAATTATATAATTCATCATCAATTAATTGACCATCATACAGACACCAGGTCTCATCGAGAAAGTCCGTTTCGTCTCCATTCGTATCGGGAATTTGACCGCCATGTCCTGAATATGTAATTAAAAAATAATCACCTTTATCAAGGGTAGATGCAATATTTTTTATCTGTGATATGACATTTTTACGGGTAGCATCTTTTGTCAACAAGACATTTACATCATCATAATTTAAATATCTTGCTATAGATGCCATATCATTAGCATCATTCTCTCATGCGTTTAGGCTTCCGTTATTTCCGCAATATTGTTCCGGATTAATTGAATTCAATCCGATGTGCAACGAAATTGCTTTTGAGTTTCCCATAATTTTGTTTTTTAAATTTAAAAATAGTTTTTTAAAGCATTGATAAGAAATATTTTTCAAAAATTAAAAAATATTAATTATTTCTAATTAGAAATCGGATATATTTGATTAAGGAAATATTTTATAAGAGTAATCTCAAATTTTTTGTCGCATTTCTGCATGTTAGAAATGAATTATGAAATGATAGTAGTTAAATATTTATACGACAAAAAAACAATAGATAATAGTTCAATCATTTATTTCCCTCCGGAAATTGCCGAATGATTGACAGGTGCAATTTTCGTTAATTTAGTATTAATATAATTGTACTTTATTTATATGTCAAGAACATTTTGCGTGCATTGAATGTATTTTATACGGAATGAATCCTTTGGTATAGTTTTTGATTGTTAAATATAATATTTGACGCGTGTACTGAATTATAAAGTAATTTGCTATATTAAAAAAATATTTATCAGAGTTTATATGGTTCGGAAATATGAAATTTTCTAAATTGTTTTTTGTTTAATAAAACTATATAATTATTATATAAACCAATATTAATCAATATGTTTATAGGACATTTCGGAGTTGGTCTTGCGGGTAAAAAGCCCTGTAAAGAAGTTTCGCTCGGAACGTTATTTATGGCGGCACAATGGCTTGACCTTGTCTGGCCGATATTTTTGATTCTGAATATCGAGGTTGTTAAATTAAATCCGGGTGATACGAAGTTAACTCCTTTGAATTTCGAATTTTATCCTTTTAGCCACAGCTTATTATATGCATTTATATGGAGTGTGATATTCGGTTCAATTTATTTTTTAATTAAAGGTAAAGTAAAAAATTCAATTATACTCGGGGCTCTTGTTATGAGTCACTGGGTGCTTGACCTTTTCGTACACCGTCCCGACCTGCCGTTATATCCGAATGGTCCTATGGAGGGATTCGGATTATGGAACTTTCCTGCAATCGAGATTCCGCTTGAAATAATAATCTTTGCAGTCGGCATTTATATATATGTTTCCGTTACAAAGCCAAAAGATAAAATTGGCATATATGCCTTTTGGAGTCTCATTGCTTTTTTATTTATAATTTATTTTATGAATCTATTTGGTCCTCCGCCAACGGATGTTAAAGCAATCGGTTATGTAGGTTTAGCGCAATGGCTGATAATTTTTTGGGCTTTTTGGGCAAGCAAACACAGGGAATTAAAAAATAAAAAATAGAAAATAAAAAATAAATAAGAGCAAACAATAAACAAAAAATGCGATCTTTGCATCCCGATGTTCTATATCGGGACAGATAACAGAGAAGGTATTCTAATGTATGGCGATGTATTCATCGAGCTGGGTGTGCCACGTGTCGAGGTCTAATGTTTTGGGAATAGTTTCTTCGCCGAATAAAAGGTCGACCATATAGTGAGGTTTTTTACCGCCGATGAAAATAGCTTTTGTGCAGGATATGCAATATACAATCACATCTTCAACGGGCATTTGTGACGCTCGTTTTTTCATTTGTAATTCGACTTTTTCAACAGGAATCTCTCCGTAAAAACTGTCACCGCAGCAAATACTTTTAGTTTTAGTGCTTTCAGGTTCAATAATATTGATATTCATTTTATCCGCTAAAGTTCTGATTGCATTGTGAATTCTATCCTGGTCTCGCGTGGGGCAGGCATCGATGATGGTCATGGTCTTACCATTATAATCCGGGAGCGGAAAGAAATCACTTTCAGCAAGAACTTCCCAGAGAGATATTGTTGATGAATTTTTATAATCGTTTCTGAATCGTTTATCACATCCCGGACAGATGTTTATAACTTCTGTTTCGGATTCGAAGTTAGGGTCGTGTTTACAGCAGGTTTGTAATTCGCCTACATCGTGTAAATTCTCATTGAGAATTTTATATAATTTATCACCAAGTTCGGGTTTATATAAACGCATTGCACATCCGGGAGTAAAAACTTTTTTCATGATGAAGAATATGTTAACATATGGAAATAAATATTTTTGTTTAATGTGTTTTGGGCTAAAGCCCAATTTGAGATAATCTAATCCACGAGCTAAAGCTCGTGGCAATTGAGCAAGAACAAGAATCACATCTGAACAAGAATTTTAATTAATCAATAATAAGAATCATATCTGCAAAAATAAGAAAAAAATTCTAGTGTGGTTAATTATACCTGTATTTTATTACAAATATATTTGATATCAATTTAAACCGCTACCGATAATTTGACAGGCAATTTTAAAATTGAGCTCTTGCTTTAACATTTAAAATTTAGCATTTAACATTAAAAATTGCTCTTCTAATTTTTATGTATATCTTTCTGAATCAGCTTATTTATAAATTTTACTCTTGAAGCTCCTTTTAGCTTAGCGAGTTTCTTATGGATATCTGCATCTTTTTCTGATTTCAAAGAAGCTATTGTGAAATCTATAATACTCGGTGTAAAAATATTTTCTCTTTCATATTCAGCCCGTTTAAGTTTTAATATATCGGCTGATGCTGAACACGTAGCAGGCAATACGGGTAAATCTTTAAATAGCGATTTATCTTTAAAAATATTTCCTTTAACATATAATTTTTCAGCGAGGCTGAGAGATTTATCATTCGTCAGACCCCACTCCGCAGCCAGTGTTAATGCGGCGAGTAAAAGATGTGCATTGGCACTACCATCAGGTGTTCGGATTTCAACTGTCTGCATACTTTCTATTTTAAGCGGTTCGCTGTTTAACCCGGGATTAACGCGAGAAGCAAGATTTTTTATCTTTGACCATCCGAGCGGAACGCGAATCATTGAACTTCTATTCGAGTCGCTCCAGCAAATTTTTGTTGGTGCTTCCTGGTCGGGTACTAATCTCAGATAAGAGGAACTTACTGTATTTCCAAATGCTGTCAGAGTATTCGAATACCTGCACAAACCGCCGATAAGTCTTCTTGCGTATTCGGTTAACACGCCTTCACTATCTACCATTACATTTTTCCCATCTTTAAAAAGCTTCATATGGACGTGCATTCCGTTTCCCGCATCGCCATCTTCTAATTTAGGTGCAAATGTTGCGAGCAACCCATTTTTATATGCAATATTTCTGATTAACCATTTCGCAAGTACAATGTTATCCGCTGTTTCATCAACAGGTGTCGCGAGAAGTTCTATTTCAAGTTGTTCGCCGGTTTTTCCATTCAATTCTTGAGAATTGCTTTCAATTTTATCTATGAATCCGACTTCATTGTGTGCATATTTTACAGCCCCGACGATTTGAGTCAGGGTCTTTAACATTTCAGCTAAAACCGTTCCGGTTTTGGAATATGGGGCTGAAATATGATATGCCTTCTGGCGTCTTGGCATATACATTTTTGTTTCATCATTATAAAACAAATAAAACTCGATTTCGCCAAGTGCAAATAAATCGAGTCCTGTATTTTTCTTTAATAAACGATGTGCATTCCCGAGAATATTATCCGGTGCATAAGGAGCGGGTTCTCCGTTTCCGTTTAAATACCTGCAAACAAAATCGAGACTTCCCGAATAAAAAGGATTGAAGAAAGCCGATTTATAAACCGGAACAATATACAAATCCGATAAACCTGAGTCAATCAATCCCTTGAATAGTGAAGAGCCGTCGACTCTTTCTCCCTCAGACAAAACAATTTCAGCATTTATTTTTGCAGGGATGGGGATTTTTAATTCTTTCAGTTTTCCGTCAAGTGCGGTGTAATGAAACGTAATTCTTTCGATTTGTTTTTCTTTAATAACTTTAATCAAATCCTCTCTCGTGAAATCTTCTTTTGGTTTATCCAAAAAAGCACTTATAGGATTGGAAAGAATATAATCATTTTTCATAGATAAAATTTATATTTAGACATAAAAAGCCCCGATATAAATATTATCGGGGCTTTTAAAATAAGAATTATACTTCGTAGTATAAATGGAATTCGTATGGATGTGGTCTTAACTGAACTTCCTTGATTTCTTTTTCCATTTTGTAATCTATCCAGGTTTGAATAAGTTCATCTGTAAACACACCGCCTTGTTTCAAGAATTCTTTATCTTCTTTAAGTCTTTCAAGGGCAACTTCAAAGTTAGACGGAGCCTGCTTTATGTTTTTATGTTCTTTTTCTTCCAGCTCATAAATATTTTTATCGAGCGGGTCACCCGGGTCTATTTTATTTATTATTCCATCAAGACCTGCCATCAGTATTGCAGGGAAGGCAAGATATGGATTTGCCGTACCATCAGGACATCTGAATTCGACTCTTTTTGTCTTTGGATTTGATGAATACATAGGTATTCGAATTGCGGCACTTCTGTTTCTCGATGAATATACAAGGTTTATTGGTGCTTCATAGCCAGGAACAAGTCTCTTGTATGAATTAGTTGTCGGGTTTGTAAATGCAAGCAATGCTGGTGAGTGTTTTAAAAGTCCGCCGATAAAATATAATGCCATTTGACTTAATCCTGCATATTTATCACCGGCAAAAAGAGGATTTCCGTCGTTCCACAGACTAACGTGAGTGTGCATTCCGCTTCCATTATCACCGAATATAGGTTTCGGCATAAATGTAGCTGTTTTACCAACTTCACGCGCCGTATTTTTTACAATATATTTGAACATCTGAAGATTGTCACAGCACTGAAGCATATTAGTATATTTTATATCTATTTCCGACTGTCCGGCTGTAGCAACTTCGTGATGTTGTGTTTCAACTTCGATTCCCGCATTTAATAAATATTCCACCATCATATTCCTGATGTCATTTGTTGAATCGGCAGGCGGGACAGGGAAATATCCTTCTTTTACCCTGATTTTATGTCCTAAATTTGCTTCATGTTCACTTCCCGAATTCCAGAAACCTTCTCTGGAGTCAATTCTATACCAACTTGAATATTCATTTATGTTATATGCTACATGGTCGAGTATAAAAAATTCCGCTTCAGGTCCGAAGTAAGCTGTATCGGCAATACCGGTTGAAAGCAGATAATCGTGAGCGCGTTTAGCAATTACACGAGGGTCACGGTTATATAATTCCTTTGTAATCGGGTCCATAATATCACAAAGCATATTTAACGTTTTGAATTTTATAAAGGGATCAATAAGTGCAGTTGAAGCGTCAGGAACAGCAAGCATATCGGATTCATTAATTTCTTTCCAACCCCTGATTGAAGAACCGTCAAAACCCAGTCCTTCATAAAAGCTTGATTCGCTAAGAGTCGCAACCGGTATAGAAAAATGCTGCCATTGACCGGGTAAATCTGTAAAGCGAAGGTCTATCATTTTTATATCTTTTTCTCTAATCAGCTTAAATACATCATTAATTTTTTTAAGCTTATCTTTTTGTTCTTCTAATTGACTTTTTGGCATATTTTTTCTTTTAAAATTTATAAAGGCATTACAAAATTAAAAAAAGATACTTAAGATAACTAAAACAAATTTTATTTTACAGGCAAAGGGATTTATGACTTTTATCAGTTTATTAACTAATACCTGTCATACCCGAATTATATAAATTTAGGTATATTTACCGAAAGTAAAATTTATATAAAATAGTGAATCCAGATTGTCAAAAATGTAAAAACGAAAATTGCTTCGTAAAGAATCATTTTTTACTACAACAAATTATTT
>Ga0182021_10007964_pt1 | contig 12571 bp, 16 predicted proteins | sample 612E3MmetaG_FD_120493 | JGI IMG/M metagenome (GOLD analysis project Ga0182021, IMG submission 120493) | Permafrost microbial communities from Stordalen Mire, Sweden - 612E3M metaG (Illumina Assembly) | ecosystem: Environmental > Terrestrial > Soil > Wetlands > Permafrost | place: Sweden... | reverse complement strand
TTTGACGTTGAGAATCCTGATCTAGGCGTTGCTGTTACTCAGTTGATTGCAGTGACCAAACAATCCACAGCGGCTCTGAGGGTTTTGACTAGTAGTTTGGAGAACACGACCGGGGCTGTGTGACCAAACCAAAACCCATCCGAAACTAACCTAGAAGGGAGTTGATTCTATGGTTACCCGTCGGGTTAATACCCCAAAAGAAAAGACTTCTCAGCACCCGCCAGCAACAACTCCTGAAGCTCGAGAGAATCAACTTATTGCTCTTGCTGTTGATCTTGCTGAGAAACAACTTCGCGATGGGTCCGCTACGGCTCAAGTACAAACACATTATCTGAAGTTAGGGTCTACTCGTGAGAAACTTGAGCAAGAACGTCTGGGTAAAGAGAACGAACTCTTAGACGCCAAGCGAGATGCAATTGCTTCAGCAAAGCGAGTTGAGGAACTATATGTTACCGCGCTCAATGCTATGCGTTCTTACGCTGGGCATGAGCCATTAGAGATCTCGGACGAATATGACGATTAGAACTTATTCCGAGTTAAGACGTCTTGATACCTTCGAAGAACGTTATCGTTATCTTGCATTACACGGGGGTGTTGGTGCTTCGACTTTTGGGTATGATCGTTATATCAATCAACAATTTTATACGTCAACCCAGTGGCGTCAACTTCGTCATCACATCATTACAAGAGATCTCGGGTGTGATTTAGGAATAGAGGGATACGAAATTCACGTCGGTCTAATAGTTCATCACATGAACCCAATGAATGTGGATAATATTTCACATGGAGATTCAAGTATCCTTGAACCCGAGTTCTTAATTACGACGTCGCATCGTACCCATAATGCCATTCACTACGGAGACGAGAAACTCCTTCCCCGGCCTCTCGTTGCGCGTAGGCGTGGCGACACGAAGTTATGGTAATCAGAAAGGAGTGTTATGAGTCAGCCAAATTATGACGACGTTGACGTTCTGGCAATTCTTGGAAGGAAAACCCAGGATGGACCCGGCGTTAAACATCTTGTTGATGATCTTCCACCAAGTAATTTTGTCGCTTTCGCTGAGGAAGACGTTGAAAAAGTTGATAAAGAGGAGGATTCTGAGTGACTACAATTGCCTATGATCTTCCGGTAAAAGATCTAATCGAGCAACTCAGCGAAACCGGTCACGTTACTCACATCGCTTATCGTAAGACATCGGTGACACTTCATCACAATGGTGGGCGTCTTTCTCATGAAGGTGTTCTAAATGTTTGGAAGACACGTGAAGCATCGGCACAGTTTGATTCAGATGCTATTGGGGCAATTGCTCAATATGTAAAAGTAAATGAGTATGCATGGTCTTGCGGTAACACTGTTGGAAACATGAGTTCAATCCACATCGAGATGGCGAACTCAACTCTTGGTCCAAACTGGGGCGTAGCCAGTGCTACCTGGAAGTCGGCTACTCGTCTTGCTGGTTGGCTCTTTGCGAAGGTAATTGGTGAACGTCCAAACTTTGGCAACTTCTTTATGCATAGTCATTGGTATCAAACAGAATGCGCTGGTCCTTTCGTCAGGTCGATTTGGAACCAGATCATGGCTGAAGCTCAGAAGTCGTATGACTATTTCAAAGGAACACACCCACGTCCTCCAAAACCTCCGGGTAAGATTATTCTTTCTGTTGATGGTGTGTTCGGGCCACAGACAAAGATGCGTCTCCAGCAATGGGCAGGTGCGTCTGTGGATGGGATTCTTGGTTATCAATCTTGGGTTGCTATTCAACATAAGTTTGGAGGTCTTATTGTCGATGGGTCACCGGGTGTTCACACATGGACTCGTATTCAGCAAGTAACTGGGGCTCATGTTGATGGTGCTCCAGGCCCAGATACCTATAGGCATCTTCAAACATATTTGAATGCGCATTAAGAGTAAAGAAAGTTGCTAGGGATAAAGACCCTGAAGGGGGTTAGTAACATGAGTGCAAGTATTCTTAATAGTACAAAGAAGATCCTCGGTCTTGACCCTGATTACACGGCTTTCGATGAAGACATTATAACACATATCAACACAGTCTTCGTTACTCTAAACCAATTGGGTATTGGGCCGGAAGACGGGTTCTCCATTGAGGACGCGGTTCCAACATGGGACGAGTTCTTGGATAATAACCCACTTTTAAACTCGATCAAGACTTATGTCTATTTGAGGGTTCGTTTGCTATTCGATCCACCGGCAACCATGTATCTCCTTACTTCAATGAAGGAACAGATCCAGGAGATAGAATGGCGTATCAACGTTCAAAGGGAAGGAGTGTCATGGGTCGATCCGAATCCAACCCCAGTGGATCATCGAGTGTAGATACTATTCTTGCTCACATTGGTACTCAACCATGGAGTAATTATTCTGAAGCGGATTACACTGTTGAACAGTGGCATAAAGCATGTCTCATTCATCAACACGTCGGACCTCCGACTTCGAAACAAGAGTGCAAACTTCCTGTTCGAACACCAACCGGAGTGATCAACCAAAACGCAGTTTATGCTGCGACTGCCGTGTTGGCTGGTGCACGTGGCGGAGTTATCTCGTCTGCTGCAGAAAAGGCAAGTGCTGCAAAGACTTTGATTGGGATCTACAAAGAGATGGGGAAACCACCGCCTCCTTCGTTGTTAAAGCATTCCGAGATCTCAATCGCAGATGGCATTCTCGCTCACCATGGAATACCGGGTATGAAATGGGGGCATCGAAATAGTCGTTCTATTAGTAATGTTCCTGGCGAAACTGGTAATTCATCTCAAGTCACTCTTTACAGCAGACCTGGTAAAGGAATAGTAAAAACAAAAGGCGGCGAAGGTCGACTTCCATCAAATGATGCAAAATCTTCTGCTGCTTATAAGCAGATAGCTCGTAAAAGTGGATCTGACGCTTTGTCAAACGTAGAACTTGGCCAGTTGGTTAAACGAATGGGTCTAGAACAACAATACTCAAAGATCGCTAACGTATCTCAAAAGAAGAGTGTTGGACGAAAGTTCATTGAGAATCTTCTGAGTAAAGAACGAGACAGTTTGTTGTCAGGTAAGAAAGGACCTATGCTTACCGTCGTTTCTACGGCTCTTGCTGGGACATCAGATATTACTAAAAACACACATCGTTCACCGACATACCCAGTAGGAGCACTTGGAAGATCTTACGCTAAGGCAAGACATCGCCCTTAATAGAAGGGAGGGTTGGCTATGGGTTTATCTAACAGCGCGGTACCTATTTACTACGGACAATTTCGCGATGCAGTAATCCGAGGTGATATTCCTGTAAATAGGGAAGTCTCGCTTGAGATGAATAGAATTGACGCGCTCATAGCCAATCCGCACATCTACTACGATGACATGGCTGTAGATGGTTTTATACTCTTTTGTGAGAATGAGTTAACTCTTACTGATGGCACAGATCTATATCTTCTGCCTTCGTTTAAACTATGGTCAGAACAAATTTTCGGTTGGTATTACTTTGTCGAGCGAAGCGTCTATGAGCCAACTCCAGAGAATCATGGCGGTCGGTACGTAACTAAGACAATTAAGAAACGTCTCACCACCAAACAATATTTAATAGTTGCAAGAGGTTCGGCAAAATCAATGTATGCTGAATGTATACAAGCGTATTTTCTAAATGTTGACACCAGTACAACACATCAGATAACCACTGCTCCAACTATGAAACAGGCTGACGAAGTGATGTAGCCTTTCAGAACAGCCATTACCAGAAGTCGAGGACCTCTCTTCAAATTCTTGACTGAGGGGTCTTTGCAGAACACGACAGGTTCGAGGGCGAATCGCGTTAAACTGGCGGCAACAAAAAAAGGCGTTGAGAATTTCTTAACTGGGTCGCTTCTTGAAGTTCGTCCTATGGCTATCAACAAACTTCAAGGATTGCGTCCTAAAGTATCAACAATTGATGAATGGCTCTCTGGCGATATTAGAGAAGATGTTGTCGGTGCTGTCGAACAAGGTGCTTCAAAACTTGACGACTATTTGATCATCGCTATCAGTTCTGAGGGAACTGTTCGAAATGGTAGCGGTGACACGATTAAGATGGAACTCGCTGATATTCTTAAAGGTGAATACACAGCGCCGCATGTTTCGATCTGGCATTATAAACTGGATGATGTTGAGGAAGTTAAATATCCAGAGACTTGGCTCAAGGCGAACCCAAATCTTGGTAAGACAATTACATATGAGACTTATCATCTAGATGTAGAGAGAGCCGAGAAAGCTCCTGCTTCTAGGAACGACATTCTTGCTAAGCGTTTTGGGTTACCAATGGAAGGATTTACTTACTTCTTCACATACGAGGAGACTCTTCCGCATCGTCCTCGTGAGTTCTGGGAGATGCCTTGTTCTCTTGGGGCTGACTTGTCGCAAGGTGATGACTTTTGTGCTTTCACATTCCTCTTCCCTTTGCGTAAAGGGTTTGGTGTAAAGACTAGAAGTTATATCTCGTCATTAACGTTGATGAAACTTCCTGGTGCAATGCGTCATAAATACGAAGAATTCATCAATGAAGGAAGTTTGCACGTTCTTGACGGAACAATCCTGGATATGATGGATGTTTATGACGATCTTGATCAGTTCATCGAAACCTCTAAGTACGATGTTCGTACGATGGGGTTTGACCCTTACAACGCGAAAGAGTTCGTTACTCGTTGGGAAGCAGAGAACGGACCTTTCGGTATTGAGAAAGTTATTCAGGGTGCAAGGACTGAATCAGTTCCTCTTGGTGAACTAAAGATCTTGAGCGAAGAGCGACTTCTTAATTTTGACCAAGAACTTATGTCATTCACGATGGGAAATGCAATTAGTCTTGAGGATACGAATGGAAACCGAAAGCTTTTCAAGAAGAGGCGAGAAGAGAAGATTGACAATGTGTCGGCTCTTATGAATGCTTATATAGCATACAAGGCGAATAAAGATTCTTTCGAGTAGGTCGATAAACCAAACATGTAAGGAGGTGACTTTATGGGCATAACTTCTAGGTTGAAACATGCTTGGAATGCTTTTGCAAGGGAAGGAAATGCCTTTGCGAAGGATGGCGAAGCAAGTAATTTCTCTCCTTTCGATGGTATGAATGCAAGTGCGAGTTATGGTGCTCGTCCTGACCGTGTGAGGCTTCGCTACTCGACTGAGAAATCAATTATTTCTTCGATTTATGCACGTCTCAGCATTGACGTCGCTGCCATAGATATTAGGCACGTTCGCCTTGATAAGAACCAACGATATGTTGACGATATTGATAGCGGTCTTAATAATTGTTTGACTCTCGAGGCCAATATGGATCAGGCGGCTCGAGCATTCAGACAAGATATGGTATTAACTCTCTTCGACAAAGGGGTTGCTGCTCTCGTTCCGGTAGATACAACGCTTGACCCATCAGTTTCAGGTTCGTTCGATGTTAAGACTCTGCGAGTTGGTGAAGTTGTCACCTGGTATCCTAAGCACATAAGAGTCAACCTGTACAACGAAGCTGTTGGATATCGTCAAGATATTACGTTAGAAAAGAAGTTTGTTGCCATCGTTGAGAATCCTCTATATGCAGTCATGAACGAGCCTAACTCAACTCTTCAGAGACTTATTAGAAAACTTAATCTCCTGGACGCAGTTGATGAACAATCCAGTTCAGGCAAACTTGACATGATTATTCAACTTCCATACGTCATCAAGTCTGAGGCTCGTAGGCAGCAGGCAGAGCAAAGGCGTGAGGATGTTGAGTTTCAGTTGAAAGGTAGTAAATATGGTATCGCTTATATTGATGGTACCGAGAAGGTTACTCAACTGAATCGTCCTGCTGAAAACAATTTGCTTGCTCAGATCACTTATCTAACTGAGATGCTTTACTCGCAACTCGGGCTTACGGCAGAAGTAATGAATGGCACGGCTAACGAAGCGGCTATGCTAAATTATAACAATCGTACCATCGAACCTGTTCTGGCGGCTTTTACTGAGGCTATGAAACGAACCTTCTTGACTAATACAGCACGGTCTCAGTCGCAGTCGATTATGTTCTTCCGAGACCCATTCAAGTTGGTTCCTATTACTAGCATTGCGGAGATTGCTGATAAGTTTACTCGTAATGAGATCTTGACTTCAAACGAGATCCGGTCCTTTATCGGAATTAAACCATCAGACAATCCAAAGGCTGACCAGTTGGTAAACAGTAATATGCCACAACCGGCAGGAACACCAACTTCTACGTCGTCAACAGCGTCAACAGTGCCAACTGAGCCAACCGCGTCGAATTCTCCTCAACCAACGGTTCCACCGGATTCTTCCGCTCAGGATGCAATAGTTAATGGGGTATTCTCTGATCTGGAAGACACCATTAACAAGATCATAGCTGAGAACGGAGGTTGAGGTATTTATGTCAAAAAATGTTGATGAGATCATTCACCAATATGTCTCAGAGTTTTACGATCCACAAAAAGCTCACGATTATTACATGAGGACTCGTCAACTTAAAGGCGATCAACCTCAGTTGGATAAAGAGCAGAAGAAAATATTTGCCGTGTCGAAGAGTAATATTGGGGCTAAGAGAACTTCCGAATTAAAAGGTAATAGTCAAATCCAAACAGCACGGCTAAGTGCTCTTCGACAGACTGCCACGGCGACTCGAGATCGTATTACGGCAGAGTTGGCAACATTCTTTTCCAAAACAAAGGATAAAAAACTTCGGGTAAATGCTCAAAAAGAAGCTCGTTTGAAGAGATTGAAAGTTGCTGGGGATCTTAAATCTGTGTTAGCTTCGTCAAGAGCATCATACAAACAACAAGTCGCCGGAGTTAAAGCTAATTATGATAAGATCACAGCGAATGAACGACTCAAAATTAGTAATGTCGATACATCTGGGATATTTGATGGATGAGAAAACGTTAACATGCCGGCTCCGTCGGGGTCAGCAATGTCGTATAACAAGCAAGGAAGGAGACAGTCGCAATGGAAGCTGATTTCAGCGGTTATGCCACGAAGGCTGGCCTCAAATGCTCCGACGGTCGGACCATTATGCCAGAAGCATTCAAGAACATGGATGGGCAGAAGGTTCCGCTTGTTTGGCAGCATGGCCACAGTGAGCCCTCGAATGTTCTTGGGCACGCGATGCTTGAGAGTCGGGATGATGGGGTTTACGCGTATGCGTTCTTCAATGAGACCGACCCAGCCAAACAGGCTAAGACGCTCGTTCAGCATGGGGACATCACAGCACTATCTATCTACGCTAACCAGTTGGTGGAGCGTAGTAAGCAAGTCTTCCATGGAGTAATTCGTGAACTAAGTCTGGTTCTTTCAGGCGCCAATCCGGGTGCTCTTATTGACAACGTAACAATTGCACACGCTGATGGTGATATCGATACTCTTGAGGATGAGGCAATCATCTACACGGGGCTTCCTATCGATCTTGATACTGAAGTAAAACATACTGACGAACCGGTTACCGAGCCTGTAGTTGAGCATGTCGATACTCCTGCAGATCCCACCGTTCAGGAAGTCTACGACACGCTTACCCAGCAACAGAAGGACGTCGTTGACTACATGCTTGGAATGGCCATCCAGGAGGCGACCAATAGCGTTGTCGTTGACCCTGCTATTGTTGATCCGGCTATTGCACAATCAGAAGCGGTTGTTCAACACGCTGGTAGTCCAATCGTAATGGCTAACTTTGCTATGATTAACGCTGAAAGAAAAGGCGATACTCAGGCGATGATTTCTGCTGGTAAAGCGATGATTGCTGCCAACAAGAACGGTGATACAAAACCTATGGAGGATGCTATCAAGAGTGGTGATGTCAAGGCCATTTCGACAGCAGCCAAAGCTTTGATGAGTGCTAACAAAGTCTCTGCAGTGCATTCGGATAACACCGACACAAACAATGACGAGGGCGACCTCACCAGTAAGGAAGGAACTGCCGAAATGGCCCACAAGGAAGGAACCGATGACATGACGCACAATGTTTTCGAGCAGAGCGGCATTGTTAAGCCGACTGGCGGCCCCACGCTCACCCACGATCAACTCAAGGTAATCGTCGACGATGCTCAGAGGATCGGTTCACTCAAAGAATCCTTCCTTGCTCACGCTGTTGAGTATGGTATCGAGAACATTGACTACCTGTTCCCAGATGCTCAGTCTGTCACCTCGCAGCCTGACGTCATTAGTCGTCGTATGGAGTGGGTGCAGTCTGTTATCGGAGGCGCAAAGCACTCTCCTTTCGCTCGCATCAAGTCCACCGCGGTCGACATCACCGCTGAAGAAGCTCGGGCCAAGGGCTACGTCAAGGCCACCCTCAAGAAGGAAGAGGTGATCAAGCTTCTCAAGCGAGTTACTACTCCTACTACGGTCTACAAGAAGCAGAAGCTTGACCGGGATGACATCATCGACATCACGGATCTTGATGTCGTCGCCTGGCTCAAGGCTGAAATGCGCGTCATGCTTGACGAGGAGCTTGCTCGTGCGGTCTTGATCGGTGATGGGCGGGACCCTGAGGCCGAGGACAAGATTGATGAGGTTTGCCTTCGTCCGATCGCATATGACGACGAGATGTATTCTCACCTCGTTACCGTTGCATCAAACATCACCGGAGACGCCATCGTTGAGGCGATTCTTCGTGCACGTACCTATTACAAGGGCACCGGAACTCCGACCCTCTACACGACTGACTCGATTCTCACCGACATGATCCTGCTCAAGGACGGCATGGGTCGTCGTCTCTACGCAACTGAGGTTGAGTTGGCTGCGGCGCTTCGTGTTGACTCGATCGTGGTTGTTGAGGTCATGGAGAACGTTCCTGATCTTCTTGGTATTGTTGTTAACATCGCTGACTACACCATGGGTGCAGATCGAGGTGGAGTCATCTCGATGTTCGATGACTTTGACATCGACTACAACCAGTACAAGTACCTGATTGAGACTCGTGTTTCTGGCGCCCTGACGAAGCCGAAGTCTGCAATCGTTATCAAGCGCGTGTCTGGCACGTTGGCCACTCCGACGGTTCCTACCTACAACCCGGGTACCCACACGATCACGATCCCGACTGTTGCTGGTGTTGTCTACACGGTTGACGACGAGCCCGTTCAGGCTGGTCCTCTCGTCATCACGGAGACCACCGAGGTTGACGCTGTTCCGGACGATGGTTACCACTTCGCACACAACATCGACACCGACTGGACTTACACCTACCTGGCCTGATTCTAGGGGAGAACTGAAATGGCAAAGTTCTTCGGTAAAATCGGATTCGGCGAATCAGTGGAGAAAGCAGATGGGGTATGGGATGATGTCATTGTCGAACGGGAATATTATGGCGATGTAATCAGAAATATCCGAAGGTTCCAAGAAGGACAGGAGGTCAACAGCGATCTTTCTGTCGGAAACTCCATTAGTATTGTCGCTGACGAATATGCTAACGAACATTTCTTTGCCATTCGTTATATCAAGTGGGCGGGGGCTTTGTGGACTATTTCAGAAGTCGAAAAACAGAGCCCTCGCCTACTCTTGAAGTTGGGTGGTGTTTACAATGGGCCAAAGGCTGGATCTCCAGGTTCTCCTTGAGAGACTTCTTGGTAATGGCCAAGTGTATTTCCAACCTCCAGACAATGTGCAAATGAAGTATCCATGCATCGTTTATAATCGAGACTTTGCAGATACTCAGTTCGCTGGCAATAATCCATACAATTACGTCAAACGATATCAGGTAACGGTTATTGATAGGGATCCGGACAGTGTGATTCCAGACAAAGTCGCTGCTCTTCCGATGTGCCTATTTAACAGGTTCTTCGTAGCAAACAATCTTAATCACGATGTTTTCAACCTATACTTCTAGAAAGGAACCACACCATGACGAAAGTTGCATGGGATCAGGTCGGTGATCGAACCTATGAAACTGGTGTAGATCGCGGAGTTCTGTTCATTCCGAGTGCTGGCGGAGTTTACGATACTGGTTTTGCATGGAACGGTCTTACGACTGTTACTGAGAAGCCTTCTGGTGCTGACGCAAACCCGCAGTATGCGGACAACATCAAGTATCTAAACCTCGTTGCTGCCGAAGAGTTTGGCGCGACCATCGAGGCTTTCACCTATCCGGCAGAGTTTGCACAGTGTGACGGGACAGCAGAACCTACTCCAGGGGTTACTGTTGGTCAACAGACTCGTAAGTCTTTCGGGTTGGCGTATCGTACATTGATGGGTAACGATGTCGATGGGACCGACTACGGTTATAAACTGCATCTGGTTTATGGTGCTCTCGCATCTCCTACCGAAAAGGCACACGGGACCGTCAACGATAAGCCAGAAGCAATGGCTTTCAGTTGGGATGTCACTACTACTCCAGTTGACGTTCCTGGCTTCAAGCCAACCGCTGTTATGACAGTCGACTCGACCTTGGTTGATGGTGCAGGTTTGACTGCTCTTGAGAATGCTCTCTATGGTTCAGTTGGTGAAGAACCGCTTCTTCCGACTCCTGCGGAGGTTGTTGCATTCTTCAGTGGAGCAGTTGTTGAGGCCGTACCAACTCAGCCGACGTTCGTTCAAGGCACCAACACGATCGCGATTCCGACGATTGTTGGCGTGGTCTACACAATCAATGGTGTCTCTGTAAGTGGCGCTGTTGTTATTACCGAGGACACTATTGTAACTGCTCACCCGGTTTCCGGTTACAAGTTCCCGGCTGTGACAGACAACGACTGGCTTTACCCATTCGTGGATACTCACTAATAGGAAGGGGGCTGGAGAGTGCTCACAATAAAAGTTCCGATGACCGAAGGATTCGACGAAGAAGCACAAGAGTTTGTAACTTCTGAAGAGTTTACTTTGGAGTTGGAGCACTCTCTGGTTTCCCTCTCAAAATGGGAGTCATTCTTCGAGAAACCGTTTCTTAGTTCTGAGGATAAGACAACCGAAGAGACCTTGTGGTATGTCCAAGCGATGGCGTTAACCCCAAACGTTTCGTTTGAAGTTTTCGGTAGACTTTCTCAAGAAAATTACAAAGACATAAACGATTACATCAATGCTAAGATGACTGCTACTTGGTTTAACGAAAGAGAGTCCAAAGGTCCTAATTGTGAGATCATCACAGCAGAGATTATTTACTACTGGATGGTAGCACTCACGATACCGTTTGAATGTCAGTATTGGCATCTGAATCGTCTTCTAACTTTGGTAAAAGTGTGCAACCAAAAGAATTCTCCTCCAAAGAAGATGAGCATGCGCGAACTTGCACAAAGAAATCGTGCTCTAAATGAACAACGAAGAGCGCAACTACACACTTCCGGTTAATCTTTTGAAAGGAGTCGGTATGTTTACGTTCGAATCTACAGGCTCCTTCAAGAAGACAGACTCTTTCTTGAAATCCATGTTCAAACTGGATATTAATAGGGTACTGAATAACTGTGGTCAAGAAGGCGTATCAGCATTGTCATACGCTGCACCATATGACAGTGGGTTGGTATCAAGATCGTGGGGGTATAAGATTTCTCGGTCGAGGTCTGGAATTTCTATAACTTGGACGAACTCCGATACTGAGAATGGATTTCCGGTGGCAGTAATGCTTCAGTATGGTTATGGAACTGGAGGGGGTGGGTATGTTCAAGGACGTGACTATATCAACCCCGCTATCAAACCCATATTCGACAAGATCTCTAACACTGTATGGAAGGTGGTGACCTCCGCATGAGCACTATTGAAGAGCGCGTTGTTTCTATGAAGTTCAACAATGCTCAGTTTCAACAAGGTATCCAGTCAACTCTTGGCTCATTGGATAAGTTGAAGACGAGTCTTAGTTCTGGGGGAGCCACCAAAGCTCTTGATGGCATCGCATCGTCTGCGAAAAACATCTCTCTTGATGGTGTCTCATCTGCTGTAGACAAACTATCGGAAAAATTTGGTGCACTTTCTGTTGTTGGCATTACAGCACTTTCGACTATTGCAAACAAAGCAGTAAACGCAGGCATGACTATGGTTAAGTCTCTTACTATTGGACCGATTGGTAAAGGGTTCGGTGAGTATGAGGCTGGTCTTACGGCTTTTCAGACAATTGTTGCTAACACCAAAACGGCTGGTGCTACAATTAAAGATGTAAATAACACGCTTGCCGATTTGAACGTCTATGCTAACAAAACTATTTATAGTTTCGGTGATATGACCACGGCGATTGGTTTGTTTACGGCTCAGGGTGTTAAACTTGGAGATTCTGTTACAGGGATTAAAGGTATTTACAACCTTGTGTCACTTACTGGCGGTGACGCAAATAAAGCGAACTCTGCAATTTATCAACTTTCTCAAGCAATTGCTAGTGGGTCTGTTAAGGCTCAGGACTGGATTTCTGTGGTTACCGCTGGTATTGGTGGTACGGATTTCCAGAATCAACTTAAACAAACAGCACGTGTTCATGGAATTCAAGTTGATAAAATGATTAAGAAGGAAGGGAGTTTTAAGGACTCTCTTACGGATGGCTGGTTGACATCGAAAGTTCTTCTTGAGACATTGTCGCAATACACCGGAGACATGTCAGCTAGTCAACTTAAGTCTATGGGTTATACGCAACAACAGATTAAGCAGATTCAGGAACTTG
>Ga0182021_10007962_pt1 | contig 12572 bp, 9 predicted proteins | sample 612E3MmetaG_FD_120493 | JGI IMG/M metagenome (GOLD analysis project Ga0182021, IMG submission 120493) | Permafrost microbial communities from Stordalen Mire, Sweden - 612E3M metaG (Illumina Assembly) | ecosystem: Environmental > Terrestrial > Soil > Wetlands > Permafrost | place: Sweden... | reverse complement strand
GAAGTCGTTGACGTAGAGCGTGACCACCGGTGCGACTTCGGCCCTGACCTGCTCGACCACCGCGGCCATGGCGGGTGCCGCGAGTCCCTGGCCACGCCAGCTCGGGGCCACCCAGACTCCCTGGATCTGAGCAACTCCCAAGGCCACCGAGCCAACGTCAGCCTTGAATACGACCTGACCACGTTCGACCCGCACGAACGTGTGTCCCTGCCTGATCAGGGAAGCGATGCCCTGCCGATAGAGCTGTCCTGAGCCCCGGTACGGCGGGTAGCCGATCTCCTCGGTGAACATAGCCGCAGCGGCCGGCATCACTAGGTCGACTTCGTCAAATCGGGCCAGCCGAACATACGGGTCGCATGGCGTACCGGGGGGAAGTGGGCCTGCCGTGGCCAGCAACGGCTGGTGGGAGCGCACGGTGCGCGGCTGCCCCCAGGTGGGTCGCAGGACCTCCCACAATGGCAGCACCATGGCAGAGGGCCCGAAAACCGAGGAGCAGTGCTGGCGCCATCGGCGCATCTTGGCGGCGAAGGCCGCGATGGCCGCTCCGTCACACTCAACAGGGACCAGATTGGCCGACGCCCAGCAAATCGCTTTCAGGCCGGAGCCCTCCGCATAGCCCAGCATCGCACCCGGGGAGGTGGCGAGCCCGCCATCCAGGATGCGCGCGGCGACAAAGACGTTGGTGCGGATATCGCGAGCGCAGACTTCCAACGCCTGGTCACGGTCAGCCGTGGTCAGGGCGCGGACGGGACTGTGGGTGCGGAGCACTTCTTAAGCCTGCCTTGCCCAGATGGCCTTGTCGACAGGTGGGGACGGCACGCGGATATCAGCCCACAGTGACGACTGGACCAGAGGAGGTACCTTCGTCGCCGGCCGGCTCGCCCATCTTCTCGGCGATCCGCATGGCCTCTTCGATCAGGGTCTCGACGATCTGAGACTCAGGAACCGTCTTGATGATCTCGCCCTTGACGAAGATCTGTCCCTTGCCGTTGCCCGATGCCACGCCCAGATCCGCCTCACGTGCCTCCCCTGGACCGTTCACGACACAGCCCATGACTGCAACGCGCAACGGCACCTGAAGGCCGTCGAGCCCAGCCGCCACCTGATCGGCCAGGGTGTACACGTCCACCTGAGCCCGACCACACGAGGGACACGACACGATCTCCAGTCTGCGCGGGCGCAGGTTCAGCGACTGCAGGATCGCGATGCCGACCTTGATCTCCTCCACCGGGGGGGCCGACAGGGACACGCGGATGGTGTCACCGATGCCCTTTGCCAGCAGTGCTCCGAAGGCCACCGAAGACTTGATGGTCCCCTGAAACGCGGGTCCGGCCTCGGTGACGCCAAGGTGCAGCGGCCAGTCACCACGGGCGGCCAGCTGCTCATAGGCCTTGACCATCACGACCGGGTCGTTGTGCTTGACCGAAATCTTGAAGTCGTGGAAGTCGTGCTCCTCGAACAGGCTCGCCTCCCAAACGGCCGACTCGACCAGAGCCTCGGCAGTGGCCTTGCCGTACTTGGCCATGATGCGTGAGTCCAGTGATCCGGCATTGACACCTATCCGCAAAGAGACGCCGGCGTCCTTGGCCTCCCGGGCTATCTGCTTGACCTGGTCGTCGAACCTGCGGATGTTGCCCGGGTTGACCCGGACCCCCGCGCATCCTGCCTCAATCGCGGCGAAGACGTACTTGGGCTGGAAGTGGATGTCGGCGATGACCGGGATCTGACTGTGCTTGGCGATCTCGCCCAAGGCGTCGGCGTCGTCCTGTGTCGGGCAGGCCACCCGCACGATGTCGCACCCGGTCGCTGTCAGCTCGGCAATCTGCTGCAGCGTCGCGTTGACGTCGGTGGTCGGGGTCGTGCACATCGACTGCACAGATACGGGAGCGTCCCCACCCACGTCCACAGTGCCGACCTTGATCTTGCGGGACTTGCGTCGGGGGGAGAGAACCGGAGGCGGCAAGGGGGGCATACCGAGAGAAACCGACATGACGTCAGTATCCCTCACCTGCAGCGGCCCGAGAATCGCGGTCGGGTAAAGCGCTCAGCCCCCGAGCTTGATGGGGTTGACCACGTCGGCGTACATCAACAGGACGGTCATGCCGATCAGCGCAATTGCAACCAGATACGTCACCGGCAGAGCCTTGGCGACGTCGACGTAGCCCGGGTTGGGCCGACCGCGCAGCCTGGCCATCTGACGCTTGGTTCCCTCCCACAGCGCGCCTGCGGCATGTCCGCCGTCCAGGGGCATCAAGGGGATGAGGTTGAAGACGAACAGCGCGATATTCAGCGATGCGATGAGGCTGATCAGCAGCACGAGCCTGGAGGATCCGGAGCTGGACCCAGTCACCCCGGAGGAGACCGGCCCGGAGGCCACCTCGCCGGCCAAGCGCCCCACGCCGACCACGGACATCGGACCGTTCGGGTCCCGAGCGCCGCCGCTGAAAGCGGCCTTGGCGATGCCGCTCATCTTCTGCGGAATATTCACGATGACGGCGGCCGTTGCTGCGACCTGGTTCCCGACCAGTGCGGGCACAGCGATGACAGGCTGCTTGACCATCTGTTCGCTACCCGAAAGGCCCAGGAAACCGACGCGATCGATGATGGGCTTGCCGTTAGGACTAAGAACGAGGTTGCCGGCCGAGTCGACCCTTGGCACGTTGTTAAGGATCGGGGTCACAACCAGGTTCAGAGTCTTGCCAGCCCGCTGGACGACGATTGGAATTGTCCGGCCACCGTTGGGACGGGTCAGTGCCCTGACGTCATCCCAGTTGTTGACCGACTTGCCGGCCATGGAGACGATCTGGTCGCCGGGCCGGATGCCCGCGACGTCGGCAGGAGCCTTCGGGTCCGATGGCGAGCACGCTGCCGGTGCCGTGCCATTGGCCGGCACGGTCTGAACGCACTGTGAGACGCTGCTGACCCGGCTGGTGAGCCCGGGAATGCCATAGAGCGTGAAGATTCCCAACAGCAGGACCGCTGCGATGATCAGGTTCATGACCGGACCCCCGAGCATCACCACGAGCTTCTTGGGAGTCGAGAGCTTGTAGAACACGCGGTCCTCGTCGCCCGGTTTGACTTCTTCCATGGACTCCTGGCGGGCCTGGTCCATCAGCTGGGAGAAGCGGCCCGTGCTGGAGGATCGCAGGATCGAGGGGTCTGCGCCGGGTTTGGGCGGGAACATACCAATCATCCGGGTGAATCCGCCCAGCGGTATCGCCTTGAGGCCGTACTCCGTCTCGCCACGGTGGCGCGACCAGATGGTCGGGCCGAAACCGACCATGTACTGGGTGACTTTGACGCCGAACTTCTTGGCCCAGAACATGTGGCCGGCCTCGTGCAGCGCAATGGAGACGCTGATGCCGACGGCCATGAACAGAACGCCCAGGAAGTACATCACAGAACCAGCGTCTCACTTTCGGCAAGGCCCAGGTGCTTGTGGGCACGAATTCGCGCCCAACTTTCGGCGCTCAACACGGTATCAACGTCCAACGCGCTCGTTTCGTTGCCAGGTTCAGTGCTCCATTCGTCCACCACGCGCGCGACCGTGTCCACGATCTGCGTGAACCGGATCCGCCGGGACAGGAATGCTGCCACACATTCCTCGTTGGCCGCGTTGAAGACCGCAGGGAAGCACGAGCCCGCCGCGCCGACCGCTCTGGCCAGGGCAACAGCAGGGAAAGCGTCCTGCTGCAGCGGGAAGAACTCCCAGGTGGCGGCCTTGGTCCAGTCGACCGGCGGGCCGGCGTCGAGGACCCGGTCGGGCCAGGACATCCCCAAGGCGATGGGGATCAGCATGCTCGGCGGACCGACCTGGGCGAGGGTCGATCCGTCGATGAACTCGACCATGGAGTGGACGTAGGACTGGGGGTGCACGACGACTTCGATGCGCTCGAAGGGGATGTCGAACAGCAGATGAGCCTCGATGACCTCCAGGCCCTTGTTGACCAGGGTCGCAGAGTTGGTGGTCACGACCGGCCCCATGGCCCAGGTCGGGTGGGCAAGGGCCTGCTGGGGCGTGACAGTCTCCAGGGCGGCCCGGCTCCAACCGCGGAAGGGCCCGCCGCTGGCGGTGATCACCAGTTTGCGGACCTCATCGCCTGACCCACCGCGCAGGCACTGGGCGATGGCGCTGTGCTCACTGTCCACGGGAACGATCTGACCCGGGCTGGCAGCCGCTTTGACCAGCGAGCCGCCGACGATCAGGGACTCCTTGTTGGCCAGTGCCAAGGTGCTGCCGGCGCGCAGCGCCGCCAGGGTGGGACGAAGACCAATCGAGCCAGTTATCCCGTTCAGGACCACGTCGGCGCCGCTGCCGGCGATGTCGGTGCTGGCCTGTGCGCCGACAAGGATTTCCGGTGCGAACCCACCGAGCCCCATCTCCTGGGCAACCTGGTGGATGGCAGCCGTGACGACATCACGCTGCCCGGTGGCCACTGCGACGGATCGCACTCCCAGGGCGACCGCCTGACGCGCCAACATGTCAAGGTTGGCGCCGCCGGCGCTGATCGCGACCACCTGGAAACGTCCGGGGTTGGCCGACACGACCTCGATGGCCTGGGTTCCGATTGACCCTGTCGATCCCAGGATGGCGATGCTGCGTGGTGAGGTCACACCCCATTGTCCGTCAATGTCGCCAGTCGATGTCCCGTGCCTGCGTCCCGGACCGGCCAGCAGCCCTACTCGACGAAGATCCTCTCGTCGACCAACTCCTCCTCGACCCGTCTGCCAGTCGGGTCGAACCTCCCCTGTTTGAAGGCCTTCTCGAACTCCAGGTTCACCTTGTCCACCCCGTTGCGGTTCTTCTCGATGCTCATGACCACCCAGTTGCGGAAACGCTCGGCGCTGGCCAGGTTGTACACCAGGTGGTGGCGGGCAACCACATCGAACTTCTCATTGAAGATGAGCACCACATCGGCTGGGACGGCAACACTGGAGGAACCACGAAGGTCCTGGATCCTCATCCTCTTGCCCGAGGTCGGGCCGCCCGCGACGACACCCACGATGGGGACAGCCAGCTCGAGGGTGAGGTCCTTGAGCGCCTCGACGACAAAGGCGACCCGGTCATCCTCCGACAGGAGCATGGGTGCATCGAAATGAACCTTCTGAAGGGTGTCGACCACGACGAACGGAATCTGCCCTGTGTCCTCCTGGAGCCTGACAACCACCTCTCTGATGGCCTTTACATCGGTGTCCGACGACTTGGAGCGGTGCAGATGCAACCGCTGGCCGTGCTCCCGCAGGGCCTCAATCGCCTCGACTCCGCCCTCGGTCTCTGAAAGTCGTCCCTCGATAGTCGGTTCTCGCCGGTCCCGCACCTCGAACGCCTCACGGACACCGTTCAGATGTACGCCCATCGCACCGGCGATCTCTGCTGCCTCCATGGCGATCAAACGCTCAATCAGGGTGTGGTTGTCATGGTCGAACGAGAAGTAGACCGCGTTATGGCCCGTGGTGGCCAAGTTCAGCATCACCTGAAGCGCAAAAGTCGTCTTGCCGGTGCCCTGTGCTCCGCCCACAAGGACCAGCTCACCGGAACGGAACCCGCCGGAGAGCGCCCAATCCAGAGCGCTGAAGCCGGTCAGCCAGAGCTTTGCGCCAGCCGCCTGACCTGTCTTCAATCGGGCCTCGGTGTCCACTAGGAGATCGGAAACGGACTGCAACCGCTCTGTGGTCATGCCAAGAGTGCAACACAGCGCCAGGGTGTCCTGTCAAGGGTTCAGCGCCGCACCACCGGGCCGGTGGTCGGCTTTTACCGGGCGGCGCCGGGCCTCGGGGTCAGCGACCGTCCAGAAGCGGCGCAGCGGGGTCCCAGCTGGTGCCGTCCCGGGCATCCTGGCGCCGGCGAGCAATTGCTGAGAGCGCTTCCAGGACAACCCGGTTGGCCAGTGCTGCGGTGATCTCAGAGTGGTAGTAGGGCGGGCTGACCTCGACGACATCGACCCCGACCACCGGCAGCTCCAGGCAGATTCGTCGCACCGAGTCGAGCAGCTCGCGAGCGGACAGACCGCCCGGCTCCGGGGTACCGGTGCCGGGAGCGTGGCCAGGGTCGCACACGTCGATGTCGACCGAGAGGAACACGCCCTCGCAGTCGTCGGTGGCGATGGCGAAGGCCTCGCTCAGGCATACCTGCAGCCCGCGACGGCCGATCTCGGTCATCTCATAGGAGCGCATCCCCTGCTCTGCCATCCAGTCCAATGTCTCAGGCGGAGGCCAGTAACCGCGCAACCCGATCTGCAGGAACCGGTCGCCGCGCAGGGCTCCGGACTCGATCAGCCGACGCATCGGTTGCCCATGGCCCCACAAAGAGCCGAACTCGATGTCGCCGGTGTCGGCATGCGCATCGAAGTGAAGCATAGAGACCAGACCGTGCCCCAGCACGTTGGCCACCCCTTTGGCGTCGGGAAAGGCGATGGAGTGATCGCCGCCCAGGATCACGGGTATGGCGCCGGCGCGAGTCACTTTCTCGACGGCTGCCTCCAGCGCAGGAAGGGCCCTCTCGATGTCGCCGGAGTACATCTCGACATCTCCGGCATCGAACACTGTCAGGTCCACCAGAGCATCTGTGCCAAGAGCAAGGCTGGGGCGCGAGCCGTCGTGCGGCAGGTAGTCCGTCATCCGGATGGCCATGGGGCCGAAGCGAGCTCCCGGCCGATGCGAGGTACCGCCGTCGAAGGGTGCCCCCAGAATCACGACATCGGCGTCGGCAAAGGTGCCCGGGTCGTCCAGGTCACACCGCGGGACCCCCAGGAAGGTGATGTCAGGTCCGAACTGCGGGCCGTAGCGAGTCATGTCACGATAGTAGTTTCGTCGGTGACCGGTGGCAGAACGCCGGTCAGGAGTCGAAGCCCAGACCGAGGCGGTCCAGCATCCGAAGCCAGAGGTCACGCCGCCCATCATGGGCATCTGCACGGGCGATGCTGTGGCGTGTCATCTGGATCCCCAGCCAGCGCACCGGTTCTGGCGGCCACGGCATCGGCGCCCGCCGCACCATCTCCAAAGCGGTGCGCTCGTTGTCCCGGCCGGCCAGCAGGTCCAGCGCGACCTGAGCGCCGAACCGGGACGCGCCGACCCCGAGGCCCGTGTATCCCAGTACCGAGACGACCCTGCCACCCAGCGCGCGGTGCCACGAAGCACTGAACCTTGTCGACGTGTCGATGGCCCCACCCCAGGTGTGAGTGATCGCCACCCCCGCAAGGCCGGGGAAGGTATCAAGCATGTGGCGATACAGCATCTGCTCGGTCTGCGGCCGGCGCTGACGACGCGTAGACAGGTCTGAGCCGTAGTAGTAGAGCGCGTCGTAGCCCCCGAAGATGAGTCGGTTGTCGCTGGTCAGACGGTAATAGTGGAATTGGTTGCCACTGTCACCGACCCCTGATCGGCCCTGCCATCCCAACCCCGCGCGCTGGCTCAAGCTCAGCGGCTCGGTGGCAATCATGTGGTCCCAGACCGGGACGACGTAGGCACGAGCCCGCCGCAGCGGGCAGGGGAAGACGTTTGTGGCCAGGATCACCTGGCGGGCACGAACGGTCCCGGTCGCAGTTGTCAGCAACACGCGCTCTGGCGACGAGCGCACCCTCGCCACCCTGGTGGCCTCGTAGATCCTGCCACCGGCGCCTTCGAACGCGGCAGCCAGGCCCCAGGCTAGCCGCGCCGGGTTGAGCATCGCCACGCCACGACGGTCTAACAGTCCTCCCAGATATGTTGGCGAGTCCACAAGCGCGCGGGTCTGGGCGGCCGTCAGCAGCTCGACCGGCTCCCCCAGCTCGAGCAAGCTCTGGGCAAGACCGCGCAGGTCCTCTAGCTGCCAGGGCGCCACAGCCACATCGAGCTCTCCGGTTCGCTCGAAGTCGCAGTCGATGCCGCGCTGCGCGATGGTCGCCTCGATCGCGTCCAGGTTCGCCGCGCCCAAGCGCTGCAGCAGCGGCATCTCCTGCGGCCAGCGGGCCAGGCCGTTGCCCACGCCATGGGTCAGGCTGGACGAGCAAAACCCGCCATTGCGCCCAGTGGCAGCCCACCCCAGCCGGGCGCCCTCGAGAACGACCACCTCACGCCCAGGATCCTCTTCTAGAGCGAGCAAGCCCGCCCACAGACCGGTGAAGCCACCGCCGACCACGGCGAGGTCGACATCCTGGTCGCCCTCCAGGGCGACCCGCGGCGCCGGTCTGGCGCTGTCGTCACACCACAGCGCAGTGGAGGACGCGTGCGCGAGGGCGGTTTCGGCCTCATGTGTAGCCATGGTCTCCTCTCGGGGGGGCAGCAGCATCACCGTCAGGGGCCACGCTCACGGTCCGCGTGCTACCGCAGGGCTGCTTGGCTAGACATTGATATTGGCCATGACGTGCTTGATTCGCGTGTAGTCCTCAAAGCCGTACATGGACAGGTCCTTGCCATAGCCACTGTGTTTGAAGCCGCCGTGGGGCATCTCGGCCACGATGGGGATGTGCGTGTTGATCCACACGCAGCCGAAGTTCATCTTTCGCGACATCCGCATGGCCCGGCCGAAGTCCTTGGTCCACACGCTGCTGGCCAGTCCGTACTCGACGTCGTTCGCCCAGGCGAGCGCTTGGGCTTCGTCGGAGAACTTCTGCACGGTGATGACCGGCCCGAAGATCTCGCGCTGGATCGCCTCGTCGTCCTGACGTAGCCCGGACAGCACTGTGGGTGCGTAGAAGTAGCCGTCGCCGAGTCCGCTGACCCGTGTGCCGCCAGCGGAGATAGTCGCGTGATCGGGCAGCCTGGACAGGAAACCTTCGACGTGGGCGAGCTGGTTGGCGTTGTTGACCGGGCCCAGCGCCGCATCTTGGTCGTCCGGCAGGCCGACCTTGGCACTGGACCCTGCGGCGTACTGGGCCATGGCGGCGACGAAGTCGTCGTAGATACGCGGGCCGGCGATAACGCGGGTGGCCGCCGTGCAGTCCTGACCTGCATTGAAGTAACCCGCGGCTCCGATTCCCTCAATGGCTGCCTCCAGGTCCGCGTCATCGAAGACGACCACGGGCGCCTTGCCCCCGAGCTCGAGGTGGACGCGCTTGACATCATGTGAAGCGCTCTCGGCGACCTGCATTCCCGCGCGAACCGAGCCAGTGATCGAGACCATGGCCGGCGTCTTGTGCTGCACGACAGCACGTCCGGTGTCGCGGTCCCCTGTGACGACGTTCAGGGCGCCCGCCGGGAGGAACTCGGAGGCGATCTCGGCCAGCAGCAGCGTGGTCTCCGGCGTGGTGTCACTGGGTTTGAGCACGACCGTGTTACCGGCGGCCAGCGCGGGCGCGATCTTCCAGATCGCCATCATCATCGGGTAGTTCCACGGCGTGACCTGGCCGATCACGCCTATCGGCTCACGGCGGATCCACGAGGTATGCCCGCTCATGTACTCCCCCGCGGCGCGCCCCTCAAGGACCCGGGCGGCACCCGCGAAGAACCGGATCTGGTCGACCATCGCCGGCAGCTCCTCGCTGGCCGTCAGCGCGAACGGCTTGCCTGTGTTCTCAGCCTCTAGGTGGACGAACTCATCGGCGCGCAACTGCACCGCATCGGCGAACTTCAACAGCGCCTGTTGACGCTGGCTGGGCGTGGCCTCACCCCAGACCTCGAAGGCGCCGGCCGCGGCGGCATAAGCCCGGTCCACTTCGGCGGCCGAGGACACCGGCGCCGTGGCAACCACCCGGGCGGTAACCGGGCTGATGATGTTGGCAGTTACGTCGCCGTCGGGCTCGACGTACTGGCCGTTGACGAAGTTGCGAAGGATTCGGGGACTCGCGCTCACAACAGACTCCTGACGACGGTTTCGGGGTGCATCGAACTCTAGCCACACATTAAACTGTTTCGATAGATCAAAACCAACATATGCGTTGAATCCGTTGTATGAAGCCCCTTCCAACAACGATTTCCGTCGTGTAGGGGTTGCAAAGACTGAGCAAACCAGACACCATTTGAGAGTGAGCCCACGTAGATCCGCCACCGCCGGGGGCCGTCCGGTCGACCGCAAACCACTTAACAACAGCCTTGACGACGTCTCCAAGGCGATCATCGAGCAACTGCAGACCGACGGTCGCACGTCCTACGCAACCATCGCCAAGAGCGTGGGGCTCTCCGACGCCGCCGTACGGGTTCGCGTGCAGCGGCTGCTCGAGAACGACGTGATGCAGATCGTGGCCGTCACAGACCCTCTCCAACTCGGCTTCACCCGCCAGGCGATGATCGGGATCAAGGCCGATGGCGATACGCAGTTAGTCGCCAAGCGGCTGGCAGACATGCATGAGGTGACCTACGTGGTCACCACTGCTGGCAGTTTTGATCTGATCATCGAAGTCGTCTGCGCAGACGACGACGAGCTGCTCGACCTGGTCTCTCGGCAGATCCGCCTGCTTCCGGGCGTGGTCTCCACCGAGACGTTCGTTTATCTGAAACTCAATAAACAGCACTACAACTGGGGTACCCGTTGACATCCTTCCGGCCATAGATGACCAGGATTCCAGCTGCTACCCGCCGGCAAGATGTTGCGGTTCACGCTTCATCGGCAGAGCCAAGGCTGCACGCGCGGCCGCGCCAGGGGCTGGCGCGGTTCACTGCGAGTCCTACAACTGAAAAGCACAACAGGTTTGGTTATCACCTGCCAGAACTGAACGCACAGCCTTCCACCGACAGACGGAAGTGTTACCTCCCGGCCCTGAATGACCGGGTTTCCACCCTAGGAGTATGCAGATGAGCACAGAAGAAGCCCGTTCGATCCGCACCACCCGGACCGGTGCGTCATATGCCGATGCCGCGCGCGATCACCTGTGGATGTCCTTCACCCGCCAGTCCACCTACGAGCCGAAGGAGTCCGGCGGCGCGGGCGGTTCAGTCCCGATCATCGTCAAGGGTGAGGGCGCCTACATCTGGGATGACCAGGGCCGCAAATACCTCGACGCCCTGGCCGGGCTCTTCACCGTTCAGGTCGGGCACGGCCGCGAAGAGCTCGCCGAGGCGGCCGCCAAGCAGGCAAAGGAGCTGGCCTTCTTCCCGCTGTGGTCCTACGCCCACCCGCGCGCCATCGAGCTGGCCGAGCGTCTGGCAGCCGATGCACCCGGCGACCTCAACCGGGTCTTCTTCACCACTGGCGGTGGCGAGGCGGTCGAGTCTGCCTGGAAGCTGGCCAAGCAGTACTTCAAGCTCACCGGCAAGCCAGGCAAGTACAAAGTGATCAGCCGCAACATCGCCTACCACGGCACCCCTCAGGGCGCCCTGTCCATCACCGGCATCCCGGACGCGAAACAACCGTTCGAACCGCTGGTCCCGGGCGCTATCAAGGTTCCCAACACCAACTTGTATCGCGCGCCGGAGTACCTTCGCCAGGACCCCAAGGCGTTCGGCCGTTACGCTGCCGACCGGATCGCCGAAGCCATCGAGTTCGAGGGACCCGACTCGGTAGCGGCCGTCTTCCTGGAGCCGGTACAGAACTCCGGCGGCTGCTTCCCGCCGCCGCCCGGATACTTCGAGCGGGTCCGTGAGATCTGCGACGAGTACGACGTGCTACTGGTCTCCGATGAGGTCATCTGCTCCTTCGGTCGCATCGGCAGCATGTTCGCCAGCACGGACTTCGGCTACCAGCCAGACATCATCACCGTCGCCAAGGGGATGACGTCGGGCTACTCCCCCATCGGTGCCATGATCGCCAGCGACCGGCTGTTCGAGCCATTCAGGCATGGCCACACGATGTTCGCCCACGGCTACACCTTCGGCGGTCACCCGGTCTCGGCTGCGGTGGCGATGGCCAACCTGGACATCTTCGAACGTGAGGGCCTCAACCAGCATGTGAAGGACAACGCTCCCGCGTTCCGGGCCACCCTGGACAAACTGCTTGACCTGCCCCTGGTCGGCGATGTGCGAGGGGAGGGCTACTTCTACGGAATCGAGCTGGTCAAGGACAAGACCACCCGTGAGACCTTTGACGAAGACGAGTGCGAGCGCCTTTTGCGCGGGTTCTTGTCCAAGGCGTTGTTCGAAGCCGGCCTGTACTGCCGGGCCGACGACCGGGGCGACCCGGTGATTCAGCTCGCACCGCCGCTCATCATCGGCCAGCCGGAGTTCGATGACATCGAGCAGCGCCTGCGCTCGGTGCTAACCGAGGCCGAGAGCCACCTGTGAGTTATCCACTGTGAACGATGGGGGCTCGGGCTCGCTGTGGTGGGCCGGTCTGCCGGCTCGCGCGACCCGGGCCCCGCTGGGCCAGGACGAGAGCGTCGACGTCGCCATCGTAGGTGGCGGCTTCAGCGGCCTCTGGGCTGCGTACTACCTGCTGGCGGCAGACCCTTCGCTGAACGTAGTGATCCTGGAAGCAGAGCACATCGGCTTCGGCGCCAGCGGACGCAACGGCGGCTGGGTCTCAGCCCTGTATCCCGTGGGGGCGCGGGTGCTGGCTCGTGAGCACGGGAAGCTCGCGACCAGGGATCAGTACGCCGCCCTGCGCGAAAGTGTCGACGAGGTGGGCGCTGTCGCTACCACAGAAGGCATCAACTGCGGGTTCCACAAGGGCGGGACGCTGGTCGTTGCCACCAATCGAGCCCAGGCGACCCGAGCCCGGGCCG
>Ga0182021_10007961_pt1 | contig 12574 bp, 9 predicted proteins | sample 612E3MmetaG_FD_120493 | JGI IMG/M metagenome (GOLD analysis project Ga0182021, IMG submission 120493) | Permafrost microbial communities from Stordalen Mire, Sweden - 612E3M metaG (Illumina Assembly) | ecosystem: Environmental > Terrestrial > Soil > Wetlands > Permafrost | place: Sweden... | reverse complement strand
CTGCTCGTCCGTGACCATTCCCTTGGCGCCGCGAGAGCGCGATTCTCGATGGTCACACTAGTTGTCGTCGAGCGGGAGTTTTAATTGTCGTCAGGCCGGAGTTCTAATTGTCGCCGAACACAACGGACCGCATGGCCGAATTGCAGGACCGCGTGGCCGTGCTTGAACGCCAACTCCGCGACGTGCGCGACCAGTTGGCCGATTCGGTTCGCCAGACGGTGGATGCCGCGAGCGTGCGGAAGACGCTCAGGGAGTTTGATGGCATCTGGTCGGAGCTGACGCCGCGCGAGCAGGAGAAGTTCGTGAAGACCATTGTGGACCGCGTGGCCTACGATGGCACGACCTGCACGGTGACGGTCGGCTTCCGCACGGCAGGAGTCCGTCAGCTTTGCCTTGAGGTGGAAAACAGATGACGGTTCAGAGCAGCGCTTTCGAAGTGAAGGTCCGGCTGCAGCCGACGGTTCGCCAGATCAACCGCGCGCCACAGAAACTGGCGCCGGTGGCGGAGTCGGACGTGAAACGGGGCCGATTGCCGCGAATCACGCAGGTCCTTGCGATGGCGCTTCAGTTTCAGGAGATGATCGGCACGGGCGAAATCCGGAGGCACGCCGACTTGGCCCGACTCGGCTGCGTCAGCCGGGAGCGGATCAGCCAAATGATGCTGCTTACCTGGCTCGCACCCGATATCCAGGAGGCGATCCTCCGGCTGCCACAGATGCCGGGCGGGCGGTTCCCGGTCAGCGAGGGCGCGCTTCGGAAGGTCGCGCGCCTGCCGTTGTGGGAGGATCAGCGGGCGCGCTGGAAAACCGCGCCAAGCGATGCCCTGGCGCTCAATTGACGATTTACAACTTTCCGGAACGGGCGTGAGATGGCAAGTGGCGCATTCCTGGCGTGATGCGGACTTCACGAGATTAATCGCCCTCATAGGGGTCGGAACCGGATTCCCGGAGGCCTAAGAGGGCGTCATGGCACGCCGATTTGCCGGAATGCCATTCAAGAACCCCTTGCCGCGAATGCGATGATCTTGGCTGTTGAGGAAAGCGGTGATGGATGGCCGTCATACGGCCAAGGTGTGCAGGCGACTTTCCGAAGCGATGACGCCACTAGAGCGTCAACTCGGCAATGCCGTGCGCACGGCAACTGCTCGGCTCATTCAATAGGGCCGAGGAGGCGCCGTGAGACCCGCCGCAGTGCAATAATCATACTTGGACCAGCAAAGAAAAGGCGAAGAGGCGACGCATCACACTGAGGTATCGGTCGCGATATGCCGAAACCAGAGGATCTGTTCAATCAGCCGTTCGTAATCTCGCGCCAGCGCCGGGACGCCACGGTCGTCATCCGTGGTTTTGTCTATCAAGTCAACACAACGATACTCAAGTGGATCGAGTTGGAACCAGATCAGTGGTTGGAACTCGAAGCAGGCGAGGACATCGATGCTCTGCAAAAGGCAGTCGCGAACCAAGACCAGTTTGATCGCTTGTTCGAAGCTGTCAAATGTCGGGAGAGGAATCTGACGTTGCGATCGCCCGAAGCACTGAGCGCGCTCGCCTGTTTTCAAGAACACCGCCAGAGCAATGCGTCGTTAAGACTCGGCTTTCGCTACATCACCAACAGCCCGGTCGGCGCCGAGAACCCAGCCATAACCGAGGTGGGAACTCCGGGCATACACCTCTGGGAGCGAATCCGCACTGGTCTGGTGAGCGGGAAAGCAAAGTCAACCCTCGTTTCAGCCCTGCGCTCCTTCTTGAAAGGATCACCACGCCCCGCGGATCTCGCCCCTGAAACCTGGGAGTCCTTCCAGCGATTCCTTAAACGATGTACCATCCCGGAGCTTAATCGCTTTGTTGACGCATTCGAATGGGGTACGGAACAAGCCTCCCCAGACGACCTCGAAGGCAAAGTCCGGTATGCGTTGATGACCTCAGGTAAGGTCAACGCGACCGAACATGCGGATATAGCGTTTGAGCATCTGTTCCACTTCGTGTTTGATCTCCTTTCGAAGCGGCCTGCCAAGATCCTGACACCAACGCTGCTGGTCGACGAGCTGAAAAAGCTCGACCAGGCCGAAATGGGCCGGAGTATTCTCTCGAATCTTCGCGGAATCGAAACGACACTTCAGACCCGCTTTGATCGGCTCGAAGAACATATCGCGCCTCTTCAATCAGACATGCAGGGCGTGAAAGCAACAGTGGCGCGGATTGAGAGTGCTGTAACTTCGCTGCGGGAGTCCAGATACGACCGCCCCGGAGATCCCCGTGAAGTGGATGGCCCATGTTCCCAATACTTGCCGACACCGCAAGTGATCGCTGCCGGGAATTCCGGTTATCCGATTAGCATGCCGCTGCCCAGCATCGTTTCTTCGGCGCTCCTCGCCCAGAACGAAGAACTTGCCGCAGTAGTGGTTGCACAAACAAAGGGCCAGATTAATGCTATCCGAGATGCTGCTCGCAAAGGTCTCCGTGGCCAGGCGCTGCGCGAAATCGCCGCACAGCGGGCAAATCGCGTCGCTTGGCAGGTGCTCCCATGCGAAAGAAGAGCGGAGCTTCTGCGGCTCGAGGCAAGCATTCTGCTGAATTCAGAGGACGGCGCAGACCGGGCAAGACAGATCCTGGACGAAGCCGCAAAGTTGGCCCCGGCGGAAGACGATTCACGCCTCCGGGCCTGCATTGCTTTTTCAGAGCACGATCCGCAGACGGCCATTTCGCTGATGGAGGGAAAAGAGCAGCCGGAGAGTCGAAACCTGCTGGCTATCTTCCTGTTCTTAACCGGCCGTTACCAGGAGGGATGGCAGGCTCTGCCACCGCTTGGGTCCGATGTGGCCGTTCGAGCGGAAACCTTACGGATACGCGCGCAAGGTCTCCTCCAGAGACGTGACCTTCCCGGCGCACGTGCGGATATCGATCTTGCGCTTGCTGCCGAGCCTGCCTGGCCAGGGCTGGAGTTCGTGTCTGCTTCCATTTCCTATTACGAGGCTCTGTCGCCTGCGGCGATTCCCTCGCGCTTACAGGAGTGGCCTGAGCCATCGAGTTCAGTATTTAGGCTAAATACGTCCCAAGCGAGGGCGAAATTGCGCGAGGCGGCCGCCATTTTCGCCCGCTTGGCTCAGCTCCCAGATAGCAGCGTTGAAGAAAGACGACTCATGGAGTTGTGGCATTTCGCATGCCTGACGGGCGATGTCAGCCGGAGAGAGGAAGCCAGGACGTACGCGACCAATGTCCTTGCGGCGGACCCCGGACAATACCGGCTCGTTCCCTGGATTCTGGCCCAGCGTTATGAAGGTCTGGATCTGACCGCGACTGAACACGCATTGGCGGCGGCCGCTACAGCCGGGCGAGGCAATGTGTTCCGGGTGATCGCGTTGGTAATGCTGCACCTTGAGAGCTCGAACACAGCGGAAGCTCTTAGCACTCTTGATCGGACCCAACGGCAGTTTCTTCCGCTGAACAAGAACGCCTGGCACCACTGGCGCGCCATGGTCCTGTTGATAGGAGGTGACATCGCAGCGGCGACAATGGAGCTAGAGAAGTTCGACGCGGCAGAAGAGGCGGACCCGCTATGGTCAGAGATTCAACGTTTCGAATCTCGGAAGTCGGGGGATTGGGACCCATATGAAGCGGCGTTGAGAGCTCGTCTTGCCTCCACAAAATCGGCGGAAGCGCTGCTTGAGTATTGCGAGTTCGCGGCGCATCGTAGGAATTGGAGTGCGGTCGCGGCTCTCCGTGTCGAATTGGTGGAGCGAATAGGAACGCCTGATGCTTTGTGCCTGGCGGCCATCGCAACCTTCAACGCCGGGCAGCCGAGGGAATGCCTGAAGCTCCTCGAATCGGGCGCGGATTTCTTCGCCGATGAATCCCGAGGTGAAGAACTCCGCCGGGTCTCTATCGCCTGCAACAAAGCGCTCGGACAAATGATAACGGCTCGCCAGCAGGCCGAGCACCTCTCGAAAATGGCGGCAACGACAGGCAATCTGCTGCTACTAGCCCAGTTGCAGCTCGACACCGGCGACCCCAAAGCGCTTGCCCTCAACGCACGGCAACTCGCGCAGCGCCAGGACTTGAGCTCTGACCAGGCCCTGCGGATCGCCATGCTGGTTCGTCAGGAAGATTCGCAACTCGCGCGATCGCTTTGGCGAAGGGCGGTTGCCAGCGATCTGCCCGACGACGCTGTGGGAGCCGCCCTTACCCTCGGCTACCGTCTGGGCCTAGACCGCGAAGTGCGTCCGTTGTTGGCGAGGATGAACGATCTCGCAGAGCAGGGGAAGGGGGGAATAGAACGAAAGACTCTCCCCGATCTCATTGAACTCATCAAGACCCACCGGGAGAATGTTGATTGGTTCAACGGCCTGTATCTCAGAGGCGAGATGGCCATTCATTTGATTCCGACTCGCATCCGTACGCAACTAGTTGCTCTCTATCACGACGGCCCCGCGTGCAGGGAAAAGGATCCAGAAAAGCCAGGGCCAGCACTATTTGCCATCCACGGGGGACGTCCGTGGATGAATGGTTTCCCGCGCGAGGTTCCCGCCTGGCGTTTGAATCTGGACATCACTTCATTGCTCTTGGCCCACCATCTCGATATCTTGCCGAAGGTGGAACGGGCATTCGGGGTATTGCGCGTCGCTCCGTCCATCTTCGCGGCATTAGGGTCGATGCAGGAGAGCCTTTTGGCGACTCAGGTGACCCAAATCGACGCCGCGCACGAAGTACTGGCATGTATCGACGACGGCTCGCTGTCGGTTCTGGACGAGAATGGGCCGGACGAGCCTGCGGATTTGATCGCCAACGGGGGAGCCGACTGGGCGGCACTTTACGAGCTTAGCCGCCAAACTGGCGGACGTCTAGTTGACTTCCTCCCCAAAATCACTACAGATCCGACAACCGTTATGCCTTCGGACGCGGAAGCGCGCCTAGTTAACTGCCGGGCAGTGATTGAAGCCTTGCGGCAACACGGGGCTCTTTCTGCAGACGAGTACGCTTCGTCTCTCTCCGACCTCGGTTTCGAGGGCCAGCAGCCCCCAGCCGGTGCTCCCATCGACAGGGATACAGTCCTTTACTTCCAGAGCACAATGGCAAGGGTACTCGTGAACGCGAGGTTGCTTCGTCCCGCTTGTCGGACCTTTCGCTTGCAGATGCTCCGTGAAGACGCGAATGAACTGAAGGCCGTGGTCACCTCTCATGAGCGGGCAAAAGAGCTGTCCGAGTGGTTGAGCGTTCTAATACAACACATTCGCCAACGGCTCGAAGAGAAGAAGTACGAATTCATGGCGATTGGTCCGACCCCGGATGCGGCGAGTGACATGTGGGACACGTCTTTCGACGTCAAGGGCCTCTCGGAGCTGCTGACGTTTGCACCGGAGCCAGTCGACAGAATCTGGGTAGACGACAGGTGGGTGAACGCGTACCTACGACGGGATGCCGTGCCGATCGTTTCCATCGTCGACATTCTGAAGGCCCTGGTCGCCGCTAGAGAAGCGACTGAAAGCGAATACTATCGCCTCTTGTATCGGCTGAGGGCCGCCAAGTGCGCCTTCATTCCCCTCGAATCGGGAGAGATACTGCACCACCTGGTTCAGGCGCCCGTGACATCCTATGCGCTCTCCGAGACACCAGAGATGGGTACACTTCGCAGATACTGGGCAGAGAATCTGCTCCGCGGTGCCTGCTTGCAGCGGCCGGGCGCGTCCGCTGCCAATGCCGGCGGTGAGATGCCATTTCTCCTTGCCTCGGCGAACGCCGTCCGGGATGCTCTCGCGGGCTTGTGGGAAGCAAAGCTCTCGCAAACGGACGAAGAAAGGGAGGCGCGAGCGGAGTGGATTTTGAACGCTCTTTATACCGATCACCTGGGTGTTCGCACCGCTGCTGAACTGGTACCTGGCGGAATCAATGAGCATGAGCTGGTCGGCACGACCCTAGGGAACCTCGTCGGGGCTGGATTGGAGATGCGGCTGGAGGGTCGGTGTACTTCGCAAGCTTTGCGCGACTACTTGTATTGGCTTTACCATCGGGTTTTGCACTATGCCTTCGAACGCGATGGCCGAGTTCTGCAGAGCGCAGGAGCCTTCATTCGAATGACCCTGCGAGCGCTCTGGCAGGGTGTGCCTGAGGGGCAGAAACCACGCGCTGGAAGGTTGATCCAGTTCCTCTTGGAAGTGCTGCCCGAGGAACTGCTGGGGGTTGTGCGCGCGGATGCTGAGTTCGCGGCAGAGTTGTCGATTGAGACGGTACCCGTTGTTCAGGTTGGCCCTCTCCGATTTTCGAAGAAGGAGTACTTCGAGGCGGTTCGGGAGGCGGTGAACGGCCGTGGTGGTCGTGCACGGGTCTGGCGTTCTGCAGACGAGGTCGAGTTCGAGTCGACCGCGGACGGAATTGCGCTGAAGCCGCCGGCCGGGGGCACGATCAACGTGGCCGACCCGCTTCTCATGCTGCTTTCCGATCAGGTGAGCCAGCGCGAGAGTGCGCTCAATTCGCACTGCGAATGGTTTGATTGCGGTTCCGACGAACGCGCTGAAGCGACTGGGATCATCCTGGCGGATGAAGATCCTTTTGCGCGCGTCGAAAAGGCGCACGGCTGGCGAGAGCGTAGTGCGGCGGTTTTCTACGCCAATCTTTCGCGCAAACTATCGGAACAAGAGGGACTTGTGCCTGACGACATTCGGCCGCCGAGTGCGGAAGCCCTGCTGCGCCATTACAGACTCTCCGCTGATCCATCCCGAGGAAGCTTCCTGAATCAAATCGCGTCGGGTTGTGAGCAGATCACCGAGGAGTTTGGTATAGCCCAGTCCTTCATTCGATACGCGGGGTTGCCAATACCTTTGCCGCGAGTTTTCTTGAGTTATATAGATGCCCTGTCGGAGTCTGAAAGGCGTGCGTTGGTGAAGCGACTTCTGAGAACGGCTGGTTCCCCGTTGTCGACGATACACTTTGTGCGTCTGCTGGCGCATCTTGCGGACTCACCGTACTCCCGATATTGGCGCTTGGCAACGAGAGCAATCAGCGCCCTTCTGAGGCCAGACGCCATTGAGCAGTTCTCGGCGTTCAGGAACCTTCTCCAGTGGACAGATAGCGCGTTTGAAATCTGGCCTCAGACGAAAACATGGTCTGCCACGGAGCGTCTGGCGATGGTCTGGGCCCACACTCACCGGGTATTCTCCACCTTCAATTATCTTGGGGTACCGGCCGAGTGGATCGCAGACCGATTCGGCCGACCGGATTTCGGACTATGTTATGAGTTGTTTGACTATTCGACAGCATGCAGAAGGGATGTGGTTCACCCAAAGCGATTTTCGCGAGAGGCCCTCTTGCTTACCGGGCTGGGGTATGCCACCGGCGAAAACGGGGCCGAGTGGTGGGGCAGTGCCATTCGTGGCCCCTTGCTCGATCTAGTTCATCCGGTGGCGGACGGAGAAACTGGGCTCAATCTCGGTCTTCTGCGAGATTCTTCGCTTGCTGGCGATCTTCTCGGTTCATTTCTAGCAGGCGACCGTAGCCATATTCCGTGCGCAATCTTGAAGGATGACGGGGCGGACGTCCTCTTGCTGGCCAACGTGAAGAAATTGGGCGCGGAGGCGCTCCAGGCCGCTCAAACGGGCAACAGCATCGTGGGCTGGAACGGCATCTACTTGGTCTTCGGCGATTCACTCGTAGGGGATGGCCAACGCGAGCTGATGGTATCGGCGATTCTGAACATCGATCTCGCGCCTCTCGCGGATAATCTGGTAGCCTGTGGGAGGCTGCTTCACGCGGCCTCGATGCAGGCCGCAGCTTTACGGAGCATTTCTGCTATGGAACACCTGTCAGCCCAAGTTGCGAAGGTCGCTGGCCTACTAAGGGAGCGTTCATGCGATGGCCGGAAGTTAAACGATGACGAGCGGCAATTCCTGTCGGCGCTGTTCCAAGTTGCCATCAACCTCTCATGGGGCGCTGAAGATGGCGAGGCGCGGGCGTCCGAGTTTACTCGACAGTTCGCGCGGATCGCGGACGCCTTCCCGAAATCGGTTGCGGTCTCACGGCGTCTCCTAAATCGGATATGGCCGTGCGAAGCGAACCTGTCCAAACTCTTATGGCCGCTGTTGATTCGCAGTAGAGCTACAGAGGCGTAGCTGACCTGATTGGACGGAGAACGTTTCTTGGCCGTGTCGGAACGTCGAGCACGCGTGCGTTTCGGCCGGCCTGGCGTTTCTCCAGGAGCCTAGGGCGTTTCCCGGTCCTTATCGCGCCCAAGGACGCGCACGAGCCGCGTGAACTTGGTGAGGTGCGTCGCGGAAAACGGCTATGCCTCCGCTAGCCGCCTGAGGGAGGGAGGTTAAGCTAAGGGGATTGACGCGAGGCAAGGGAGTGGACATACTGGCTAATTGAAATGATAGCCCGCGTTTCTATCCTTTTGCCGTTTGATCTTTTCATCAGAGAAGGTGACGAGCTGCCAGCGCTCGAACTCACGGCACCGAATTGTCGGGTAAGGGTCCATCCGCCGCTCCACTTTGTGGAGCATGCCAAGCTCACGGATGGAGGACTCGACGCGGCCATCGCCCTAGGGGCACCCAGAGAGGTGGCGTTCAGCGACAACCTACTCGCAGACGGGCGCCGGGTCGGACAGGTCGATGTCCTTGTTTTAGACGTCTCGAAACCAGAATTCGATCGGGCGATCTCTGCGTCGGCCGACCGAACTCCGCATACTGATCCGGACCCGGACTTTGTGTTCGCGATAGCAAATGGAATCCTCGCAAGACTCCGCGTCTATTCCCGAGCCTTTCAGATAAGGGAGCTTGTTCCCGGCCGCGACCCGTGCCGCATCTGCTATCTCGACGATGACGGAGGGGAATTGAAGCACGAGGAAGGAAAATTCCGCACCACCGTTCTCGGCCATGTTGTGGTGGGGCCCCCCGTGCTCACGCCGGATGTAATCGGCATGGTGGCCAGTTCCGCCAACGCGGAGCCGTATGTGTGGGACCAGCTATTGCTCGATGCGTATGAACTTCTGCCGGATGCCGGGGGCGCAATTATAATGGCCGCCACTGCCCTCGAAACATTCATAGCCTGGGCGCTCGGCATCCTCCATCGAGAGCGGCCATTGTCGCCGGGCCTCTGGGAATGGATAAATACCCGTGGGGACGACCATACGAAAGAGCCATCGGTTTCCGACAAGTTCGACGTTCTCCTTCGTGCCCTTACCGGACGGTCATTAAAGGACGAGGCGCAGTTGTGGCAACACCACAAGGAACTACGGGAGGCCAGAAACAGCTTGGTGCACCAAGGAACGGCAACGATTGGTAGATCGCGTACAAAGGTAGACGCCCGAAAAGCGAGAGATCTCGTCCGCGGCGCGGATAAGATCGTCAAGTGGGTCGAGCTTCTATTGCCGGAAGCCTATAGACGTGTTAGGACAGAAGCTATAGGCCCGTTGACCCGCAGACTCGCGGGCCAGCCCACGCTGGTCAATTCAATACGAGTAGACGCCGATCCCCAGAACCAAGGGCCCATTCGAGTACTTTGCACCGAAAGGCCAGACGATCCGTCGACCGATTCCGAAGGATGAGTGCGGGCTGTGCCTCCTTTCGCCGCGATGTCATCCAGACCCGCACGGGCCGGCCCGCCGGCGCTGGGATTGAAGACCGCCCTTCGGGCGCACGTTGAAATATTGGCCGGAAACGGTGCTGGGCTGTCGCATTCGGGCTCTGAGTAGGCTGTCGGCAAACAAGGAAGCTGGATTACTCCCCGGAAAGTCGGCTTCGGTGCGCTGATGTCCATCGCGACCGCCACTTGGCCACATCGCGGGCTAGCCGTATGTCTGGTTTTCCTGGCTCGCGTGCGCGGGGTCAGCACCCCGTTGGCGATGACTCGCGCACTCAAACGCTGCGCTCCACAGCCTCCGGCTCGGGCTGAACTGGAAGGGGTCGCCTTCGGTCCCCATCCAGTCGCGAAGGCGCTGGGCCAGGCGGAGCAGATCTTTATCGTCACCGCGCCGGTTCAGTTTGCCGTCGTTGCGCAAGAGTTCCAGCAGCAGGCAGCCTTCGGCCGTTGGCTTACCAGCCTGATCGGCTAACCCGAGCACGCGGAGATCGTAGTCCTCCGTGCGGACCCCAACGCGTTCCGCCGCCTCGATGCCCGTGCGGCGCAGCATCCCTTCTGAAATGGTCCGGGCCGCGAACACCTCCTTCGACTTCGCCGAGATGCTGATGCGGCCGTCCTTGAGTTCCGTGAACTTGCAGTCGTCCCAGCGTTCCGGCGGCGCCGGGAACCCGTCGCGCCGGTCGAGGCCGATCTGGAAAGTGCACCGATATGCCCCGGTCCCGTGAACCGATCGGATTGGCTTCCCAGGAATTGGGAAGATCGTCGCCAGCCTCTGGCGGAGGTTGCTCACCTGCTTGCGGAGCGTGATGGCGTCCTTGTCGGAGGTGGAAGTATTCCTTGGCGGCGTTTGGCCGCCAAGGCGGGCGAACACCCATAGCAACTGCCAGAGACGGTCGTCCGCGCCGGCGAAGCCAAGTTCCTCGATACCGAATTCCCGGCTGGTCCCGCGTAGTTCGGCGAGAATTGCTGCGTCGCGCACCGTGAGCCGTAGTTCGTCCCACGTCGCGCCGTCCGGTACAGAGAAGCTAGAGACGCTCTTCGTCGGCATGGCGTACACGTCCCGTGGGACTGCATCTTCGATGTAGGCGAGGTCGAGCGTCAGGCCGGATTCCGTGAACCCACCCACGTCGGCCAGCCGGAAGACAGGTGCGTTCTTCGGGCGCCACGAATTGCCGCCAGGCGGCCGCGTCGGTACGAGAATCACCGGAGACGGCGCATCTTCGATGTGGCGGCATCGGTCCCAGAGCGTATGCGCATCCGGCCGCGTCGCGCCGCACACGAAGAAGAAATCCCGGAATCGCCCAGCCAGATGCCGCCGGCCGAGCGACCAGACGCGCCCGGAGAGAAGCGGCGCGAGCTGGCCAACGAGCGCCAGCCGCTCGCGGAGTTCGCCAGCGATCAGATCAAGATCAACCGCCCACCGGCCCAAACGCACCGGGTTCACCGGCGCACCGCCGACCTCCGGACATGGAAGGAAAGGCTTCAGTAGCTCCGTCTGGGTGTTGCGAATCCAGACAACGTCCTCAGCATGCCCGTCGTCGCAGGCGTCGCAGACCGCCCGTGTCGCCATCGCCGCCTCCCGGAGAAAGCCGCGCGCCCGAAACCGTTCGAACTCCTCCGGCGGCGCCCATTGGAGCTCGTCGGCGGAAAAGACCGGTTCCGCATGCTCGCAGCGTGCCCAGAACTGGTTTGCCAGATCGGTCACGATGCAATCTGCCATTGCCGCAAATACCGCCGAAGCGTCAGTTCCTCGTCGCTGTCGCGCAGGGTGCAGCCTGCCGGATGCGTAATCGTAAAGCTCACGCTTTTCGGGCGCTTTCTACCGGTCTCGAATGCGGCATGGAAGGTCGCCTGGGTGACCGCCAAATTCTCGCGCGGCAGGTTCATCTCGTTGAGGGCTTCCGCCATGAGGTCGTGGACGCTGCGGGCGTGGTCGCCGCTGCCGGCGTCGAACAGAATACGTTCCTCGCTGTTCTGCTTCTGCACCCGGAGGGCCTTGAGTTTGAACCAGCGCAGATTGTCCTCGGGAGCCGTCGGGAATTGAAAGCCCGGCTGCAAGAGCAACTGAAGATTGTAAGGCGGCCTGGCGATTCGATGGCCGGATGGGGGAGTAGGCCATGTGCATGGAAGACCTTTCCCCCGCCAAGCAGAGACTGCTCCGGCTGTTCCAGGCCATCAACTTCGGCCGCGTGGAGGAACTGGAGATCCGGGAAGGCGAGCCGGAGTTCAGCCCGGCGCCGCGCGTTTTCGTGGAGTTGAAACTGGACGCCAACGATGGCCCCCGCCCGGAGTCGCGGCTGGACCGGTTCCCGCTCCGCAGTCAGGTGGCGCGCTTCTTCACGCAGATCGCCCGTCTGAACGACGGGACCGTCGAACTGGTTGAAGTTCGACACGGGCTTCCGTTCCGCACGGTCATCGAGGCGATGCCCGCGGAGGTGGAACTGTGACCGCCGTGGACTCCTTCGTGATTCAGCAGGCGGAGATTCGCGCCAGCCGGCTCATCGGCAGCCATGGATTCACCCGCGACCACTGGGATGACCTTCGCCAGGATTTGCTTCTCGACTACCTGGAGCGGCTGCCGCAGTTTGATGGGGGCCGCGGCGACTTGCGGGGCTTCATGTTCGGCGTGGTGAGGCATCGCGCCGCACAGTTGGTTGACCGCCTGGGGATCGGAGTTCGTGGTCACCACCGTACGCCAGCCCGACCCGTACGGGCTGGTCGAGCTTTCGCTGATGGTGCGCGCCGGATAGGTTCCCCATGATTAACCCGAAAACGCTTCTGGCCGAGTGGGTGACGGCGCTCCAGTCCCTGCCAAACCTTGTGGACGCGCTCGGCGGCGACGGCGGCCAGATTCAGTTCTACACCGAGAACGCCATCGTCTTTGGCCAGCCCACGCAGAACAACATTCGCCTGGCGATCCTGTCGATGCCGCCCGGCTCGGTGATGATCGCGTGGCACGGCAGTGGACCGGGCAGGCTCGGCAATGCGCTGGTGTTCGTGCATGACTT
>Ga0182021_10007960_pt1 | contig 12575 bp, 8 predicted proteins | sample 612E3MmetaG_FD_120493 | JGI IMG/M metagenome (GOLD analysis project Ga0182021, IMG submission 120493) | Permafrost microbial communities from Stordalen Mire, Sweden - 612E3M metaG (Illumina Assembly) | ecosystem: Environmental > Terrestrial > Soil > Wetlands > Permafrost | place: Sweden... | reverse complement strand
TTCCATTTATCATTACAATATGTACGACATTCTTGAGTTAAGTAAGAAACTGCTTCCTGAGTTAAAGGATATAGCAAAGGAACTTCAAATAAAAAAAGCAGAATCTTTGAAGAAACAGGATTTGATATATAAAATCCTTGACCAACAGGCAATTGAAGCCAAAGAAATCAAAATTCCACTAAAACCTGAGATGGAAGAGACAGTATCTTCACCTGTGGGTAATAATACAGTATTTTCACCCGAGCAGAATAATACAGTGTTTTCAGCCGAGGAAAATAGTCAGGAAGCTGATGCGGCTTTGAGAAGAGGGAAACGTCCGAGGACGTTAAAACCTGTGGTTAAGAGAGCTATTGAGTCCGTCATGTCAGTTTCACCGGATGGAGTCAAGAGACCTGAAACCAGGCCGGGAGACTGGCAGGACCAGGCAAAAAGAACCGAAAAAACTGAAGACAAATCTGATCTTTTTAAAAAACCGGAACAATTACACGAAAATAAAAAAGCTCCGAAATGGAGAACCGATCAGAAACTTGAAGAAAGAAATGAACGGAAAGACCGGTACAACCCTTCTTCTGCTCCCAGGTACGAGAAGATCAGGTCAGAATCATATACCGAACCTGTAATAGATAATGCTATTCCGGCACTCAGTAGCGACACCCCGGTTGACGAACCCAAACCTTCAGCAGATACTTATTTCGGTGATATAATAGTTGATCAGCCAATCCCTGTCAAAGAGACTCTTCGTGAAACTCCTCCGGTAAGAGAGGAAAAGAAAGAAAAGCCCTATGATTTTGAGGGTATAATATATAACACAGGTGTTCTTGAGATTATGCCTGATGGTTACGGATTTCTAAGGTCTCCTGATTATAATTATCTCAATTCACCTGATGATATTTATGTATCACAATCACAAATAAAACTTTTCGGTTTAAAAACCGGAGACACTATTAAAGGATCTATCCGACCCCCAAAAGAGGGTGAAAAATACTTCCCGCTGATTAAAGTTGATGAGATTAATGGCAGAAGTCCTGATTTTATAAGGGACAGAGTGCCGTTCGATTTTCTCACACCTCTTTTCCCGGATGAGAAATTTACTCTTTGCCAGCCTGGAGAAGGTTCCCTGTCAGTAAGGGTAATAGATATGTTTACCCCTATTGGAAAAGGTCAAAGAGGACTGATCGTTGCTCAGCCAAAGACAGGTAAAACAATTCTTCTTCAGGAGATAGCAAATGCTATAGCCAAATATCATCCTGAGGTTTACCTTATGATATTGCTGATAGACGAAAGACCTGAAGAGGTTACCGATATGGCAAGAAACGTGAAAGCTGAAGTTATTGCTTCAACATTTGATGAACCGGCTGAACGCCATTGCCGTGTGGCTAATATTGTTCTTGAGAAAGCTAAACGGCTCGTTGAGTGCGGTCACGATGTAGTTATTCTTCTCGATTCGATAACAAGGCTTGCAAGAGCGTTTAATACAACTGCTCCTGCTTCAGGTAAAGTTCTGTCGGGTGGTGTTGACTCTAATGCCCTTCATAAACCAAAAAGGTTCTTTGGTGCAGCACGAAACATTGAAAACGGCGGTTCCCTGACAATTCTTGCTACAGCTCTTACTGAAACAGGTTCAAAAATGGATGATGTCATTTTTGAGGAATTCAAAGGAACCGGTAATATGGAATTACAGCTTGACCGTAAACTTTCCAACAGAAGAATATTCCCTTCAATAGATATTCCTGCTTCAAGTACACGAAGAGAAGATCTTCTTCTTAATAAGAACATTCTTCAGAAAATATGGGTTCTTCGCAACTTCCTCACAGACATGAACTCTGTTGAAGCAATGGAGTTTCTCCGCGACAGGTTACTCCAGGCCAAATCGAACGAAGAATTCCTGATTTCAATGAACGGAGGATAACCAAAACATTTTTTTTGTAATTTTGCACTTTATTTTCTAAACCTTCTTTTAAATCACATATATATTTTACAATGGGAACAAAAAAATTTATAACATGCGACGGCAATCAAGCCGCAGCGCATGTTGCATATATGTTTAGCGAAGTAGCTTGCATATATCCTATCACACCATCTTCCACTATGGCAGAATTCGTTGATGAATGGTCTGCAAACGGATTAAAAAATATTTTCGGGGAACAGGTTAAAGTAGTTGAAATGCAGTCTGAAGCTGGCGCTGCAGGCGCATTGCACGGTGCTTTACAGACCGGTGCTTTATGTTCAACTTTTACCTGTTCACAGGGTTTGCTTCTTATGATCCCCAATATGTATAAGATTGCAGGAGAACTTCTTCCCGGAGTCTTCCATGTCAGTGCCCGTGCTATTGCAGCCCATGCACTTTCAATATTCGGTGATCATAGCGATATTTATGCAACCCGTCAGACCGGCTTCGCGATGCTGGCCAGCGGAAGCGTACAGGAGATTATGGATCTTGCAGGGGTGGCTCACCTTTCAGCTATCAAATCAAGGATTCCTTTCATGCATTTCTTTGATGGATTCCGTTCATCAGCCGAGGTTCAGAAGATTGAATATCTTGATATGGATGACTTGAAGAAACTCATTGACATTGAGGCGCTTACAAAATTCCGCCAAAATGCGCTGAATCCTGAACATCCTGTTACAAGAGGTACTGCACAAAACCCTGACATTTTCTTCCAGGCCAAAGAATCTGTTAATAAATTCTACGAACCAATTCCGGACATCGTTAATTCTTATATGGCCGAAATAACAAAACTCACAGGAAGAGAATATAAGCCATTTAATTATTACGGAGCACCCGATGCTGAGAATATTATTGTTGCAATGGGTTCAATCACTGAAACCACGCAGGAAACAATTGATTACCTGAGAGCCAAGGGAGAAAAGGTCGGTCTTATAAGTGTTCACCTTTACCGTCCATTCTCTGCAAAGTACTTTTTTAATGTTTTCCCGAAATCGGTTAAAAAAATTACTGTCCTCGAAAAAACAAAAGAAGCGGGCGCTAACGGAGAACCTCTTTTCCTTGATATTAAAGAGATGTTCTACGACAGGCAGGAAAGACCACTTATAGTTGGTGGCCGTTTCGGCCTCAGCTCGAAAGATACTACCCCAAGTATGGTGCTGTCAGTATTTGAGAATATGAAACTCAAAGAGCCAAAGAATCAGTTCACGGTTGGTATAGTTGATGATGTTACATTTAAATCACTCCCTATTCTTCCTGAAATTCATGTTGCTCTCCCGGGTACATATTCAGCTAAATTCTATGGTTTAGGGTCCGATGGTACAGTTGGGGCTAATAAAAACTCAATCAAGATTATTGGCGATTCGACCGATAAATATTGTCAGGCATATTTTGCATATGATTCAAAAAAATCAGGCGGTATTACAACATCTCATCTTCGTTTCGGCGATAAACCCATACGTTCCCCTTATCTTGTCAATACACCTGATTTTGTTGCATGTCACGTTCCTTCATATCTCGATAAGTATGATATGCTTAAGGGCTTGAAGAAAAACGGGACCTTCCTTCTTAACTCAATCTGGAGTAACGAAGAGACAAAGCATCGTCTTCCCGACCACATGAAAAAGTATATGGCCGAGAACCATATTAACTTTTTTATTATCAATGCTACAGCTATTGCTGAAGAACTGGGCCTTGGAACCCGTACAAACACAATCATGCAGGCCGCATTCTTTAAAGTTGCAAATGTGATTCCTTATGAGAAAGCCGAAACTGAAATGAAGAAGGCTATTTATAAGAGTTATGGCAAGAAAGGTGAAGATATCGTAAAGATGAACAATGCTGCAGTCGACAAAGGCACTGAAGTACACAAGATTGAGATTCCAGCTGAATGGGCAAATATTAAAGTTGAAAAAGCAAAAGATACCCGCGATATTCCTGATTTCATCCGTGACGTGATGGAGCCTATCAATGCCATGAAAGGTGACGACCTTCCCGTAAGCGCTTTCGTAGACAGGGAAGATGGAACTTTTCCGTCAGGTACTTCTCAATATGAAAAACGGGGTATTGCAGTTAACGTTCCTGAATGGCAGCCAAATGAATGTATTCAGTGTAACCAGTGTTCATATGTTTGTCCTCACGCATGCATCCGTCCTTTCCTCCTGACTGAAGAAGAACTTAAAAATGCTCCTGAAGGAACAAAAAGCATTAAGGGTATCCCCGGAGCACTTAAAGCTTACAATTTCAAAATACAGGTAAGCGTTTTGGATTGTACCGGTTGCAGCAACTGTGCAGATGTTTGTCCATCAAAGAACAAAGCACTGATAATGAAACCTCTTGAAACTCAGGTCGAAGAGATACCACGATGGACTTATATGCATGAAAAAGTAGGCTATAAAGACACTGTTGTTGACAAATTTGTTAATGTTAAGAACAGTCAATTTTAACAACCGCTGTTCGAATTCTCAGGTGCATGCGCAGGTTGCGGAGAGACTCCTTATATTAAAGCAATTACCCAGCTTTTTGGGGACAGGATGATAGTTTCTAACGCTACAGGTTGCTCATCTATCTACGGCGGTTCTGCTCCTTCCACACCATATACCCATAATAAAAAGGGTCAGGGACCGGCGTGGGCTAATTCGCTCTTCGAAGATAATGCTGAATACGGATTTGGATTAGCGCTCGGTGCAGGAAAACTGAGAGACCGCATTGTCCTTCGTATGACAGGAGCTATCGCTGATGGTTCCATAAGTGCTGAAACAAAAGTCATCTTTGAAGAATGGCTGAAAGATAAAGATAATGCTGAGGCTTCAAAAATCGCATCTGCAAAAGTTATTGAAGCATGTGGTAAAGATAAATCAGAGGTAGCAAAAGAGATCCTGAGCCTGAAACAGTACCTGGTCAAAAAGTCTCAGTGGATCTTTGGCGGTGACGGCTGGGCTTATGATATCGGTTATGGAGGGCTGGATCATGTAATAGCTTCCGGTGAAGATGTAAACATACTTGTACTCGATACAGAGGTTTATTCAAATACAGGTGGTCAGGCATCCAAGTCTACACCAGCAGGCGCTGTTGCAAAATTTGCTGCATCAGGTAAAAAAATCCGTAAGAAAGATCTCGGGATGATGGCAATGAGCTATGGATATGTTTATGTTGCCCAGGTTGCAATGGGATCTAGTAATTCACAGTATTTCAAAGCAATAAAAGAGGCAGAAGCTTTCCCTGGACCATCACTTATAATTGCTTATTCGCCGTGTATTAACCACGGGTTAAGAGATGGAATGGGGAAAACACAGCAGGAAACAAAACGTGCCGTTGAAGCAGGTTACTGGCATCTTTACAGGTTTAATCCTCTTCTTGAAGAAGAAGGAAAGAATCCATTCACTCTTGATTCAAAAGAACCAGATTGGTCAAAATTCCAGGAATTCCTGAAGTCAGAAGTCCGCTACACTTCGCTTCTTAAAGCATTCCCCGCTGAAGCTGCTATACTATTTAAAGCTGCTGAAGAGAATGCTAAATGGAGATACAAATCTTATCAGCGCATGGCTGCAATGGAGTTTGCTCCTGCAGAAGAGCAAAAAGCGGAATAAGAACAATTCCAAATGAAAAAAAGCCATCCGAAGGGGTGGCTTTTTTATTTGACACACGGTTCATGACTCACAACGCAAGCAAGAAAAGTTATCAGGTAAATTTCCCTTGCTTCATGCGCCTTGAGCCATGCGTCCTTTTTAAATATTATTTGTACTTTTGTGGCTTGTTTAAATTTATGGGTAGAATTATCGGAATTGATTGGGGATTAAAACGAATCGGACTGGCTGTAACTGATCCATTGCAGATTTTCGCATCGCCACTTACTACAGTAAGTACTCCGGAGTTTGACAATTTTATCAGAGATTATCTAAAAACTGAAGAGGTTGATGCTTTCGTAATTGGTTATCCTGTACAGATGAACAACAAACCCAGCGAATCTGTTATTTACATCAATCCATTTATAAAAAAACTTAAAAAAAAATATCCTGAGAAACACATATATCTGGCAGATGAAAGATTTACATCACATATGGCTTTAAGAACAATGATTGATGGCGGGGTAAAAAAGAAAGACAGACAGGATAAATCAATGGTCGATAAAATAAGTGCTTCGATTATCCTTCAGTCTTTCCTTGATAACAGATCAAATAAAACAGAAAATAATAAACAGTTATGATTTATCCGATTGTTGTGTATGGACATCCGATATTAAGAAAAGTGGCAGCTGAGATAAACAGAGATTATCCGGCTCTCGATCAACTTATAACTGATCTTTTCGAGACTATGTATTATTCTGAAGGACTTGGTCTTGCTGCACCGCAGATTGGAAAATCAATCAGGATATTTGTGATTGACGGTAAGCCCGCAGCAGAGGATGAACCATCTCTGGAAGATTTCAAAAAAGCTTTTATTAATCCGATTATAAGCGAACGGTCAGGTGACTTAATGCCAATGAATGAAGGCTGTTTAAGCATCCCAAATTTACGAGAAGAGGTAATGCGTGAGGCACATGTACGGATAAAATATTATGATGAAAACTGGAATTTTCATGATGAAGAATACGATGGGTATAAAGCAAGGATTATTCAGCATGAATACGATCATCTTGACGGTATCCTGTTTCCTGACAGATTAACACCACTCAGAAGACGACTTCTTAAAGGCAAGCTTGCTGCAATAAGTAAAGGCAACTTTGAAGCCGATTATAAGACAATCCTGCCGGGACAGAAGATTAAATAGAAAGAAGTGCCTAGAGTGCCTAGAGTTATAGCAAGGCAGTATTTTCTTTTCTTCAACTTTAAATACTCCAGACTATAGCTCACTCCAAACTTTCTTATTAACTTTATAGAGTCTCAACGCTGCAGACAGTGCTACACAAAGAAATTCCGTTTCTTCGTATAGGCTTGCCGTTATGTGCCGGAATAGTATCAGGCCTGTATATAAAACCAGATTTTCTGCAACTGGCTATAGGCTTAATTATCATTATATCAGGCTTTCTGTTAAGCCTTTACTTCAACAGATATCTGACCAACCTCCTTTTTGGCATTACTTTGACAATATCATTTTTCCTGTGCGGTTTGATACTTTACAATTATGAAAAGAGCTCTCTGTCAACCCTGAAAAATGAGAAGGCAATTTTCATTTGCACCCTGTCCGATTACCCCGAGGAAAAGGAGAATAGTTTCAGATTAACTGTAAAACTCAATTCAAAAATTGAGGATGGAAAAATAGAAACAGTGAAAGGATCGATCCTGCTTTATAATAAAAAAGACTCATCTGATCTATCGCTCATCCCTGGCGATATCCTCATTCTCCGGTGCACCCCTCTTGAAATTGTTAACAGGGCAAATCCTTATGAGTTTGATTACAGGTTCTTCATGGAATGCCAGGGTATCAGATACTATGCTTTTACGAACAGGAAGGACTTTACCGGACATTATACACCCGAACACAGAAAACTAATTCACAGAGCATTAATAGTAAGAGAAAAAATCATCTCCATGTTCAGGGAACGGGGCATCAGAGGAGAAAGACTTGCCCTGGTAGCAGCAATCACTCTCGGTCAGAAGAGCATGCTTGATCCTGAACAAAAACTGAATTTTATCAAGGCCGGAGTAATGCATATTATGGCAGTTTCCGGACTTCATGCCATAATTCTGAGTCTTTTTGTTTTCAATCTCCTTTTTTTCATGAAAGGAAGATTTAATATCCTTAGAATAATTATAACTATTCTTATTCTCTGGTCATTTGCCTTTGTAACCGGTCTTACTCCTTCTGTCCTGAGAGCAACCCTCATGTATTCATTCCTCCAGACAGGGAAACTGGCTAAAAGACCTGCAAATGGAATTAATTCGGTCCTTGCATCAGCATTTGTTCTGATCCTTCTAAAGCCGTCAGTAATATTTGATGCCGGTTTTCTGCTGTCATATTCTGCGGTGATTTATATTATGACTTTTTATAACAGCTTTTACCAGATCTTTGTATTTAAAAGCTGGCTTATCGACAAGATCTGGCAATCGTCTGTCGTAACCATAGTCGCACAGGCAGGTACCCTACCTCTCACCATAATGCTTTTTAACAGATTCCCAACCTATTTTATCCTTGCTAATATTACAATAGTACCTGTTTCCAACTTATTAATTATAACCGGGTGCCTGGTTCCAATGTTGTACCATGTCCGTTTTCTCTCAATGTTCTTAGCCACTTTATTGAGTCATCTGACCGGACTTACAGAGTATCTGACAGCGACTGCAGCTTCGCTCCCTTATTCATCAATTGAAAACATCGGGATGACTACCTCAGAATGTATGCTGCTTGCACTCACAATTTTTCTTTTCAGCCATTGGCTGGTAAACAGAAAATCCTTTCCGGTCTCTTATCCGTTGATCCTGCTGATTTTATTCATTTTTACAGGAATGGTAAAAGAGATTGCCTCAAAAAGGACAAATGAAATAATAGTTTATAATACACCAGGTTCTTCAACTATAGGGATAAAAACCGGAAAAATTATCAATCTGTTTGCCGATACATCGCTTATCAGACCTGAAGTGTACAGACACTCGGCAACGCTTGGACTTAAGATAAAAGAGAATGTGCTGAAAACCAATTTCATGTGCATCGAAGCAGACAGGAAAAAGATCCTTATAACAGGTTTTCTGAATAATAAACTAATACAGAATTTCTGTCCCGATATTGTGATTCTGACAGGCAGCAGTCCAAAAGTTGAAAATGAGTTGAAACTGCCTCATCCTCCCTGCATATTAATTATAACTTCCGAAGCGACGACAGGTTTTCATTTCCCCGGTCAGGTACATCTTTCCGGTATTGACTCGATTCATTTCGTCAGAAAATCAGGTGCATTTATCAAAAGGTTATGAGCAGTTTATAAATAAAAATCAGAAAAAACTTGAGTATTAAGGGATTTATCTCTTATTTTGTCATGTTTTTTCAAAAAATTTTTAATGAGAATAGTAATTGCCGGAGCCGGAGAAGTTGGGACACATCTCGCTAAGCTTTTATCAAACGAAAATCATGAAATTATCCTGATCGATTCGGAGGAGTCTCGGCTTAAACCTATTGACAGTTCTCTTGATGTTCTGACCCATGAAGGATCAGCTACATCGATCAAAATACTGGAAGATGCGCTACGAAAAAAGACTGAGCTTTTTATTGCGGTGACACATTCCGAAGATACAAATATTACTTCCTCCATTCTTGCAAAGAGATTCGGAGCTGTAAAGACAATAGCCCGAATAGATAACCTCGACTATCTTGAACCTTCGATGCTCGAATTTTTCAAATCAGTCGGAGTCGATTCAATGATTTATCCTGAACTTATTGCTGCACGCGAGGTTCTCGGATTGCTGCACGAAACCGGGTCAACTGAATTCATGGAATTTTCGGACGGCAAACTGGCAATGTACGTACAGAAACTTGACGAAAAGGCTCCCATTCTGAATAAGAGCCTCCAGGAGATTTCAGTCAGTCACAAAACGGACAAGTACAGAGCGGTAGCAATCAAACGAAACGATGTAACAATTATTCCCAGAGGAAATGAGCATTTCCAGTTGGGTGACATGGTTTTCGTCATATCTACCCATGCAGGTATAGATGAAATGATGAAAACATCCGGGAAAGAAAATTTTGAAGCGAAAAGCATTATGATCCTTGGGGGAAGCCGGATAGGAAAACATGTAGCATTATATCTTCAGAAAACCTGTGAAGTAAAGCTGATAGATTCAAGTATCGAAAAATGCCAAGACCTTGCTGAACTTCTCGACAACACACTCATAATTAACGGAGACGGCAGAAATGTTGACCTGCTAAAACAGGAAGGGATAACACAGATGGATGCCTTTGTGGCAGTTACAGGCAACTCCGAGACAAATATTCTCTCTTGTCTTCTGGCAAAGAGGATGGGCGTTAAGAAGACTATTGCTGAGGTTGAAAATATGGAATTTATAAATCTTGCGGAAAATACCGGTATCGACACCATAATTAATAAAAAAATATCTGCCGCCAGCAGGATTTTCAGGCATACGACAAATCCAAATGTCACTCAGGTAAAATATATGACCGGAACTGATGCAGAAGTTATTGAATTTAATGTTCCCGCAAACTCAAAAATAACAAAGGGTACTTTACGTAGTATTGATTTTCCAAAAGACGCTATCGTTGGAGGCGGAACCAGAGACGGAGAGCCGTTTATAGCTACAGGCGATACCATAATTAAAGCCAACGATAAGGTCGTTGTATTTACATTGCCTTCAGCCTATGAAACGCTCTCTAAATATTTTACCTAACTGTTTATGATCAACTTCAGAATAATAGCCAGGGCTTTTAGCCTGCTGCTCATTGTTGAAGGCTTGTTCATGCTGTTGTCTGCCGGGGTCTCGTTCTTCTACCATGAACGTACAGTCTCCGCTCTGTGCTATTCCGCCCTGATTTCCGTTGTAACAGGTATTTTGGTTTACACTCCTTAACGTAATGAAGAAAGAATCTTCGGAAATAAAGAAGGGTACATAATAGTTACCGGTATCTGGCTTATTTCCAGCATTTTTGGAACTTTACCATTTCTCTTCAGCGGTACAATATCCAATTTTGGAGACGCTTTCTTCGAGTCTATCTCAGGCTATACAACCACGGGAGCTACAATTCTGACTAATATTGAATCAGTATCTCATGGTATTCTGTTCTGGAGAAGTCTCACTCAGTGGCTGGGCGGAATTGGAATTATTTTAATTTCACTTTCTATATTTCCGGTTTTCAAATCTGTGAATATCCAGATTGCAGCAGTTGAATTTTCAGGTCAGCCAACTGATAAAATCCATCCCAGAACTATTGATGCAGCAAAAAGGCTTATCTCTATTTATTTCTTCCTCACTCTTTCCGAAGTCATTTTGCTTTGCCTTGGAGGAATGCCTGTTTTTGATGCTGTCTGTCATTCTTTTTCGACATTGTCAACCGGTGGCTTTACAACACGCAATAACGGAATGGCAGCATTTTCCAGTCCATATATTATGATTGTAATTACAGTTTTCATGTTCCTTGCAGGAACTAATATGACACTGCTTTACTTTGGACTTAAGGGTAATTTTAAAAAGATTGCCGGAAATAATGAGTTCGTTTTTTACACACTTCTCTGTCTGATTTTTGTGTCTTTCGTCGCACTTATTCTTTATTTCAAATCGGGCTTTACTCCTGGCAAGGCTTTACTTGATGGAGCTTTTCATGTTATCTCTATTATAACAACAACCGGATTTTATACCCAGGACCATAATTTATGGGGAAGTATAATACTTGTTATTTTTTTCATTCTAATGTTTACAGGCGGAACAGCTGGATCAACAAGCGGTGGTATAAAAATAGTCCGACTCTTGCTGGTCACAAAAAACAACAGGCAGGAACTAAAACGACTCATACATCCGAGTGCCTACATACCTGTCCGGCTTGATAAAAGAGTAATATCCCAAAACACGATCTACAATTTACTGGTATTCATAACATTGTATGTTTTTGTTATGTGTCTCGGCACATTTATCATCTCATTTATGGGCTATAATATTATTACATCGTTCAGCACCTCCGCCTCGATGCTGGGCAATATTGGTCCTGGACTTGGGACATTTGGGCCATTTACCAATTATTCGGCACTTCCGATGGCAGGTAAATGGTTTCTTGCCGTTTTAATGTTACTTGGAAGGCTTGAATTAATGACAGTAATGATCCTGTTCAGTAAAAGCTTTTACAGTAAATGAGCTTTAAAGTTCAAGGATACCCAGTCCCTGTCTTACAATTTCTATTTCATCACCTGTGCAGTCAACAATCGTAGACGCCTCGTTTTTACCGAAGCCACCATCAATCACCAGGTCTGCAATATCCCGGTATTTCTCCTCCATGAGCTCAGGATCGGTAGTATACTCAATCAATTCATCAGGATCATGTATTGAGGTTGTGATAATTGGGCGTCCCAATTCCCTCACCAGCTCAAGAACAATGTTATTATCGGGTATCCTTATCCCAACGGTTTTTTTCTTATTCTTAAATAATTTCGGGATCTGGCTGTTCGCCTGTACTATGAAAGTGAATGGCCCCGGAAGGTTTCTTTTCAGCAGCTTAAAAATTATATTATCCCTGATAATTGTGTATTCCGATAACTGACTCATGTCGTGGAATATCAGAGAAAGCTCCGGATTTTTAGGATTCAATCCTTTAAAACGTGCAATTTTTTCAATTGACTTTGTTGCCAGAATATCGCATCCCATAGCATATACTGTGTCGGTAGGGTAAATAATAATGCCGCCTACTTCCAGCAGATCAACTATCTGCCTTATATGCTTAGGGTTTGGGTTCTCGTTATATATACGGAGCAACATAAGGTTGTAAAATTGCGATAAATATAGAGAAAAGTGCCTAAAATGCCTAGAGTGCCTAAAGTGCCTGGAGTTATAATCGGTTTATAAACTCTAAGTACTCAAGGCACTCTACACTTTTGGCAATAAAAAAGGGGTAAGCTACTTATATCGCACCGCTACAACTGCCTGCCCTTGCTACCTTCCGATCCTGGGGGAGTTCAGCAGGAGCTGGTCGTATAAGACTT
>Ga0182021_10007959_pt1 | contig 12575 bp, 9 predicted proteins | sample 612E3MmetaG_FD_120493 | JGI IMG/M metagenome (GOLD analysis project Ga0182021, IMG submission 120493) | Permafrost microbial communities from Stordalen Mire, Sweden - 612E3M metaG (Illumina Assembly) | ecosystem: Environmental > Terrestrial > Soil > Wetlands > Permafrost | place: Sweden... | reverse complement strand
GTCGCCTGCCCGTCCAGATGACCTTCGAGGACCGCCGGCTCTTCACGCGGGCCGGGAAGCGGAAGAAGCGTCCCGGGCCCAAGCCCTCGGCGTTTCCGAACGTGCGGCATCGCCCGCGAGCGGTGCACAAGTACTGGAATCCGTTGCACGTCACGATGCGCGCGCGGCGGGACCTCCCGAGCTTTCGCGCAGAGATACTCTTCGCGGCGTTCGAGCGCGCCGTGCGCAGGACGCGTCGCGACGACTTCCGGGTCGTGGAGTTCTCCGTGCAGGACGATCACCTGCACCTCATCGTCGAGGCCGACGACAGCGATGCCCTTGCACGCGGCATGAAGAGCTTCTCCGTACGCGCGAATCGCCTCTTCAACGCCGCGTCGGGCCGTGGACGAGGCCAGGTCTGGGCCGATCGCTACGACCGTCGCGACCTCACGAGCGCGCGCCAGGTACGCAACGCGCTCGTGTACTGCCTCCAGAATTACAAGAAGCACCAGGGCGTGACGAGCGGGGCCCCCGCTCGCTGCCCGCGCCGACGTCGCCGCCGGGGAGAAGGGCCGCGCGCGCCCTGGCCCTTCCCTTGTCGACCTCTCGCGCCGTTCGCGATGAGCTGCCGCCTCGAATCCTGAGAGGGAGCCGGACGATCCGATCGTTCGGGACCCTAACCATTTCGGGAGGGGCCTCCCATGCCGACGGACGACGTAAATGCGCGAATCTCGGTCAGGCGCGTCTCTACCGCGAGTCGCGGTCAGAGCCCGAACGAGCGCAGCTTCTTGTGCAGGCCTTCGCGCGTGATGCCGAGGTTCTTCGCTGCTGCCGTCTTGTTGTTGGAGTGCTCGCGCAGCGCCTCGATGAGGAGCCAGCGCTCGACCTGATCCATCATCTCTTTGAGCGTGCCCTTCGTGGGACGAACGCGCTCGATCATGCCTTCGACCTGGCGGACACGCGGCGAAAGCATGTCGGGGGTGATGAAGCCGCCCGCCTCGACCTGGATGCAGAGGCGCTGCACCTCGTTCTGGAGCTCGCGCACGTTGCCCGGCCAGTCGTAGCTCTGGAGGAGCTCCATCGTCTGCTGCGAGAAGCCGCCGGACGGTTTGCCGAACTCCGCCGCGAAGCGGACGAGGAAGTGCTCGGCGATCAGCGGGATGTCCTCGCGCCGCTCGCGGAGCGGCGGAACGCGCAGCGGGAACACCTTGAGCCGGTAGTAGAGGTCCTCGCGGAAGCGCCCTTCGGCGACCTCCTTCTCGAGGTTCCGGTTCGTCGCGGTGACGATGCGGACGTTGACCTTCTTCTCGGCGGTGGCGCCGATGGGGCGGACCTCGCCCTCCTGGAGCACGCGCAGGAGCTTGCTCTGGAGCGACACCGGCATCTCGGTGACCTCGTCGAGGAAGAGCGTGCCGCCGTCGGCGATCTCGAAGAGACCCTTCTTGTCCTCGTGCGCGCCGGTGAAGCTGCCCTTCTTGTGGCCGAAGAGCTCGCTCTCGAGGAGCGTCTCCGGCATCGCGGCGCAGTTCTGGCCGACGAAGAGGCGGTCGCGGCGGTTCGAGCGATAGTGCACGCTGGCGGCGATCAGCTCCTTGCCGACGCCGGTCTCGCCCTCGATGAGGACGGTGACGCGCGTGTTCACGACCTTCTCGAGCTGCTGGAGCAGCGCCTTCATGGGCGCGCTCTGGCCGATGATCTCGGGGCCTCCGCCGGCGCGGTTTCCGCCGCGGCGCTCCTGCTCCTTCGTCTTGAGGAACGCGTTCTCCTTCTTGAGACGCTCCTCGGCGGCGCGCAGGCGCTTCACGAGCCGTGCGTTGGCGACGGCGAGCGAGGCGTTGTGCGCGAGCACCGCCATGATCTCGAGGTCGGCGCTGGTGAGGACGCCCGACTCACGGTTGTCGACCTGGATGACGCCGAGGATCTCGTCGCCGCGCCACAGCGGGATGCCGAGCGTGGAGCGGATCTGCGCGCCCATCAGCGACTCGCTCTGTCCGACCTCGGACGGCGCGTCGGCGGCGACGACGGCCGCGCGCTCGGTGATGACCTTGCGGAAGACCGAGCGCGTGATCGGGATCGGCGAGCTCGACGGCGCTTCCTGACCGCGCACCCGCGTCATCACCGGCACGTAGCCGGCGGCGCCGCGTGCGGAGGCCGGGCCGCCACCCCCCTTGCCCGCCTCCTCGTTGTCGTCGTCGCGCAGCACGATGGTGACGTGCGTGGCGAGCGGCACGAGCGTGAAGCTCGACTCGCAGATCGCGACGAGCACCTCGGCGAGGTCGGGCGCGGAGCCGATCTTCTTCTGCGCGTCGTAGAGCGTGCGGAGACGGTTGTCGTCCTTCTCGACGATGAGCGCCTGCGGAACGAGGTCTTCGATCTTCTTCAGCGCGAAGACGCGGGCGTCGTCCTGATCGTCCTTCACCGTCACGGCGAGGTGCACGATGCGATCGGCGGAGCCGAGCTCGATGACGTCGCCGTCTTCGAGCGGCGCCTCGCGGTTCTGCGTGTCGTCGACGGGAATGCGTTCGCCACGGCGGAGGATGGCCGTGCCGTTCGTCGAGCGCTGGTCCACGAGGACGTAGCGCTCGCCGGCGAACACGATCTTGGCGTGCTCGCTCGACACGTGAGTATCGGGAACGACGAGGTCGTTGCCCTCGGCGCGCCCGATCCTCACGACGTCGGTGGTCGGCTCGAGCGTCGTGCCGACGCTCTCTCCGCGCGTGACCTCCAGCCTGATCACGGCACGCGTGACCTCAGCTTCAACGCGATCTTGTAGACCTCGTCGTTGGCGTAGTTCACGCCGAGCTTCTTGTCGTTGTCGACGATGGCCTCGAGCTTGTCGGCGTTCGCCGCATCGCCCTGCGGCGAGAGATGGTCGATCGCCTCGACCATGGCGAGGCGGACGGAGCCGTCCTTCACCTTGTCGACCTTCGCGACGATGTCGTTCTTGGTCTGCGCGTTGCCGTAGATGCCGGCCATCCACGCGGCCTTCACGTGGCCCATCTTCGCCGTGGGCGGCGTGGACGGGACCGGCGTGTCGAGGACGGCGACGTAGCACGCCGCGTCCTGCTTGCACTTGTCGAGCACCGCGGAGGCGCTCTTGAACATGTCCTTCTCGAGCGCCTGGCCGGAGATCTTGCCGACCGCGTCGCCGACCGCCTTCTCCGACGTGCTCGTCATCAGCTTGACCGCTGCCTGGAGCGCGGCCGGCTGCAGGGCATCTGCCGCCTCGCCCTTCGCCGCCGCGTTCTCCTTGAGGAGCCAGTCGGTGAGCGACGGATCGAAGAAGTTTGCCGCCGACTGCGCGATGATCGCGTGGCCGTTGCCGCCGCCGAGCAGCGCGATGGCGGCGTTGGCCGGCACCTTGTTGTACGCGTCGACGTAGGCCTTCACCGTCTTCGGGTCGCTCGGGAAGTGCGTGAGCTCCGTCGCGAGGATGGTGCGGTTCGAGTCGTTGTCGGCCTTGTCGAGCGCCTCGAGGATCGCGTCACGACCCGCGGGGCGCGAGATGTACGCGAGCGGCTCGGCGACGCGCGGGAGCCACGCCTTCTCCGGATACTTCTCGGCGAGGGCCGCGAGGTCCGGGTCGGTGCCCTTGAGCGCGCTGATGAGGACCGGCTCGGCCTCCTTCGGCATGCGCGTGAGCGCGAGGCGCACCGGGAAGATGAGGTCGCCCTTGGTCGGCGTCATCAGCACCTTCACGAGCGGCTTCACGCCGGGCGTGAACTTCAGCTCGCCGATGAGGCGCGCTGCCGTGAGCTGCCAGAACTGGATCTGGTCCATGCCCTGGACGGGATCCTTCGGATCGCTGACCGGCGCGGCGAGCTTCTCGACCGCCTTCGGCCCGTAGGTCGGCGACTTGACGACCATCACCGCGTTCTGGAGATCCTTCACGAGGTTGATCGACTTGGCCTTCGACGGCTGGAACTTGGCGAAGCAGTCCCAGAGCGCGTCGACGAGGCCCTGATCGGCGATCGGGCCCGCCTTCGCGAGGCTCGTCGTGCCCTGCGCGGCGTACTTCACGTCCTCGTCGTTCTTGCCCGGCTCGTAGTCCTTGAAGGCCTTGGCGTACGCCGGCGCCGCGCGCACGTCGCCCATGTCGCCGAGGAGCTTCATGAGATCCTTGCGCGTCTTCTCGTCGAGACCGCCGGCGATGTACGTCTTGGTCAAGGGCTCGACGGCGTCGTCGAGGATCCCCTTCACCTTCGGATCGTCGTGCTTGTTCGGCGTCGTCGCCGCGCCCATCGCGTCGTTGAAGAACGAGTCGAGGCGCTTGATCGCGGGCACGCGCTGCGCGGGATCGTCGAGCCGCTTGGCCCACGTCTTCGGATCGTTCTCGTCGGCGCAGCTGACGACGGCCGCGGAGGTGAGCGCTGCAATCCCGACGGGCGCGAGGAGCGCCACCCGCGCGAGCGCACCAAATGCCAAGGCGGACACGGAGGCCGAGACCTTCTTCATGCGAGCTTTCTCCAGATCGCGAAACGGGACGCTAAAAGCAGGGAAAATCCCCCGATTTCCGAGGCCGGACAGTAGTGCTGGGACAGTCGGGGTGTCAACGATGGTTCTCACCCCCCGGTGCGCCCTCGGGTGCGGTCGATGTTGCAGAGCAACATCGCTGCAATGCGTCAAATGCGCGCCAAAACGGCGGTAAACGCGGGCTCGTGCAGATCTGGTTGACGAACCTATGTTGCGGTGCAACATAGCGCCCATGAGCTCCCCCGCTGGCCACGTCGCCATCCGCAGCACGGGCATGTACGTGCCCGAGATCGAGGTCCCCAACGACGTCCTTCGCGCGCGCTTCGCGAAGACGGCGCCCGAGTACATCGACAAGATGGAGGCGACCACCGGCATCAAGACCCGCTGGTACGCGCCCGAGGACTGGGCGACCTCCGACCTCGCCGTCCGCGCCGCGCGTCAGGCGCTCAGCCGCGGCGGCGTGTCGGCCGAGGACGTCGACATGATCATCGTCGGCACCGACTCGCCCGACTACATGACGCCGGCCACGTCGGTCGTCGTGCAGCAGAAGCTCGGCTCGCCGAAGGCCGGGACCTTCGACGTCGGCTGCGCGTGCGCCTCGTTCCCGACCGCGCTCGCCGCCGCGAACGGCCTCATGATGACGAACCCGTGGATGAAGAACGTCCTCGTGATCGGCGCATACATGATGCACAAGCTCGCCGATCCCCAGGACCAGGGGATCTTCTTCTACGGCGACGGCGCGGGCGCCGCGCTGCTCGTTCGCTCGGCGTCGGACCAGCCGAGCCTCCTCGCGTCGGCCTACCGTGCCGACGGCTCGTACTCGAAGCACTGGGGCATCTACAGCGGCGGCACGGCCGAGCCGGCCAGCGTCGCTTCGATCGAAGCGGGTCGCACCACCGTCCGCATGGTCGAGAAGTACCCTGCCGAGATCAACGACATCGGCTGGCCGGCGGTGGTGAACCGCCTGGCAGAGATCAACGGCTTCGCGGTGAACGACATCGATCACCTGATCTTCACGCAGGTGCGCAAGCGCACCATCGACAAGGCGATGGTCAACCTCGGCCTGCCGAACGAGCGCGCGCACACCATCATGGACAAGTGGGGCTACACCGGCTCGGCGTGCATCCCGATGGCGCTCCACGACGCGGTGGTGAACGGCAAGCTCAAGACCGGCGACCTCGTGGTCCTCGTCGGCTCGGGCGTGGGCCACAATCAGGCGGGCATCGCGCTCCGCATCACCGACGACCTCGTCCGGAAGGCGGCATCATGAGCGCAGTGGTAGCAATGAGGCAGACGATGAATTCCGACCAGGCGCCGCAGAGCGGCGAGACCGCATCGCTCCCGGCCGTCACGACGGGCAGCGATCGCGCGGCGACTCCGGTTGCCGCGCCGGTCACGCTGACCTTCGCCGACCCCACCGCGCTCGGCCTGTTCGGCCTCGCCATCGGGTGCGCCTCGCTCCTGCCGCTCGCCTTCGGCATGAAGTCCGCGGCCACGCTCGACGCGCTGCGTACGACGGCCATCCTCTGCCTGCTCTTCGGCGGCGGCTGTCAGTTCCTCGCCGGCGTCATGAGCTTCGCGAACAAGAACATGCTGGGCGGCACGCTGCTCACGACGTTCTCGTTCAACTGGGTGATGAACTGGTGGGCGCTCGACGGCCTCGTCAACGGCAAGCCCCCGAGCTCTGCGGTCGTGCTCGCGGTCGATGCCTGCTTCCTGATGATCTTCTTCGCGATGACCTATGCGTTCGCGTTCTACTCGAAGCTGCTCGTCGTGTTCCTGCTCGACATCGACGTCATCTACGGGCTGCGCATCGCGCGCGAGGTCCTGCACACGCAGGCGCTCTCCATGCCGATCGCGCTCGCGACCCTCGTTCTGATGTTCATCGCGCTCTACATCGCCGTGGCGCTGGTCCTCGTGAACGCCTCGGGCAAGAGCCTCCTTCCGATCGGGGCTCCGCTCCTGAAGGCGGCGGGGCCGGCCCCCGCCGGGCACTGAGCGAGCTCCCGGGAGCGCCTACGGAAGTGTGAACGTCTCGTCACGCGCGGGTGTGCTCCGCTGTCGTGGATCGAACGACGCCGGTGTGGATTTCCTCGCGGCGAGAGCGGTCTTGGCGTAGCGAGCGACTCGGCCTCTGCCTTGCAGTACGCCTGAGCTCGCATCGCTTCCCTCGACCCTTTCGCCTTCTTGGAGGTCTCGTTTCATGAAGTCTTTCTTCGTGGCGTCCGCGCCCGTCGCGCTCGCTTCGCTGTTCCTCGCGCTGCCCGCCGCGGCCCAAGACGAGGCCGCGACCCCCACCGCACCGCCGGCGTCTGCATCTGCCTCTGCTTCGGCGAGCGCGGGCGCAGCCGAGGGCAAGGTCCCGTCGTTCAGCATCGCGCTCGAGCGCGTGGGCGGCATCGGCTACGCGAAGGCCGCGGCGAACACCGGCAACGACTCGCTCTCGCTCGTCGCGCTCGGCGTCGGCGGCGTCACGCCGAATCCGTTCGCGGTTCCGCGCCTCGGCCTCGACTTCATCCTGCCGTCGAACCTCACGCTGGGCGGCGCGGTCGGCTTCACGCGCCTCTCGGCCTCGACGAGCTCGGGCAGCACGAGCCAGGACGTCGGCTCGGTGTTCCTCTACACGCTCACGCCGCGCATCGGCTACCGCATCCAGCTGAGCGACAAGGTCGACCTCACGCCTCGCGCCGGGCTCACGTTCGCCGGCGCCTCCGCGTCGCCGTCGAACAGCAGCAACGACGCGAGCATCTTCGCGATCGCCATCGGTGCCGACGCGCCCGTCGCGTTCCGCTTGACCGACTCGTTCAACCTGCTCGTCGGCGTCGGCATCGACTACACGGTGTCGGCGACGGTCTCGACCACGTCCACGTCGACGACCACCACCGGCGGCACGACGGGCAGCACCACCTCCACGAGCACGCAGACCGACGACCTGAAGGGCTCGCTCTTCTCGATGCAAGCCTGGCTCGGCATCGGCGGCTATCTCTGAGCGACGCTCAGCCGATGATCATGGCTTCCGTGAGGAGCTTGCCCTCCTTGAAGCGACGGAGGTTCCAGCGATCGAACATCGGCAGGTGCGTCTCCTCGGCGATGTGCTCGGCGATGAGCTTGCCGATCACCGGCGCCATCATGAAGCCGTGGCCCATGAAGCCCGACGCCTGGTAGAAATGCTCGATCGCGTCCACGCCGCCCACGATCGGGTTGGCGTCGGGCGTGACGTCGTAGCAGCCCGACCACTGGCGCAGGACCTTCACCTTGCCGAGCACCGGGCACGTCGACACCAGCGCCTTCGCGTAGAGACCGAGGAACGCGAACGAGCTGTTCTGGTCGAGGCCCGGCGGAACACGCTCCTGCCCGATCCCGCCGACGATCTCGCCGCGTGTGGATTGGCTGAAATACAGGCCGTTTCCGAGATCGGCGACGAGCGGCTTCAGCCACGGCTTGAGCGGCTCGGTCGAGCAGATCTCGTGGCGATGCGGCTTGTTGGGCAGCTCGACGCCCACCAGCTTCGCGATCTCCGGCGACCACGCGCCGGCCGCGTTGACGATCTTGCGCGTGCGGATGACGTGCTCGGGAGAGCCTCGGCCGGTGGTGCCCGCCGCGTCGCCGCCCTTCGCGGCGCGACGGAGACGAACGCCTTCGATGGTCGTTCCGCGCACGTCGATGCCGGCGACCTCGGTGAACGTGCAGACCTCGACGCCCAGCTTCATCGCCGCCTGCGCGAAGCCCCACACGAACGGCCAGGGGAACACGACGCCGTCATCGGGATTGAACGTCGCGGCCACCACGCCGTCGGTCGAGAGCTCGGGGACGATCTTCTGCGCCTCGCGCGGCGAGAGCATGCGCGTCGAGAGCCCGCACTCGCGTTGTAGCTTGCAGCTGTCCTCGAGCGCGCGTCGCTTCTCCTCGCTGCGCGCGAGGAACAGGTAGCCGCCCTGGCGGAGCCAGACGTTGATCTTGAACTCGTTCGCGAAGTCCTGGCACATGCGGATGCTCTCCTGCATGAGCCGCACGTTCGCCTCGCTCGACCACTGCGCGCGGATGCCGCCGCCGTTGCGCCCGCTCGCGCCGCCGCACAGGTAGCTCTTGTCGACGACGGTGACGTCGCGCACGCCGAGCCGCGCGAGGTGATACGCGATCGAGAGGCCCATGATGCCTGCTCCGATCACGACGACCTCGGCGTGGTCCCTCATACGATCGTCTCGCCGCCCGTTCGCTTGTCGTAGTCCGCGAATCGCCGGAGCGCTTCGGTGTGGAGCGTCGGGTTCGCCGCGAGGGTCCCCTGGCCCTGCGCGACCGGGCCGCGATAATTGAACGGAATGCCCTTCGCGTCGGTGTACACGCCGCCGGCGGCGCGAACGATGGCCTCGGGCGCGCAGGCGTCCCACAGCTTCACCCTGCCGCGTGACGGATGCGCGTAGATCTCGACCTCGCCGTTCGCGACCTGCACGCCCTTGATCCCGGAGCTGCCGATCGGGATGAGGCCCTTGCAGCCGAGCGCCTCGAGCTTCGCGTCGACGCTCTTGCTGCGATGGAACCGCGACACGGCGCAGCGCACGTTCGCGAAGTCGGTCGCGCTGGAGACGTGAAGTGCCTTCCTCGAATCGTCGTCGCCGACGAGGAACGCGCCGATGCCTTCGGCGGCGGCGTAGGTATGGCGGCGGCCCGCGAACACGGGGCACAGCACGACGCCCACGGTGGCGCGCCCGGCCTCGGCGAGGCCGATCATCACGCAGAACTCGCCGTTCTTCGCGATGAAGTCGCGCGTGCCGTCGACGGGATCGACGAAGAGCGCCGCGGGCTCGGCTTCGAACCCGCTGAACGTCGAGGGGTCGCTCTCCTCGGCGACGATCGGGATGCCGGGAAGGCTCGCCTTCAGCTTCGCGAGGATGAAGGCGTTCGCCTCCTTGTCGGCGCGCGTGACCGGATCGTTCGGGCCCTTGAGCTCGGCGCCCATGTCGCCCTCCTCGGCGTAGACGCGCATGACGAGCTCGGAGGCGCCCCGCGCGGCGTCGAGGAGCTCGAGGAGGACCTTCTGTCGATCGATGTTCACGGGAGGCTCATGAGTGGATGCCGACGCGGTCGAGCGCGCGCGGGAGTTGCCGGAGGTCGTCGTCGGGAAGGTAGCGCGGTCCGCCTCCCGTCTCGCGTACGAGCTGCTCGAGCTGCTCGACGGTGCGCGGGCCCAGGATCGCAGCCGACACGAGATGGTTGGCGAGCACGAAGCGCACCGCGGCGCCGCGCATGGTGTGGACCTCGCCCTTCACCAGGAACCGAACGGCCTCGAGCTGCTCGATGCGATGCTCGAGCTCCATGCGGGTCCAGCGATCGTTGCGGTGATCGCCTTCGGGGAAGGTCCGGTCCTTGGCCCACATTCCGGCGAGCAGGCCGTAGCCGAGCACGCTCCGCGCGAGGATGCCGCAGCCCGCGACCATGACGTCGCCGGAGATGCGGTGGAGATCGATGGGGTGCGTGAGGTTGTAGGCCAGCTCGACGACCTCGGCGCCCTTGTCGATGGCGGCACGCGCGACGTCCTCGTCACCGGCGGCGACGCCCCAGTGCTGGATCTTGCCCTCGGTCTTGAGCGCGAGGGCGGCCTCCACGGCGTCCATCGCGTAGAGCGAGTCGGGCGTGGGGTGATGCAACATGAAGAGAGGAAGCGCCTCGACGCCGAGGCGCTTGCAGGACCGCTCGACGGCTCCGCGCAGGTACGCGGGATCGAACGTCTTCCGGGTGGGATCGGTGGTGCGGTCGACGCCGCCCTTCGTCACCACCACGAGGTCCGGATGGTCCTTCAGGATCTTGCCGGCGAGCAGCTCCATGCGGCCGCCGCCGTACGCGTCTGCCGTGTCGATGAGCGAGAAGCCCATGTCGACGGCGCGGCGCAGCACCTTCTCTGCATCGGCTTCGTCGACGGCCCCGTAGGACTCGCCGGCGAGCCCCCAGGTCCCGATCGCGAGCTCCGAGACGACCAGACCCGTCTTGCCGAGCGGCCTTTTACGCACGGATTCGTTCTACCACCTGATGGAGCAGTCCGGCACCACACGCTTGACGTGCGCCGCGAAAGGCGCGATTGAGAGGCGTTTCCAGCTTTTTGGGGGCGGATCCTAGGAGGATTGATCATGCGAAGCGTTATCGGCGGCAGTCTCGTTGGGCTCTTGGTGCTCGTGCTCGGTGCGTGCGGCGGCGAGGAAGCAAAGCCGCAGCCCGTGATGCCGACCCCGCCCGTCGAGCCGGCGCCGACGCCCCCCGTGGTCGAGGCTCCAGTGGTCGATGCGAAGCCCGCTCCGACCATGGCCGAGATGCAGAAGGCGACGGGCATGGGCATCAACCAGGCGATGAACGCCCACGATGCGAAGAAGCTCGCGAGCTTCTACTCCGACAACGCGGTCATCAAGATGGCGGGCATGCCCGACATCACCGGCCGCGACGCGATCGCCGCCATGTGGCAGCACAACTTCGACATGTCGCCGAGCTCCAAGGGCGGAGCGAACCGCATCTTCGTGAAGGGCGACGTCGTCGTCGTCGAGTTCGCCTGGGCAGGTACGGATTCGGGCGGCATGGGCGGCATGAAGGCCACCGAGAAGCCGGTCGGCGCGCAGGGCGTCGACATCATGTGGTTCGGGCCCGACGGCCTCGTCAAGGAGCAGCACACGTACATGGACATGGGCACGATCATGTCCCAGGTCGGTGCGATCAAGCAGAAGGGCCGTCCGGTTCCGACCGTCCCGACCACGCCCCCGGCGGTCACCGTCGCGACGGGCAGCGCCGACGAGCAGAAGAACGTGGATGCGGCGACCAAGATGTTCGCGGCCTTCGAGAAGAAGAGCAGCGACGACTTCATGGGCGGCGCGTCGGACGACATCACCTGGGACGACATGACCCAGCCCGAGACGATGAAGGGCAAGGCCGCCGGCAAGAAGTACTTCTCGGCCATGACCACCGCGTTCCCGGACGTGAAGGCCACCACGCAGAACGCGTGGGGCATCGGTGACGTCGTGATCGCGGAAGGCACGATCACGGGCACGCAGAAGGGCGCGTTCTTCGGCATTCCCGCGACCAAGAAGCCGGTCAGCCTGCACGGCGTCGACATCATGCAGTTCAAGGACGGCAAGATCGTCAGCGGCCGCAGCTACGGCAACGGCGCCGAGATGATGATGCAGCTCGGCCTGATGCCGCAGCCCGGCGCGAAGGATGCGAAGCCGGCCGCGAAGGCCGACGCGAAGGGCGCTCCCGCCGGCAAGACCGACGCGAAGCCCGCGGCCACGCCCGCCGCTCCCAAGAAGTAACGCACGAACCGCCCCTATTTCAGGGCGAAACGAAGGACCGCGCCAGGCACGCTCGTGCACGGCGCGGTCTTTCCGTTTTGTGCGCCGTGACGCTCACTCCGCGACGCTCACTCCGCGACGAACCACCAGTGGAACGACGTGAACGCCGCGGTCGTGGCGCGCACTTCGATCGTCGTCGCATCGCTCGTCACGACGTCGGCCGGGATCGTGAAGGCAATCTCGGCCCACGGCCCCGACTCGAGCGGGGCCGTGCCGACCACGCGCTCGCCGACGCGCAGCTCCAGGTTCGAGACCTCGCCTGCGGTGTGCACCCGGGCGACCGCGACCAGCTTCGCTCCGCGCGGGAGCTTCGCGACGAAGCGCTCGCGCACGCGCTGCGTGCGGCCGCCGTCGACGACGATGCGGCCGTCGGGGGCATTGCCTTCCTCGGCCACCTGCTCGCCGTCGTGGGCGCCGAGCAGCTCGTAGTGGTGCTCGGCCTCGCTCTCGAGATCGGCGACGTCGAGCGTGTCGACGATGGTGCCGTGCTCGGACCACGGCAGCTCGCCCGAGCCGAGATGGTCGTAGCGCGCCTCGTAGGCGCGCATCACCTGACCGCCGAGGATCGTCGAGTCGGTGACGACGGCCTCGTGCAGCGGCGTGCCGAGGACGACGTCGCAGGACATCCACTCGGGATAGACGATGAAATGGGTCGGCAGCGACGCAGGCGCGGAGGCGTGCATCCGCTCGTAGTGCTCGAGGCGTGAGCCGGTTCCCGCCACCCAGTATTTCCCTTCGCTCGGCGTCGTCAGACCGACGACGTCGAAGGTCCGGCGATTGCCGAAGTACGCGATC
>Ga0182021_10007958_pt1 | contig 12576 bp, 21 predicted proteins | sample 612E3MmetaG_FD_120493 | JGI IMG/M metagenome (GOLD analysis project Ga0182021, IMG submission 120493) | Permafrost microbial communities from Stordalen Mire, Sweden - 612E3M metaG (Illumina Assembly) | ecosystem: Environmental > Terrestrial > Soil > Wetlands > Permafrost | place: Sweden... | reverse complement strand
GCCTTCAACATAACTTCGGGAACTCCACTATTCATTTGAGTAACTACAGCTAATACATAGTTCATTACTGGTTTGTTTCCAATGTATACGACATTTTCCTCTGACATCACTTAAACCTCCAAGAATCCATTACTTGTATATTATTTTTATTAATGTAATATATCCAATTATCCATTTAGATTGGATCATAAACCATTATTAACATATAAAAAATTAGATTATAAATTTACTAATTTTAAGTATTAATTCCTAAAAATGCTAAAACAGCTTTAATTCCACTCAATCCTAATATTATAATGAGAATGAAGTAAATAACTGTTATAGTTGCCATAGAATAACCTGCTAAAATCAAGTATCCATCCCTTTCTATAGAACCAAGGGCTAAAAATAGAATGCTGTATGCAGGCAAAAAATCGGTTAATGGTACTGGTAATGGAAGCATTAATAGAAAAGAACTTAAAATCATGACCGTACTACTAACATAATCAATTAATGGCCTGTCAGCCAGCGCAGTTAATCTGGGTTTTGTAAACTTATCTAAAGCTTTTAAAACACGACTCATCCCATTTAAGATCTTCAAAATATTACTTTGGGAAATCCTGTAATCCATGATAGTTTTAGGAATAAAAGGATGTCTCTTTAAGATTATTCCAACATTAATCAATAAAATTGCTAAACCGAAGGGTAAACTACTTCCAGGGAAGGATACTGGTAAAAGAAAGGGAGCTACAAGTATTATGCATGATAATAAACTTCCTTGTTCCCCTATCAGATCCAAAAAATCTTCAAATGTTATACCTTCAACAGGTATTTCTAAAGATATCCTTGAAACAGTGTCCGATACCCTCTTTTTATTAGAATCTCTCAAATGAATTGCAACCTTATAAATTTTTTTTAATGATTTAAGAATAAATTTCTAGATCCTTGGTAATAATCTTAATTTTCGCAGTTTAAATTTGATATTTAGCTATTTTAATATATCATGGATTTAAAGATGTCTTGTTTACAATTTTGGAATATTTTAATGAAAGTTCAACTATATATACATATGTTTGATATTGTTTGAAATTATTTTATGGTGTTTCAGATGCAAGAAGGTGAAAAAATAGCGGGTAGAATGTCTTACAGAACCTTGAACGGGATAGATACCACAATTATAATGGAGTACATGGAAGGTAGTAATGAGAACTCCTCTAACGAAATACTCGAAAAAAACAAAGATTATTACATTGCAAGTGCCAATAAAACTATTGCATGGCTTAAATTAGCCAAAAAAAGGGTTGAACATGCACATATAGAAGATAATTGTGCCGAACTGATTGATGATAAGATTTCCAACTCTATAAAATGGCTTAACAGATTAAAAGATAATATAATTAGTGTCAATAATAAATCCAAACTTTTAGAACTTCGCCAATACAAAAAATGGCATGCTGTTAAATTAATACCCTCTGCTGCTGAGGGCATTAGTATTACGTCATTAATTAATCGAAAAATAGTTTATATTAGTGATACTAAAGAATTTCCTGATAAAAAGCTACTTGAAAGTGCTAGAATACATACTAAAAAAGCAAAATTAATTTTCCTTAGGCTTTTAAATTTATCAGAACAATCAAATTTTAAAGAAGCTGAAAGGTTGCGTATTGAAGGATATGAAGAGTGTGTAATTGCAGATAAAAAGATAAAAAAATATATACTAAATACACCACATACCTGATTGAATTTATATCTGTTTTTCCCTATTTTTTAATCTTATTACCTACATTGAAAGCTTGGCCAATCTTTTTACCTACGCTGTAGTATGCAAATGCTGCAGGGTCGAATATGAATGGTTTAATTTTAGTTATATCTGGTAGTCCATTGGAATCAACTGCAGTATCATCTACCTTAACATCCATTATTTCACCAGTTACTTGGATGTGCATTCCTAAATCCACTTCATGAACCAGTTTACACTCGAGTATAAGTGGAAATTCCTCAATAAATGGTGCATCAACAATTTCCGATTTTACAGGGGTCAGACCACTCTCTGAAAATTTGTCACTGTCCCTGCCCGATACAATTCCAAAGTAATCTGCCTCATTTACATAATGTTCTGAGGGAATATTGATTGTAAATGCCTTCCTTTCCATAATATTTTCCAAAGTGTACCTCTGCTTTTGAAGAGAAATAGAAACACATGGTGGTTGTGAACAAGAGATTCCCCCCCATGCAGCTGCCATAGCATCTGGTATTCCCCTCTTATCATATGTCCCCACAATAAAAACAGGGGTAGGGTAAACAATAGTTTTTGCTCCAATAGATTTTTTCATATATCTTCCTCCATTTACTGTTAATAATACATTAACTTATTATAACCACTTTGTGGCTTTTTTAGTATCAGGACGCGACTTACGAGGTGTTTCTGATGAAGGATAACCAATTGCACATCCATTAATACCATAATTTCCAACAGGGATGTCTAAAAGTTTCATGAACTCCTCCTCTTCTGCCATTTGGGATGTTAATGAAACCAGATGGAATCCAAGTTCGAGGGCTGTTGCTTTAAGCCACATATTCTCAAGACAATGAGCTATAGACTCCTGTTCAACTGGAGGAACTCCTCTTAACTCTGCAACAACAATAAAATATGGTGCTGTACCTACTCCAAGAACACCATGATCAACGATCATCTGAAGTTTCTCCATGAATGGCTGGACTCTGCTCTTAAGGAACGGTTTTTCAGCTATCATATTTTTAAAATGATTTAGACCTTCCTCTGCTTTTTTGCCCATGAGATCCCCAGCGATCTCAATACTTTTTGTACCATTTTCAAAAACAAAAAAACGTCTAAATTCTTCATTTTCTCCAACAGCTTGTGCAGCGTATGGTGCCATCATTCCTGCATCTAATATATCTTCAATATTTTCTTTTGAAGGAAATTCATCCTTGAAAAATCTTGTGGACCTTCGTGATTTTATGATTTCATCGAATACATTATTACAGTCATTATCTTTATTGATAGTCATTAAAAACCTCCAAAGTTTTTATAATACAATATTATTTTTAAAAATTTTTCTTAAAATTAAGTTTGTAATTTATTTTAATTATTATTAGTTATCAGATTAAGATCTAAATTACAAAACATTATATACTTTAAAGTTTACATGAAACATTAATTTATTAAATAGATTCTTGTTTATTTTAACGATATTAAAAGTGGAATTGAAATGGAAGAAAAAAAATTCTTGGATCTTTTAGATAAGGAGCTAATGATCGCTCTCGGATGTACTGAACCAATTGCCATAGCATTTGTTGCTGCCCTTGCGAGAAAGCATGTTATGGGAAAAGTTATAAAAGTAAAAGTAAATGCTTCTTGTAATATTATTAAAAATGCCATGTCCGTTTGCATTCCTGGAACTAATAGTTGTGGTATAAACCTCGCTGCAGCATTAGGTGTGATTAAAGAAAACCCGGGAAAAAAACTCGAATTACTGGCAGACCTGAAACCAGAAGAATTGGAAAATGCCATAGAAATGGTAAGAATGGACTTAGTCATAGTTAAACTATCAGATTCCGCTAAAAAGTTATATATCGAAGTATTTATTGAAACTGAAATATCCAATTCCAGAGTAATCATCGAAGACAAACAAGACAATGTTGTTTTGATTGTAGTCAATGGTAAACCCCTAAAAAAAAGACAATTCAATAAAAATATAAAAAAACATGAAGATTTAAAACCCGATTATCTTAAGTTTAAACTCCATATTGGAGTTTATTCAAAACGTAGACATAAAAAAACTAAGTTTAATTAAAAAAACTATTGAACTGAACATGAAATAAGTTTAGAAGGTCTAAAAAGACCTTATGGACTATGTGTAGGTAGAAGTATTAAAAATAATATGGAAACTGGATTTCTAGCAGATGACATATTAAACTATGCAATGGCATTAACAGCAGCAGGATCAGATGCTAGAATGGCTGGTATTAATTTACCCGTAATGAGCAACTCTGGTAGTGGAAATCAAGGCATTACAACCACCCTTCCTGTTATGGTCTATGCTGAGGGTTTTGATTTAGATAATGATGAACTTATTCGGGCTGTGACCCTCAGTAATCTAGTCACTATCTTATTAAATTAAGTTTAGGACGTTTGTCAGCATTTATGTGGTGCATCTATCTCTACCACATGGGCATGTTGTGGAATCATGAACTTAATGGGAGATGATGAATCTAAAATTAAATTATCAACAACAAAATATCATAGGAAACCTTACAGGAATGATCTGTGACGCTGCAAAGGCAGGATGTGCACTTAAGGTAGCAACCTGTACTAATGCAGCTATACAATCTGCTATATTGACATTGGGTAGTAATACAATATCATCGGCAGATGGCATAATTGGTAAGAACGCTGAAGAAACCATAGAAAATTTTTGTTTAATTGGAAATATTGGAATAATCGAAGCTGACGAAATAATCCTAGATATAATGCTTAAAAAAAAGAACTACCCTTTATTGAATAATATCATAAAAAATCAGCAATAGACCAAGCAATAGACCATAATTTTATAGAATAATAACCCAGTTTATGTTTTTGGCTTCGATTTTTTGTAAAGTCTATAAAATTTGACTGTGATGTAAGTTATCATTATTAATATGCCTATCAAAGCAGCTATTACTCCAATACTCATTAAACACCTTCCTTAATTAAAATTGATTTTATATTTTATTATAGTTAATAAACATTAAAGGTACTTAATAACTTAGGAGTTTAAAATGAGAAAACTTGTTTGGTGGGTATTCGCCGGTACTGCTGGGGGACCTAATCGTGCGCGAATAGTTATGATTTTAAAAGATAGACCATATAACGCACATCAACTGGCAGACAAGTTGAATCTTAACTATAAAACTGTACGCCACCATCTAAAAATATTAGAAGAAAATAATATGATAACATCTACTGGAAAAAATAAATATGGAGAATTATATTTTCTATCGAGTCAAATGGAAGAGAATTATGATATTTTCAAAGATATTTGGAAGGAATTGAAATAAAATAAATTTTAATCAAACATTATATCTATAAAAATTTATAGGGGAAAAAAAATGGTGGTAGAAGAGATAGGACCTATGGTAACTGTATTAATTTTGATTGCAGTGGCTGTTGGGATTGCTAATGTTATATTATTAGTAGGATTACTTCATACATACTGGAAAACTTATCAAGAAGTAAAATCTAAATTCACCATAGGCCTTTTGTATTTTGCATCATTTCTGCTTATCCAAAATATTTTAGTGACAATATTCCTAGCCATCCCTTTATTAATTCCGGTAATACCATTACAAATACCTGATTCTGATTTTGTAAGGCCTCACTTTGCATTTATCTTTGTCAACTTGATCCAATTATTAGCACTTACTATACTCTATAAGATCACCAAAGAATAAACCAATTAGAACTTTTGAGTTCATCCTGAGAACTGTCCTAAGAATCCTTTAACTGTATCCTCAACAGACTTTATCTCATCAACATTAGGCAAATCAGTGTTAAATGGGTATTCTTTTTCAAGGAATAATTCAAGAACAATCAATCCATTTTCAGTTACAACAGTTTGGAAACGTTTAAAGTCACCTTCAGGTATTTGACCGATTATTCCAACCAATTTTTCTTCATTTTTTTTGTCTAAGCCTTTAATTAAAAATTTTATGAAATGTCTCTCAGATTCAAGTGAATATCCATACTCTAAAACATTAACTTCAAACATATAATCACCAATTTATTTATCATCAGAAAAGTATTTAAGAGTATTTCCAAATTGGATTATTAAGAAATTTGGTGAGTGAAATAATTAGGATAAAAAAAATTTAGTATTAATTGTTCGATTACAGTTCAAAGATAATTCACTTATAAGATTTAAAAAAATTTATAACATGGGCTGTACTTTTAAGAACCATTAAAATGTGAATAATTTTTGATAGATCGATAAGTATATTCTTATTGGGTATAAACTATCTTATTGATTTAAAATCCTTATATTTTGTTTGGTGGTGCCCATGAAGAAAATACTGTGGTGGCTTATTGCTGGTACAAAAGGCGGCATTAATAGGGCCAGGATAATAAATGTACTTCAACAAAGGCCTTATAACGCCCACAAACTGGCTGAAAAATTAGATTTAGATTATAAAACAGTAAGGCATCATATCAAAGTTTTAGAAGATAATAATATCATTACTGCATCTGGAGAAAAATATGGGACAATGTACTTTCTTTCATCCCCCATGGAAGAAAATTACGAACTTTTCCAACAAATATGGCATGAAATTAAGGAAGATTAACAGGTGATCGTGTGGTTGAAGAATTAATTCCGGGAAATGGAAGTTTTGGAGGAAATGGATCAGGGCAACCCCCATTAGATGATCCCAACTTGGCTATAATCGCGGCCATTGTATGTGCAGCTAACATTGGACTACTCCTAATACTGCTCATTACATATGTTGCTAGTTACAGGAAGCTCAAATCCCAGTTCTCTTTGGGTTTGGTCATATTTGCAACACTGTTGATAGTACAAAATATAATGTTCATGTTCTTCTTACTGGTAAGAGAAGGATTTCATGGTCCAGGAATGGGATTTCCAGTACTAAGTTTAAGTATCGTAGAGTTCGGTGCCCTTTTAGTTCTTTTGAAGACCACTTGGATTTGAAGTATAATATGAGATGTAGATAAACCTTATTCTTCTGAATCCTATTATTTTTTACTGGTCTTTAAATTAAGTTCTATACCATCTTTGTGTTAAGTAAGATTTTAAGAAAATTAAGATTATTTCAAATTTTACGCCGGGACTGGGATTTGAACCCAGGACGAGCAGATGCTCAACAGGATTTCGAATCCTGCGCCTTACCTGACTAGACTATCCCGGCAATTAATAGATTTGATTATTTCAATTTATTCTATGTAAATGTTATTGAGATATAATTATTTGTTTTTCTTTAATTCAACTAAATTCAATATAATTTTTTAGAAAAAATTCAACTAATATGAAAGTCATATTAAATTTTGTTAAAGGTAATTTGGGGATGAAAACAATGCAAATCGATTTTAGCATGGAAAACATTAAAAAATGCCTTTGCATGAAATGTGCTGTCCAGATTGAAAGTAAATGCGTAAAAGATAAGGAAAAAATTATGTTATTAATAAAAAATCAGGACCTTGACAGTCCCATGATGATGGGACCAGATAGAGTGCCTGGACTTTACTGTTCTACTGATAAAGCAGTATGTAAAGATATAGACACAAAAAAAGTGTGTAAATGTATTGAATGTCCAATTTGGAATGAAAAATCACTTGAAGAAGGCACACCAAGCAGATATTTCTGTAAAAATGGAAAGGCAAAGTAATGCACATATGTTTCAATTTGATTAAGGTCTTAAGACTCTACGATTAAAAGTTTGTTGGTGAATAAAGGGGATTGCAAATTTTAACGTTGAACACAAAAAAATATTGGACTCATTTCTTCTTAAAATACCAGGCGTTGTATCGGGCAAGTTGTTCGGTTATCCAGCTTATTATGTTAATAAGAAACTATTTGCTTGTCTATATGAGAACGAAGTTGGTATCAAGATTCCTTAAAATTAAAGCAAATGAGCTGATAGGGTAAAAAAGGAATAGTTCACTTTCAACCTTTGGGAAGAGCAAAGATGAGAGAATGGATTCAAATAAATAGGGAAAGATCAGAAGATTATTTGAAAGATCAAGAAATATTTGATTTTTCAATAAAATTTGTATCATCATTGGGAAGTAAAAATACTTGAACTAGGATAAATAATTTGTTATTTCCTAAAATTGATTTTATTATTTAGTATTCAGTTCTTGAATACACAATTACACTTTTTTTTGGGTATCGGTTCATCATGATATGATAATAGATTATATATTCTGATATCCTCATTATTAGAGTGATTTTTAGTTCCTATTCAATTTCAACTAATATTTCATTTCTTCTGAAGAAACCCGGTACCGCTGGGTTGTTGTACTGTGCAACTACATAGTTGGATTTAGGTTTTAGATTATTTACCTCAAGCCATTTCTTTATTTCTTCCATCTTTTCCAATGCCAACTTCTTTTTAACACGTCCTGAAAATCTCAGTACTGCAGTTTTCTGATTTTTAACTTCTTTGAATTTAATTCTTTTATCATCCGGCTCTGGAAGAGTTTTTAATGTATATTTTGCCGGCATTGTAAAAGATATCCTGTGAATCTTTTCTCCGGATGCTTCCACTGTCACAGGAGCAGCCATAGGTATCTTCTCTGAATTAACTGACTCTGTGTAACAGGAGCAGCCATAGGTATCCTTTCAGATCCTTCTATTTTTCTTCAGATACTGGTGTGTTCATAGGGATACTTTTTTGCTTCTTATTACCTCCAAAAATGTATTTGGCGAGTATTGAAAATCCAATACCAATAGCACTATCATAATCCGATTCGACATCAACTTGGGCCAATATATAATCGGGATATCTCCTAATTTCGAAATGATCTTCCTTCTTTTCCAATGAATATGTTAGGCTTTCTGTCATGATACCATCTTCCATAATTGTATGGTCATTACAAAATATAAACTATGTTAAAAATATGTAAAACTTAGTAAATCCCATATTAATATCATGATTTCATCTAAAAAGGAAAAATTATGCTTATTTAATGTTTGTGGTTTAATTTTTGATCATAATATTTTTATGCAATACATTGAAACCTTATCTTGAGTGTCTGAAAGGAGGCGGTTATTTATTTAATTAATTAATAACACCTTTCCAAAACTCTTTTACGGGGGATTGAAAGTTTAACTGAATATCTCCCCGTAAAATATTAATTTTATAAATCTCAATTAGATTAATATCCGAAATTCTTCAAAACTTAATGTTTAAATACAATTCAAGCAAAATTATTGAATAGAAATGAATGATCCAATCTGGGGCTGATGCTATTTTAGACCAAAAAAGGGATGAAATTATAAATAAACTTGAAAGTGATTTAAAGACGTTAGAAACTAAAAATTTAGAGTTAAAATACGCCAACAGAAATTTAATTTCCACAGTTTCAGAACAAAAAAATATGTTGAAGGCTCTCCAAACTGAAATAACCAGATTAGAGTCCTCAAAGGTGAAGGAACATTCTTTTGAAAAACTCAATACAGAACATAAAAAACTTATGGATAATTATAAAAATCTTCAAATCCAATACAAAGAGTTACAGGAAGAGATATCCAATTTAAAAAATTTAATTCCCGAATCTAAATCTAATAATGGTTTGTTTGCAAGGTTTTTGAAAAGAAAACCCACAGATGAAGATGAAGAAGATGAAATTGATGATGGTACTCTTAGTGATGAAACAAAAAAATAGGTCTAAATAGAAATTAACAAAATAAGTAACGATACTAACATTTTGATTCATTTATACTAAAAATAAATTATATATTACTAAAAAGATGGTGTTTTTACATGGTTTTCCATATAATGTTGATTCCCACACTTGGCTGTCCTTCAAACTGCGGTTACTGCTGGAGTTCAGAGGAAAATTCAGATTTAATGACCATTGATACTTTCCAAGAAGTTGTTAAATGGCTTGAAAACTTTCGTGACGACACTGTTACCGTAACATTCCATGGCGGAGAACCCCTACTTGCAGGGTTTGATTTTTACCAAAAAGCACTTCCATTAATAACTAATCGCTTAAAACATCTTAAACCATCACTTGCACTTCAAACCAACCTATGGAATCTTACAGATGAAATGGCTCAGCTATTCAGCGAATATAACATCCCTATCGGATCTAGTATTGATGGTCCCGAGGTGTTAAATGACTACCAGAGGGGTAAGGGGTACTATGGAAAGACCATGAAAGGGTATAAAATTGCATTGGCCCATGATCTGAAGGTAAGTTTCATATGTACATTCACTTCCCATTCAATCAACTACAAAGAAGATATCCTAAACTTTTTCCTAGAAAATGGATTAACATTAAAATTACATCCTTCGTTACCATCTATGCGGGATGAAAATCCAGATAAATGGACACTTTCACCAGAAGCATACGGTAAACTATTAGTTTACCTACTAGATCAGTACTTAGATCACATGGATGAAATCGAAATTATGAATATAGACAACTTGACAAAAAGTGTTTTCAGACGAAGGGGTACTGTATGTACCTTTGTAGACTGTATGGGTGATACTTTTGCTATTGGTCCAGATGGAAGCATATATCCCTGCTACCGTTTCGTTGGAATGCCCGAATATATTATGGGGAATGTTTATGACCAACCATCAATGGAAGATCTCGCCCAATCAACACCATGGAAACTTCTCGAAGAATTTAAGGAATATGTAGACCATGAATGTAAAAAATGCACATACATCAAGTTCTGCAGGGGCGGATGTCCTTACAATGCCTTAGCAATTACAGATGCCAGAGTTGAAGGTGTAGACCCACATTGCACAGCATATAAACGTATATTCAAAGAAATAACCGACAGGGCTACTAAAGAAATGTTGTCTGGATCTGGAATGGTGCCTGGAGATCCAAAAACCCAGAAAAGGGGTAAAAATACCATCATGTCCATTATGCTCAAAGACTCCTGAATTTATAGTTAGCATACTGAAATAGAATCCACTAATGAGTACATATGAAGATAAATATTAAACTTTTTTTTTGAGAATTATGTGATAATTAAAACGAGAGATATTTTTTAATCATAGATAATATATATAATATGGGAGGATTAATCGTGAATCTTGGTAAATTAGATGAAAAATGTCCTAAATGTGGTTGTAAAGATAAAACACTTAAAAGAGATATTGAATCAGAACATTATGCTAGAGCAAAAACTGGAGCGCTTTTATGCAGTGAATGTGGATATGTGTTCAAAAGCCGTAAGGATGAAAAAAAAGAAGACGAAAATTAAATCAAATTTTTAAGATTTTTTATATTTGAATAATAAACAATCTAAAATTTTGCTTATTTTAAAAATTATCTAATCCAGTGCATCATTGTTTCCAATCGTTTCCTTATTATTAGCAGTATCAAAGCTGCCATAATTGACATTACAACGAATATCATGAAGAATGACGTGAAACTATCTACTGGAATTCCGTGAAGATATGGTGTTAGGATGAGTAGGATCAGGATACAGTGCGCTCAACTGCCCAGCGAGTATATTAGCAAAAGCACTTGTAAGAAACCACATACCCATTAAAAGGCAACAAAATTTAGCAAGTGAGAGTTTAGATACGATGGACAAACCTATTGGATATATACATAGTTCTCCGAAAGTAAAAAGAATATAAGCACCAGCAAACCACGGTGGACTAATTGATGAGGCACCATTACCCAGAGTTATAGAAGCAACCACACGAATCATAAAACCAACTGAAAGCAATAATAAACCTGCAGCCATTTTAAGGGGAATTAAAGGTTCTTTTCCCATATCTTTAAGATGCAACCACATTGCAGCAAAAAATGGCGCAAATATAAGTATTACCAATGGGTTTACTGATTGGAACCACGCAGTGGGAATAACAAAGTTTAAAGAAGTAATAACCCTATCCACATGTTGTTCAGCCAAAAACGTTAAAGAAACTCCTGCCTGCTCAAAAGCAGCCCAGAAACATATTCCAAAAAAAGCTAGAATAACAATTACCCCCATCCTTGTTTTTCCACCCAAGTTAATGGATTATCACCACACAATTCAGGGTCAAATTTACTATTTGGAACCTCACCCACAGGATTGCCATCTGGATAATTAAAGTATAATGGAAAAGTTATGATATTTAAATTATTTATGATCTATGGATGGATTATTATTAATAATTTTTTTTATCAAATGATAGAAAAAAGAATTAAATTTAGTGTTTTAACAGAACAATTAAATAAGAATTGTAATGTGAAAATTCCCGAAACAGTTATCTATAAAGAGTCTCAACTAAAATAAGAAATATATATTGAATTTATTAACATTGATTATAGAGTTAAAAAGTTCGAGTAGGTATTATTTTATCTTGAAGAATCTTTAAATAGTAAGAAAATTAATGAAATTAATCTGATAAATTTTTTGTAGGTTGGTAAACATGATAGTTAAGGAATGGTGTATGTACTGTGGGGAATGTGCTGGTGTTTGTCCTCGCTGTTTAATTGAAGTCCGTGAGACAAGTTTAAATTTCGATGAAGAAGGATGTAAGGACTGCAGGATATGCGTTCAAGTATGTCCTGTCAAAGCGTTAGCCAAAGAGGAATAAAGAGGGAGATATAGTTATGAAGTTAATTGAGACAGATGTTCTTGTAATAGGGGCAGGTCCTGCTGGATCATCAACAGCAAAACATGCAGCCCTAAATGGTGCAGATGTAATATTGATGGATAAAAAATCCGAAATAGGTGCACCTAAAAGATGCGCAGAGGGAGTTTCAAAAGAAGGCCTTAGTAAACTTGGAATCGAACCAAACAATAGATGGGTAACCAAAGAACTCAGCGGAGTACGTCTCATATCTCCAAATGGTACAGATGTCTGGATGAGAGAAGACCAAGTAAAATTACCAGAAGCGGG
>Ga0182021_10007957_pt1 | contig 12577 bp, 12 predicted proteins | sample 612E3MmetaG_FD_120493 | JGI IMG/M metagenome (GOLD analysis project Ga0182021, IMG submission 120493) | Permafrost microbial communities from Stordalen Mire, Sweden - 612E3M metaG (Illumina Assembly) | ecosystem: Environmental > Terrestrial > Soil > Wetlands > Permafrost | place: Sweden... | reverse complement strand
GCTCACCAGCGCAGCAAACGCCGCCCGGCGGCGCTTGCCACGCCTGTGACGAGCGCCATCGCGGCCGTGTACCAGATCGCGCCGAACAGCGGCGAGTCGTCCGGGCAGTGCGCGGCGTAGAGCGCGGCGGCAAGGGCGCTGGCGAGCAGGCCCGCCGCGGCCCCGGCCAAGCCTGGACGCAACGGCGCGCCACGGCGGAGCGCGTAGAACGCGGCGGCCAGCGGTGCGATCGAAAGGAGCACGATGCTGACCACGCAGGCCACTGAGTTCGAGCCGATGGCGCGCGGAAGCCAGCCGCTCGCGGGCACCGCCCACAGCTCGTAGAGCACCGCGCCGAGCAGGAGCACGGGCGCCGCCGCGATGGCCAGCCCGGCTGAGCGCGGATCGGCGGCGGGGCGTGCAAGCTGCCAGACGAACCTCGCGGACGTAACCGCCAGGGTAAGCGTCACCACGAATTTGAAATCGTAGCGCCAGGTTAGGATCGCGGAGGCCACGTCGGGGCGGATGCCGAGCGTCAGCGCGAAGGCAATCGCGGCAACGCCAAATCCAGCTGCCATGGCGCCAACGAAAGTCCAGCGCAGCGGCTGGGGCTTGGGGTGCGCCGCATGGTCTTGAGCAAGCGCTCCGATCAGATCGTCCGTCCTCATTGCTCCACGCTCCTGTAAGCCGCCGCCAGCGCGCTCAAACCCCGGTGCAAGGCCACGCGCGTGGCCCCTTCGGAAATGCCGAACCGGCCCGCCGCCTCGCGGATGCTGGCGTCTTCCACGCAAATCGCGCGCACGATCTCCTGCTGCCGGCCGCCGAGAATGGACAAGAGCCGGTCGGCCTCGCGCGCCGAAAGCTCTTCGCCCGCGGCCTCTGCGGGCAGGATATTTGCGTAGTCCTCGATCGGCAGCTCCGTGCGGTTCCCGCGCCGGCGCAGATTGTCGATGAGCTTGTTGCGCGCAATCGCCCTCACCCAGGGCGTGAACAACTGGTCCGCATCCCAAGTCTGGCGCTTCAAATGAATGGCAAGCAGCGTTTCCTGTACCACGTCTTCCACATCGCCGGTGCCGAGCCCGGCCCTCGCAAATCCTTGGGCGGCAAGCCTGCGCAAGAACGGCGCCAGCGCTGCCAATAGCCGCCGGTAAGCCTCGCTGCCGCCGGCATTCGCAGCCCGCATCCAATCGGCCCATTGGGCTTCCTCGCCGTGCACTTAGGCCGCTCCCTATCCTATTCGGTGCAATGCACCTGTTTGTTACGCGCCGCTCCCGCTGTAACGCGAACGCTTGCCGCAACCTAACGTCCGACGCGTGCCCTTCAAGCCCTTTTTGCTGGAAGTAGCCGATGCGCGGGAGCAATCCCGGTCCGGGGACGGTATCCGGCGTTGACCCGCGGCGCCTGCTTGCTTTAGAGACCATCGGATGGAACGCTTTGCCGGACTGGCGGAGCCGAGGGGTTCGCGCAAGCTGTCCGCGCTAATAGGCATGGGCCTGGGCCGAGGGCCAAGCCCGCAGGAGACGCTTCCACCGATGTTGACGCAAGAACAGGCATTACAGGAATTCCGCGACGCCGGCGCATTGCTGGAAGGCCATTTCATCCTGACCTCCGGCTATCATTCGAGCGCGTATTTGCAATGCGCGCGCGTGCTGATGGACGCGCGGCGGGCGGAACGGCTGTGCGCGGCGCTTGCCTCGAAGCTCAAAGCCGCGGGTCTGGTGGAGGGCTTGGAGCTTGTCATCTCCCCTGCGATGGGGGGCGTCGTCGCCGGCTACGAAATGGGCCGCCAGCTTGGAGTGCCCGCGGTTTTCTTCGAGCGCGTGGAAGGCAGGTTCGCGTTGCGGCGCGGGTTCGAGATCGGGCAGGGGCAGCGTTGCCTTCTCGTGGAAGACGTTGTGACCACTGGATTATCTTCGCGGGAGTGCATCGAGGCGGCGCGGGAGCTGGGCGCGAACGTGATCGCGGCGGCCTCGCTCGCGGACCGCTCGGCGGGCAAGGCGGCCCTGCCGGTGCCCTTTGCGGCGCTGATCGCCCTTGACATACCACATTTCCGGCCCGATCAACTGCCATCATCATTGCAAGGAATACCAGCGGTCAAACCGGGAAGCCGGGGCTTGAAGGTTTAAGCGCACATGACGTTTCTTAACGCAGCATTAGGGAGCTGGCTTTTCGCCGCGGCTCTGCGGTAGGCTCAAAGACATGCTTTTCAGACGCAAGAAACGGCTTTCCGCGGTCATGCGCGTGCGCTACGCGGTCTGGCCCGCGCGCAGCTTCAGGCGCTCGGCCCGCTACATGCTGCTGCGCCTCGTGCGCATCGATGCGTCGGCCCACAGCATCGCGGCCGGCTGCGCGGTGGGCGTCTTCGCGGTGTTCACGCCGTTCCTGGGCCTTCAGATGACAATCGGCGCCGTGCTCGCGCTCGCGCTGCGCGGCAGCATCCTGGCGTCCGCCGTCGGCTCTTTCGCAGGCAATCCGCTCACCTATCCCCTCATCTGGATCTCCACCTTCACGGTTGGCAGCGTTCTTCTGGGCAGTTCGGCCAGCGCCGAAATCAGCACGCTTTCGGACGGAGCGGAGGCCCTTGGCCGCTCTATAAGGGAAGCCTCTCCCGATGGCGTCGCTTCCGCGATCCATGGCCTATGGCCGATCCTCAAGCCCATGGCGCTGGGTTCGCTGCCTCTAGGGGGGCTCTCCGCTCTCGTTACCTATTATTTCGTCCGCCAGCTTGCCAGCGCCCCGAAACGGGTGCGCGCCTTGGCGGCTGCCGCCACGCGCGCGGACGCGGCCCATCGCTGAGGCTCCATGATAAGGAATGAGCGCCCCGTCCGGCTGGGGCTGAATATCGACCACGTCGCCACGCTCAGAAACGCCAGGGGCACCACCCGGCCCGATCCCATCCGCGCGGCGAAGCTGGCGATCGAGGCGGGCGCCGACGGCGTTACGGCGCATCTGCGCGAGGACCGGCGGCACATCCGCGATGAGGACATCCACCGGATCATGCTGGAGGTTGCGGCGCCGCTCAATATGGAGATGGCGGCAACGGAGGAGATGACGGACATTGCGGTGCGCGTGCGGCCGCATGCCTGCTGCATCGTGCCGGAGCGGCGCGAGGAGATCACCACCGAGGGCGGGCTCGACGCGGCTGGCGGCCATAACGCGCTGGCGCCGATGGTGCGGCGGCTTCTGGATGCGGGCATCCGCGTTTCGCTGTTCATCGACCCCGAGCCGCGGCAGATCGACGCCGCCTGCCGGCTCCAAGCGCCTGTGGTGGAGCTTCACACGGGGCAATATTGCGAGGAGTGGCTGGCTGGCGATGCCGCTGCCGCTCAGCGTGAGTTCGAACGGCTGGCCAGCGCCGCCCGGCTCGCGGCGGAGGCCGGCATCGAGGTCCACGCGGGCCACGGGCTCGACTACGAAACCGCCACGCATCTCGCCTCCCTGCCGCAGGTGCGCGAGCTGAATATCGGGCATTTCATCATCGGCGAGGCCGTGTTCGTGGGCCTGGGGCCGGCGATTGCGCGGATGCACGAGGCCATCGCGAAGGGCGTGGCGTTGCGCAAGCAGGTCTAGCCCGCGATGCGTGGGAAGGAATAAAGAGGCGGGCAGCGCGAGACGCTGAGGGATGGGGCATGAACATAAGACATTACCCCTCACCCTGTCCCTCTCCCACAGGGAGAGGGGACGCCCTCTCAGCGGGCACAGCCGGACTCCCTCTCCCTGTGGGAGAGGGCTGGGGTGAGGGGTAATGCCCTTCGTGCTGAGCGCGCAGTTTCGGCTCTGGAGGGGGATTGCATGATCGTTGGCATCGGCAGCGACATAACCGACATCCGGCGCATCGAGCAGGCCATCGAGCGCTACGGCGACCGCTTTCTCGACCGGATTTTCACCGAGGCCGAGCGCGCCAAATCCGATGGGCGCGCAGCCCGCGCCGCCTCTTACGCCAAGCGCTTCGCCGCCAAGGAAGCGTGCTCGAAGGCGCTCGGCACCGGGGTAGCACGGGGCGTGTTCTTGCGCGACATGGGCGTGGTCAACCTGCCCACCGGCCAGCCGGCCATGCAACTCACGGGCGGGGCGGCGGCGCGGCTCAAAGCGCTCATCCCCGCGAACCACGAGGCGCAAATCCTCGTCACCATCACCGACGATTACCCGCTTGCCCAGGCCTTTGTAATCATCTCCGCGGTCCCGGCCGGCGGGGCGCCCGCATCCACGCCGTAACGCCACGTTAACGCTCCTGGCGCCTCCAATGGCCGTTTTCAGAGGGCCGGAAAGGCGCTTTTGGATTTCGAAGTATACTCAGTTCACGCCAAAACCCGAAAATCCTTTGGGTTGATGACGCGGAAGTTGTCCGTGACCGGATCGCACAGCTCCGCCCAGTTTTGCGGGACTTCCTCGCGTAAGAAGATGAGCACTTCCCCGGCGAACTCCCGCGATGTGACGTGGCACTTGTTGTGCGTCGCGTACTTGTGCATCGCGCCCCATAACCGCTCGATGGAGTTCAGGTGCGGGCAGTAGGCCGGGACGGCCAAGCGGCGCGGCGGCCCGGTTTCCACCTGGCGCGGGTACGCGTTTCGCGACGCTGGGGAAAAATGGCAGGCTTTTCTCCAAGAGTGCGTTATTGGAATATTTTTGCTTCATATACGAAGCAGGTGAAGGAATTGCGCACTTATTTCTTATGTAAACGCGCTTTCCGCTTGAGATTTTTCCTTTCTTCGTCAAACTGCTGGTAACTTGTAAGGGACATTCCAGCGGATCGGGGCAGGAAGCAATGGCATCACCTCTTCAACAGAAACTCCGGGTTAGCGGCCCCGTGGTCATCACGGCCAACAGGCTTTCGGACGGCGCGGTGGTTCACCGGACGGGGGCCGGGCAGTGGACGGAGGAGCTTTCCGCGGCCCAGGTTTTGTGGAGTGCCGAGGAGGCGCAAAACGCGCTCAAGACGGCGCAATCCGACGCCCAGGCCGCTGTCGGCCCCTATGTGGCGCCCATCGCCGCGAACGAGGCGGCGCCTGAGCCCGGCAATCTGCGCGAGTTGATCCGGGTAAGCGGCCCGACCTTCGCGCTGCCTGCCGATCTCCCCCGCCGGGCGGCAGCTTAGGCCGAGGCTGGATTACACAATGTACGTTTACGACGAATTCGACCGCACCTTCATTGCGGAGCGCGCGGCGGAGTTCCGCGGCCAAGTCGGGCGGCGGCTTTCGGGCCAGCTTACGGAGGACGAGTTCAAGCCGCTGCGGCTGATGAACGGCGTGTACCTGCAGCTGCACGCCTATATGCTGCGGATCGCCATTCCCTACGGCACGCTGTCCTCGAAGCAACTCCGCAAGCTCGCGCATGTGGCGCGTGCCTACGACCGGGGCTACGGCCATTTCACGACGCGGCAGAACCTGCAGCTCAACTGGGTCAAGCTTTCGGACGTTCCGGATGCGCTTGAAGAGCTGAACGCGGCCGGCCTTCACACGATCCAGACTTCGGGCAATTGCATCCGCAACATCACCACCGACCAATGGGCGGGGGTGGCGCCCGATGAGATCGAGGACCCGCGCATCTGGGCGGAAATCCTGCGCCAATGGTCGGCGGCACACCCGGAATTCACCTACCTGCCGCGCAAGTTCAAGATCGCGATCACGGCGGCGCCGCACGACCGCGCCGCGGTGAAGATCCACGATGTCGGGCTGCGCATGATCCGGAATGCGGCGGGCGAGGTTGGCTTCGAAGTCTCGGTTGGCGGCGGGCTTGGGCGCTCGCCCTTCATCGGCAAGGTGATCCGTGAATTCCTGCCGAAGCAGGACCTGCTCAGCTACCTCGAAGCGGTCTTGCGCATCTACAATTCCCATGGCCGCCGCGACAACAACTACAAAGCACGCGTGAAGTTCCTGCTACACGACCTTGGCGCGGAGCTTTTCGCTACCGAGGTTGAGGAAGAGTGGGCGCAGGTCAAGGACACCTATCTGAAGCTAGACGCGGCGCTGGTTGCCGATATCCGCTCGCGCTTCGCCTACCCGGATTACGAGGAGTTGGACGACGGGCCGGAGGCGCTCCGGGGCGCGCTGAGGAAGGACGCCCGCTTCGCGCTCTGGCACGGGAACTCGGTGGCACGGCATAAGGTGCCGGGCTATGCCATCGTAACGCTGTCGCTGAAGCCCATCGGCAAGCCGCCGGGCGACGCCACCTCGGGCCAGATGGAGGCCATCGCGGACCTTAGCGAGCGTTACAGTCACGGCGAAATCCGCGTGGGCCACGAACAGAACCTGGTGTTCCCGCATGTGCGCCAGCAGGACCTGCCGGCGCTCTGGAAGCAGCTCGACGCGCTGGGCGTGGCTACCCCGAATGCAGGCCTCGTCACGGACATCATCGCCTGCCCCGGCCTCGACTATTGCAGCCTTGCCAGTGCCCGCTCGATCCCTGTCGCCATGGACATCGCGAAGCGCTTCGGGGACAGCGCCAAGGCGCAGGCCATCGGGCGGCTGCACATCAACATCTCGGGCTGCATCAACGCCTGCGGCCATCACCACATCGGCCATATCGGCATACTGGGCGTCGAGAAGAACGGGCGCGAGTTCTACCAGATCACGCTGGGCGGCAAGGCGGACGAAGACGCGCGGCTCGGCGAGCTGGTTGGCCCGGCCATCCCCTATGAGGAAGTGGCGGAAACCATAGAGCGCATCGCCGGGCGCTATCTGGAGCTGCGGCGCGACCCGGAAGAGCTATTCATCGACACTGTAAAGCGGCTCGGCACCGCGCCGTTCAAGGAGGCGCTCCATGCGCTACATTAAAGACGGCGCGGTTGCCGCCGACCCGTGGGTTTATGCCGAGGGCAGCGAGCCCGTACCGGCGGACTTGCCCGCCATCGTCTCTCCCGATTGGCTTTTCGAGGCCGTGCCGGAGGCCATTGCCAAACGAAGCGCGCCCTTGGGCGTGGCTTGGCCCAACGACCAGCCCGAAAGCGAGCTTGCGCCCTATCTCTCGCGGCTTTCGCTGATCGCGCTCGAATTCCCCGTCTTCCGCGACGGCCGCGCCTATAGTCAAGCCCGGCGGCTTCGCGAACGCCACGGCTTCAAGGGCGAAATACGCGCCACGGGCGATGTGCTGCGCGATCAGTTCCTGCTCATGGCGCGGGCGGGCTTCAACGCCTTCGAGGTCAAGAAGGCCGCCGATGCCCAAGCCTTCGCCGAGGCGCTTGGCGCGCATAGCATCCGCTATCAGCCGGTTGGCAGCGATTCGCCCTCCTTCCGCGCCAAGCTTCGCGGTCCCTTGTTCTCCACATAGATCAGAACGCCGTTGGCGGCGATGACGATGCCGCCGCCGATGCAAACCGCGAGGCCCGGCACCTCGCCGAAGACCAGGTAGCCAGCCGCCGCGCCGTAGGCAAGCTGGAGGAATTGCGGCGGGCTTGCGAGCGCCACCGGCGCCATGCGGAAGGCGGCGACCAGCAGCATTTGCGCCGGGGCGAAGAACGCGCCGCCCAGCATCGCCAGCGCGAAATCGCTCGGCTCCATGGGCTTGTACACGAAGGGCGTCACCACGAGCGCGCCCAGCGCCAGCGATATGGCAGTGGTGATTCCGGTCATCTCCGCCGTTTCGCTGTGGCTCATCCTGCGCAGGACAACCAATCCGCCCGCGAGCAGAACCACGCCGGCAAAGGCCGCCAGCGCCCATAAATTCAGTCCTTGGTCAGGCCGCATGGCGATCAGCACGCCGATGAAATTCACCGCCAGTACCGGCCAGATATGGGCTGCGGCGCGCTCCTTGAGGAACCAGCCGGCCTTGAGCACCGTCACGGCCGGCATGCAAAAGACGATGACGTAGAACTCGGCCAGCGAGAGGTGCGGAATCGCCAGATAAGCCAGCGACTGGCCGAAAATCTGGAAGCCGCCGCGCATCAGGTGCAGATACGGCTTGCTCATGCGCAGCGTCGTCCGGTCTGGGCTGTTCCAGTCCTTCCAAAGCGCGTAGCCCGTCATCAGGGCGCCAGCGGTGACGAACTCCACGCTCATGATCTGGAAGACGGAATAGCGGCCAGCCAGGAACTTGCTCACCACGTCGAAGGCCGTAAAGAACAGGAACGCCGCCGCGGAAAGCAGCATGCCGGTAATGGGCGCGGAAGGCGTCATGGGTTCTCTGTCTGGCGGGTTGCGGGGCCGGTGGCCTGAAAGGTAGCGGAAAGCGCGCCAAGCGCAAGCCACAGCACGCCGGCGAGGCGCCCGTTCAGAATGACGCATACGGCCCAATGCCCGCGGCAAGGGATGGCACAAAAATGCGGAAAGGCAGGCTTCGGCGAAGCCTGCCTCAACGGCTGTATGAATTATGATGGAGGAGGTTCTCCCTCAAGGGCTTCGAAATAAGCCCTTGAGGCGCAACCGGCCTGGAGGGAGCCTAATAGACCGAAGGCCGTGCTCCCGCCGCCGCGCCAGTGTTTTTGGCGCTTGCACCTTTGCCCGGCTGCGGGAGATTGCTGGCGCCCTTGCCCTGCTTCTGCTGCTGCTGCATCAGGAACGGGTCGCCAAGCTGCAGGCGGAGGTTGTCCAGAGCCTTGTTGTCCGTGGTGCCGAACTTGGCCAGTACGGACTTATCCCAGCCGGTGACAGCCTGCACAATGTCCTGGGCGTTGACAGGCCTAAGAACGGTGGGGCGCCTCTTGGGCAGGAGCAACTCGTCGTCGAGGCGGGTAAGCACGGTGTTCTGCATGTCCGGGGCACCGAAGTCCGCATTAGGGGCCTGGAGCAGGCCCAGAATGTTGTCGATCCTCCCAGCTGCGGAGATGGAGAGGTAGTTGCCCGCCTTCATCCAGCCAAGCTCGTTCGTGACGCTGCCCTGCAGCGACGCAACGATCACGTCTTGCGTGCCAAACAAATTGCCCCAGTTCTGCACATCGCCGGTGGTGGTGACGTACAGCTTCGCGCCCGAGATTTCCCCGCGCTGCGCGAGGTAGTCGGCGGCGCCGTAGTTCCTGAGCGTGGTGGCGGAGACCGTAAGGGTGCCGCCCGCGTGGATCGTGGCGTTGGTGGGGACCAGCGGCGCGATGCCGTTCGTCAGGGTGCCGCCGACGTTGACCGTGCTGTCCTGCTGGAATACGATTTGTCCCGTGTTGGTCAAATCGCCTCCCACATGCACCCCGGTGCCGGGCGCGCTCTGAGCCGTCATTTGCCCGGAGTTGGTCAAGTTGCCCGATGTGGTCACGCCAAGCGTCGTGCCCGCATTGATGTTGCCCGCATTGGCGAGCGTGCCCGCGGAAAGCACCATATCCGTACCAGAGGCGAGCTTGCCGCTTGCCTGATTGTCCAGGGTCCCGGAAACGCCCACGTTCACCGAGTTGCCAGAGATGCTGCCGCTATTGGTCAAGCTGGCTGTATTGCTCACTCCAAGCGCGGTGCCCGCATTGATGCTGCCAGTATTGGTCACATTACCGGAATTAGTCACATCAAGCGAAGTGCCCGCCTTAATAGTACCGTCATTGTTGAGGGGGCTGGCGGAAAGCGTCATGCCAGTCGTGGAGGTGAGTTGGCCTGCTGCTTGGTTGTCCAGCTTGCCGGTGGCCGCAAGCTTCAGCGACCCGCCCGAAATGAGTCCGGAATTGGTCAAGTCTGTCAGGTCGCTCGACTGACCGGCAGTGAGAGCACCCGCCGCAGTGATTTGCCCGGTGTTGGTCAAATGAGCTGTTCCGCTTACGTCGAGCGTGCCGCCCGAGGAAATTTCGCCCGCGTTGGCTAGCGCTTGCGCGGAAGTGATGTTCAACGCCGTGTCGCCGTGCAGCTTGCTGTTCACCGCGTTGGACAGCGTGGCAGCAGCCGCAAGCTTCAGCGTCTTGCCTGCGATCAAGGCAGCATTGGTCCCGTCTCCATTGATCAAGCTTCCGGATTGCGCAGTGATGGTGAACCCGTCGCTGGTGGAGGAGACCTTTCCGTAATTGTAAACGGACGTTCCAGCAACGATAGAGCTGCCGCTGTTGCCGGTGGAGGAGATTGTTCCATTGTTGGTGACAGACGTACCGGCGCTGATGGCGGCGCTGCCAACCGTGACCCCGCTATTGACAGTGAGGGCACCGGCAGCGGTGAGCGTTAAGCCGCCTGCCGCCGAGACCGTGTTCGCGATTACGACATCGCCCCCTGAGGTGGTTGCGATGTCGATGCCGCCCTGCGAATGGGTTTCGTAGTTTTTGCCGCTGTCGCCGACAGTGATTTTGCCATCCGCGCTGAGTTTTATGCCACCCGTGCCCGCCTGGAGGTCAGGGGTGTTGACACCCGCGCCGGCTTGCGTGGAGATGAGCTGAATCTTACCCGCATAAGCTCCGCCCAGATCGCTGGAATCGATGGCGACTCCTCCACTGCTAGTGGAGCCCGAAACCTTGCGCTGGTTGTAATCGAAGTTAGCTCCGGCAAACAGGCCGGTTTCCCCGGTTCCGTTGTTAGTGACATTTTTCGTCCCGATACTGCCCTGCACCAGAATGGAACTCGCGATCAGGTCGAAGTAGTTCAGGCTCGAGATATTGGCGCCGCCGGACCCGATGGTTACTTTATTGCTGCTATTTACAGTGATCTGGCCCGTTATGTTATTCTGGTTTGTTGCGTCGAAGGTGCCCGGGTCCCCTGTCGTCAAGGTCGCGCGCGGGGTGTTGATGAACCCGCAGCCATCGCAGGTGATGCCGGCAGGATTGGCGATAATGAGATCGGCGGCGTGCCCGTAAGTCTCGATTTGGCCGTTCAGCTGCGAGGCGCTGCCGCCAGTGAGGACCTGGTTGATGATCAGGTTTGCGGCAGTTGTCCCATTTGCCCCAAGCACTCCACCAGTAAGCACAGAGGCGGTCGTAGCGCAGCTCGCGCCCGCGGCGCAGTTGTTGAGAACGAGGCCGCTGTTTTTATAGACGTCGAAGTTGGAATAAGTATTGAGCGAGACGCCGTTAGTGGGATTGTTGATAGTGACAACGGTAGTATTGTTTGAGCCCGAGGTTGTAATGTTTTTCGGCGCGTTGGCCCCGCTGCCGGTTGCACTCTGAGCCTGCGCCTCCGGTGCCAGCAGCCCCCCTGCAAAGGCTGCCGCCACGACCGCCGGCAGCCCCCAAGCGAACGCCCTGGAAACGTTTTCGATTTTCGCCATCGTACTCACCAAAACTTTCTTCCGGTCCAATTCATCGGCGCGGGCCTTAGCCCCGGCGCCAGTTGGAATAATCGAAGCGCCTCGCGTTACCATTTGAACAGCAGCCCCGCCTGCACGCAGAGTTGATCCTCCATCGGAATGAACGCCGGCGCCGAGATCGGGTGCTCGTAGGAGACCTCGCCGAACAGCGGCCCCTTGCTCAGCCGCATGCCGGCCGCAAACCCGGTCATCGTTCCGGATTGCATGGCTTCCTTATTGTTCGGCAGGAACCCGCCCGCGTCGAGGCCCGCGAACAGATCCACCTGTGCGAAGGCGGACTTGATCTCGTCAGGCAGGAAATAGGGCAGTGTGTAGATCAGTTCGTTGCGCGTGAAGGCGCCGCTGTTGCCGCTCAGGCTTTGCGTCTTGAAACCGCGCACGGTGTAGAAGCCGCCAAGCGTCAGCTGCTCGGTGCTGTAGAGCTGGTCCGGCGAATACTGGCCCGAGGCTTTGAAGCTGTAAGCGAGCTTGACATCCTTCAAAGCCCCATCGAGGCCGCTCAAGTCGATCGGACGGTAGAAGCTGATATCGCCCGCGACCTTGGTGAACTCGGCCTTGTAGCCGGGTACCGCGTTGGAGTCGCCATCTCTCATCGAGCCGAACATCGGTACGCCGAACTGGCCATTGATGTTGCCGTCGAACACGCCGCCGAAAATGCGCTGCGTGTGCGACAGCCGGATGCCCAGCACGTTCAGCTGCCGGCTCTGGCCTTCCAAGAGGACGTCGGCGAAGTAGCTCTCGGTATCCTTCCAGTTGAGGAACGCATCGACCTTGGTCTTGCTGTCCTGGTCCCTGTAAATCACCCGTTCGAGATCGGCCGTGGCATAGGTGCTGTTGCCCGTCGAGGCGTACGACCCGTTGGTCATGTGCACCATGGACTTATAGTCGAAGTAGCTCGCCGAGAACATCGCGGTCCAGTAGCCATAGGGCACGGACACGCTGGCCGTATACTGGTCGGACCCAATCGAGGGACCATAGATCGGAGAGCTGGATTTATAGCTCAAAGCCCAGCTATCGTAGAGCCCAAGCACGTCGCCCGCGGCGATGGTCGTGCCAAGCTGCCACTCGCCGGTGCTCTTCAGGCCTAGATTGTCGAACGTATTGGTGACGAGCGGAAGGAAGGGATGCTTCGTGTCGACCACGATCTTGCTTTCGCCCTCGCCATCGCCTGGCTTGATGGCGATTTTGGCCTCGTAGCCGGGCAGCCGGTTGATCTGGTCGAGGCCCTGCTCGACATCGCGGATGTAAAGGCGCTCGCCCACGAGGAAGGGAAAGGCCGTGTCGAGGCCGGCACGCTCCTTGCCGCCGTCGGTCAGCGTCACGCTTTGCGTGCGTCCTTCGATGACCTTCACGCGAAGCGTGCCCTTCGAGAGGTCCTGCTCCGGCGTGAAGACGCGCGTCGTGGGGTAGCCTTCCGAGACGTAGACGTTGGTAATCGTGCGCACCACCGTGAGAATATCCACGATGG
>Ga0182021_10007956_pt1 | contig 12577 bp, 13 predicted proteins | sample 612E3MmetaG_FD_120493 | JGI IMG/M metagenome (GOLD analysis project Ga0182021, IMG submission 120493) | Permafrost microbial communities from Stordalen Mire, Sweden - 612E3M metaG (Illumina Assembly) | ecosystem: Environmental > Terrestrial > Soil > Wetlands > Permafrost | place: Sweden... | reverse complement strand
TCAGTTGCGGCAATGCAGGGCTGATCTTCCTCCTCGCATGTCTCACCTTCGAATGAGGTACTGCTGCTCCATGACACACAACCAGCTATGGAGGTGGGGAGTGTTACGGGGAACTTATGCTGGGTGACTATAGAAGTCAGCACTGAATAAATTCAGCATCATATTTGAAGGCAGAATTGCTGTTTTGCAAAAGGACGGAAAAATTATGTACCAAAATGTTTGACAGGACAGTGGAAACGGGTATGCTCGATTCTATATAGTTCGCATTTTAGCGATCTGGGTTTTATTTTTCCTATCCACAGACACCCATCATCCCTAGTGCAGTTAACGAGGTCCACCCCGTGGATGCAAACGACTACCAGATACTCCGTCAACTGTTTGACGACTACCTTCAGATGTATTCATCCCGAGATGACCACCTCACTACATATTTCAGCGAAGACTTTTCCGGCATTACCGGAAGCGGTGATTTTCTGGTTAAAAACAGGGAGGAATGGGTCGCGATTACCCGCCAGGACTTCGCCCAGGTCAAGGATCCTATCCGTATTGAACTAAAAGACCTGACCATCCAGTCACTGGCTGAGACAATCGCCGTCGCAACCAGCTCCTTCACCATCCACCTGCCGATCAAGGACCATGTCCTGTCGCGAAAGACAGCCCGCCTGGTACTGATTTTCCGCAAGGAATCCGCCGGGTGGAAAATCTCGCACAGCAGTATATCTATTCCATTCGGCATGGCTCATGACGGTGAAGTCTACCCGCTGAAGGAGCTGGAGGAGCGTAATCTGTATCTGGAAGAGCTGGTCGTCGAACGGACGAGCCAGCTTTCCGACGTAAACGATAAATTGTTGCGGACCAATGAAGAGCTGGCGCGAGAGATTGCCGAGCACAAGCTGGCCGAAGAGATGTTGCGGGAGAGCGAAACCCACTACCGCCTGCTGGCAGATGAGGCATCAGATGTGATCTGGAAGCTGGACAGTGAATATCGTTTCACCTACATCAGTCCGGCGGACGAGCGATTACGCGGCTACAGGGCTGACGAAGTGATCGGCCGCCATGTGTTTGATTTTCTTTCCGCAGACGGGATCGCAATAGTCAAAAAAATGAACCAGAAGAGGCTGGAGGCCGAACAGCGCGGAATCATGACAGGCTCCACAACCTTTGAAGCTCAGCACCTGTGCAAAGACGGCAGATGGATATGGGTAGAAATAAGCTCCACACCCAAGCGTGCCGCAGACGGTTCAGTCACCGGGTTCTATGGTATTTCCCGGGAAATAACCGAACGTAGAGAGCGCGAAAAAGAGCTGCTGAAAATTGAAAAACTGGAATCGCTGGGAGCCCTCGCCGGAGGAATTGCCCATGATTTCAACAACATCCTGACCGGCATCATGGGCAACATCTCCTTTGCACAGATGTTCCTTGATGCAGGCCACAAGTCATACAAACCATTGGCTGAGGCGGAAAAAGCATCGGTACGGGCCACTGAACTCGCCCATCAACTCCTGACCTTTGCACGTGGCGGCGAACCGATAAAGAAGGTGATTTCACTCCAGCACCTGGTGAATGAAACCGTCTCACTGGTTCTGCGTGGCTCAAACGTCAAGGGAACCATTGAAATCCCCGATTCAATCCACGCCATCGAAGCGGACGAAGGGCAGTTGAACCAGGTGTTCCATAACATCATCATCAACGCCACGCAGGCGATGCCGGGTGGCGGAACTCTGACGGTCACGGGGCAAAACGAGAAGCTGGGCAGTCTTAACGGTATGAATCTTCCGGGGGGGGATTATGTCAGGCTCTCTTTCACCGATCAGGGGTGCGGAATAACGGATGGTGATCTGAAAAGAATCTTTGACCCCTACTTCACGACCAAATCATCCGGAACCGGACTTGGACTTGCTTCGGCCAATTCGATCGTGAACCGGCATGGCGGGCATATCGGCGTCAGTTCCGTAACCGGTGCCGGTACCACCTTCACAATCCATTTTCCGTCAACCGGCGAGGCATACGGCATATGTCAAACCGACCCTGCTGCGCAGAGTGCAGGAGAACATGCGGGCGGTTCGATTCTTGTCATGGACGATGAAGAGATAATCAGGGAGATGGCGACTGAAATATTGGGATTCCTGGGATATCAGGTGACAGCGTGTGAGGACGGCGCGGAGGCAATAGCGCGGTATGCAGCAGCAATGGAATCAGGAACGCCCATTTCGGCGGTCATCATGGATCTGACCATTCCGGGAGGGATGGGTGGAAAGGAAGCGGCAGAGCAGATTCTTGCCATCGATCCGGCCGCATGCCTGATCGTGTCGAGCGGCTATTCAAATGATCCGATCATGGCTGATTATGCTGCCTACGGATTTAGGGGTGCGATAGCGAAGCCCTACAATATGACGGAATTCGAGCAACTGCTGAACTTGATGTTGTCTGCGCGATAGACGACGAATCTGATCGCATCTCCGGAGCAGGACTCCATCCCGTATGAACGACGCGAACGAACATACCCGGCAGGATTCCCCGTCGTGGGGTGACGATGTATGGGGGGGGCTGGCTGCCATGCTGGTGGCCCTCCCCTCATCGGTCGCCTTCGGCATACTGGTCTACACCGCTCTGGGGCCTGAATACGCCGGTCAGGGCGCGATGGCCGGCCTGCTGGGGGCCGCCGCCCTCGGTATCGTGGCCCCGCTCTGCGGTCGGACCGGGGGGCTGATTTCGGCGCCCTGCGCACCGGCGGCCGCCATCCTGACGGCCCTGATCGCGGGGCTCTTGGCCGGCGAGGACGGGGCACCGCTCGGACCGGATGCCATCATGCCGCTGTTGGCACTGACCGCGCTGCTGTCGGCACTCTTTCAGACCCTGTACGGCATTGTCGGCGGCGGCCGACTGATAAAATTCATCCCCTACCAGGTGGTAAGCGGCTATCTCTCCGGGGTGGCCCTGCTGATCGCCCTCGGCCAGCTCCCGAAACTGCTGGGGTTCCCCAAGGGGGTCGCCCTCGTTCAGGGGCTGATGTCACCCCTGATGTGGAAATGGCAGGGGGTGGTGGTCGGAATCGTCACCATGGCCGTCATGGGACTGGCGCCGCTGATCACCAAAAAAATACCGGCCGTCATCCTCGGCCTGTTTGGCGGGATTATCGCCTATTTTGCGCTGGCTCCCTTTTATCCCGCCCTGCTGGAACTGCGCGGCAACCCGCTCATAATCGGACCGCTGCAGACCTCCGGCTCCTTCCTCGACGCCGTCAGCAGCCGGGCAGGTTCGCTGCTGCAGATCGACACCGAATCCCTGGAGCGGATCATTGTGCCGGCGCTGACCCTGTCGGTGCTGCTCTCGATTGATACGCTCAAGACCTGCGTGGGGCTTGATACCCTGACCCGCAGCCGCCATAACTCGAACCGCGAACTGATCGGCCAGGGGCTCGGCAACCTGGCGTCGTTCCTGGCTGGTGGGATTCCGGGCGCCGGAACCATGGGCCCAACCCTGGTCAACATCACCAGCGGCGGCCGCACGCCCCGCTCGGGGGTGGTCGAAGGGCTCTTCGTCGTGCTGGCCCTGATCCTTCTCAGCGGGTTGATCGCCTGGGTTCCGATCGGTGCACTGGCCGGCATTCTGTTAATGATCGCCTGGCGGATGTTCGACAAGAACATGTTCCATCTGCTGCGCTATCCGGCCGGACGGCTCGATTTCTGCGTTATCGCCGGGGTGATTCTGGTGGCACTCACCGTCGACCTGATCGCCGCTTCCGGCGTCGGCATCGCCATGGCGATTCTGCTCTTCATTCGCGACCAGGTGCGCGGTTCGGTCATCCGCCGCAAACGCTATCTCAACCAGATGTCCTCCAAAACCCGCCGCCAGGCTACCGAGCGCGAGATACTCAATCGTGACGGGGACCAGGCGGTCTTTTGCGAACTGCAGGGCAACCTGTTCTTCGGCACCACCGACCAGCTCTTCAGCCAGCTCGAGCCCGACCTCAGAACCCGCCGCTTTCTGCTGCTGGACATGCGCCACGTCCAGTCCATCGACTACACCGCGGTCCACCTGTTCGAACAGATGCACGCCCAGCTGGCGGAGCGAGGAGGCCGGCTGCTCTTCAGCGGCATGCCTTCCGGACTCCTGGAACAGCGGGATTTTGAGCGCTATCTGGCACAGATGGGGCTGGTTCGTGAAGGGGCCGGGGTCATGATATCCGAAACTCAGGACAGTGCCCTGGAATGGATGGAGGAGCGCATCCTGGAGGCGGCCGGTGTCACCGAAGCCGATCAGAAATCTCTGATGGAATTAAAGGATTTCAGGCTGTTCCGCGAGTTCAGTGAGGATGAGCTGGCCGCAATGGCGGCCTGTGTCAGCGAGATGTCGCTGCAGCAGGGTCAAAAGGCCTTCTGTCAGGGCGACCAGGGGGACGAACTCTTCCTGGTGCGGCGCGGCAGCGTACAGGTCATGCTCCCGCTGGAGGGGGGGAAACGTCACCATCTGGCCACAATCGGACGGGGCGGCTTTTTCGGGGAACTTGCTTTTCTGGACCGTGGTATCCGCTCGGCCGACGTGGAGGCTAAGGTCCCTACCGATCTCTATTCCTTATCACGTGCGCGCTTCAACGAACTGGCACGCTCCAATGCCGCAATCGGTGTGCAGGTCTTCGCCCGCCTGTCGCTGGTGACCGCAGAGCGTCTGCGCCAGACAGACGCGGAGTTGCGGGTGTTGGAGGAGCGTTAGCGTGACAATCCTCCATCTATGGATGCCCTTGGAATTTTCGGTAGCGGGGCAGATAGTCGGCCAGGACCTTCTGGGTATCCAGTGACAGAAAACGGGTGTACTCAATGAGGTAACTCCGCAGATACACTTCGGCGCGAAAAGAGCCGAATTTATCGTTTTCGATGTCTTCGAGATACTGAGGCTGTATCCGGGTAGCGGCAAAAATATCTTTCAAATCTACACCCATGCGTTCCCGGATGTTTCTGAGCGCAGCACCGGTGAAGCAGTTGATGCTTTTGATCCAGTCACGCAGTCCGTCGTCCATGGTAACCGCCGTATTTGTCACGGCCGGTCTTTTGCTTTCCAACAGCAGCGTGAGCTGAGCATATGCATCATCCAGCCTGAATAGAAAATCCTGTTGCAATTCCCGGGAAAAATCCGTGTTAAGGGCCTTTATTTCTATGGATTCCCCGGAGTAGAGGGCTTTGAGATCCGAATAATTCTTGCGTATCTCTTCGATCGTGGCTTCCGGCGGAAGCTCGAGAAGGTCATAATATTTTAGATAGGCTTCCATTGTCCAGCTCCTTTCGCACAGAGAGATGGGTTCCGGTGATGATGTTTTCAGTCAACGTCTTGATCTCTTTGACGACCGGTGAAATACGGTTGAAAATCAGGAAGGGTTCTTTACTGTTGATGTTGTCATGCACCGCCTCGTCCTGTCTACAGTACCCTGAATAAACCACCGGAAGACCCAGAAAATTCATACAAACGCTCTTCAGGTTTTCGCCGACCAGGATATCCTTGGTGGTCCGTACCTGGTTGAGGACGATAAGCACGACAAACCCTGACATTTCATGATCGAAGATGCCGCGGACATGGTCTGAACTCTCTCTGAGATGAGCAATGAGGTCTTTCAAGCTTCGAATGTTGTAGGTGGCGCGGTTCTTCCATGTTTGCTGTATCGTTGTGTTGAGGTCGTAGGTTTTGAAGATGAACTTCATTTTTCTGAAATAGACGCTTTTTATGAATTGGTACATGTTCTCAAGGGCGGTAATCTCGGGGGTGGTAACAACGATCATCTTGTCGGCAAGGAGAAACGTATCAAGGGTGTTGATGTGAGTGCCCCCACCAAGATCAATGAGGATATGATCTGCGTCGAGTGCTCGTATATGCCGAAACAGCTTTTGTTTCTGCGCATAGTTGATCCCCTCAGAATCAAGGGAGCCGATGGACCCGGTGATCAGTTCCAGATTGGCGATGCCGGTAGGCACGATGATGTCCTGGAGCGGAATCTTTTTATCGAAAAAATCGGAGAGCGAATACCTGGGCCTGTTCAAACCGAAGAACGAGTGGAGATTCGCGCCGCCCAGGTCTGCGTCAAGAAGTATGGTTTTGTACCCTTTCAAGGCCAGACACGTTCCCGCATTGCTGGTTATGAAGCTTTTGCCCGTTCCGCCTTTGCCTCCTCCGACAGCCCAGATCTTGCACTGTTTTCCTGGATTATCCATGGGTTCCTGTACCCCTTTACGATGCTTTGCCGTGTCTACATAGTGCTTAGCAAGGAATGCAACAAAATGATACTGGAATTAGCCTTCATGTAAAGGAAATATCTCAGCTGCGACCCGATCGTATCATGGGACCATCTCTGGAGTCGGGTTTGACTTCCTGATATCTGAATGTATGAAGTATGGGATCACACCGCCGGCTGTTTCAGGTGGATGAAGGTGCAGGGAATTTGATATAATGTCACATCTGCATCCAGACCGAGGTTGGCGGCCTGAACCAGGAGACCCTTGAAGACGGCATCCACACCGCGACTAAAACCTCGTGGATGAATAAACAGGGAAGGCTGGAGCGTCAGGACGTCGGCTGTACAGCAACCACCGAGCGAGGTGTTACCATCTGCCTTATCGTCTTCGCATATAACTGCCATCCGCTCTACCGCCTGATCCTGGGCGCAAACCGCGATGAGTATCGTGATCGCCCGACCGATCCGGCCCGGTTCTGGAGTGACGCCCCGCAGGTACTGGCCGGCCGCGACAGGGTAGCCGGTGGAACCTGGATGGGGATAACGACTGACGGCAAACTGGCGGCGGTCACCAATTACCGCGACCCGCGCCGCCAGGTGGTAGATCCACCGTCACGCGGCGGCTTGGTCGCCGGTTTCCTACAGAACCCGCTGGTGACACCCGAAAAATTCCGGGGGATCCTCAACCGTGACGGGGAGGTGTACGACGGTTTCAATCTGCTGTACGGTACCAGCACGGAATTATACTACTTCACCAATCGGGGCGGCTCATCCGGACCGATTACTCCCGGCATTCACGCTCTTTCCAATCATCTGCTCGACACCCGTTGGCCCAAGGCAGCTGCCGCAGGGGACCGACTCGAAGCGGTCGTGCAGCAGCCGAGCGTAGATCCGGAACAGATATTCGCGGCGCTGTCCGATCCCGCCCCCTTTGCCGACGTCCTCCTCCCCGACACCGGGATCGGACCGGATCGGGAGCGCACCCTCTCTCCGATCTTCATCGAAGGTGAACTCTACGGTACCCGCTCGACAACCGTGCTGTTGATCGGCCGGAGTGACCGTGTGACGTTCATCGAGCGGACCTTCGACCGTCCCCGGGAGACCCCGGCAACGGAGCGTTACAGCTTCCGGATCGAGGTCCCGGTCACATGAATTTTCTCTTCCACATGCTCCTTTCGGGCGATAACGAACAGATCCTGGCCGGCAACTTCATGGGGGACTTTGTCAAGGGACCGCTGGCCGACCGGTTTCCGGAGCGGATCAGGCAGGGGGTCACCCTGCACCGCAGGATAGATTCCTTCGCCAGCCGAGACGACCTGTTTCAGCGGAGCAGGAGGCGACTGCATCCGCACTTCGGTCTATATCGCGGGGTTTTGGTCGACCTGTTCTATGATCATTTCCTGGTAGTGGAGTGGAGCAACTGGTCGGATGAACCGTTAGATGTGTATCTTGCCAGGAGCAGATCACTCATCGAAGGCCAGAGGGGAGAACTGCCCGAACGGCTGCAAGGGCTGGTGCCGATCATCTTCGAGGAACTGCTCCCCTCCTATGGAACGGTGGCCGGTATCGCCCGCGCCCTTGAGCGCATGTCGCGAAGAGTCGTCAGGGAAAACCCGCTGGCTGGCGCAGAGAGTCAGCTGGAGCTGAACTACGAAGGGTTGCGCGCCGATTTTCGTGGTTTCCTGCCGCTGGTGAGCCGCTTCGCCGCGGATTTTGTCGCGGCGGAAACCGATCCGACGCAGCAGCACGTCGTGCCGTCCAATTGACTTCCGCTCGAATTTTATTCAGCACTCCCCCGTCAACCTCGTCTATAATCGCCCCATGAGTCACTTTGCCTTTTCCCTGATCGTTATTTCGGCAATCATGCACGCCCTCTGGAACCTGCTGGTAAAGCGGAGCCGTCACAAAACGGTCTTTATCTGGTGGATGTTCATCGCCTCCAGCGGGCTGTTCTCTCTGGCCATCCCGCTGCTGGAGGAGCCGTTCCGGCAGCCCGACGCCCACACACTGTTAATGGTCTCCCTCGGGGCCGTCTGTTTTGTGCTCTATCATCTCTTAAACGGCCGGGCTTACAGGGGGGGCGACCTTTCGGTCGTGTATCCGCTCTGCCAGACATCCATGATCTATGTGCCGATATGGGGAGTCGTCCTGCTGGGTGAACGGTTGTCGTTTTCGGGGGTATGCGGAATCCTGCTGGTGGTCTTCGGCACCTATTCGATACAGCTGCAGCGCCTGTCGTTCGGTGAGATGGTGCGCCCCTTCCGCAACCTGAAGAGTCCCTCGGTGCGCGATGCCCTGACCGCCGGCTTCATCTATTCCATCGGCTCTATTGCGGAAAAGAGCGGCGTCAGAAACTATTCGCCGCTCTATTTCACCTACATCCTGGTGCTGCTGATGCTCTTTCTGATGTCCTTCAATATGTTCCGCCAGAAATACCGCCCCCTGATCGCTGCGGAACTGCGTGAACACTGGGGGCTGATCCTCTGCAGCGGCCCGATCATGATGGCGTCGTTTCTGACCTTCCGCTATGGCCTCAACCTGTCGCAGGTGAGCTATGCCGTGCCGGTCCGGCAGATCAGCATCGTCATCGGTGTCCTGATCGGCATCATCTTTCTCAAGGAATCTTTCGGCCGGATCCGCCTCATTTCGGCGCTCTTCATCATGACTGGCGTGGCTCTGATCCGGCTCGGGTAGTCCGGTGCCCGTTATGAACGGCGTCAACGCCCCCTGCGCCGACCCGACCGTATCACTGAATGGCCGGCTCCGCCACTCAACAGAACGGGCAGACGCAGTGGCTGAAGCGTGGTTCCGGTATACGGTTCTCTACTAATTGTTATCTCTTGGTGTCATCCGGCAGGTAAGCCGGAGTATGAACGGGCGCTGCCCGAACGTACTGGGCGGGCCACGGTGTCATCTGGCCGATTTCCCGGGCGGCCCGAAGCGACCAATAGGGATCTCGGAGCAATTCCCGGGCGAGCAGTACAAGATCGGCCTGTCCTGAACGGATGATGTGATCGGCTTGAGCAGGAGCAGTTATCAACCCCACGGCGCCGGTCTTGCTCCCGGTTTCCCGCCGGATCTGCTCGGCAAAACGGGTCTGGTACCCGGCGCCGAGAGGCACCTTGGCGTGGGGGGAGGTGCCACCGGAGGAACAATCGATCAGATCCACCCCCAGTGGCAGCAGCTGGCGTACCAGTTCGAGAGATTGTTCAAGATCCCAGCCTCCTTCGACCCAATCGGTAGCCGAGATCCTCACGAAAAGCGGCAGGTGGTCCGGCCAGATGTTCCGGACTGCGGCGACTACCTCCCGGAGCAACCGGGTTCGGTTCTCAAAACTGCCGCCATAGCGGTCGGTTCGACGGTTACTGAGCGGTGAGAGGAACTGATGCAACAGATAGCCATGGGCGGCATGGACTTCGGCAACACGGAACCCCGCCTGTAACGAGCGCTGGGCTGCCTGGACAAAGGCCGCTGCTATCTCCTGGATTCCCTCTTCGGTCAGAGCCGTAGGTACGACACATCCGTCGTCAAAGGCCACGGCGCTGGGGGAAACGATCGGCCAGCCACCTTCGGCTTCAGCCAGGGTGCCGGACCGATTCTCCCACGGGGGAGAGGTGCTTGCCTTACGGCCGGCGTGGGCCAGTTGAATGCCGGCAACGCTCCCCCGCTGCGAGATGAAGTGGACTATACGTGCCAACGGTTCGATATGATCGTCGCTCCAAATTCCCAGGTCTTGTGGGCTGATGCGGCCTTGCGGCGTTACAGCAGCAGCTTCGGTCAACACCAATCCGGCCCCGCCGGACGCCCGGCTGCCAAGATGGACGAGATGCCAGTCATTGGCAGAGCCGTCCACACTTGAATACTGGCACATGGGCGATACTGCGATCCGGTTGGGAATCGTTATGCTGCGCAGGGTAAGTTGTTCAAATAGATGGGACATGATTGATTCTCCTTGTTGAAAGGTGATTAGCTGTCGGTATCCATCGTAACGAGGTGCTGGGGAGATGCTGTCAAGTGTACCACTGCAGAGGGGGATGGGAACCCCGTCCAAAACATTTTTCCCGAAGTTGTGCCGAAAGTGCGAATACCACATGTTTCAGAGCAAGCCCTTGGGGGATACCCGTGCCATCCGGTTGTAATGAAATCAAACATGACACAGTCGAGTGGTCTGGTGTTGCCATAGCCTACAGCTGGTGCCGTTCACGGCGCCGGACCCTCTGCATAACGGTCCGCCCGGACAAATCGGTATCTGTTCGGGCGCCGCTCCGGACGCCGGCCAAAGAGATCAGGGCGTTTGTTGCACAGCGGGGGGAATGGGTGGTGAAGGTCTGGAAAAAGCTCGACGTACGGCCGACCCGACAGCAGCAGGAATACGGCCGCGGGGCTGTTTTTATGTTTCAGGGGAGTGCGTTTTGTCTGGAATTTGCATCGGGCCCTCGCCCCTCGCTGCATCTGCACGGCGGGTACCTGGTGCTGGTTGTACCGGAGATGCCGTCAGAAGTGACGGTTCGCATGATGGTTGACCGCTGGTACCGAAAGCAGGCGATCGAGATCATCAAGGAACGGTCAATCGAATGCCATCGCCTGATGGGAGGAGAAGGAATCCCGCTGCCCCCTATCACCATCCGCTCCATGAAAACGCGCTGGGGGAGCTATTCCTACCGAACCGCCCGGATTACCCTCAACCTCAACCTGGTCAAGGCGCCGCCGGCATGCCTTGACTATGTCATCATTCATGAACTCTGCCATATCAAGGTGCGACACCATGGCCCCGACTTCTGGCACATGGTTTCCCGCTATCGGCCCGATTACCTGTCAGAACGGAGTCAGCTGAAGCTGTACAGCTGAACGCCGCTCCTTCCACCCCGGTATGAGAGGGATGGTGAACCGCTCGTGGCTGTAAATCAACGTGTCAATCTTCATGCTGCTCCTTTCCTGTCATCCCTGATCAGCACAAACAGCAGATAGGATACTACGCCGAGGTTCACAGCGAGCACGGTAACTCTCGGCCAGGTGGCACTGCGGGCGACTTCATATATCTCAACGGGAATATACATGCCGCCGGTCAGGACGGCAAACCACTCAGCCCATCTCTTTCTCAGCCAGAGGCCAACGGCCTCCACCATGCGTACGATGGAGTACATTGCTGCAGCTATCGCCATGCTCCAGAGTCTGGTGTCGTTTATTCGTTCAGTCAGGTCGAGAAATATTCGCGGGTAATGGCTGGCCGGGTTGAGGTGAACGTATTCAACCAGTCGCAGGGCCGCTTCGTGAAGGTCTTTGTGGATAAACGACAGCAGTTCGAAACCCGCCAGGAGAACCAGCAATCCCTTGGTTCCTTCAAAAAGCGCGACAACGTGCAGCCCTCGTGAGTGAGGTGTATTGTCGGTGCGTTTCATCACGGCATAGTTCAGTTTTTGCACGGTAGTAGCCGTTTTTCGGCAACCCGAGCGGCAAACTTTTCAAGGGTGACGGTAAAGCGCTCGTGGGTACCCCTGCCGATGAGATCAACCTCGTCTCGGGCCTCGATCTCCCACACGGTGCGCTTGCCGTCCACCTCCAGGCAGGTTACATGGGCTGATATATCCATACCGGGCGGTGTGGCTGCCTGATGGGTAACGTTAATCATGGTGCCCAGGGTCCGCTCACCCTCCTCAAGGTAGGGGCGCAGCGCTTCCATGCAGGCCCATTCCATAAATCCGACCATGAAGGCGGTGGCAAAGACCTCGGGCATCTCGCGAAAAAGATCCGATTCAGGATATACAAACGGGACCGTTTTCTCCCGTGGCACCCGGTATTTCAGGGTATATTCAATTCCTGGTTTCAACATCGTTTTCATCTGAATGTCCTTTCGTGATGTTTAGTATAAAGCAGCTTTACTCGAATTTGCGAAGAACCCGCAGATAAACCATCAGATGCCATGCGATAACATCCGCACGATGGGTCGACACCGGATAATCTCCTCGCTTATAATTTACATCATTTCAGTCTTAACAACAGCTGTTTTTAGGTTTATAGAATACACCATGCAACGGACTTCCCGCAGTTTCCCGTGGAGTGAACTGCAGGTGGAGAAACAGATGACGAAAACAATTCGGCCAACGGGAGGAGGATGACATGAAACAAAGAAAACTGGGAACAGAAGGATTAACGGTATCGGCCCAGGGATTAGGCTGCATGGGTATGTCCGATTTTTACGGGCAGCGGGACGAAACTCAATCGATTGCCACCATTCACCGGGCACTGGAGCTGGGGGTGAACTTTCTGGATACTTCCGACATGTACGGGCCGTTCACTAATGAAGAACTGGTGGGTAAGGCGATCAAGGGGCGCCGCAACCAGGTAGTGGTAGCAACC
>Ga0182021_10007955_pt1 | contig 12578 bp, 16 predicted proteins | sample 612E3MmetaG_FD_120493 | JGI IMG/M metagenome (GOLD analysis project Ga0182021, IMG submission 120493) | Permafrost microbial communities from Stordalen Mire, Sweden - 612E3M metaG (Illumina Assembly) | ecosystem: Environmental > Terrestrial > Soil > Wetlands > Permafrost | place: Sweden... | reverse complement strand
GTGGTATTGTACGAAGAACCTTTGGATATAGATATAATAAATAAGGCAGTAAATTATGTTTCTGATGCCGATGTTCTTATTGTTGGGGGCACTTCATTGGTGGTTTACCCAGCCGCAAATTTAGTAAACCATTATACGGGAAATAAATTAGTATTAATTAATAAATCCAGCACGCCTTTTGACAGCAGGGCAGATTTAATAATACACCAAAGCATAGGAAAAGTTTTGAAAAGTATTTTATAAGTGTAATAAGAAAATTGTTTGGCGCTATGATGGCACCATGTACCGCCAGTTGTCGGTACATGGTGCCATCATTTCATTGCTTTCTCAATAATGTTCTTGGTATATGGCAATAGCCATTTGGATTTTTATCAAGGTATTTCTGATGATATTCCTCTGCATCATAGAAGTTTAAAAGAGGCTGGATTTCTGTAAGTATATTTTTTCGATATTTTTTCTGTTCATCATCTTTAGATTTCATTATAATTTCCAGGTCGTTCTCATCTGAATAATAAATTCCGGTTCTATATTGATTTCCTATGTCATGACCCTGTCTGTCCAAAAGAGTTGGGTCGATTATTTTCCAGTAGGCCTGGAGCAGGGTCACGAGATCAATTTTGGTTTCATCATATTCAACATAGCAAGATTCAGCAAACCCTGTGTCTTTATTGCATACATCCTGGTAAGTTGGTTTTTCAGTATAGCCGTTTGCATATCCTACCATAGTGGATGATACACCTGGGATATTTTTGAAGTATGCTTCTACTCCCCAAAAACAGCCTCCAGCAAAAACTATTGATTTCATTAACATTCACCTCGCATAATATATTTTTATATGACAACTGGTTCAAGTACCTTTATCAGACATTCTTCGCAGTCCAGGATAATTTCTGCACCTATAGGAAGGGTTAGCTTTGGATAAGAGTGGCCGGACATAAAATTCATAAGTGTTGGCTTTTTTAAAGACAGAATTCTGTCCCGGATCACTTCGTCCGTGGTTAAACTTCTTTCATAATGAGGAAGGATGCATTTTGTAAACTGGCCTAAAATTATTCCGGAGCATTTTTGAATTTTCCCGGAGAGAAGGAGCTGAGTCAGCATTCTGTCTATTCTGTAGGGTTCCTCATTCACTTCCTCGATAAAAAGTATATTATTCTCCATATCTACTTCATAAGGTGTGCCGAGAAGACTGCAGATTAAAGACAAATTTCCACCCACAAGTCTGCCTTTTGCTTTCCCTTTAGAAAAGCTTCTGCTACTGTAATCCACCGGATTTTTTATAATGTAAGGGGAATTTCCATTCATTATTGTGTGGAGAAAGCTTTTCAAAGTATCCTTATCGCTGAAATCAGAACTGCACATAGGGGAGTGAAAAGTAATTAGCCCGGATCTTTGGCTTAAGGTATTGAGAAATGTGGTTATGTCACTGAAACCGGCAAATATTTTAGGGCTTTTGCGGATTTTTTGAAAATCAATAAAGGGAAGCAGTCTCATAGAACCATAACCTCCCCGGATGCATAAAATCATCTTAACTTCCTTATCACCAAACATATCCATAAAATCCAGGGCTCTATCCTTATCGCTGCCTGAGAGGTAGCCCCATTTGTCATATATGTGAGCCCCTTCTTTCACATTAAAGCCAAGTTCTTTTATAAAGTCTATACTTTTTTTTATGTTTTCAACTTTTTCAGGACCCGCAGGAGATATTAATCCTATGGTATCACCTGAAGTTAATTTTTCTGCCAACAATAACAACACCTCAGTTAAATTACTAAAATAGATTTTTCCTGCGGAGTATAAATATTGCAATTATTGATATCCCAATTGCAATGCTGTATACAAACCAGAAACCGCTGGGATGAGATGCAAAGGGGATTCCTCCTACATTCATAGCAAAGGAATTAAAAATAATATTTGGTATGGACATCACTATAGTAACAGAAGCAAGCAGCTTCATTACAATGTTTAAGTTGTTTGATATCACGGAAGCAAATGCATCCATAGTACCAGTTAAGATATTGCTGTATATAGTGGCCATTTCAATTGCCTGCTTGTTTTCAATAATAACATCTTCTAAAATATCCTGGTCCTCAGGATATTTTTTAAGAAGCTCAAGTTTAAGCATCTTTTCTAAAGTAATTTCGTTAGACTTCAGAGATGTAGAAAAGTAAACGAGTGATTTTTCAAGTGACAGCAGCTGAATAAGTTCCTTATTTCTAAGAGACCTGTGAAGTTTTCTTTCAATCATAACGCTCTTCTTGTCAATTTGCCTGAGATATATCAGATAGTAGCTGGCAATTCGGTACAATATCTGAAGAATAAATCTAGACCTTTTAAAAGTAAAAAACGATTTGACCTTGCCATCTATGAAGTCAGTGAGTATTTTGCTGTTCTTCAGACATACAGTAATAATGGAGGATTCAGTGTGTATAATAGCAAGAGGATAGGAGTCATAGGTCAGGGAATTGTCCTCCATTTCAGTAAAAGGGATATCCACAATTACAAGCAAGTTATTGTCTTCTATATCAATACGAGAAGTTTCTTCTTCGTCTAAAGCAGCTTTTAAAAATTCCATTGAAACACCAGTCTTTTTTGATACAATAAGCAGATCCTGATCTGATGGCGCCACAATATTTATCCAGCATCCAGGTTGAACGCTGTCTACAGATTGTAAAATAGTAGATGTATCCAAACTTTTGTATATTGAAATCATTTTTACCTCCTAGGCCATATAAATATAATCATATATATATTATAACTTATGGAATTGTGATGTCTATAGCAGGGCAAATAATGGTATAATAATAAGTGAAAATATAGTCTAGAACTTGCTGAATGAGGAGGGAAAATATTGGCAGAGTTACCGATTGTAGAAGCTGTAATAAAATATGCAAAAGAAAAAAATGCTTTATTTTGTACTCCAGGGCATAAAGGAGGCAGGGGGTTCAAGTCTCTTTATTTCAAGGAATTTGTGGACCATGCCTTTGAATTTGATTTTACAGAAGTTGAAGGTTTAGATAATCTGCATAGTCCTGAGGAAGCCATAAAAAAATCAAATAAACTTCTTTCTGAGCTTTATGGCAGTTATAAATCATATTTTTTGATAAATGGAAGCACATTAGGTAATTTAATAATGATCTTCAGTTGTTTTAATGAGGGAGATAAAATACTCATAGAAAGAAATTGTCACAAATCCATATATAATGCTGTAGTTCTCAGGAAATTGAAACCAATATTTATCAAGAATGTGTTAAACGAAAAATTGAATGTTCCTCTCACCATGGATGTAGTGCATTTTTTGTATAATTTAAAACTGCATAGGGATATAAAAGGAGCAGTGATTACATATCCAAATTATTATGGATTATGCTGCGATTTGAAATTTATTATAGGCAAGTGTAAAGAAGAGAATGTCAAAGTATTGGTGGATTCGGCTCACGGCGCACATTTTGGAATATGTGAAAGCCTTCCTGAAAGTGCAGTCAAATTAGGTGCGGACATGGTCGTAACTAGCGCTCACAAGACACTTCCCAGCTTAACTCAAACTGCATACCTCCATATTGGAGAAAATGTAAATTCAGATAAAGTGAATTATTATTTCAATGCATTCAGCAGCACGAGCCCTTCATATATTTTTCTTTGTTCTTTAGATTATGCAAGATTTTATTTAGATAAATATGGAAAAGAAGAGTATAATAGCCTTATAAAAATTGCCGATTATTATAGAGACAAAATAAATTTACTGGATCATATTCATATAATAGGGAAAAAAGATATAATGAATGATGAATTTAAAAAAAATATTCATGATATTGACACTACAAGATATGTAATCAATTTAGACAAGGGGTACAGCGGTCATCTTCTTTTGAAATATTTAAGAAAAAACGGCGTTCAAGCCGAAATGAGCGATGAATCCAATGTTGTTTTGATTTTATCCCCTTTTAATACGGTGGATGAGTTTGAAAAATTATATATTCTATTAAAAAAATGTGATTTAACATCATTGGCAGGTAATACTTATGATATAGTTAATTATGAGATACCTGAATTGAAAATTCTCCCTGCAGATGCTCTAAATTCAGACAAAAAGAATTTGAATTACTTTGAAGCGGAGGGAGAGATTTGTGGAGAGAGTATTATACCATATCCTCCAGGAATTCCTCTTTTGATGATGGGAGAGGAAGTAAGCAGAAAGCATATAGAAATTATCAACGATTATATAGAAAATGATGTAAAAGTAATAGGCGTAAACAATAAAAAAATATCGGTATTAGATATCAGATCGTAATTATGCATGGAGGAAAAATTGTGGATAAAGATATTACAAAAAATGGAAAAGTAATAGTGATAGAAGGATGCGATGGAAGCGGGAAAGCAACCCAGACAAAAAAATTATTTGACAGACTCATTTCAGAAGGATACAATGTGAAAAAAGTAGAATATCCTAACTACAAAAGCGATTCTTCTGCACTGGTTAAAATGTATTTGAATGGAGATTTTGGAAGCAACCCAAGTGATATAAATCCGTATGCTGCATCAAGCTTCTATGCCGTAGACAGGTATGCTTCCTTTAAAATAGAGTGGGAAAATTTTTATAATGAAGGTGGAATCATAATAGCGGACAGGTATACTACTGCTAACATGATTCATCAGGCATCAAAAATAAGTAATGAAGTCCACAGGGAAGAATTTTTGGAGTGGCTGTGGGACTATGAATTTGTTAAATTCGGCCTTCCCATACCGGAATGTGTTATATTTTTAGATGTGGATCCCTCTTATAGTAAAGAATTGATAGAAAACAGAGCAAATAAAATAAATGGTTTTGATGATAAGGATATTCATGAAAAAGATTCAGAATACCTTTTGAATTCTTACTACAATTCATGCAAAATAGCAGACAAATACGGCTGGAAAAGAATAAATTGCATCCATTCCGGCGAGTTGAGAAAAATTGATGAAATTCATAAGGAAATTCACTCTTTTATCGTAGGTAATGTTTTATAATATTAATTATAAGGAGATGATTTATATGAAGTTAATTATTGCTATTGTTCAGGATGAAGATGCAATAAGTTTGATTGATACCATTACAGAAGACAGGTACCGGGTTACGAAACTGGCAACCACAGGAGGATTTTTGAAATCAGGAAATACAACCCTGATGATTGGTGTAGATGACGAAAAAGTAAATCATGTCTTATCTAAAATAGAAGATGTCTGCAAGACAAGGGAGCAGGTTATTTTATCTACATCTCCGGTGGCTTCGGAGACTGGCGGTTATATTCCATTTCCTGTGGAAATAGAGGTAGGCGGAGCAATAGTTTTTGTTGTGGATGTGGATAAATTTATAAAGATCTAATGGAGGTAACAATTGTTGTTTTTTGATTCTATAATTGGACATGAGAATGTAAAGCTTCAAATTACAAATTCCTTAAAAAAAGACAGATTTCATCATGCACATATTATAGTAGGGGAAGATGGAATTGGAAAAAGTTATATAGCAAAGTTTATTGCTTTAAAAGTTCTGGGAAAAGAAAGAGATATACCTTATGCTGATATGCTGTGTTTTAAGATGGACAGTAATAAAAAATCTATCGGTATAGAAGATGTAAGAAATATAATAATGGAAACAAATAAGAAGCCTTTTGAAGGTGACAAAAAAGTAATAATAATTCACGAAATGGACAAAATGACTGAAGCAGCACAGAACACACTTCTAAAGACAATAGAAGAACCTCCTCAAGGAGTATATATTTTAATCCTTTGTGAAAATATTGAATCGATATTGGATACAATAAAATCAAGGTGTGAAATATATAAGTTAAACAGATTAGGAAAAACAGAAATAACGAGATTTATTGATTCTAAATATTCCAATATCAATGATGAAGAAAAGAGAGCGATAGTTGCTTTTAGTGATGGAATTCCAGGCAGGTGTGAAAAATATATAGAAGATGCTTCTTTTGTTAAGTTGAGGGACACAGCTTTAGAAATACTACTGTCCCTTGATAATAAAAAAATTGATGAAATATTAAAATATGAAGAATTTCTAATGAAAAATAAAAATCAATGGGCTGAAGTTTACACCTGGTTCCTTTCCTATATAAGAGATATGCTCATATATAAGGAAACTGGGGATATTGACGATATAATAAATATAGATAAGATTCAGCAGATAAAACATTTATCAGAAATATTTTCATTTAATAGTTTAAGTGATATTATTGATATTGTGAAAGATTCAAGAATGAAGTTAGAGAGAAATGTAAACTCAGCACTGGCTTTTGATTCTTTGCTGATTAAGATGCGGGAGGTATAAAATGGTAACAGTTGTAGGTGTCAGGTTTAAAAAAGCCGGAAAAATATATTACTTTTCCCCGGAAGAGCTTGATATAAAAAAAAATGATAAAGTAATTGTAGAAACAGCAAGAGGTGTTGAATTCGGTGATTGTGTCATCGGACCTAAACAAATAGAAGAAGATCAGATAGTATCTCCTTTAAAGAACGTAATAAGAATGGCAAATGAAGAAGATATTGCCAAAAATAATGAAAATCAGGAAAAAGAAAAAGAAGCTTTAAAAATATGTACTTCGAAGATAGAGCAGCATAAGCTTAAGATGAAACTTATAGATGTAGAGTATACATTTGACAACAATAAAGTAATATTTTATTTTACTGCAGACGGAAGGGTTGACTTCAGGGAGTTGGTTAAGGATTTAGCCTCGGTTTTCAGGACTAGAATAGAATTAAGGCAGATTGGCGTAAGGGATGAAGCTAAAATGATTGGCGGGCTTGGACCCTGCGGACTAACATTGTGCTGTTCGACCTTTTTAGGCGATTTTGCACCTGTTTCTATTAAGATGGCTAAGGAACAAAGTTTGTCTTTAAACCCAACTAAAATATCAGGTATTTGCGGAAGACTTTTTTGCTGCTTGAATTATGAACAAGAAACTTATGAAGGCATTAGAAAAAGACTTCCAAGAGTGAACTCTATTCTCGACACACCCTATGGCAGGGGCGAAGTGGTATCAAACAATGTTATAAAGGAGTCAGTAAAAGTAAAGATTAAAATGAATGATACCGAAGAAATCATTGAAATCCCAATTGCAGAAACTACTTTGGTCTCTGGTGGCTTTGAAGGAACTGTTAATGACGAGGAAATTAAAATTGAAGCAGAAGATGATGATCAGGAAATTATAAAGGAGCTATTTAAAGAAAACTAAGGGGGTAAAATATGAAATCCGTTTTAAAAGTATGCAATATGCATACCAATGAGGATATAAGCAAGATACGAACAGCTATTTCAAATAATGAAGGCGTTATCGCCTGTGAGATAAACAGAGAAAAGGGAGAAGTAAGCATAGTATATGATGACTATTTTGTAAAAGCGGATGTTTTGATACAATCTTTGGAAGATCTGGGGTATGCCGTATTATAAAAACACTTTAAAAAATAAATGAAACGTGGTAAAATGAATCTGACGTTTGACGTCTAGAATATTAAGGAGGTGTATTTAAGTGGCATATAAAATTACAGATGCTTGTGTAAGCTGTGGAGCTTGCGCTCCAGAATGTCCAGTAAGTTGCATTAGCCAGGGAGATGCTATATTTGTTATAGATGCAGATGCATGTATCGATTGTGGGAATTGCGCTAATGTTTGTCCAGTAGGAGCACCAGTTCAAGAATAATTTGAGTTAAAAAGGCTGCTGATGTAGCCTTTTTAATTTGTGAAAAAATAATATATAAAGATTGATGGCATTTATACGATTATATGTATTGATAATGTTATATATGAAATTTTCATTGGAGGAATATATATATAATGGATATATCTGCTGTCATATTTATTTTTGTAAGTTTTGGGTCAATTATTGTCGCATTTGTGCTGGAAGGGGGAACTCTTGGAGCGCTTGTCAGCTATTTTAAAAATATATCCTATAAAACCAGGAAAAACGGATTGCTAAGCCTGGAGGGTGAGATAACTGAAGACGAGTCTCTGGATCCCTTTATTAAGAAAGGATTACAGCTGGTGGTGGATGGAGTAGATCCTCAGGCTGTAAGGAGTATACTTGAATTGGAATTGAATTCTATTTCTGACAGGCATAGGCAGGGTTCTACTATTTTTGATTCTGCAGGGGGCTATGCTCCCACCATGGGAATTGTAGGAACTGTTATGGGCCTTGTGCATGTATAAACAGTTTAACAGACCCAGCTTCTCTTGGCCCTAAGATTGCAGCAGCCTTTATAGCAACCTTGTATGGAATTGGGTCAGCTAATTTAATATGGCTTCCTATTGGCACAAAACTAAAAGCTTTAGATGATATAGAATACAGAGAAAAAAGGCTTATATTTAGAAGCTATATTATATATTCAGGAAGGAATAAATCCAAATATAATTGCTGAAAAACTGAAGGGCTTCTTAAACAATAATGAATTTAATAAATTTCAGGAAATGGATAGCGGGGTGGAGGCATGAGGAGAAGGCGGAAAAGTCATAATAACAGCGAAAGATGGCTCCTTACCTATTCCGACTTAATAACCCTTCTCATGATTTTTTTTTGTTGTAATGTATGCCTTAAGCAATATAGATGCGGAAAAATATAAACAGGTTTCTGATTCGTTAAGAATTGCAATGGGCGGAGGAAAGACCGTGGTGGGTAAAGAGGAAGCCGCCAGGTGTTGCTCAAGAGATTAAAGTCATCAATGATATGGCAAATGCTGCAGAAAAAAACAAAATGGAAGAGCTTAAAAAATCTGTAGATAAATACCTGCAACAAAATGGCTTGAACCAGTCTATTTCTACAAAAACAGATGATAGAGGACTTGTGGTAAGTATGGATGACACTTTGTTCTTTGATAATGGCAAGGCGGACATTAAACCTGAATTCAGAAAGGTACTTACTGAGATAGGAAAGATGCTTAGTCAATTGAATAACTATATCAGAATTGAAGGGCACACAGATAATATCCCAATCAAAAACAGTGAATTTAATTCAAACTGGCAATTATCTTCAGCAAGAGCTGCAAATGTAACTCAATTTCTTGCAGAACAAGCCGGAATAGCCCCCAAAAAACTGTCCGCTGTAGGCTATGGCGAATTCAGGCCCGTAGGCAATAATTCTACTGAGTCAGGAAGAATCATAAAATAGAAGAGTTGATATAATAATAATGAACAGTAAATATAATGAAATAGAAAACAACCAGAATTAGGGCATTATAAATGCCCTTTTTTGAACAGGAGGATCATTATGGTTAATGAATATATAAAAGATGATGAAACCTTGGATGATTTGCAGTTAAAGGGGATACAACTGATTCAAAAGAAGGATTCCTTCAGATTTGGCGTTGATGCGGTTCTGTTAGCGAATTTCGCAAAAATAAAAAGGAGATTTAAGGTTATTGATTTATGCAGCGGAACAGGCATAATTCCATTTATAATTGCAGGTAAAACTGATGCTGAGAAGATAACGGGGATAGAAATACAGGAAAATATGGTGGAAATGGCAAAAAGGACTGTTGAACTTAACAATTTAGAGGAGAGAGTTGATTTTATAAATCTGGATTTAAAGGATGTAAACTATTTATCTAATTTAGAAAAAGCAGATGTTGTCACAGTTAATCCGCCCTATAAATTAAAAAATTCAGGTCTAATAAGCATGAACGATAAAAATGCTATTGCAAGGCATGAAATATGCTGCACAATTGAAGATGTGATTGTAGCGGCAAAAGCTGTTCTGAAGCATAACGGCAGAATTTATATTATTCACAGACCGGACAGACTGGTTGATATTTTCTGCTCCATGAGAAAACATAAAATAGAACCTAGACAAATAAGGATGATTCATCCTAACTATACAAAAGCACCTACTATGTTGCTTATTGAGGGACAAAATAATGGAGGCAAATTTCTAAAATGGCTGCCTCCATTGTATATATATGATCCGGATGGAAATTATACTTTAGAAATCAACGAGATATATGGAAAATAAGCTGAATTGGAGAGAGATTTATGGAATTTGGGAAATTGTATGTTGTACCAACCCCTATAGGCAATTTAAAGGATATTACTTTAAGGGCAATTGAAGTATTAGAGTCAGCTGATATGATTGCTGCAGAAGATACCAGGCAGAGCTTAAAGCTTTTAAACCATTTTAATATAAGGAAGCCTCTCGTTAGTTACCATAAGTTTAATGAGCAGAATAAAAGCGGCAGTATTGTACAATTACTAAAAGAGGGAAAGAATATTGCACTGATTAGTGATGCGGGTACGCCAGGAATATCTGACCCGGGCAGTATTATAATCAAAAAATGTTTAGAAGAAAAAATAGATTTTGTAGTGCTTCCAGGCGCTACTGCAGTAATTCCTGCCCTTGTTTATTCGGGCTTGGATACAACGAAATTCATTTTTAGAGGATTTTTCCCTAGGGAAACAAAGGAAAGAAGAAAGGTTCTTGATGAAATAAGTGAAAGGGAGGAAACCATAATTTTTTATGAAGCTCCTCATAGACTTTTAGATGCCCTTACATTTATTTGTGAAAATATGGGCAACCGGAATTTAGCTGTATGTAGAGAACTGACCAAAATCCATGAAGAAATATTCAGGGGCACAATTAAAGAGGCGGTAAGTCATTTTTCCAGCAAACAGATAAAGGGTGAGATTGTTCTTGTAATTGAGGGAAAAAGTAAAGAGGCTATATTAGAAGAGAAAAAATCAAAGTGGGAAAATATGCCCATACGGGATCATATTATATGTTATATGGAGCTCGGGAAAAGTAAAAAAGAATCAATAAAATTAGTTTCAAATGAAAGAGGGCTGCCGAAATCTGAAATTTACAAATATTCGATAGATATTGAATAATATGTTAAATTATAATTTATACATCAGACGTATATTTGAAAAACAACAGTAAAGTGATAGAAAACAATGATTATATTGGATAAATCTGCAAAAAAAATGTATTTATTATGAAATGTTGATAAAATGTTTACATTTAGGTTGTGGTTTCAACTTAACTAATGGTATAATAAACCTGTTGCAAAACATTGATTTGAAAATCGAGCATTGTTATGCAGAAAAAATAAGGAGGTACGAAAATTGAAAAGAAAGACTTTGGCAGCGTTGGTTTCTCTTATTATGGTGATATCAGTTAACGGGACTGTGGTGGCTGCCCCTTCATTAAATTCTAGTAAGACTCCTCAAGAGCAGAGACAGGATCTCCAGATCAAGATTGAAAAATTGGATACGGAAATATCAGATGTAATGTACAAAATAGACGATAATAATAAAGGCATAGATAAGTCAAATAAAGAAATAAAAATTGTTGAAGACGATATAAAGAAATCAGAAGAAAATATAAAAAGTCAGCAAGATTTATTCAACGAGAGAGTAAGAGCGATGTACATAAGTGGATCCGATTCTTATTTAAGTGTAATATTAGAGTCAAACGGAATATCGGATTTTATATCCAGGGTGGAATCTGTTAAGAAAATTATTGGCTTTGATCAAAAGGTAATGGCTGATTTAAAAGCAAAAGAAGCTGCGATTGCCCAGAAAAAAGAAGCATTAAAAGCAGAAAATACAAAAATTTTAGCACTTAAGGCAGAAAATGAAAAAACATTAGCTTCGCTAAATAAAGATAAAAGTGATATGAATAATCTTTTGGGCAGCATAAAGGTTTTCGCATATATCGGTGAAGGCGACAGCAGTGAAGTATCCTCTGCACAAAGTCAAATTGCAGCTATAAGGCAGAACACACAAAGTTATGTCCCTTCAAGAGGGTCAGCATCACTTTCAGGGAGCGCAGCAGTTGCATATGCTTCAAACTTTTTAGGAACACCTTATCAGTGGGGCGCAAACGGCCCAAACACTTTTGACTGTTCAGGCTTTACTTCTTATGTTTACAGTCATTTTGGCAAAGGCTTGCCAAGAACTGCTGCATCACAACAAAGCGTAGGGGTTTCAGTAGATAGAGCAAACCTTCAACCGGGAGATTTGGTTTTCTTTGGAAGTCCAGCTCATCATGTGGGAATATATGTAGGTAACGGATGCTATATTCATGCACCAAAAACAGGTGATGTAGTAAAAATTTCTCCTCTTAACAGATCAGACTACAGCGGCGCAAGAAGAATAATTAACTAAATAAGTATTAAAATATACGCATAGACTATGCGTATATTTTTTTAATAAAAAAAAGTCCAGCAATGATTTTTTCATTGCTGGGCTTAAGTATGCTAATTATTTATCGCTTTTTAATTCTTTCATACAGTTTTTGCAGATATTTTTGCCTTTGTAATTTGTAACATCTCTAGCATCTCCACAGAAAATACATGCAGGTTGATACTTTTTAAGAATGATCTGTTCACCATCAACATAAATTTCTAATGCGTCTTTTTCAGCGATATCCAAAGTTCTTCTTAATTCTATTGGAATAACTATTCTTCCTAATTTTTCTACTCTTCTTACTACGCCTGTTGATTTCATATTCATACATCCTCCTTATTTGCAATATTCGACATTTGTATAATTAAATAATAGCAAATATGACATTAAAAGTCAATATGTGTTAACAAAAGAT
>Ga0182021_10007954_pt1 | contig 12579 bp, 10 predicted proteins | sample 612E3MmetaG_FD_120493 | JGI IMG/M metagenome (GOLD analysis project Ga0182021, IMG submission 120493) | Permafrost microbial communities from Stordalen Mire, Sweden - 612E3M metaG (Illumina Assembly) | ecosystem: Environmental > Terrestrial > Soil > Wetlands > Permafrost | place: Sweden... | reverse complement strand
CTACGCGTGCATCACCGAGTTCGTCGCGACCGGTGAGCCGGTAGGGTCGCGGACGCTTTCGAAGAAGGGAATCGCCCTCTCTGCGGCCAGCATCCGCAACGTCCTCTCCGACCTCGAGGAGGCGGGCTACCTCCACCAGCCCCACACGAGCGCCGGTCGCGTCCCCACCGACAAGGCCTTCCGTCTCTTCATCGACGCGATGATGGAGGTGCGCGTGCTCAGCGACGAGGAGAACACCAACCTCGTCCAGCGCTTCTCCGAGATCGAGCCCGGCCCGAACTTCCTCCGCGAGACGGGGCGCCTCCTCTCCGAGCTGGCCGGCACCGCGGCGGTCGTCGTCTCGCCCCGTGCCGAGTCGATGACCCTGAAGCACCTCCGCTTCATCCGCACGCTGCCGGGCGAGGTCCTTGCGGTGCTCGTGATGGCCAACGGCTCGGTGCAGAACGTCTTCTTCCGCGCGACCGTGGAAGAGAACGAGCTCCAGAAGGTGCACAACCTCCTCGACGACGTCATCGAAGGCCGCTCGCTGGGCGAGCTGCGCGAGCTCTTCGCGCGCCGGCTCCAGAGCGACAAGGTGCAGAACGACGCCGTTCGAAAGCGCGCCTTCGAGCTCGGCGAGGCCGCGCTCGCCGACGCGGCCGATGCCGGCGCCGACGTCGTCATCGAGGGCCGCGCGAAGCTCCTCAACCTCCCCGAGTTCGCGGGCGGCGAGGGGCTCAAGGAGATCGTCAACGCCCTCGACGAGGCGCAGAGCATCGTCCGCCTCCTCGATGCCACGCTCGCCGCCAAGGGCACGTCCGTGGTGGTCGGCCGAGAAGCCGGCGACCTCGCGGGCGGGCATCTCTCGATCGTCGGCGCCTCGTACACGAACCTCGGCCGAAGCGCGGGCTCGATCGGGATCATCGGCCCGACGCGCATGGACTACCCCAAGGTGGTGCCGCTCGTGACCGCCACCGCAAACGCGATGAGCTCGCTCATCGAGCGCCACGGCGCAGACTCCAAAGACGACGCGGATGACTGAACACCGAACGCCATGCGCTCCTGTAGTATAGGAGGCCCATGATGCGCATGGCCCCGCCGGACCTGCCTGGAGCGAACTCGCGTGGCGTCGACTCGCCGCTCGACCGCGCTCTTGCGCTCTTGCTCGCCGGCGAGCGCGAGGCCGCCCTCCGCTGGAGCGCCGCCGTCGTCCAGCAAGACGCATCGGTCTCGAGCGCGCTCATCCTGACCTGCCGCCTCCTCGCCGACGCCGGGCGCACCGAAGCGGCCATCGAAGGCTTCGAGCTGGGCGTGAAGCGCGCCATCGACACCGGCAACCTTCCGCTCGCCGTCGCGGCGCTCGGCGATCTCCGCGCGCTCAGCGTCGACGTCTCCGGCCTCATGGACGAGATTGCCTCGGCCTTCTGCGCCGGCTCGCCGCGCCTCGCCGACGACGCGGCGCCGCCGCCGCCGCCCCTCCCGCACGACGCGAGCTTCCAGCCGCTCAGCTCGTTCCTGACCGGCCCCGCGCTGCTGTCGAAGGCGACCGGCATCATTCACGAGGCCTCGCTCGAGTACGAGGCGGTCGCCGACTCCGAGCCGCCGCTCGTGTCGCCGCTGCCACTCTTCAGCGCGCTCGAAAAAGAGGGCCTTCGCGCCCTGATCGGCTGCTTCGAGATGTTCACGGTGCCGGCGGGCAACGCCGTCATCTCCGAAGGCGACGAAGGCGCCGAGGCGTACATCGTCGCGCGTGGCGAGCTCGAGGTGCGTCGCACCACCGAGGACGGCACCGTCGTGACCCTCGCTCGGCTCGCCAACGGCGCGCTCTTCGGCGAGATGGCCCTGCTCTCGCGCGCACCTCGCGCGGCGAGCGTCGTCGCGTGCCGGCCCTCGATCCTGCTCGTCGCCCGCCGCGACGCGCTCGAGGCGGTGGCCGAGAAGCGCCCCGACGTCGGCATCGAGCTGGCCGCGCACTGCCGCCGCCGCATGGTCGCGAACCTCGTGCGCACGTCGAAGGTGCTGCTCGCCGTCGACCCCGCGGAGCGCCCTGCGCTGGTCGAGCGCTTCGAGACCTGCGTCTTCGAGAAGGGCGACAAGCTGATCGAAGAGGGCAAAGACACCACCGGCCTGCACCTCATCGCGTCGGGCGAGGTCGCTGTGGTGGGTCACGAGGAGGGCGGCGAGTCCTTCGTGATCGCGACGCTGCCCGTCGGCGAGACGGTGGGCGAGGTCGCGCTCGTGCTTCGTCGCAAGGCGAACGCCGACGTCGTCGCGGTGCACCCCACCGTGACCCTGCATCTGCCGCGCGGCGAGTTCCTCGGTCTGGTGCGCGATCATCCCGCGATCCTCGCCGGGCTCTATCTCGCGGCCGTCGAGCGCGACGAAGAGACCTCCAGCGTCCTCGGGAGCTCGACCACGTCGGTCGCCGAGGACTTCGTTCTGATCTGATGTCGTCGGAGACGAACGGGAAGTCGCACGACCACGCGCATCACGACGCGGAGGGGCACGACCACGAGCACGAGCACGAGCACGACCACGAGCACGAGCACGACCACGACCACGCGCACCCTCCCAGCGCTCCGCCCGCGAAGCCGAAGCCGAGGGACAAGGCCGAGACCGACGCGGCCATCGCCGCGACCGAGCGCCGGCAGGCCCGGCGGCTCCTCCTCGTGCTCTTCGTCATCGCTTGCTTCTTCGTCGTCGAGCTGATCGGCGCGAAGGCCGCGCGCAGCGACGTCCTCGAGGCGGACGCCTACCACCTCCTCATGGACGTGTTCGCGCTCGCCATCAGCCTCAGCGCGATGCGCGTGGCGACGACCCGTCCGAGCCCGCGCTTCACGTTCGGCTTGCGTCGCGTCGAGCCGCTGGCCGCGCTCGTGAACGGCGCGATCGTCTTCGGCGTGGCCATCGAGCTGGTGCGCGACGCGCTCCAGCACCTCGCCGACCCCACGATGCCGCGGTCGAACATCATGCTGATGGTGGCGAGCGCTGCGCTGGTCGTGAACGGCTTCAGCGCCTGGGTGCTCCACGGCGCGATGCACGGACACGCCGGCCACAGCCACGGCGGACACGCCCACGGCCCCGCGCCGCACGCGCACGAGCACGCGCACGATCACGCAAAGCACGCCGGCCACGCAGAGAACGACGAGGATGAAGGCCATCACGCCGAGCCCCACGCGCACCATCTCAACCTGCGCGGCGCGTGGCTTCACCTCCTCGGCGACGCGCTGGGCTCGGTCGCGGCCTTCGGTGCGGGCGTCGCGATCAAGTACGGCGTGTCCCCGATCGTCGATCCGCTGGCGAGCTTCCTCGTCGTCGCCATCCTGGTGGTCGGCGCCTTGCGCCTCGTGCGCGACGCGGGCCTCGTTCTCCTCGATGCCGCGCCGCCGCGTCTACCGGTCGCGCGCGTCCGCAAGGTGGTCCTCGCGCATCCCGGCGTGAAGCACGTCCACGCGCTCCACGTCTGGTCGCTCGGCACGGGTCACGACGCGGTCACCGTCCACGTCACGGCCGACGGCGTCGATCCCGATCTCGGCACGCGCCTCGGCGACGTCCTCCGCACCAAGTTCGAGGCCGAGTACGTGACCGTGCAAGTCGAGCGCGTGGAGACCGAGGGGGGCTCGGTCCCGCCCAGCTCGTGCGCCGGCGGCGACTGAGCGTGTACTTCACGTACGCGGGATGAGGCATCTGCGGCGCTAATTACGTTGGTGTGCGTGCCAACCACCGCGTGGAGCTTGGTCCGTCCATCGACGATGGGGCTGTTCGCCAGACACCCTTCTTGGAGATACGCTCCTCGAGGTGAGGGCCCTCGCCGGTAGCACCATCGTTCTCGCGACGCTCGCGGTCGGAGGCATCGCATGCGGGACGCTCCTCGGCATTTCGCCGGACGACAGCGCTGACGCTGGGACCGAGGCGGGAGTTTCGGAGGGCGGTCCGGACAGCGGCGCGGACGGACGTGCGGAGGCGGCTGTCGACGCCGCCGCTAGCTGCGACGCAGACACGAGCAGCGACCGCGACAACTGCGGGGCCTGCGGGACGCGATGCTCCCAAGAGTGCGAAGCCGGGGCATGCTCGAAGACGGTGTTCGTCACGAGCACGCTGCACGTGGGCGACTTTGGCGCCGACGGCGGAGCCGTGGCCGCCGGCGCGGCGATCTGCAACTCGCTCGCCGCGGCGGCTGGGCTGCGAGGGACCTACCAGGCGTGGATCGCCGACATCGCGGGCAAGGGGCCGGCGGACCGCTTCGCGCGCCCGGCGGGGCCCTATCGCCGCGTCGACGGTGCACTCGTCGCTCCGAGCTTCGATGTCCTCATCGATGGTGGACCGGCGAGCGCCATCAATCAGGACGAGGACGGCGGGACGCCGGTTGCCTCCGCCGTCTGGACGGGTACGTCCGGCGACGGAAAGGCAAACACGTCGGAAGACTGCGTTGGATTCACGCGCACGGACATTGGTGGCGGCTTCGTCGGCCTGATGGAGGTCGGCGCGAACTGGGACACGCTCTCGAGCGAGTTTGTCTGCACGTCGACCTTCGCCCTCTACTGCTTCGAGCAGTGAGCCCAGCTCACCAGAGCCCCAAGAACGGGGCTTGACGGCGACCTCGTCGCGACACACCTTGCGCGCGCTGCTGCGAAGAGGTGCCCCCCTTTTCGAAGTTCAATTCTGCGGGCCCAGTGGCGCTCCTCTTCTCTCTAGGAAGAACGATGGCGCGGCGAGGGCAGCCTGCGAGTGTTTTTGAAAGCAGCTGGTCATGGGCAAATTGGATTTCCTGCGTCCCACGTCGGATGCAGCGTGCCTCCGCGTCGAGAACCCCCAAGGGCTCGACGTCCGTCTCTTTGCGAATGCCGACGTGCCGTTCGGACGCGAGTCGTTCGAGCAGCTCTTCGATTTTCTCGACGTGGCACGTGCCACGTCGGACGTACGTGATGGCGAGAAGCGCGGTGCCCCCGCGTTCTTCGGTGATGCTCCAGCGGGCATCGACCGCGTCGTTCTCACTCCCGATTTTCACAAAGGCTCGCTCGTGCCCGTCGGGACGGTCGCGCGCGCCCGACATATGTGTATTCCGCAGTCGATCGGCAACGACGTCTGCTGCGGGATGCGTCTGCTCGTCACCGACCTCCCCGCGGAGGCGCTCGAGCCGCACTGGGCCGGCATCCAGAAGCGCCTCCGTGCGATCTTCTTCGCCGGCGAACGCGACATCCCGATGTCGCCTCGCCAGCGCGAAGCCGTGCTCCGCGAGGGCCTTCCGGGGCTCGTTCGCACGTCGGGCGACAACGGACGACGTGGCATCTGGAGTCGCTTCGATGCTCGTGCTGCGAAGGACGATCTCGATCGTGCTCACAGCCAGGGCAGCTTCGCGACGCGACGCCTCTTCGGCTTCGAGAAGCTCATCGAGTCCTCCGGAAACGTCGACGGACGGGATCCGCAGATCGGGTGTGTCGGCGGCGGCAATCACTTCGTCGAGCTGCAGCGCGTCGATGCGCTGTTCGACGGCCACGCCGCGCGTGCGTGGGGTCTCTCGAAGGGCACCGTCGCGATCATGATCCACTCCGGCTCGGTCGGACTGGGGCATGCGGTGGGCGGTCACTTCATGGACCGCGCGCGAGAGATCTTTCCCGCGAGGGTGAAGGCTCCGAAGGGGGGGTTCTATCCGCTGCCGATCAGCGGCCCTCGCGCCGAAGAGGGCCTCTTCTATCTCGACGGCATGGGCAACGCGGCGAATTTCGCGTTCGCGAATCGTCTCTTCCTCGGCCTCATGGCGGTGCGCGCCATCGAAGAAGCGTCGGGACGCAGCGTCGACTCACGCCTCGTCTACGACGCGCCGCACAACCTCGTGTTCCGGACTGGCGACATTTGTCTCCATCGCAAAGGCGCGACGCCCGCGCACGGTCCGACGGGCGACCACTGGCTCGGCAAGCCCGTCATCATCCCCGGCTCGATGGGCGCGGCGAGCTATCTTCTCGCCGGCGCGGGTCACGAGGCCTCGCTCGAGAGCGCGTGTCACGGCGCCGGTCGTGCGCTCTCTCGCGGACGTGCTGCTCACGCGTCGCGTGATGTGTTCGTTCGCGAGACGGCGCACCTGCGGGTCGTCGGCCCGATCGATCCGCGCTCACCTGCGCTCGCTCGCCGTCGCGACATCCTCGAGAAGTACGAGAAGCGCCTCATGGAGGAGGCGCCGTACGCGTACAAGGCGGTCGAGCCGGTGGTCGACTCCGTGGAACAGGCAGGGATCGCGCGAAGGGTCGCGCGTCTCTTCCCGCTCTGCACCGTCAAGGGCTGAGCCCGCTCACTTGCAGGTGTTGTCGACGCAGTCCAGGCCGACGGCGCAATCCGCCTGCGCGACGCACTGGGCGTTCGCTTCGGCGGCGGAGCGACAGACCAGGTCCTTCGCGCAGCTGCCGATCCGGTTGTCGATGGTGCGGCAGTAGGCATCGCCCTGCGCCGTGGTGCAGGTGTACTTGCAGAAGCCGTCGAGGCACTTCCGCGGTGCGCCGGAGCCGCCGCACTGCGAGTCGTCGGTACAGTTCGGCTTCGGCCGGGTGTCGAGGACGCACGCGCCCTGGTCGCAGAACTTGCCGCCGCCACACTCGGCGTCGCCGGTGCAGGCCTTCGCGCAAGAGCCCGCCACGCACTGCGGGGTGTCACCACCGCACTGCTGATCGCTCGTGCACACGGTGCCGCCGCTGCTGGCGCCGGGCGTCGGCTGGCAGACGCTCTTGTCGCACGTGAAGCCGGCCGCGCACGGCGTCGACTCGCAGCTGACGAGGCACTGGCCGTCGGCGCAGACCTTTCCGGTGTCACACTCGCTCGAGAATTTGCACGTGTTGACCGGCGAAGTGCACGAGCCGGCGACGCACGCCTGGCCGCTCGCGCAGTCGGTCGCGGCGGTGGCCGTGGTGCACGGGCAGGGGCCCGCCGTGCCGCCACATGCTTCGCAGGTGTTCGCGACGCAGGCCTTGCCGTCTCCGCAGTCGGCCTTCGTGGTGCAGTCCTTCTTCGCGCCGGGATCGACCGCGGGCGCGGAGCAGAGCCCGCCCTTGCAGACCTCGCCCTTCGCGCACGGGATGCTGTCGGAGCACGTGGTCGTGCAGCCCGTCGCCGTGCAGACCGAGCCGGCCGCGCAGCTCGCAGCGCCCGTGCACGCCTGCTTGGCCGGCGGGGTCACCGTCGAGCAGCCGTAGGCGTCGCACTGGTAGCAGCCGGCGTTATCGCAGTAGTAGCGGTCGTCGTTGCTCGAGCCGCATCCGGCCCACGCCACGGTGCCGATCGCGGCGAGCACGGCGACGACCGCCGCTCTCTTCGTCGCGGTCACGCGGACGCCCATCCTCTGAACGAGAGCGCTGTCGAGGGAAGGGAAGCGAGACATCATGATCGAGGACCTCCGAGGGACGTGCACCGCGCGGACACGAATTGCCGTCGCGGGGCGGCCGGCCACGCGGGGAACAGTATCCACGTCGCGTGCCATCCGGTCCACGCCGGCGGAGGGGGCTTTTCTTCGAATAAATGGGGGTGCCGCCGGCCGCGGACCGTGAACCGTAGGACGGAATTGCCGGCACGGGTGTAAACCCGCGTTCTCGGTTCTGGCCGAAAGCCCGACCGAGGCCAGCCGTTTCGAGGGGCCCGAGCCGGCCTCTCCCGGCCGTCTCCTGGGACAACCGCTCCGTCCGTTCCGCCGGCGCCTTGACCCACGGCGCCGCATTCAGTACCTCGGCCCCACCATGATTCGCCACCGCTTCGTCGCGCTCGTCCTGTCCAGCGCGCTCGCCCTCGGTCTCTTCCTCTTCTCGGGCGTGGCATCCGCGCAGACGAAGGTCGGAGTCATCGACGTGCAGCGCGCCGTCGCCAGCACGGAGGATGGCCTCCGCGCCCAGGCCACGCTGAAGAAGCTGTTCGACAGCCGCCAGCAGGAGCTGAACAAGAAGCAGACCGATCTGCAGAAGCAGCGCGAGGACATCGACAAGCAGGCGAAGGTCCTTCCGAAGGACGCTCTCACCAAGCGCGTCGACGAGTGGCAGAAGCAGATGATGGATTTGCAGGCGATCTTCCTCGAGTACAACAAGGAGCTCGAGAAGAAGCAGAAGGAGCTCACCGACCCCGTGTTCGGCAAGATCCTCGAGATCGTCAAGCGCATCGCGACCAGCGAGAACATCGACCTCGTCCTCGACAAGGCCACCGTCGCCTACGTGCGCACGGACCTCGATCTGACGGACAAGGCGATCCAGATGTACAACAGCTCGGGTGGCGGCGCGGCTCCTGCCCCCGCGCCCAAGAAGTAAGCCCGCCACGCTCGCAAGCCTCCGGCCACCACCCGCATGATCACGACGAGCGGAATCCCGCTCTCTCCGCACTCGCTCTCGGACTTCGTCGAGCGCCACGGCGGCGTCGTGAAGAACGGCGCGCACGGCGTCGTGCGTCGTCTCGTTCCCGTCGGACGCGCCGCCGCCGGCGATCTCGCGCCGCTCGTCTCCGCCCGATACGTCGAGGACGCCGTCGCCGCACTGTCACGCGGCGCCTTCTTGCTCGTCGACGAGGCCCTCTGCGAGCGGGCCGAGGTCGCGGCCCTGCCCGGATGGTTCCACCCCCATGCGATGTGGGCCCTGGCGGAGCTGCTCGATCTGGGCGACGCGCCCGCCGACGATCCGGTCATCGGCGACGGCTGCAAGATCGGGCGAGGCGTGGTGCTCATGCCGCGTGTCCGGCTCGGCGCGCGCGTGACCATCGGCGCGGGCGCGATCATCGGCGACACCGGCTTCGGCTTCGTTAGCGGCCCGAACGGCGCAACGCGCACGGTCCCCCATCTCGGCGGCGTCGTCATCGAAGACGACGTGCACATCGGTGCACTCTGCACGGTTTCCGCCGGCACGCTGTCGCCCACGCGCATCAAGAAGGGCGCGAAGATCGACGCGCAGGTCCACATCGGCCACAACTGCGAGATCGGCGAGGGCACCTTCATCGCCGCGCAGAGCGGCCTCGCCGGGTCGGTCATCGTCGGCCGCGGCGTGATGATGGGCGGTCAGGTCGGCATCGCCGATCACGTCACCATCGGCGACGGCGCACGCATCGCCGCGAAGAGCGGCGTCATCGGCGACGTGTCGGCTGGCACCACCATCGCGGGATATCCGGCTGTCGAGCGTCACCGCTGGCTGCGCGGTCTCGCGGAGCTCTACAAGCTCGCCGCGAGCCGCGCCGCGAGCGGCAGCACCAGCATCGCGCCCTCCAGCGGCAGCATGCGCGTCGCGAGCGGGCTCTCGTCGTCGCCGCCACCGGTCGTGTCGAGCGTGCCGCCTTCGTCGGTGCGCCCGGAGGCCATCATCCGGCGCAGCGAGCCGCCCCCGGCGCCCGCGTCCTCGGATCGCGACGAGGGCAAATGAAGGTGCCCAAGCCGATCAAGAACGAGCTCGACATCGATCGGATCCTCCAGATCCTTCCGCACCGCTGGCCGTTCGTGATGGTCGACCGCGTCACCGAGGTCGTGCCGCACGAGCTCATTCGCGGTCACAAGTGCGTAAGCTTCAACGAGCCGTGGTTCCTCGGGCACTTCCCGCGCAACCCGATCATGCCCGGCGTGCTCGTCATCGAAGCGCTCGCGCAGATCGGCGGCATCCTCGCGTACGCGAGCGAGCCCTTCGACGAGTCGACGAGCCTCCTCTACTTCCTCGGCATCGACAAGGCGAAGTTCCGTCGGCCCGTCGTGCCGGGCGATCGCCTCGACCTCGAGGTCACGGTGGTGCACCACCGCACCAACGTCTGGAAGCTGAAAGGCGAAGCGAGCGTCGACGGGACGCTCTGCGCGCAGGGTGAGCTGCTCGCCAGCGTCGTCGATCGAGGAGGCTGAGCGGTGAGCAAGCCGGACACCCGCACGGGGCAGAGCCATCGCATCCACGCGACCGCGGTCGTCGATCCGCGCGCGGAGCTCGCGCACGACGTCGAGGTCGGCCCCTACTGCCTCGTCGGTCCCGGTGTTCGCATCGACGAGGGCACGCGCCTGCTCGGCCACGTCGTCGTCACCGGGTCCACGGTGATCGGCAAGAACAACGTGGTGCATCCGTTCTCGGTGATCGGCGCCGAGCCGCAGATCCGGAAGATCGATCCGACGCCGGGCGTGCCAGCGGGCCGCTCGACCCTCGTCATCGGCGCAGACAACGTCTTTCGCGAGCACGTCACCGTCAACGTCTCGAGCGGCGAGCGGCCGACCACCATCGGCGCGAAGAACCTCTTCATGGCCGGCGCACATGTTGCGCACGATGTGCTCGTCGGGTCGAACTGCGTCGTCGCCAACGCTGTTCAGCTCGCCGGTCACGTCATCGTCGAAGACTGGGTCACGTTCGGCGGGCTGTCCGGCGTCGCACAGCATCTGCGCGTGGGACAGAGCGCCTTCGTGGCGGCCGGCGCGATGTGCGAGCGCGACGTCCCGCCGTTCGTCATCGTCCAGGGCGACCGCGCCCGGGTGCGCGCGCTGAACGTCGTCGGGCTGGAGCGTCGTGGGGTCTCCGCTGACTCGATCACGCGACTGAAGAAAGCGTTCGCGCGGACGTTCGTACGGCGAGCTCCCAGCGCCGGCTTCGATGACGCGGTTCGTGCGCTCGATCGCACCGATCCGTTCGTCGACGCGTTCGCCCGCGCCCTCTCGGGCGTCTGAGAAACGCCTTCCACGGGCGGTTGTGCGCTGCTTGGGCGCAGGGTCGACGCTGACACCGGGTCATCACCGACCCCGTCCCAGGTACGGCCCACCCCGCGTGATTGCAGTTGGTTACGCATGGACCGCTCGTTGCTTTGGTGGTCACCATGACGATGACCGCCGTTAATCCCACGACGCGCTTCACTGCTCCGAAGAAGACCGCTCAGGGCACGGTCCTCCTCATCGAGGACGACGCGCCTCTCGCGCGCAGCCTCATCCGCGTGATGAACGCGGAGGGGTACCAGGTGGTCCACGTCGGCAGCGGCTCCGCAGGGGTCGACAAGGTGATGAGCCGGTCCTTCGATGCCGTCATCTCCGACCTGAACCTGCCGGGGGCGTCCGGGGTCGACGTCCTCAACGTCGTCCGCGCGTACGACCCCGACGTGCCGCTCATCCTCATGACGGGCTGCCCCACCGTCGATACCGCCATCGAGGCGTGCAGCCTCGGCGTTCTCGAGTACCTCGTGAAGCCGACGCCGCGCGAGCAGCTCGTTCGAGTCCTGGCTCGCGCCAGCGAGGCGCGGCGCGCCGCGCTCTTGCGTCGCGAGGCCCGGGTGTCGTCGACCTCCGAGGTCGGCGACTCGTCGGAGATCGTCGCGTCGGTGGAGCGGCGTTCGCCCGCGACCACGACGGCGTCGGCGGAGACGGTGCGTCCGGAGTCGCCGGTGAACGCCGCCGCGAGCGCTGCGGCCACCCCGACGCTGCCGGCACCGGCGTTCGCGAGCAGCGCGGACCCGGACGCCGCGCTCGCCAGCGCCGCGACGCTCGTCGCGCTCCCGGCCGTTTCCCCGGCGAGCGCCGCATCTTCCACGACGAGCGATCGGGAGCCGGCGAGCAACACCTGTCCGAGCATGCGCGCGACATTCGACCGAGCGATGGCGACCTTGTCGGTGGAGCTCGAGCCCATCGTCGACGGAAAGACCAAGAGGCTCGTCGGCTATGCGGCGCGGATGTTCTCCGCCGAGGAGGCGCTCGCCACCGAGCAGGCGCTGGTCGTGGCGGCGGAGCGAATCGACATGCTCGAGCAGCTTCGTCGCCGGGTGCGAGACCTCGCGGTGAAGGCGTTCGCGAGCTGTCCGCAGGATGCTCTGCTCTTCGTCGACGTTCATCCCTCCGACCTCCGGGACGGCGACCTCTACTCCCCGGATCCGCCGCTCGCGCGCATCGCCGAGCGCGTCGTCCTGCAGGTGCGCGCTCGGGGCTTGACGATGAACGACCTGAGCGCGCGCGCCAGCGTGCTCCGCTTCGTCGGCTTCCGGCTCGCCATCGCCGATCTCGATGCGGGTCAGGCTTGCCTCGAGCAGATCGCCGACCTGTCGCCCGAGTACGTGAAGATCGACGCGCGCCTCGTGCGGGGCCTCGACTCCTCGGTGGGACGACGCCGCCTCGTCAGCGCGCTCGTCTCGATGTGCCGGTCGCTGGACGCGGTGGCGATCGCCGAAGGCGTGTCGACCGCGGAGGAGTGCGATGCCCTCCACGAGGCAGGCTGCGGCATGGTTCAGGGCGCGATCGCGGTGCGCTACCAGCCGCTCTCCTCGCGCAAGCCCGGTCTCGCCGTCTGCGTCCGCTGACGCGCGCTTGCTGATGACGGCGAGCTGACTACAGCGAGCTGACTAAAGCGAGCTGACTAAAGCGAGGGCATCTTCGACTTCGGCGGCTCGAGCGGGAATGCCGCCTCGATGGTGTCGATCTCGGAGCGAGTGAGCACGAGATCGCCCGCCCGCGCGAGCTCTGCGAGGTGATCGATGCGCGCGGTCTTCGGGATCACGAAAGCGCCGGGGCGCCGGGCGAGGAACGCGAGCGCGACGGCGCGCGGCGTCGCGTGGTGCACGTCCGCGATTCCGGCGAGGACATCACCGCGCCAGCTTCCCCGCGTCGGGAACTGCCCCGAGCCGAGCGGGCTGTAGCCGACGAACGCGATG
>Ga0182021_10007953_pt1 | contig 12579 bp, 12 predicted proteins | sample 612E3MmetaG_FD_120493 | JGI IMG/M metagenome (GOLD analysis project Ga0182021, IMG submission 120493) | Permafrost microbial communities from Stordalen Mire, Sweden - 612E3M metaG (Illumina Assembly) | ecosystem: Environmental > Terrestrial > Soil > Wetlands > Permafrost | place: Sweden... | reverse complement strand
TGTCACCAATGGCAACTAGACGAAGGGCCATGAGGACGCTCCTGACGATCGCGATCGAGGCCTCACAACTTACCGGGCATGCTTGCGGAAATCACGCAACAGAACAACGGGCTCGAGGGGTTCTGTGGCGCACCTATGACCCGGGCATCGCGCAGGGCCACTGCTGACAGCTCTTGTGAGACAAGACCCCCCGGTCTTTGGGCTCGGCCGGCAGTGCATGACCGCGGACCAAAGGCGATTGCAGTGGCTCATTCTCCGCGAGACCGTCGAGCCTTGCCTCGGGGGCGGACGATATCAGCAGAAAGCTGTCGTCCGCATTTCGACTTCTACACAAGAAACATCTGCTCGCCTTTCGACCCGTGTTCGTCCAGGGCGGCGAACACCTTGATGCATCGGGCACATAGAAGCACGCCTTGGCTAAGCTCCCTGCCGGGAACTAGGTCTCGGCGGTGAGTTCATCGAAGCGTCCTGCAAGACGTGGGGGGTTGCCGAACGGGGTCGCGGAGGGCGATCAGCGATTCGACGACGTCAGGATGTGCCGACAGGCTCGCCGTCCTGCAGGCGCGGTGATTCTCGGTTCAACGAACTGGGGGGAGTGGGCGGATCCTCTTCGCTTTGGCGTAGCTAAAGACGATCCAGCCAAGGTGATGTTCAAGGCCGCCGCTACCGCCAACAGGGCTGTTATTCGATGATGGCCTTTCCCTGAGGCGTGAGCCAGATGACGACTGCTCCCGTGGCAAAATAGATGACCTGCAGGAAATGGAAACCGCGAATAGACGCAATCTCTGCGACTATCCACACGAGCATGATCACCCCGGCCAGGACGGTGAACAGAGGCCAGCCGGAAGTGCGTTTCATCATCGCCAGTGCGGCCACCACGGAACTGCCGCCGACAATGGCCATGAGGATCACGCCAGGGAAATACATTCCACTAAAGTCTGTGTGTGTAACCCATGATGCTTGCCTGGGGATCGCCCCGGTCATCAGAGCAATACCCCCGCCTACTGCAGATACTCCATTGAACAGCAGTAATCCGAAAAGAATCTTGCTATTCCTAATCATGGCGATACTGTAACTCATGTGCTATTGGCTAACCGCTGAATCGGCGGGCGGTCCTGCGCCGGATCTTGCTCAGGCGCGCCGCAGCGCCAGGACCGGGATCGTGCGGACCCCGGCCGTCGCCGTGGCGTACTTCGCGAACCCGCTGTAGCGGCGTGCCTGCTCGTCGTACAAGCGGTCACGTTCCTCGCCTACGATCTCGCTGACCGTCACCTCATAGGTTTCGGTTCCCACCTCCACCTGGGCGTGGCCCGCTGACTTGAGGTTGTAGTACCAGTCTGGGTTGGTTGGGGCGCCCGCCTTTGATGCGAACACGAAGATGGTTTTGGCGTCACGCTCATCAGCCAGATACATCGTCGGGGTCACGTACTCGCGCCCGCTCTTGCGTCCACGGTGATGCACCAGCGTGATGGGCGCTCCTTCGAACGCGCCGCCCACCCGGCCCTGGTTGGCTCGGAACTCTCCGATGGTCTTGGTATTCCAGTCGTTGGTTGTGGTCATGTCGCGCTCCTGGTCTCATAACCCTCGACTCGTGTAACACCCAGCCGGCGTGTGTACTTCCGGCGGCCGTCCTGCCATTCGCGTCTGCGTGGCAGTGTGGCCTCATGCTGTTGCGCGATCCGGTCCACCTGGTCAGCCCTCGCGCGGTCGCCTACTGGACCGTGCGGGCGCTGCCGGCGTGGATTGTCGTGCTGGCCGGGGAGCTGCTCTGGTTGTCGAGCGCCCCAGGTGACACCGGCCCGCGCGTTGTTGTCCCGGCTGTGACGGTCCTGTTGGCCGCAGCACACCTGGTCATCATGCCGCGCTGGCGCTACCGCGTTCATCGATGGGAGGTCACCTCGACGGCCGTCTACACGCAGTCTGGGTGGCTCAGGCAGGAGCGTCGGATCGCTCCCCTGTCGCGGGTCCAGACCGTCGACACCGAGCGCGGGCCGTTGGAACAGCTGTTCATGCTGGCCAACGTCACAGTGACCACCGCGTCGGCAGCCGGGCCCCTGCGTATCCACGGGCTGGACCGCGCCACGGCCGGCGCCCTGGTCGCCGAGCTCACCGAGGCCACCAGCCATAGCCAGGGCGACGCGACGTGAGCGCACCCGATCCGCAAGACCATGCGTCTTGGCGCCGGCTTAGCCCCAGGATGTTGCTGGTCCACCCTGTCCGTGAGCTGGGCCAGGCCATCCCCGCCCTCGTGGGTCTGGTCCTGGCGGGCCGCGCGATGGGTGACGGGCAGATGTGGTGGCTGGGTCCGGCGGGTGTGGCCGTTGTGATCGCGGTGAGCGTGCTGCGATGGATGACCACCCGATACCGGATCACCCCTGAGCAGGTTCAGCTGCGTACCGGTCTGCTGCGGCACAAGACCATCGCCACTGCGGCCGATCGGGTGCGTACCGTTGACGTGACTGCTTCCGCCCTGCACCGGGTCCTGGGACTGGCCAAGGTGGAAATCGGTACCGGTAGTCACCACCTCGGGCACGGGCTGGAACTGGACTCGCTGACGGTGCGCGAGGCCGCAGGGTTGCGCGCCGAGTTGCTCCATCGCAGCACCGCGGCCTCCCACGACACGGCACGCGCGACATCCTTGGGAGTAGCACCCTTGGCGGGGGTGGTTGCGGCTGGGGACCATGACACCGAGTTCGAACCCGATACCGGGTTAGGCCATGACACAGAGCTGGTGCGGATGGACCCCCGGTGGGTGCGCTTCGCGCCGTTCACCATGTCGGGGGTGCTGGGTGCTGCCGCGATCCTCGGCATTGGCTCAAGAATTCTCAACCAGTCCGGTGTCTCCCCCGGGGATGTGGGGCCGATTAGGGGAGGCATCGCCTACGTTGAGCGAAACCCGATCTGGCTGGACGTCCTGCAGGGGCTGGCCGCACTCGTCGTCCTCGTTGCGGTGCTGTCGATCGGCGGCTACGCACTGTCCTACTGGGGCTTTCGCCTCACGCGCCATTCCCACGGCAGCCTCCACATCACCCGTGGGCTGCTCACGACCAGAGCCATCAGTATCGAGGAACGAAGACTCAGAGGGGTCGAGCTCGCGGAACCGTTGCTGTTGCGAGCGGCCCATGGAGCACGCCTGAGGGCCATCACGACGGGTCTGAAGGCCAGCAGTGGCGCCGATGGCGGCAGTTCGACGCTGTTACCGCCTGCCCCCCGTGGGGTCGCACGCGAGGTCGCCGCTGCGATCTTGGGGGACCCAGCTCCGGTGGAGGTGGCGCTCATCACCCACGGCCCGGCAGCTGCTCGGCGGCGCTTCACGCGAGCGCTGCCGGCTGCGTTGGTCCTGGTCGTGGCAGCCGGGTGGGCCGTCCTTTCGGGTGCCCCGCCGTGGTTTGTCGCGGCGGCCATGCTGAGCGTCCCGGTCGCGATCCTGCTGGCCGCCGACCGCTGCCGATCCCTGGGACACGCAGTCTCCGGCCACTATCTGGTAACCCGAGCAGGCTCGCTCTACCGACGTCTTGACCTGCTCGAGTGTGATGGCATCATCGGCTGGAACGTGCGCCAGAGCTTCTTCCAGCGCCGTGCCGGACTGGCCACGCTGACGGCTACCACGGCGGCAGGCAGGCAGCGGTATGTCGTTTTGGATGTGCCGGTGCCGATGGCGCTTGCCCTGGCAGAGCAGGCGCTGCCAGGGCTGTTGGGTGACTTTCTGACCGCAGAGGCGACCGGCTGAGCTAGACCCAGCTGGGCAACCACATCCGCAGCTGCCACTGCGAGTACGGAACGACCTGCGCGGTGTAGATGGGGTAGAAGAAGGCGAAGCAGGCGACGCTGGCGACCACAAAGACTCCGGCGGCTAGCAGGCCGATTTGGCGATGACGACGCGAGGCCTTGGGCCCGCCGATGCCCAGCCCCAGAACGTAAACGACGGCGAGCACGACGTACGGCACGAACGCGACCTCATAGAAGCTGAAGATGGTGCGGTGCTGGTAGTTGAACCATGGCAGGTATCCGGCGCCGATGCCTGCCAAGATCGCGCCGGCGCGCCAGTCACGGTGTAGCGCCCACATGAACAGCAGGATGAAGATGGCGATCGTCGCGCCCCACCAGACGGTCGGTGTGCCGATCGAGGTGATCGCCTTGGAGCACTGAGCGACGGTGCAACCTTGCTGGCCTTTAGTGGGCCCTTGGTAATAGAAGGACGTCGGTCTGCCCTGGATCATCCACGACCACGGGTTGGTCATGTACGGATGGAACGAGTCCACGTTCAGGTGGAAGGTGTAGATCTCTTGGTGGTAGTGCCACCAAGAGCGCAGGGCGTCCGGCACCCACGCGAAGGTGGTTGCCTTGTGGGTCGCCGCCCACTGCCGGTCGTAGGCATCCTTGGATATGAACCAGCCGGTCCAGGACGCGACGTAGACCGAGACGGTCAGGACCACCAGGACCATGGCGGCGTATAGCCCGTCCAGCACGACGGCGCCTACCCACCAGCGCTGCACGCCAGCGGCGCGGCGCGCGCCCATATCCCAGAAGACGACCATCAGACCGAAGGCGGCCAGGAAGAACACCCCTGACCATTTGGTGCCCGTGGACAGCCCGAGGCAGATGCCGGTGACCCAGAGCCAAGGGCGCCAGCCGAGCCAGGGGCCGTACTTCATGGGGTCACGTGGCCTGCTCGCGGTGCTCTGGCTAGTGCCTGCGACTTTGTGAGCCTCCTGCAGTGCGCCCACCTTGCGCGCCAGCACCTCGCGCGAGTGGTCGCGGTCGATAAGCAGCGCGCAGAACGCGGCAAACGCCCAGAACATGAGGATGAGGTCCAGCAGACCGGTCCGCGAGTGGACGAAGTGCTGGCCGTCGAAGGCTAGGAGGATGGCGGCGATGGTGCCGAGCAGCGTCGAACCGAACATACGCCGGGCAGCGCGGCCGATCATCAGGATCGAGATGGTGCCCAGCAGGGCGACCGAGAACCGCCAGCCGAACGAGCTCGTGTAGCCGAAGATCCACTCGCCTAATCCGATGATCCACTTGCCGACCGGAGGATGGACCACCAGGTCGCCTGTGGTGCCAAAGACGTTGGGGGTGCCGTGGGTGAACAGTACGTCCGGGCTCTTGATGCTCGAGGAGACTCTTCGCTCCTGGCCGTACATGAACATCGAGACGCCCTGTTTGACGTAGTACGTCTCGTCGAACACGAGTTCATGGGGGGTGCCGAGCTGCCAGAACCGCAGAAAGCCGCCGACCGCCGCCACGATCAGCGGCCCCAGCCAGCCCCACAACACGTCGGTGGGCCTGTATCCGAGCAGCCGCAAGCGAAGCTGCTCGGTGGGGGTCATGGCTGACAGCGTATGCAGCCGGGCGGTCGCTTAACGAATTGCCCAACCCGAAGCCAACCCACATGTGAGGTGCGCGGTGACTGGGCGAGTCAGGACTGAGAGGATCGACATCGTGACCAACTCCGTAGCCGGCGTACTCGTCCTTGCCGCCACCCCGATCGGCGACCCCAGAGACGCGGCGCCGCGACTCACCCAGGAGATTGCCAGCGCCGACGTGGTCGCAGCCGAGGACACCAGACGTTTTAGCCGTCTTTGCCATTCCCTGCAAGTCAGGGCCTCGGGGTCGGTCGTGAGCTATCACGAGCACAATGAGGCGACCCGGACCGCGGATCTGCTGGCCCGGCTGGTGGCTGGGGCGCGGGTGCTGGTGGTGACCGATGCGGGGATGCCCTCGGTCTCAGATCCTGGGTATCGCCTCGTTGTGGCCGCGGTGCAGGCTGGTGTGAAGGTGACCTGCGTGCCTGGTCCGAGTGCGGTCCTGATGGCGTTGGCAGTGTCCGGGTTGCCGGTGGATCGCTTTTGTTTTGAAGGATTCCCGCCGCGTAAGACAGGGGAGAGACTGCGTTCGTTCCAGGCTCTGGCCAAAGAGAGGCGCACGCTGATCTTCTTTGAGGCACCGCACCGTCTGGACGCGACACTGGCCGCGATGGCTGAGGCTTTCGGCCCAGATCGCCCGGCTGCAGTGTGTCGGGAGCTGACCAAGACCTATGAAGAGGTCAAGCGGGGCGCCCTGGGCGACCTGGCGCAGTGGGCGGCCGACGGTGTCAGGGGCGAGATCACAGTGGTGGTCGGCGGGGCGCCAGCTGAGGTGAGCGACCTGGAGACGTCGGTGGCCGCGATACAGGCGCGTGTAGCCGGCGGTGAGCGGTTGAGGGATGTCTGCGCGCAGGTGGCCGCCGCGACCGGACTGAGCCGCAACGACCTTTACAACGCGGCGCTGGCCGCCCGACGATGACCGGGACAGGACAAGAGGTGACCCGGCGGCAGAGGGGTCCTCAGCTCTTGGCCCTCACCAGCGCAGCCACCTGGGCGGCCGCGGCCCGCAGGGCCGGGTTGGTGTTTGAGGATGGCCCGCCGTCATCGAAGCCCGCCTCCGCCAGCACAACCAGTGCGCCCGTCTGAACCGAGGCATACCCGGAGTCTGGCATCTTGGCGGGGGCACCCGGGAAGGTGTTGCCCTCCAACAGCAGGTCGTTCAGATTGCCGGTCCCATTTGAGTCCAGAACTTCTTTGATCGATGCCGCGGCATCTGAGGATCTCATCTGTATCTGTGAGACGACGTACAACACCGGGCGACCGTTGACGTGACCGCTGGCCAGGAATCGCGTCGCTTTCACGCAGTTCTGGGTCTCGAATGAGCTCTTGGCACGGCCGTGCGCGTGGCTTGCGCAGTCGGCGATCACGTCGCTGACCTTTACGGCATAAACCGCTGGTGCCACGTTCTCTTGGGCCACGGGCGGTAGCGCTTTGGCCTGGGTGCTGGCAGGGCGTGAGAGTGCGAAGACGACCGCGATCAGCAGTACTGCGACGCCCACCCCGGCGACCAGGATCTTCAGCGGTGGCCGACGCCTTACGGGACGATACTTGTAGGGGTCAGGTTGTGGGCCACCCGGCTGGACGGGCTGCTCGAAACGTTGGGTGACCGGCTCTTCGAAACGTTGCGGGACGGGCTGCTCGAAACGTTGGGTGACCGGCTCTTCGGAACGTTGCGGGACGGGCTGCTCGAAACGTTGGGTGACTGGCTGTTCGGAACGTTGCGGGACGGGCTGCTCGAAACGTTGGGTGACTGGCTGTTCGGAACGTTGCGGGACGGGCTGCTCGAAACGTTGGGTGACCGACCCGGAGGGCAGCGCAGGCTGGACAACGGTCGCGTTGGAACTGACAACCGACGAGGGACCCGGCCTGCCTCGGCCCCCGGCGCTTCGGGCCACCAGCTTGGCGATGACAGAAGCAGCGTCCTCGGCATCGGAGGTGGACCCTGAAGTCGTTGCGGGCTCGCGCGAGCCGTCGCCTGCGGGGTCTGTGTGCTCTGGGGTATCACGCTCGAAAGGGGACATCGTCATCCAGCATGCCTGTCCAAGGGGTCTTGCTCCAACTCCTGGCTGGACACGGGCTGGTCCCGCAGCGCTCAGCGGTCGACCCAGTGGTACTCGACCTCGGGCCGTCCGGCACCGCCGTAGCGTGAACGTCGCACAACCAGAGCCGAGTTGGCCAGGAACTCGAGATAGCGGCGGGCAGTCACCCGAGAGGCGCCCAGCAGGCTGGCGACCTCGGTGGCCGAAAGGCTCTCGCAGGAGGGTCGCAGGACCATGACCACGGCGTCCAGGGACTCCGGGCTCATACCTTTGGGCAGGCTGCCCGAGTCGCTCCCGCGCAACGTTGCCAGCACGCGGTCGACCTCGTGCTGGCTGAAGGCGACATCACCGGCGAGCTGTTGACGGTATGCGGCGTACCGCTCGAGCTTTTCCCTCAGCGCAGAGAAGGTGAACGGCTTCAGCAGGTACTGGACGATGCCCTGTGAGACGGCGGCGCGCACCACCTCGATGTCGCGGGCCGAGGTGACGGCGATGACATCGGCGCGGTGCCCGGCGGTGCGCATCGCCCGCACAACATCGAGGCCGTGCATGTCGGGCAAGAACATGTCGAGCAGCACCAGGTCGATCCCGGACGACGGGTCGCCCAGCTGTCGGATCGCTGCCGCACCGTCGTGTGCTTTACCGCGCACGGCGAAACCACGGACCCGCTCGACATAGGCCACGTGTGCGTCGGCGACGATCGGCTCGTCCTCGACGATCAGGACCCCGATCTCTTTCACGGCGCGACCGCGATTGGCAGCGGGAACCGGACAGTGAACACAGCGCCAACGAATACCGTGCCAACGAACCCCGCCCCTGAGACCACCGCGTCGTTCTGGACGGGCGCAGCGAGCATCGGATCCTCGGCGCCGGTGACCTCGACCGTGCCGTTGTTGCGGTGGGTGACCTGGCCGACCAGAGCCAGACCGAGGCCGCGGCCGATCAGGCGCTCGTCGGACTTGGTCGACCAGCCTCGGGTGAAGGCACGCGCGGCGGACTCCGGGTCCAGGCCGGGGCCGCTGTCGCTGATCTGCAGGACCAGCGTGCCGGCCAAGCCAGCCCTGGATGGCGTGTCCTGGATCCAGCTCGAGAAGCCCACCCGACGCGGTCCAGGCGCCCCGGCGGCTGCGTCGATGGCGTTGTCGAGCAGGTTGCCGACAACCGTGACCAGGTCGCGGGCAGGGATCACGCATTCGGGCACACTGCTGGCCGGGTTCACCTCGAGGGCGACGCCGCGCTCGTTGGCCTCGGTGGCCTTGCCCAGTAGCAGTGCGGCCAGAATCGGCTCGTCGACGGCGTTCACAACCAGGTCGGTGAGCTGCTGAGCCTGGGCAAGTTCGGCAGTGGCGAAGGTCAGCGCCTGTTCGGTGTGCCCCAACTCGATCAGGCTGATTACGGTGTGCAGCCGGTTGGCTGCCTCGTGGGCCTGCGAGCGCAACGCCTCAGCAAGGCCGCGGGCCGAGTCCAGCTCGCCTGTCAGTACCTGCAGATCGGTGTGGTCGCGAAGGGTCAGTACGGTGCCTAGGTTGCGCCCCTCCCAGCGTGCCGGTGCCTGGTTGACCACCAGAACCCGGTTGGTCGTGAGATGAATTGCGTCATGCACGAGGCGACCACCTTGCAGAGCATCGGTCATCGGTCTTGGTAGCCCGAACTCGTCGAGCTGGCGCCCGGCCCAGTCCGCCGGCAGCTCGAGCAGCCGGCGCGCCTCGTCGTTGGCCACCAGCAGGCGTCCGTGCAGGTCGAGGAGCAACAGACCCTCACGTACGGCGTGCAGCACTGCGTCGTAGAACTCGTACATCCGGGCCAGCTCATCGGGTCCCATCCCGAGCGTCTGGCGGCGCAGCCGGCGCGCTATCAGGGCGGCGCCAGCTGCGGCCAGCAACAGGGCAACGAGCGCTGCAGCCAGCAACGTAGGCACCTGGCCAGCTAGAACGCGTGCCAGGGCCTCTCGCTTGACCCCGACCGCGACCAGCCCCAGCACGTGCCCGTCTTCGGCCTTCACTGGTACGACCGCGCGCTCGGATGGTCCCAGGGTCCCGGTGTACGTCTCGAGCACCACCCCTCCGGCGAGCGCGGCACGGATATCGCCGATGAACGGCTTGTCGATGAGGGCCGGGGTTGGGTGGGAGTACCGGGTGCGGTCGGTGTTCATCACGACCACGAAGTCGATGCCGGTGTCGCGGCGCACCTGTTCGGCGTAAGGCTGCAAGACGTCGGACGGGTGCACCAACGGCGGGGTCAGCGCGGACCGCACGCTCGGGGATGCCGCGACGCTGCGGGCGATGGCGAGCACCCTGTCGCTGGTGGCGTCCTGGCTGCGTTGGCTGTCCTGAAGGTACGCGGCCGTGCCTGCGGCCAGCACCACGACCGCCACGACGACCACCTGCAGCGCGAACAGCTGTCGCGCCAGGCTCCAAGCCCGTGGGTTCAGGCGGGTGTGCATAGTGCCAGTGTGCGGCCTGACCTCAAGTCGTCTTGGCCGGTGTGGCGCCGGGCCTGGACTTGCGGGCTGGTGAACGCAATGAACGCAACGTTGACCTGGGTCCCGAACGACACCACTGTCATGGACATTCCAGTGCCAATCGCAGGAGGAGCACCTCGCCAGATCCCGCCACAGTGTTGCTGCCGCTTGCCCGCGGCCCGGTCTCCCGCGCTCGGCGCGAGGTCAAGGCGACAGGCGGCACTGGCGCTACCTGGCTGTGATCGAGCAGGTGCTGCTGGCTTGAGGTGGTGATGCGCGTCGCGATCAACATGAGCGCCATGTTGATCGTCTTCACAGTCTGGATGGTGCTGTTTCAGTCCCTGCTTCATTCTCCGGACAGGGTCAGGGTTTGCAATCAACGGAAGGCTTCGTGCTCATGTCAACGCAGATTTCACCCAAAGAAGTGTGGACTCGTACCCAACGCAGAACCCTGTTCGCTGGCGTCGGCAGCTGGACTCTGGATGCGTTTGATTTCTTCGTCCTGGTCTTTTGTCTCACAAACATGGCCAAAGAATTTGATATCACGATCATCACCGCCACGTTGGCCATCACCTTCACGCTGGCCATGCGGCCTATCGGGGCACTCATATTTGGGCCCATGGCAGAAAAGTTCGGCCGCAAACCGGTGCTGATCGCTAATATCGTCACTTTCGCCGTGATCGAGCTGGCCTCGGCTGCGGCCCCGAACTTCGGCACCTTCTTCGCCCTGCGGGTCGTCTATGGAATCGCGATGGGCGGTATCTGGGGGGTTGCTTCGGCGCTGACCATGGAGTCTGTTCCCGAGCACTCGCGTGGTTTCGTTTCGGGGGTGTTCCAGGCTGGCTACTCGATGGGCTACCTGATCGCCGCCGTCGTCTACGGACTTCTGATTGACCTGATCGGCTGGCGAGGCATGTTCGCCATCGGTGCGGTTCCGATCTTGCTGGCGATCTACATCTACTTCAAGGTGGACGAATCACCTGTGTGGAAGGCAACGCGCGGACAGGTGGGCCAACCTTCGAAGGTGGCGTTCTGGCCGGCCGTCGTCAAGAACTGGCCGGTTCTGGTGTTTGCGGTGTTCTTGATGGCTGCCTTCAACTTCTTCAGTCACGGCACCCAAGACCTCTATCCCACGTTCCTGAAGGTCCAACACGGCTTCGGAGCCAGCACCGTGAGCATCATCGCCATCTGTTACAACATCGCAGCGATTATGGGCGCGATGCTGGCTGGGACCCTTTCGGAGCGCTACGGGCGCAAGCGCATCATCATGATTTTTGCTGCCCTGGCCCTGCCCTGCATTCCGTTGTGGGCCTTTGCCAGCGGCTCGATCCTTCTCGGGATCGGCGCGTTCCTGCTCCAGTTCATGGTTCAGGGTGCGTGGGGGGTCATCCCGGCGTATCTGAACGAGCTTGTCCCAGAAGGCACTCGTGCGGTGCTGCCGGGATTCGTCTATCAGCTAGGTAACGTCATTGCTTCCGGTAACGCGACTCTGCAGGCCGCCATTGCGATGGCCCTTGGGGCAAACTACGGCCTTGCGATGGCTCTGGTGGCGGGCTCGGTGGCGATCATCATCGTGATCCTCATGTCTTTCAGCAAGGAGACTCGCGGAAAGCAATTCACAACGTTCGAGACTGGAACAGTAGCTGGAGAGGCTGCCGCCCCTATCGCAGTCAGCTAGCCGGCTGCGGGCTCGCCCGCGTCGCCCCGCCTGCAGCGTGCTCACATCGCATGGCACCCCTGGGATCAGGAGCCTGCTGAGGTAGATGTGCCCTCATCTGGCTAAGAGGGTGCTGATCGGTGAGCGGCCAGGCTAACTCGATGATGGACCCGCCCTGATGGGGGCGGGCCCATCATCGAGTTCGGGCCTCAGCTCCAGTGGTTGCCTGGCAGCGTGGATCGGCAACACCCCCAGGGCCGGCTGCTGACTCCGGCGCAGTCGCCGGGCCGCCACGATGGGCAGCCATAAGCCCCGTTGGGCGAAGGCTCAGGGCCACGTGGCCCGCGATCTGGCAGGATGTCGGCGTGCGCTCCCATGTCGCCCTGCTGCGTGGCATCAATGTCGGCGGGCACAACAAGGTCACGATGAGCGATCTGCGAGACATCATGGCCTCTCTCGGGCATACCGAGGTCGCCACCTACATTCAGAGCGGCAACGTCGTGTTCAGCAGCCAAGAGACTGACACCATCAGGCTCGCTGAGAACCTGGAGCGGGCGGTGGCCGAACGTCTCGGCGTGCGCCCCGCGGTGGTGGTGCTCTCCCGTGAGCAGCTGGAACAGGTCATCGCCCACAACCCTTACCCGCAGGAGACCAGCTCTCGCCTCCTGCACGCGGTATTCCGGCGCCAGGAGATGGACCGCGAAGGGATCGTGGCTGTGGCCCAAGCCCAGCAGCGAGCCAGTGCCAAGGGCAGTCGCGATCAGGCCGCCGTGGTCGGGCACACCCTGTTCCTGCACACTCCTGACGGGTTCGGTCGCAGCGAACTGGCCGCGCAGCTGGTCCGGTCCGGTACTGCCACCTCGTCCGGAACCCCTGGCACGGCCCGCAACTGGGCAACCGTGACGAAGCTGATGGCCCTGCTCAACGACTGACCCTCGATCCACCGACCGGGTATTCGCGGCGGAGTGAGTGCGGTTCTGATCTGGTCGCTGTTGTGAGGGCGTGAGGTGGCCGCCGGTCTGTCCGGCTTTTCCACTGGGTCCTTGGTCGTGCCCT
>Ga0182021_10007951_pt1 | contig 12580 bp, 11 predicted proteins | sample 612E3MmetaG_FD_120493 | JGI IMG/M metagenome (GOLD analysis project Ga0182021, IMG submission 120493) | Permafrost microbial communities from Stordalen Mire, Sweden - 612E3M metaG (Illumina Assembly) | ecosystem: Environmental > Terrestrial > Soil > Wetlands > Permafrost | place: Sweden... | reverse complement strand
CCGTTGGAGGTCCCGATGCGCGAAGCGCCGGCTTCGACCATCGCCAGCGCCGTCTCCAGATCGCGCACGCCTCCCGCGGCTTTGACCTTGGTCGAGGGCCCCACGGCATTGCGCATGAGCCGCACATCCTCGACGGTCGCTCCGGCCGGCCCGAAGCCGGTCGATGTCTTCACGAAATCTACGCCCTCCTCGCAGGCCATATGGCAGACCGCGACCTTTTCCTCTCGGGTGAGGTAGCAGGTCTCGAGGATCGCCTTCGTGATGACGCCCCTCGGTTGGCATACGCTCACCAGGTTCGCGATCTCGCGCCGCACCACGTCCGGACGCCCGCCCTGCAAAGCGCGAACGTTGATGACCATGTCGATTTCGGTCGCGCCCTTGTCGATCGCGTCGCGGGTTTCGAACGCTTTGGTCTCCACGGTGTTCTGGCCCAGCGGAAACCCGATGGCGGCTCCGACGCCGACCCTGGTGGAGGCGAGCAGTCTCGCGCACGTTTCCACTTCGGCCGGATTGATGGCCACCATCGCGAAACCGTAGTGGACGGCCTCCTCGCAGAGCCGTTCGATGTCCGCGGGACCGCCAAACGCCTTCAGAAACGTATGATCGATGATCCCGGCCAACTCGTCCATAGTCACGATTGCCTGCCCTGTGGCGTGCGCCATCACACTAATACCGCAACAGAACCTTGAGGCTCTGGCCGCTCGCCACCGCTGCCAGAGCGTCGCCGATCTTCTCCAGCGGAAACTCGTGCGTAATGAAATCGCCCGGCCGCAATTGACCGCTCCGAATCCAGTCGCAAAGCGGCTCCATGGCCGCGCGCTCGCGGGATCGGGTGGGCCACTGGTGAACGTACAGGTTGAAGTTGTAAGGGCCCCGATGCTTGCGGATGGTCAAGCTGGGTTCGTCGATCACACCGTAAACACAAATGGCTCCGCCCATTCCGATCAGACGCAAACCGGCGTTGACCACCGGCTCGCTGCCCACGGCGTCGATCACCGCATTGAGCGGCTCGCCGCGGCGCTCTCCGTTCAACACGGACTTTTGACGCCCCGCTTGGCCCAAAGGATCTCTCCTCCCGGCTGGGGCCTGCTACCGGGCGCTCCGGCGCTTACCCGGACGGGACTTTCACCCGCTCGAAGAATGCGTCTTCGTGACGCACCATTTCGAATAGTATACCGTGCCCCGTGGACGCCTCCTCCGGTCGAAAAGGCTGTTGCCCCGGATCACCGCACCCCGCGGCGGCAATCCGGCCGTGGTGACGTCATTTCCGGGACTGCGGGCGACCACGGACCGGCCGTTCCAAGAGGTTTCGCGCGATGGCACCTCCGGATCTTCTTCATGAATCGCAGCGCAGGTTGCGAAGCGCTCCAACCCTCTTCTTTAGGACGGAGCGATGAGCGGACCTGGCTGAGTTGCACCCCAAGCGGTGGTTTTCAGCCAGGGGTTGCGTGCTCGCCATGGAACAAGCCCTGCATTTCCAATTGCTTGCGATTGGCATGCGGTTTGCATGCTATAGAGCCGGGAGGAGTGGAGGTTCTTATGAATCGGACATTGCAGACGCTGTCGTTCAAGACCGCGATGCCAGCTCTCGCCCTTGCTGCGGTCCTGATGTTGTTTGGCCCTACGGCCGCACTGGCACAGCACGGCGGCGGGGGACGGGGTGGGCACTCTGGCGGCGGCTTCTCCGGCCGTTCGTTCTCGGGCGGCGGCGGGCACGGGTATTCCGGCCCGTCGTATTCGGGCCGCGGCTATTCCGGCGGCGGGCGCGGCTATGGGGCGCCCTACGCGAGCCGCGCGTATTCCGGCGGGCGCGGCTATGCGGCGCCCTACGCGAGCCGCGCGTATTCCGGCGGGCGCGGCTACTACGGCGGCAGGTCCTACGGTGGAGGCGGCGGTTACTATCCTGGGCGGTTCTACGCCGGCCGAGGCTACTACTACGGCGGACGCTTCTGGGCTCGCCCTTACTTTGGCATCGGGATTGGCATCCCATTCGGCTGGGGCTACTATTCGGGTTCCGGCTGTGGGTACTATGACGGATACGGCTATTGGCACCCGGCTCCGTGCTATTCGAGCCTCTACTCGGGCTACTGATCGAATCCCGGTCTGACGAACCGGCATTCGCGCCAGCGGCGAGGCTGCCCGCGCCTTTCCCGGATTTGCCCGGCGAAGCCATGCGCGGTGCAAGGGGGCTGATCGGGGCAACGCCACATGCCGGCCCACCCCAACGCCACGCAGCATTGAAGAACCCGCGCCGACTGCGCCGGTTTTGCGATGGTGCTGGGGAGCGACCTGAGGCCCCACCGTTTCGCCGCACCACCCCTACGGCAGCGCCTTGAAATCCGTCCAGGCGTGCGAATCCATGTCGCGCAGCAGGCCGGCTTGCCAGCGAAAGCCATCGTGCGCAGCCAGGTGGCGCCCGGCCTTGAAGCCGATACCGCAGGAGTGGCCCATGGATGCCCGCAAGGACATCGCCGCCGCCATCGTGGCGTCGGCCACCTTCGCCTGCGTCGCGCCTGCCGGGCCGTACGGCGGTTCCCATGGCGGCGCGCCGCGCGGGGAAAGGTCGATGTGCCCGCACAGCGTCCGTTCGTCCGGGTCCGTCTTCCGCTCGAAGGTGTCGTAATGGTCCGACAGGAACGTCTGCCCCAGGATGACGTCGATCCGGCCCTTGTTGTCCTCCATCAACTGATCCCAGCGGATGTGGCGCGCGTTCGCGCTCTCGGAGTAGTCCTTCATCGGAAAATCGGTCTCCTCGCTCGCCAGTTTCTCGCTCACCGGAAAATTCGAGCCCACGAAGTAGCCGTCCATAGTGCGCTGGAGCGTCACGTTCTTCAGCCCCAGCTCGAGGCTCGCGATCTCTCGGGTGTTGCGGTCGGCCACCAGCCAGTTGTTGGCGTAGCCTCCGTTGTTGCCTTCCTCCATGATCTTCGCGAAGTCGTCGATCGAGGCCGCATATTGCATGGCTTTCCGCGCCCGCACGAACTCCGGAATGCCCTGAGGGTCGAAGCCGGAAAAATGGGAGATGGTCGTCTCGGTAATCATGATCCCGGCCGAGTTGATACCGAAATCCGAGCCGCTGTGGATCAGCCCGGGAAAGCCGTCCATGAGAATGCGCTTGCCGTCGCGCGGGTGTATGTCGAAGACGATGTTCCAGCGCTCGCCTTCCGCGTAGCCGCTCCAGAGGTTGTGGCCGATCACCGGCCGGCGGTCCCGCGTGTAGCTGCCCGTGGCAACGAAAGCGCTGCAATGCTCGGGCGGGCGGACCGCCGCGGTCTTGCCCTGTTGCGCCTGCGACCACTTGAACCAGTAAGGAGACAGCTCCATCCACGCGTTCAGAGCGGTGAGGTCGAGCGCGTCCAGTTTCACACCGCGCGCTGCCAGGCCTTCCGACATGCCCTGCAATTCCTCGCGGTACTCCGCCGGAACCTTGGGCCAGAACACGTCGCGCGCAGCCTTCCGAAAAAACTCCCAGTTCTGGTTGGTGTCGTGTTCGAGCAGCACCGCGATCACGCGCTGGGCATCGGAAATCTCCGCTGCCAGCAGGTACCCGTGCTGGTAGCCCAAGTCGGCGGGAGCGCCCTCGAGATGGACGAAGATCCAGCCCGCCCTCTCCGACCGCGAGGCGCGCTCGAGCCGCGCGGCATCTCCCGGCTCGCGCGAGACCAGCGCCGCGCCGCACAAAGCCGCCAGAACCACGGCCCCAAAGCCGTATCGGACCATGCTCCCACCTCCATCGTGTATTCCGATTGTAGCGCCGCTCTTTCTTCCTCGGACCCGGATCAATGGGACAAACGGCTCTCAAAACAGACTGGAGGTATACTCGATTCCGACCAGGATGGCAAAATGGGAATTCTGAGCGGATTGTGGCCGGCTTTCGTCGGGAGCGGGAGGCTCTTTATGCGGTCAGTGATCGTCGGTCTGGTGCTTCCCTGTGTTGTGGCGCCGGTGTTCGCCCAAAGAGCGCAGGACGGGCCTGCCAATGAGAAGGCTCGGAAGACGTATAAGGAAGCCTCGCTGTACTTGCGCGAAAACAACAAGGAAGCGGCTCTCGAGGCCTTCACAAAAGCGGACAAGCAGGACGGCGGGCAGTGCCTCGCCTGCCAGCGGCAGATGGTCAAGTACGGCTGCGAATTGCACCGTTGGAAGCCCGCCGAGCTCGCCGCCGAGGAGATGGTAGCCGCCGCGAAGGCCGGAAAGGACGCGGCCATGGCGCACTACGATTTCGCTGTGGTGCTCTTCGGCGAAGGACTGCAAACGCACAAAGACGACGTTTTCTCCCGCGCCCACGACGAAATCGCCAAGGCACTGGTGGCGTATGCGAACTTTCCGGACGCGGTCCTCCTGGATGGAAGGGCGCTGGCCAATCTGCAACAGGACGAGGCGGCGAAAGCCCGCTTCGAACAGTATCTGAAGATGAATCCCGCCGGCGGTCCCGAGCGCCAGCGCGTGCTTCGTTTGATGGCCCGTCCCGAGCTCGCGCGCGCCCGGATGGCGCCGCCCTTCGCGATTACCACCGCCGATGGAACGCGAATTGCCATGGACGACTTGCAGGGCAAGGTCGTTCTGATCGACTTCTGGGCCACCTGGTGCGGACCCTGCCGCGAGGCGTTGCCTCACATCCGCGACGTCGCCAGGAAGTTTCAGGGGCAGCCGCTGGTGGTCCTCAGCGTAAGTCTCGATGCCGATGAGCGGAAGTGGAGAGAGTTCGTAGCGAAAAACGACATGACCTGGCCTCAATGCCGGAACGGCGCCAATGGCGGCGTCATGACCGGCATCTTCGGCGTCAACGCCATTCCCCACACCTTCACCATCGACGCCGACGGCGTTCTCCAGGACGAACACGTCGGTGACGCCTCGATCGAGGGCAAGATCAAGAAACTCCTGGCCCGCGCACGCGAATAGCAGCAGCCGTGGCGCAGGCTTTAGCCTGCGAGACTCCTGGCCCGCGCGCGCTAACCGCAGCCGCTCTCGCCGGCCGCAGCGCGGCGGAGTTCGTCGATCAGTCCGCGCACCAGGGTCTCGATTCGCTCTCGAACCTCGCGGTGCAGCTCGTCGGGGAGCCAGACGGGGTCCTCGACGTCCCATTCGCGAACGGGCGCGGAGACGGATTCCGGCAGCGGCTCGCCGCTCATGTTGACGATCAGGTAGAAGTCGGTCCCGGTCTCATCGAGGCCCTTTGGCACCGCGCCCTGGAGACTGATGTCCTTCTCGAGCATCAGCGCTCTGGTGACGCCGGAAATCGCTCCCGCCGGCCACAGCCCCGCGCTTTGGGCGATCAGGATATCGCTCCCATAGGCCCGCGCGAACGCTTCCGCCATCTGGCTGCGGCAGGCATTGCCGATACAGACGAACAGCACGCGATAGCGCCGCATCCGCTAGAGTCCTTCGACGAACAGCCGGTGAATCCGCCCGTCCGCGGTCAACTCGGGATGAAATGTCGCCACCAGGTGGCGGCCGGCGGCAACCAGCACGGGATCGCCGTGGTAACTGAGGTAGACCCGGGCGGAGGGCCCCACTCGTCGGATGATCGGCGCGCGGATGAAGACGGCTTCGAGCTCCCCCGGGCCGGTGCGAGCCAGAAACTCCTCGCCCGGAACCAGGCGCACCACCCGGCTGTCGAGCTGCCGTCCGTAAGCGTTGCGCTCGATGACGATGTCCACCAGGCCGAGCGATTCCTGCGCCGGGTTCGAAACTTCGGAGGCCAGGAGAATCGCCCCGGCGCACGTTCCGAAAACCGGGCGCGCGCGGCCGAAGCGGACCAACGGATCGAACAAACCTTCGTCCTTCAAGATGCGGAGCATGGTGGTGCTCTCGCCGCCGGGAATCACCAGGCCGTCCAGACCTTCGAGCTCGCCCTCGGTGCGCACCGGGATCGCTTCGGCCCCGGCGCGCTCGAGCGCCTTCTGGTGCGCCTCGAAATCCCCTTGCAGCGCGAGCACACCCACGCGCCTCGCGGCGGCCATTTACCAGCCCCGCACCGCGAGCCGCTCGGACTCGGGCATGCTGGCGACGTCCAGGCCGAACATCCCCTTGCCGAGCTCCTCACTGGCTTCGAGCAGCTTGGCCGGATCGTTGAAATACGTGGCCGCCTTGACGATGGCGCGCGCGCGCGCATCCGGGTCGTCGGACTTGAAGATGCCGGAGCCCACGAAGACCGCTTCCGCGCCGAGCTGCATCACCAGGGCTGCGTCGGCCGGCGTCGCAATTCCGCCCGCGGAAAAGTTGGGCACAGGCAGCTTGCCGTGCGCCGCCACGTACTCCACCAGTTCGAGCGGCGCCTGGAGCTTCTTCGATTCGGCCACCATCTCCTCCCGCCCGAGCACCGTGAGCTGCTTCATTTCCTTCTGGATGGTGCGCATGTGCCGCACTGCCTCGACGATGTTGCCCGAGCCCGCCTCGCCCTTGGTGCGGATCATCGCCGCACCCTCGGCAATCCGCCGCAGCGCCTCGCCCAGGTTGCGCGCGCCACAGACGAACGGCACGCCGAACGGCCGCTTGTCGACGTGGTGTTCCTCGTCGGCCGGGGTGAGCACTTCGCTCTCGTCGATGTAGTCCACCTTGAGCGACTCCAGAATCCGCGCCTCCGTGAAATGGCCGATCCGGCACTTGGCCATCACCGGAATGGTGACCGCCGCCATGATCTCGCGCATCTTCTTGATGGGCGCCATGCGCGCCACTCCGCCTTCCTTGCGGATATCGGCGGGCACCCGCTCGAGCGCCATCACCGCCACCGCCCCGGCCTTCTCGGCGATGAGAGCCTGCTCGGCGTTGGTGACGTCCATGATTACGCCGCCCTTCAGCATCTCGGCCAAACCCACCTTCACCCGGAACGTATCGTCTAAAAACATTGCGTTTCTCCTCTCTCAGCTATCGGCCATCGGAAGACGTGAAGAATTCGACCGCAAGCGGGCGATGGCGCTCAAGAATGCAATAGCATCGCCGGCCGCAGACCTATCGGCGTTCATCCGCGTTTATCCGCGGCTCGAAATCTTCCTCTTCAGACTCCTCACGTACCCTCTCGCCCCCGACCAGCAGCCATCAGCGATCGGCTGCTCTCCTCACACCACTGCCGCGGCCGGCTCCTGGCGCTCCAGCCGGGCGCGGGCCAGCTCACTCGAAAAGACCTTTCCCAATATGGCCAGCCCGGCCCGGATCCTATCCGGCGGCAGCCCCGCAAAACTCAGACGCAAGCCTCCCGGCTCGCGACGCGAAACCTCGAAGTAGCGGCCCGGCAGGTAACTGACGCCTTCGCGCTGCGCGCGCGCCAGCAGATCGCCGGCGTCGAGCGGCTCCGGCAGCCGGACCCACAGGTTCATGCCGCCCTGCGGCCGGGTGAAGTGCGTGCCGGCGGGCAGCCAGCGCTGGCAGGCATCGAGCACCGCGTTCAGGCGCTCGGTTCCGGCCGCCAGAACCCGTGCCCGATGCTCGTTCAGCCGTCCCGAAACGGCGAAACGCAGCAGCACCGCCTGCGAAAGCTGGTCGGTGTGCAGATCGGCCGCCTGCTTGGCTTCCGCGATCCTGGCCACCAGCGCCTTCGGCGCCACGATCCATCCCACGCGCAACCCCGGAAAGGTGAGTTTCGAAAAGCTGCGAAGCAGCACCGTGTCGCCGGTCTCGTCGCTCCGCTTGATCGCCGCGAGAGGCTCGCCTTTATAGCGCAACGCCCCGTAGATATCGTTCTCGATAAGCACGCTTCCCGCCGCTCGCGCGATCCGCAACACGGCGCGGCGCGCTTCCGCAGAAAGCGTTCCGCCGGTGGGGTTCTGGAAGTCGGGCGTGGTGACGATCAGCCGCGGCCTGGCACGCATCGCCACGCGATCGAGCGCATCGACGTCGAGTCCTTCCACTCCCGCCGGCACGCCCACAAGCTGCGCACCCGCTCTCAGCAGGACGTTCTTTAGCCCCGGATAAACCGGATCCTCCACCACCACCGCATCGCCTGGCCGAATCAGGACGCGGGCGATCAGGTCGAGCGCCTGCTGGCATCCGTTGGTGACGATCAGATCGTCGCCCGGCCGCGCCACTCCCTCCCGGCGCGACTCGCCTAGCAGGTGGTGGCGCAAGGGCGCGTAACCGGCCGGCGAACCGAGTTGAAGTACGACCGAGGCTTCAGCGCCGGTCAGGACCTCTTCACAGCTCCTCCGGAAAGCCTCGATCGGAAACAGATCCGCGGCCGGACAGGAACTGCCGAAGCTGATCGCGTCCGGTGGCGCCGGCGCCGGCAGCGCGGCCTCGGGCGCCGGAAGCAACTGCTCCCAATCCAAACCCGCGCGAGGAGGGCGGGATTCGCCCAGAACGAAACTGCCTCGTCCCACATGACCCAGAACCAGGCCCTCGGCTTCGAGCAACGTGTAGGCCGCCGAGACCGTGGTACGATTCAGACCAAGCAGGCCAGCCAATTCGCGAGTGGCTGGCAGACGATCGCCTTTGTCCAGGCGCCCGGATGCGATCATTGTCTTAATCGCCTCAGATAGTTGCCGATAGAGGGGCGCTCCGGAAGCCGGATCGAGTTGGATGGCTGGAAACATTCCAATGGTGAGAGAAACATACCATATTGGATGGGAGAAAGGCAACCCCCGGGATCTGTTACAATCGACTCCGAATCGCCCGCCGGATCATGAAGCACTCCGCCTTCATTTCGAGTTTCGCCCTCGCCGCCGCCCTTGTTGGCGCGCCTGGGCCGGGCAGCAGGAAACACAAGGGTGACCAGGAAGAGGCCACCCAGGCTCTTGAACTCCCTAAAGATCTGCCGCCCGCCACCGTGGCGGATGCGGATCGTGTGGTGTTTGGGGTGACCCGGCTCCGCGGAGACGGTCTGCTTTCCCAGCAGCTTCGAGAGGCGTTGCGGGAACTGCTCCGCCAGGGGCGCCCGCTCGTCAAGCTGCGGGTCTTCGTAGCCGGCACCGGAGACACGCGCCGCGTCCAGACGGTGGTAAGCGAACTCTGCACGGAGAAGCACGCCCAGCTTCCCGCGCTGACGGTGCTGCAGGTGGGGGAACTTCCCCGTGAAGGCGCGCAGGTGATCGTGGAATCGGTAGCGTTGGAAAAGAAGGTGGTGAACCCCAACGGCATCGTCTTCGCCCGCGCGGAGGGCGATTACGCGAGCCAGCCTTTGCAGCCGGTGCTGCCCCACCTCCGGCTGGTCCTCGACCGGTTGCGGACCGCTCTTGCGGGCGCGGGATCCCGCCCGGACGACGTCCTGCGGATCACTTGCTATCCGACCTCGCTCGACGAGATGGGCGAGTTCCATACGGCCGTGTCGGGTACGTTTCCCAACGCGGCCTCCGACTTCGTGCAGCCTCGCCGGGCGGCGCTCGATAGCGGCGTAACCTGCGAAGCGGCAGGCCGGCGGGCTGCGCCCCCACCGGCGTCCGGGCCGGGCAGCGGACCCGGCAAGCTCGTCTTCACCGGCGCCCAACTGGCTTTCGGAACGGCCGCACCCGACGCCGGACTGGCGTTCGAGAGGTTGGGCAGAACCCTGGCGCAGGCGGGCACGTCGTATAGCCGGGTGGTGTACGCCAGCGTCTCTTCGCTGTCCCGGTCAACCGGCGAACTGGCCGAGCGCACTGGCCGCGGGCTCTTCGATCCGTTGAAGCCGCCCGCGCTGACGGTGCTGCCCTTCGAGGGACTGCCGTCGCTCGATGCCTCGTTCGCCGTAGATGCGATCGCGGTCTTACCTGCGTCAAAATGAGTCAGGAGTCCATACCGATGCCCGAAATCGCCGTCACCTTTGGAGAGATCATGCTGCGGCTGGCGCCGCCCCCGTTCGAGCGCCTCCTGCAATCGCCGCAGTTAGCGGCCACCTTTGGCGGAGGCGAAGCCAATGTCGCGGTTTCGCTCGCCGCCTTCGGCGCTTCCGCCCGCTTCGTCACGGTCCTGCCCCCTGCGAATCCGATCGCGGAGGCGGCCGTCCGGCAGCTTCGGGGGTTGGGCGTCGACGTTTCCCAGATCGCCCGCGGGCCGGGCCGCGTAGGCATCTATTATCTGGAGACCGGAGCCAACCAGCGCCCCTCGAAGGTGGTTTACGACCGCGCCGGCAGTTCCCTGGCTCTGGCCGGTCCCGGGGCGATCGATTGGGATGCGGCTCTCCAAGGCGCGGACTGGTTCCACGTCACCGGCATCACGCCCGCCATCGGCCAGGGCGCTGCCGATCTGGCCCTGGAGGCCGCGGCAAAGGCCCGTGCCGCGGGTTTGACGGTGTCCTGCGACCTGAATTACCGCAAGAACCTCTGGAAATACGGCAAACCCGCACAGGAGGTGATGCGGGAGCTTTTCAAGCTGGTGGATGTCGGGGTGGCCAACGAAGAGGATTGCCAGATGGCGCTCGGCATTCAGGCCGAGGTGGATGTCCACTCCGGCAAGCTGGACGCCGCCCAGTACTCGCGCCTCACCGAGAAGGTCATGCACGAGTTCCCGAACCTGAAGGCGATGGCGGTGACGCTGCGGGAGTCGCGGAGCGCGTCCCACAACGGGTGGTCGGCCTGCATGCATGACGGCAGGAACTTCCTGGTCAGCCGGCACTACGACATCACGCACATCGTGGACCGCGTGGGAGGCGGCGACGCCTTCGCGGCCGGCCTCATCTACGGCCTACAGCATCTGCCGAACCACCATGAGGCGCTGGAGTTCGCCGTGGCGGCGTCGTGCCTCAAGCACTCCCTGCCAGGCGACTACAACCGCTTCAGCGCGGACGAGGTCAAGGCGCTCGCCAAAGGCGGCGGCTCGGGCCGGGTGGAACGATGAAGCGGCGGCCCCGCGGTGAGATAATGATTTCGATGCTTCGCGGCGGTTTCGTTCTCCTCTCCGGTCTTTGTGCAGCGGCGCTGGCCCAGACGCCAGCCCAGAAACCGGAGGTGGAATCGCCGCCCATCAAGGTCCAGGTCAACGAGGTCATCGTGCCGGTCACGGTGACCGATTACAAGGGCCGGTTCATTTCCAATCTGGACCTCTCGGATTTCAAGGTCTACGAGGACGGGAGGGAACAGAAGATCCGCTATTTCAGCCGGGAGCATGACCAGCCGGTGATCGCGGGCTTCGTGCTCGACCTCAGCAACTCGTCGCGCGTCCACTGGAAGAACTTCCAGAACACCGCGCAGGAGATGGTCTGGGCGCTGCTCACCGAGGACAAGGCGAAGAAGTACAGCGGCTTCCTGGTGACCTACAGCACCGAGGCCGATCTTGCCGTCAACACCACCCCCGACCCCGAGCCTATCGTGGACAAGATCCGAACGCTCAAGCCGGGCGGAGGAGCCGCCTTGTTCGATGCCATCGCGCTGGCCATCACGAAGCACAACCAGATCAAAGGCGAGCCCATCGAGCCGCGGCGGGTTTTGATCGTGTTCGGCGACGGCAACGACAACGCCAGCAAGCACACTCTGGACCAGGTGATCGAGTTGGCGCAGCGAAACCTGGTGACGATCTACGTGGTGAGTACGACGGCGTTCGGGTTCGCCAGCGAGGGAACGCCGGCCATCGAGCGTCTGGCCTCGGAGACGGGAGGGCGGGTCGAATCGCCGCTCGAAGGCGTCTACGCCGACGTTGCGGGGTATCTGTCCAAGCCGCAGGACGCGGGCAACTACATATTGGACGTGGACAGCGGAGCTTATTCGGCTGCGGTCGCGCAGCACATGTTCGACGCCATCACCAAGGTAGCTGGCGAGGTGACCACCCAGTACATCCTGCGCTACATTCCCGAGAACGAGTCGGGGACGCGGCCATTCCGCGTGATCAAGGTCACCGTCAACATCCCGGACGTGACGGTCCGCGCACGCAAGGTCTACTACCCCTACGCGCCTTGAGAGGTTAGCGGGCGGCGCAGGCACTCATGCGCCGCCTGGATGCCTGAGGGCCTGTCAGGAGATAACAGATCCAATACTTGCCGCCGATGAATGCAGATAAACGCCGATCAGAAAACGAGAACAAGGTTTTTTATCCGCGTTAATCGGCGTTAATCGGCGGCAGGAAGTGCCTTTGCCAACTTCTCTGGGCGCCTTCTTGCACTCGGCAAGATGTTTTCGTACGTCCTTGCGCTCTCCGAAGATTGGAGCGGTTGTTTACTGACGAGCCCTTACCGCTCGCCCCACTTCAGCTTCTGCCGCAGCACGTCGAAGAACATCGATTTCGGCGGCCGGATCAATTGCAGCACGTTGGGCGACCGGCTGCAGACCACCTTGTCGCCCTTCAATAGCGGCTCGCCGGTCTGCCCGTCGATGGTCAGATAGGTGTCGCCGTCCCGGGCGCGGTTCAGCACCGTGATGCTGGCGGTGTCCGGGACGATCACCGGCCGGTTGGTCAGCATGTGCGGGCAGATGGGCGTCAGGCACAAAGCGCCGACGCGCGGGAAAATGATCGGCCCGCCGGCCGAGAGCGAGTAGGCCGTGGAACCCGTCGGCGTGCAGACGATCAGGCCGTCGGCTTTGTAGGCGCAGACGAAACGGCGGTCCACGAAGGCGTCCAGGTCGATCATTCGGGCGATGGAAGCCTTGGTCAAAACGACGTCGTTGAGCGCCTCGTAGGCCGCGGTCCGGACGCCGTCGCGCAGCACTTCGCAGTGCAACATGCGGCGCGTCCCGATGCGGTG
>Ga0182021_10007950_pt1 | contig 12580 bp, 9 predicted proteins | sample 612E3MmetaG_FD_120493 | JGI IMG/M metagenome (GOLD analysis project Ga0182021, IMG submission 120493) | Permafrost microbial communities from Stordalen Mire, Sweden - 612E3M metaG (Illumina Assembly) | ecosystem: Environmental > Terrestrial > Soil > Wetlands > Permafrost | place: Sweden... | reverse complement strand
GTTGTTCTCGACGACGAACAGGTGAAACAGTTCCAGCGCTACCTGATCTACAATCACGCCGCCGGCATCGGAGATCCGATAGCGATCGAGTCCGTCCGTGCCTCCATCGCGGGAAGAATCAACGTCCATGCTCACGGGAACTCCGGCTGCCGTCCGGAGATCACGCTGACCCTCATCGACCTCCTCAACAAGGGGGTGACGCCGGTCGTGTGCCAGCGGGGATCGGTCGGGGCGTCCGGTGACCTCGCTCCGATGTCCCAGGTGGCACTCCTGATGATGGGGGAGGGAGAAGCATTTTATCAGGGGAAGCGGATGCCGGCCAAAGAGGCAATGAACCTGGCAGGGATTCCCGTTCCGGGCCTGCTTGCGCGCGACGGGCTGGCGACGATAAACGGTTCCAATGTCCTGACGGCGATGAGCGCTCTCCACCTCTATGACATGAACCGCTGGCTGAAACAGGCGGAAATCGCCGCGGCAATGACACTCGAGGCCCTGTTCGCTAACATGAAGCCCTACGACGTCCGGGTCCATGAACACCGGGGATTTGCCGGAGCGATCAGAAGCTCCCGAGCGATCCTGAAGTGCATACAGGGGAGCGATCTTCTCACGGGGAAGATCAAGACGAAAGTGCAGGACGCCTATTCGATGCGATCCACACCGCAGGTGATAGGCGCCGCGCACGACGCGATTGCGTACGCCCGGAAGCAGGTGGAGATCGAGCTGAATGGCGTCGGCGATAATCCGATATTCCTCCCCGAGTTCAAGCTGACGCTCACGGGGGCGAATTTTCAGGGGACTCCGGTCTCTCTCCCGATGGATATGGCCGGCGTCGCCATCACGATGATTTGCGTCCTTTCCGAGCGCCGTCTCAACAGGCTCACAAACCCGGCCCTGAGCGTCGGGCTCCCGGCGTTTCTGACAAAGGGTGCGGGAATGTTCTCCGGAATGATGCTGAGCCAGTACACTGCAGACACGCTCATCGTCGAACAGCGCATCCTCTCCATGCCCGCGTCCATCCAGTCAATTCCGGCGGCGGCGGACCAGGAGGATTTTGTCTCGATGGGGATGAATACCGCGATCAAGAACGGGCAGATTCTCGACAACGCGTACGGTGTCCTCGGGATCGAGTTCATGGCGGCGGCCCAGGGGCTCGATTTCCGGGAGTTCCAGCCGGGCCGGGGAGTCTCCGTCGCCCGGGACGTTATCAGGAAACATGTTACGCATCTCGACGAAGACCGCCCTCTCTACAACGATCACAATGCAATGAAAGCACTGGTGAAGTCCTGCCAGATTCTTGAAGAGGTCGAGAAGTCTGTGGGTACGCTGGAATAGAGACTGCTCAACGGAGAAAGAGGGATCACCCCGGAAGGGAACGGAGGAATCGCGATGGGCAAAATGAACGGTGATCGGGCGGATCTCCGCGACCTCGGGTTCGGCAGCCGCATCTCGCAGGAATCCCGGCGCCGTCTCCTGAACAAGGACGGGAGCTTCAACGTCGAACGGAAGCGCCTGCCTTTCCTCGATTCGTTGAGCCCGTACCATACGCTTCTTACGATAAGCTGGACGCGTTTTTACGTTCTCATTCTCTCCAGCTATCTCCTTTTCAATTTTGCATTCGCGGGGGCGTATCATCTCTGCGGTCCGGAAGCCCTTGCAGGGGCAGAAAGCCGGGATGCAGGCCGTTTTCTTGACGACTTTTTCTTCAGCGTACAGACCTCGACGACAATCGGGTACGGCCGTATTGCCCCCGCAAGCACGGCGGCGAACGTCCTCGCAAGCGTTGAAGCGCTTGCCGGCCTCCTCGGATTCGCCCTTGCGACAAGCCTTATGTTCGCCAGGTTTTCCAAGCCTGAAGCGCGGGTCCTCTACAGCGAGCACGCCATAGTGGCGCCCTACCGCGGCATCACCGGGTTGATGTTCCGCATCGCCAACCAGCGGAACAGCCAGTTGATACAGGTACAGGTACAGGTGCTTCTCAGCAGGTTCGAAACAGAAGGGAACCAGCGCGTAAGGCGATTTCGCCGTCTGGCTCTGGAACGGGACGAAGTCACGTTCTTTCCCCTCACCTGGACTGTTGTCCATCCCATCGATCAAAGCAGCCCATTTTACGGCCAGACGGAGAAGGACTTTCTGGCCGCGGAATCGGAGATCCTCGTCCTCATCTCCGCGACCGATGAGACGTTCTCACAAACCGTCAATTCGCGTTCGTCGTACAGGTCGGACGAAGTCGTGTGGGGTGCGAAATTCAGCGATGTCTTCGGGCAGAAACCGGATGGGACGATCGTCGTGGACCTCCACCGTCTTCATTTGTACGACCGCGTTCCCCTGGCGTAGGCCCCTGCGGCCGGCCGGCGCCGGGTTGATTGTGGGCCCCCTTTGAAGTATCTTTTCGCATCCTCGTTTACCAGTCACCACCCCGGTACGCGCTTGTCGAGAGTGAAGATACTCGTTTTATCAACCTTCATCACTCCCTTCATCACTGAAGACCTGACCATTCTCCGCAGACACTGGGAAGTCAGACATCTGCTTGTGCGCGGCGTGGGTGCGCTCCCGTCTATTCTCTCCGGAGTTCGACAGAGCGACATCGTTTTCACCTGGTTTGCCTCCACGTACGCGGCGGCGGCGGTAGGTGCGGCGCGTGCATTCGGCCGGCGGTCTGTCATTGCGGTCGGCGGGGGGGACGTGGCGGGGATTCCAGAAATCGGATACGGAATCTGGATTTCGCCATGGAAATCCCGTCTCGTCACGTATGCTCTCAGGACCGCCGACAGGGTGATTGCGGTCGATCCGTTTCTGAAGAGGGAAGCAATCAGGCGCGCCGGGTACGACGGAGCGAACATCGATGTGCTCCCCACGGGATATGATTCCACATTCTGGTCGCCTGCGGGCGAAAAGACAGATTCGGTCCTCACGGTTGCGGTGTGCGAGAGCGAATCCAGGGTGCGCGTGAAGGGATTAGATCTTCTCCTGGAGGCCGCGCGGCATCTTGCGGGGACGAGGTTTGTCGTTGTCGGTGTGCAGGAACCGCATGCAGGAAGGCTCCGGGCGCGAGCGCCGGTAAACGTTGAGATACTGGGAAGCGTCTCCCGGGATGATCTCCGTGCGATGTACAGGAAATCGCGGGTTTATTGCCAGCCCTCCCGGTTTGAGGGACTCCCGAACGCTGTGTGTGAGGCGATGCTCTGCGGGTGCGTTCCTGTCTGTACGGATGTCGGAGGAATGCGGACTCCCGTTGGGGGGCACGGGTTCCTTGTCCCTGCGGGAGAACCCGGAGTTCTGGCTGCCGCGATTGCGGAAGCCATGCGTTCCCCCGCGCCCACGGGGGGGCGTGAGTTTATCGCCTCGCGCTTCACGCTGGAAGGCCGCGATCTCGGCCTCCGGAAGCTGATCGGAGAGCTTGCCTGATGAAAAAGCCCGTTCGCGATATTCTGGCAATATTCACAGGCGATATCGGCGCTCGCGGCATTGGATTTCTTGTCACACTGTATCTCGCCCGGGTTCTCGCCCCCGCGTCATTTGGGATCATCAGCATCGGCATGGCGGTCCTTGGCTATCTCTCATTGCTGGGTAGTCCGGGGATACAGATGGTTGAAACCCGCAACGCCGCTGCCGTGGAAGGGGGGATGCCGGAGCGGACGGGGGCTATACTCTCGTTGCGCCTGCTCCTTGCACCGATTCTCATCTGCCTGATATATGCCGGGGCGTGGGTCGCCGGGGTCCCTGAGGCCACGCGCGATGTGATTGCCCTTTATGCGCTTTCTCTTATTCCGATGGCCCTCTCCCTTGACTGGCTGTTCCAGGGGAAGGAGGATTTCCGTGGCGTGATGTCGTCGCGCCTTGTCAACTCGGTCGTCTTTGGGCTTTGCGTTCTCCTGTTCGTGCGGACCCGATCGGATATCAGGTTGACGCCGGTAGCGTTTCTTGCGGGGAACGCGGCAGGTGCGTTGGTCCTGGGTGTGATGTACCGGAGGCGATTCGGAACCCCTCCGATCGCATGGAACCCCCCCGCGTGGATGGATCTGCTCCGTGTAAACGCTCCTGCGGGGACGGCCATGTTCCTTGCGCAGAGCGTTACCAACCTCCCGCCTATTGTCATCGGGATCCTGCTTTCGAATGCCGACGCGGGTGTATACAGCGCGGGGATGAAGTTGATATTCCTTCTCCTTCTTATCGATAGAATTCTGAATGCTCTCTTTCTTCCGGCGGCAACGCGGTATGCCGTTTCCCGGCCGGCCGAATTCCCGGCTCTCCTTTCTGCTGTGCTCACGGCGGTCGTCGTTTTCATAGTGCCGGTTCTCATCGGGACATGCATCGTCGCCGGACCCGTAATCCTCCTCGTGTTCGGGCCCGGATATGAAGGGGCGGCGCCGGTTGTCTGCGTGCTGACGGGATACGTCCTGCTGACGCTTATCAATTCCATACTGACGTGTACGCTTGTGGCGTTCGGCCGGACGCGAACGTACTCTATTATTGTCGGCGGGGGCGCGCTCATCCTCTGTGTCACTGTCATTGCGTTCACCGCGTTCTTCGGAGCGACAGGAGCCGGCGCCGGGGTTGTCGCCGGCGAGGGGGTCATCCTGTACTTTCTCGGACGAGCGGTGATCCGCGTGGCGCCCCTTCCCACGTTCTCCTTTTTCCTGAAACCGGCTATCGCATGCGCCGTAATGGGAGCATCGTCCCTGGCTCTGGCAGGAACTTCACCTCTGATTTCGCTTGCCGGATCCTCGGTCCTTTTTGTGATAGTGCTGATTTCCATCAGGGGGATTCCGGCGGAGGAGATCCGTTACCTCCGGGAGCGTCTCGTATGAACCTGCGGGTCGGATTCATAGGGAGTTCGCCGGGATGGGAGGAACTCCTCTGCCAGGCAGGCGTGCCGGTCCTTTCCCCCATTACTCCCGATTCTCCCCGCGGAGCGTTTAGCGCGATAGTGGCGGCGAGGCGTCTGGACGCCGCCGAACGGGCGTTCGTAAGGGAGTACCTGAAGGACGGAGGGGCGGTTTTCGGTTCGTCCCTTTTCCTGGAGGGATTGATTGAACGGACGGAAGAGCCCGTGAGATTGAGTTACCTTGCCCCGGACAGGGAGGGCGGGATAGGTGGATTGTCTCTCCTCGATGTCGAATGCACCGGCTGGCTTCCCCGGGAAGCAAACTGCATGCGGACGAGTGAAAACGTCTATGCCGTATTCGCCGGTGAGCTCCTGGGAGGCCTTGCCGTTGTCGCGCCGTTCGATCCGGGAGAAGCGATGGAGGATTTCAGGGCTGCAGAGAGATACTTCTACGCGCGCCAGGATCGGCTTCCTTCCGAAAGGGTCTCGCGTGTCTCCAAAGGCGAGCTGATGCATTTTGTTGTCCGGGCACTGGAGTTTCTGCACCACGGAAGGGGCATTCCGTTCGCACAACTCTCCCCTATTCCGGCGGGGACTCAAAGCGTGTTCGCATTCCGCATTGACACGGATGCGGGAACCAGGTCGGAGATTGATGATCTTTATGAGATCTCCCGGGATTTGAATGTTCCTTTCTCGTGGTTTCTCGACGCCGGGAGCCACGCGTCATGGCTGGGCCGATTTGCCGAAATGGAGCGGCAGGAAATCGGCCTGCACTGTTACGATCACCGGATTTATCTTGATGCGGGTAAAGACGAAGAGAATATCCGAAGGGGGGTCGCTGCGATGAAGGAGGCAGGCCTTTCGCCTGATTCCTTTGCCGCGCCTTTCGGTTTCTGGAGTCCCGATCTCGGAAGGGCGATCGATAATGCGGGATTCCGCTATTCATCGGAGTTTGCGTGGGCGTATGATGCCCTTCCCCAGTTCCCGGTGTCGGCCGCCGGCCGGTTTTCAACACTGCAGGTGCCGGTCCACCCGGTCGCCATCGGAAGTCTTCTCCGATCGGGATACTCCCCTGCGCAGATGTCGGAGTATTTTCACTCCGTTGTCGCGGCGAAGCTTATGCGGCGGGAGCCGCTCTTCTTCTATCATCATCCGGGGCACCGCCAATGGGATGTGGTGCGCGATCTGTGCGAACATATCCTGGAATGCGGCGCACGTCCTGTGACGATGGGGGAGTTTGCCCTCTGGTGGAGTCGTCGCAGGGCCCTGCGCCCGGTATTCCGGGTTGTCGGCGGGTCGGTCGTCACCTCAGTCGAGGAGAAATCGCCCTCTCCCGGAGATTGCGGTGTGAACGTCCGCATAAGCCGGCGGGGGGGGGAAGAGGCGCTCGTGCCGCTCACGGGGGACGACAGGGGAGGAGAAGGACTCATCACTCCGCAATATCTCCCACCGTCGGATATTCTTCGAGTGAGGGAATTTGACCTGCGCGGGGAGATTGGACGCCGGTTTACTCGTCTGCAACGGAGGTTTCCATGAACGTAACGATTGCGGGATACCAGGCTGTTTCCATCCTCCACGGGGGCCCGAGCACGCAGATAAGAAACACAGCGAAGCATCTCCCGAAATCAGGCGTGAATGTCCGCTTGTTTGATCCCTGGGCGCCTTTCAAAAGGGAGGATACGGACCTTTTTCACGTCTTCGCAGCGAACATCGGGACATTCCATCTTGCCCGTGAGATTCACGCACTGGGGATCCCGCTTGTCGTCTCGCCGATCGTCTTCAGCCGTCACTCTCCCGCATTCGTTCGAAGGACGCTCAAATGGGGGCGCATGCTGCAGCGTACGGGGAAGGGGATCTGGTTCGACTATGGCATTACGGCCGACATATGCCAGTGGGCGACCCTGGTCCTCCCGAATACTGCCGCCGAAGGCGATCTTGTGACCGGAGGTCTCGGAATTGACCCCGCGAAAATCCGCGTCGTGCCCAACGGCGTCGACGAACGGTTTTACACGGCCGACCCGACGCCGTTCATCGAAAAGTACGGAATCAGGGACTTCATACTCAACGTGGGTCATACGGGCCACGTGAGGAAAAATGTCCTAACTCTCATTAGGGCGCTTGCCCATGTCGACCATCCCGCGGTGATCATCGGCAGGTTCATCTCCGGAGAATACGGGGAGGCGTGCCGGCGGGAAGCGGCGAGATACCCGCATATCCTCCTTATCGATGGTCTCGATCACGGCTCGGACATGCTCGCCTCTGCTTACGCCGCCTGCGACACATTCGTGCTCCCCTCGTTGTTCGAGACGCCGGGAATCGCTGCGCTCGAAGCGGCTCTCGCGGGGGCGAAGGTCGTTATCACCCCTTACGGAGGGACGAAGGAGTACTTCGGGGACTTTGCCACATACGTCGAACCGGGGTCCGTTGACTCGATCAGGGAGGGGATCGCCGCCGCCCTGAAAGAAAAAAAGAAGAGCGATTTGCGTGAACACGTCCGGAAGAACTATCTCTGGCAGAATATTGCCCGGATGACAGCGGCGGCATACAGTGAAGTGATCGGAACGAACTCCTGATGTCCACACCCTCGTGTCTGCAACCTTTGTTCTGCGCATGGTGTTTCTCTATTTGTTCGTAGATCTGTCCCGGGAGAACTACTCCCGTCGTCTTCTTTGTGTTGCCAAGGTATCAGATGATGATGAAGGTGGCTCTCGTTCCTTTTGCCGCATCCGGACTCGTTTCCGCATGGAATGCGGGCCGTCAACGATTGAAACGATGACCTGCATTCCTTATATTGAATACATGCCCGCTCATGATCCGGCTGAACGTGTGAGGAATGCCGACGCTTCGATAGTATTGAGGAATGTGAACTTGTTCGTTCGCAGTGTGAAGGAGCTCCCATGAAGTACCTCTTTTGCTGTCTCCCGGTACTCCTTTCCCTGGCATGCAACAAAGCTTCAACCCCGACCGGTCCGGACACTGGTCCGTGGTACTATTTTGATCTCACGGGATACGGCGAGACGCTGGGACCGGGCTACCTCAAAGTCTTTTCTGACAGTACATGGCAAAAGTACGCGGGAATTGACACGCTCTTGGGCACCGGGTACGTCACCGTCCTCTCAAACGATAGCTCCCTGTCTTTGTACACGACGGCCACATTCCAGTACGCCGGGTATCAGCTGAATGGCCAGGTCCCGATAATTTTCGACAATCCCCTTCCACCCCTCCCCACGCGTTGGCCGTCCGATACCACATACGGCCGCACCGCGACGTTCACGTACAATGGCTACTTTATTGAAATCACCGATTACTACACACTGGTTGACACAGACTCCGTTGCCACGCCCGTGGGGAATTTCTCCCCCGCCGTCCATATATTTGATGAAACCTATTTGAGTGCCTCAAATGGTGGAACCGGGTACGGCGCTCAGGATCTCTGGCTTGCCCGTGGGCCTGGTGAGATTGTCTCAGTCCAGCAGGGGCAACCCGCCGTGTTCTTCGTCTACGGATATGTCAACGGAAAGGCGTGGGGCGGAAATGCACCGGTGCAGAGAATCGCGTCACGACACAATCTCGCTCCCGCCGCCCGGTCGAATCGCTTGCAGGCGGGATCGAAGTCAGCTCTCCTGACCGCCTTCTCACGTGGCTCGTCGTTTTTCTTGCATCCGCGATAGACGCGTCTGAATTTGAAGTGGGCAGGAGAAGGTGAATGCCGGGAAATACCAGAGCTCGCCGAAAAAGAAGATCCACCGATTTACAGCCGCCTGCCCGTCTCAATTTTGCCAGAGGAATCATACCATGCGGATACTTTGCGGGACCATCGTTGCATTCGTGTTGATCACAAGTTGTGCAGCCTCGCAGTCATTGCTGACCACCATGGACAGGAACGGCATGTGGTACCTGGCATTAGGCAGCTCCGACAGATTGATCTATGTTATGGGTATTATTGACGGCAGTAATACAGATACCTCAGAGATTACGGTCGATCAAATCAAGAGTGGCCTTGACGAGTTTTTTGCTGATCCCAAGAATGCCTCGACGGTTATGGTCGCCGACGCCTTTCCGATAGTTGTAAAAAGAATAAAATCGGAGACCAGGCGATAGCTTGCTTAATCAGTATTGCCGGAAGGAGCACTGACAAGTGCCTGTGTATCCAGCGGAGGGTTCTGAACACTCCCTATTGCTTCCCAGCCGCGATCAAAGATGCCTCTGTCGGGATGTGGGACCCCCGCAGAGCTAAGGGCTCACCGTTTGCTTCGTCCTCACCAGGCTACTGAGGTTGTAACCCTTTTGTTTTAGCCGGGTCAAGATATCCTGGAAGGTACTTTCTTCGATAGACGGTCTGCGAGAGAGGATCCAGAGGTACTTCCTGGTCGGTTCTCCGATGACTGCATAGCCGTAGTCAGGAGCAAGCTCGATGATCCAGTAGTCCCCCCATACAAATGGGAGAAAAGAGAGGAATGCCGGGGCGAAGCGCACCTTGAGTTTCGTGTTCGGTCCATCATCGCTCGCCAGCCGGGCGCGCCCCTCTGCCTCGTCAATCTCTCCGCTCTCCTTCCGACACCGATTGACAACTCTAATTTCACCATTATCGAGTAAAGTATACGTTGCCGTTACCTCGCCCACACACTGCTCTTGAAATCTGTTCGGCAATCGCGCAATCTCATACCAGGTACCCGCATAGCGAACAAGGTTGACGGCAGGAACCACATCGAGCAGTTGCTCTGGAGATTCCTGAGCCGCGCCAACAACAACACCGAAGATGAGGAGTGACATAGAGAGCTGCGTTGTCATATGCAGGGTTTCTTTGGAATGTACTGAGAATGATCTAGTGTTTCAACAAACCCGGCTTATGCTGAACAGGCCCATCCCACAATGACGATGCGAACGCTCCATGCCCCTCCGCGCAGAGGAACTCCCGGGACGGAGGATTGTCGACTGACGGGGGGAAAAATGGGAGGAATCCACCGAACATGAACCCTCAATCCCGTTGGGCCAGTAGGAGGAGATCAAAGCATGGCCGTTCTGAAGGAAATGAACGACGCGAGCCCGGAAACTGTCTCAATACAGGGGTGATCAAGAGAGTGACGATGATCACAGGGTGACAATGATCACTCATCCTTCCACTGTTGACACCTACCTTGAACATGAAATGATGATACGGGGGTGGTCAATGTTTATCAGTGACTCAAGGGAAGGTCAATGTCACCTCATGTAGAGTACTGGGGAATCCCGTCGCCGCTGGAAGAGCTCTCTTGCACTCCGGAAACCGACTCTCCGTTGGACGACGGGGAGACTGCACTCCCCGGTGGCAGTCAGGTTTTTGTTCGGAACATCGAATGCTCCGAGGAAGGCGCTGATTCCGTTCCCAGACGTTCGAATAGGTCTGTTCCATTCTTAGAACGGAAATGGCGCGACCGGATATAATCATGAAATCGCGTTCATGAGGCAGGGGCTTGCGAGAAAATTTGTTTGAAATATACAAGACGAGGGTTTTTAAAACGATCCTTGAGATTGACCGGAAGGCAAATCCGGCATCTCTGGGGGACACTCTGATCAGGTACTACTTCAATTCCGGCTATACCGAGAGGCGCGCGGCGACCGCAATGATCGAAGTTGTGACAGTCTAGGCGCCGTTTCGACCTTCCGCTTACTCTCCAGAGGGCCTAATCACATGCAATGGGCCTGCCAACTAATCTCCTTGCTCTGCGACGTCAAAAGGTCTCGGCCGATCTTTGGTCTTGGATATACAATGTGGGTACTCGATGAAATGAACAACGAGGCCGGCAGCATGGGCAGATTATTCGGGATGGCGTGCCGAAGATCCAGGTGCTGTGGGATCCCCGCATGAAAACGATCCGCATACTTCTCATTGAAGATCATCGCATTCTGCGCGAGGGCATCGCTGCCATGATCAACGGGGAGCCGGATATGACGGTCGTGGGGACCTCCGGAGGGAATGGTGACACATTGCTGCAGGTGCGCAAACTGAGCCCTCATGTGGTCCTTCTGGACCTTGGTTTGCAGAATCAAAACGGCATGCACGCTACAGCGGCGCTTACCAGAGAATTCCCCGAAACTAATGTGATCGGGATGGGTCTCATCCAGTCACAAATGGATATCCTCGAGTTGGTGGAGGCAGGAGCATCTGGCCTCATCCTTAAAGACGCGACGACAGAGGATTTTCTGGGGACTATACGATCGGTAGCCCGGGGGATAAAAGTCCTGCCGCCCGTGCTTGCCGGACCGCTTTTTTCTCATGTTATGGAGCAAGCGCAGAAAAAGGAAAGGGGAGAACTGACCAACGCGGTGCGGATGACGAAGCGTGAGCGTGAAATCATCCCCCTGATTGCGGATGGACTAACCAACAAGGAAATTGCCCAGCGGCTCAACGTGGCTACATATACGGTAAAGAGCCATGTGCATAATACCCTTGAAAAATTGGCGCTCCACAGTCGTTTGCAGATAGCGACGTTTTTCCGCAATAACGAGGCGTCCTGAAGCAATGTGATCCTCCTCTCCTGCGAACGGGAGCAATTCCTCCCATCCCGCTCGCCCCCCCCTCGAAGGGGCTCTGTGTAGAGGCCCCTCACTGCAACAAAGTGCCGAAGGCTGCCGGATCCGCCGTTTTCACATCCCCCTCAAGAGAACCTCCCTCGCATAGGATTAACTCCTTTTTCATTCCTGGGATTGATGTAATTCAGTGGCACTAATGGGTATTTTAGTAATGATAGTGGCTGTGTCATTCACAAGGAAAGAAACGAATTAACCTTATCAGGTAGGCCAACGTGTCCAGGCGAAGATCGCAAGGCGACACGGCTACCGTGCATGCACCATCTGTTCCCTCGGACGATATCCCGACGCTCGCCACTGAAGCTCAGGAGGCCGTGTTCCTTGGATGGCAGAAAACGCTTTCGGGAGATATTTGTTTTCCCCTTTACACTATCCTTAGAATAGACCACCCGCTATATCGATCGACTGTCACTGAAAAGACCCTCCGGGCACAGCACCTTCGAATTCCATACACACCGACTCCTCACCCTGGTGTGGCACCATCCCCCTGGCACCACCTGGGTACCGAACTGGCCAATCCGGAAACAGCAAGAGACGCTATCGCGGCTGCAGGACTGGACTACACCGTCGTCGTGAAGTCAATGAAGGAGTTTGTGGAACGGGACCATGCTGACGATGTACCTGATCGTTGGGTAACTGTGCGAACGGATACCGGGCAGATTCTGGGCATCGTTGAAGACGGCTATGAACCGATTCAGAACAGGGATGCCTTCGCATTCTTCGACAGCCTGGTCGATATCGACGAGGCGACGTACGAAACAGCCGGCACAATCGGCCGTGGCGAACGCATCTGGATCCTGGCGAAACTTCCAGGGTTTATCAAAGTTCAAGGAAAAGACATTGTCAACAAATACCTGTTGCTCTCGAACAGTCACGACGGCAGCTCGCTTGTTCGGGTCAAGCTCACGCCTATCCGCGTTGTATGCAACAACACACTCACCGCTGCACTGAAGGGGGCGGGGGAGGTCCAGATCCGACATACATTAAATGCTTCGGACGACTTTACACAAGCTCTTTCATTGCTTGGATTGGCAAATTCCCTGTTTGGACACCTCGACGCTGTTTTCAACCGTATGGCGCTCACGAAGATAAGCGACGAACAACTGTTGAACTATGTGAAGGCGCTTATCCCGGATGACGGGGAGGACAACGCGAAGAGCCAGGGAATCAGAAATGCGTTTTTCG
>Ga0182021_10007949_pt1 | contig 12581 bp, 13 predicted proteins | sample 612E3MmetaG_FD_120493 | JGI IMG/M metagenome (GOLD analysis project Ga0182021, IMG submission 120493) | Permafrost microbial communities from Stordalen Mire, Sweden - 612E3M metaG (Illumina Assembly) | ecosystem: Environmental > Terrestrial > Soil > Wetlands > Permafrost | place: Sweden... | reverse complement strand
GGCGTTCGCCGCACCCTGGCCTGGTTCGACGCCGACCCCGCTCGCCGGCTGACGGACGCCGATGCCAACGCGGCGTGGGACAAGCTGATCGCGGCCTACGAACAAGGTGCAGCCGCGGCGGCGCGGCTGTTTCAGGGGTAGCCCCAATACTGTTCACTTAAACAGACTCCAGGTGGGACAGACGATCGTTTTTTGTCGTCTGTCAACCAGCCGCCCTTTTGTGAGGGATGACAGACCACGAAAGGCGATGGTCTGTCCCACCTAAGTGAACAGTATTGGCGCTAACCCACGAAAATCACTGCGACACGAGAGCGTGGACGACGCGGGACGCCAGTTGATCGAAGGTGATGATCTCGTAGAGCGAAGGATCGCTCATGATGCGCGCCACCAGGGCGGCGTGCATGGCATGTCCGGCGCGCTCGGCGATGACGTGGCCGAGGAGGGGACGGCCCAGGAGGGCGAGGTCGCCGATGAGATCCAGCGCCTTGTGGCGGCAGCACTCGTCCGGAGCGCGCAGGCCGCCTGGATTCATCGGTCCGTGGCTGTCGAAACAGACGGCGTTTTCCAGGCTGGCGCCGCGGATCAGGCCCATATTGCGCATCTGGTCGAGATCGTTCTGCCAGCCGAAGGTGCGCGCGAAGGCCAGCTCCGAGGCATAGCGTTGCGGGGTGACTTCGAGTTCGAGGGACTGGCGGCCCACCGGATCGGGATAATCCGTGTCGCAGGTCAGGCGGAAAACCTCGTCGGGAATGATGCTGATGCGCTTGCCCTTGTCCTCCACCGACACCGGACGGCGGATGCGCAGATAGCGGCGCTTGCGGCGATACTGGCGGATGCCGGCCTGCTCGATGAGGCGCACGAAGGGGAGGCCGCTGCCGTCGAGGATGGGCACTTCGAGGTTGTCGATCTCCACGTAGACGTTGTCGATGCCCATGGAGTAAAGGACGCTCAGGAGGTGCTCGGTGGTGGAGATGAGGACGCCCTGGCGCATCAGGCTGGTGGCATAGCTGACGCGCGCCACATGGCGCCAACTGGCGGGGATCGGGAACCGGTCCAGATCGGTGCGGATGAAGACCACGCCGGTATTGACCGGGGCGGGGAGGATGCGAATGTTCACGGGCACGCCCGAGTGTAGGCCCAGTCCGGAGGCTTCTACCGGGCGCTGCACCGTGGTTTCAAACCGCAACGTATTTCTCCGCCATCTGGACTCCTATTACAGCAAGTTCGGAGCGCAACTACAAGTATATGATGCGGAAGGACTTGTGTAAGTTACAATGTGGCTAAAACGCCACACTTTGAACCCTGGTGTGTGGCCGAATCGCGGCGCTATGCCGTCTACGGCAAGGGGGTTTCGCGGTGCAGCAGGTGGAGGACATTGCCCTCCGGGTCGGTAAAGAACACCACCGAGTTGCCGCCTGCGACCACCGGACCGGTAAGAAAATGCACGTTCTTTTCCTTGAGGCGGGCGCAGACTCCGGGGAAATCGGCCACCGTAAGGGCGAGGTGGCGCAGTCCGGCGGGATTCATCCCGGCGGCGGGCACGGTATCGGGCGCGGATTCGATGATTTCGATCATCGAGCCGTCGGCGGCTTTGATGAAGACCACCTTGCTGTTTGCCGGCTGGAAATTGACGACAAAATCCAGATGCTCCACGTACCAGAGGGCGAGGCGGAGCGGATCCGGGGAGGCGATAGCGACGTGTTCGATTCCGGTGACCATATGAAGGGATTGTAGCGCGCGGACGGGGGGTGAAGGCGTGAAAGCAGGGACACCCGAACTCGACGGCCCCTGGCTTGCGCGGCGCCTGCCACCAGTGGAACGACGAGCCTTTCGTGAAGACCGGGCAGGTGCTCTGCCCGGTCGCGGTCAACTGGGAGGACCGGCAGGCGCGCCGGTCAGGCGCGTGGACAGCCCGCCGCGAGCCGTTCTGCGGTCCGGGCGGGAGCCTCCAGATTGAGGCGGATTTCAGGCGCGGCTGGCTTGCGTCGGCGCCGCCAGCCAAACAGTTTGGCGAAAATACAGAAGAATCCTGGCAGGCTGAGCAGACATGGCGTCACAAGCTGCGGGCGAAAGCCGAAATGCGCGAACCCGTAGGCCGCGAGAGCAACCCACACGGCGAAGCCAAAAAGCGCGCAGATGAGCATCGGCATGCGTGGCCACTCCACAAACGACTCTGGTTTCAATCGTGGGTTTCGTCTCATACTGATCATCCTTCGTACCAATAGTCCTCCTCTGGCATGTCGTCTGTCCAGTACTCTACCTTACTCGTGACCATTGAGTAGCCACCGCTACCGCCAAATAACATGGTCGTGATGAGGCCGCCCAAGGCGATGAGCCCGCCGACGGTAATGACGGTGAGCTCGGCTGCGCCGCAGGGCTCGGCAATGGCGCAGAGGATCGTCCCTCCGATGCCCCAGGCACCGCCCGCCCCGCCGGCTATGGCGCCTACCGTATTGCCCTGGAGTTGTTGCTGCGTCTGGCGAGCATTCGAATCAAATGGAGTGCCAGTGGTCGGATCTATGTCGCACGGGTTCGTGCTTTGGACCCTGAGGATGCGCACGTCATCCACGTCGGGACGGTAGGCCGCCCTGGCAATTGTCGGCTCGCTCCGGTGCGGGGACGCATGGGCCACGTTTTTGAGCAGGCCGGGAGACCGCATCGCCTGCTAAACTGGAGGCTCGCTATGGCTATCGGCAAAGATCTGCTGGACATCCTCGTGTGTCCCCTGTGTAAGGCGACGGTCGAACTGAAACCCGACCAGAGCGGCTTGAAGTGCGTCCAGTGCCACCGCGTGTACCCGGTTCGCGACGACATCCCGGTGATGCTGGTCGATGAGGCGAAAATCGAAGAATAGGCCGTGGACAGCGTCTTAGAATGTTTGCCGCGGGGCAGCCGGGTTGCCGTCCTCCGGCTCCGGAGCCTGGGCGATTGCGTCCTCACCACACCCGCGCTCGACATTCTCAAACGCTATCGGGCTGATCTCCACCTCGCCATCTTCGTGGAGAATCGTTTCCGTGAAATCTTCGAAGGCAACCCCGATCTCGCCGAAATCCACCCTCCCGAGCTCGCGGCGCTGCGCCGCTTCCGTCCGCAACTCTGCCTCAATTTCCACGGCGGCGCGCGCAGTGCCTGGATGACCGAGCTCTCCGGCGCCCGTTACCGCGCCGGCTTCGGCCACTACCGCCAGCAGTTCGTCTACAACGTACATATCCCGCGCGCCCAGGAAATCCTGCGCGTGGATCGCACGGTGCACACCGCCGAACATCTGGCCAGCGCCATCTTCTTCCTGGGCGCGCCGGTGTGCGGGATTCCGCGCGCCAAGTTATTTCCGTTCCCGCCCACGCCGCCCACTGCGGGGCCCGAGCCCGCATTCGCCGTCATCCACGCCGTGGCCGCCACGTCTGGGAAGACCTGGGCCCCCGCCAACTTCCTCATCGTCGCCGCCTACCTCGTCCAAGCCGGCCTCTCCCCCGTCTTCATCGGCGCGCCCGGCGACGATCTCGCCCCGTTCCGCCAATACCGCACCTTGCAGGGTTCGCTCTTCGCCATCAAATCGCTGCTCGCCTTCGCCGCGCTCTTCGTGGGCAACGATTCCGGTCCCGCCCACATGGCCGCCGCCTTCGGCGTGCCTTCCGTCGTCATCTTCGGCCCTAGCGATCCCGCCATCTGGGGACCGTGGCGCACTACCGGCGAGGTGGTTGCTTCACCCGGCGGTATAGCGGATGTCACCGTCGCCCAGGTGCTGGACGCGCTCCAGCGCCTGCCGGTGCCGGCATGAATCAACTGCTGCGCCTCACCTCGTATGGCCGCAAGTACTGGCCGCAGGTGGTCATTTCCGTGGTGCTCATGGCCCTGGCCGGCGCGGCGCAAAGCATGGTGCCGCTGCTGATTCAGCCGGTCTTCGACCGCGTGCTCGTCCCCAACGCTCCGGAGGGACGAATCCCTCTCCTGCCCCAACCCTTCCTGGGCCGTTACCAGGTCTACCTGGATAGCTTCATTCCGTTCCGCGGCAGCGCGTGGACCATGATCGCCACCGCGCTCCTGCTGGCGTTCTTCATCAAGGGCATTTGCGACTACCTGGGCAACTACCTCGTCAGCTACGCCGGATTTGCCAGCGTCACCAGACTCCGCAACGCCGTCTTCGATAAGGTTCTCAAACAGGGCGCCGAGTTCTTCGAGGCGCACTCCACCGGCCAGTTGATGTCGTCCATCATGAACGATGTCGACAAAGTCCAGGTGGCCACCTCGCAAATTCTGGCCGACCTGCTGCGCCAGTTCTTTGCCGCGCTCTTTCTCTTATACGTGCTCTTCAGCAAGGATCCGTGGCTGGCTCTGATCTGCCTGGTGGTGGTGCCCGCCGTCATGCTTCCCACCATGCGCATGGGCCGCCGCATACGGCGCACCAGCCGGAGCACGCAACAACGCCAGGCCGAGATCAACCAGATTCTTCAAGAGACCCTCAGCGGCCACATGGTGGTGAAGGCTTTCACCGCCGAGAACTACGAATCCCACCGCTTCCGGGAGGCGTCTCGCCGCCTGTTCAAGACCAACGTCCGCTACGTGCTGCAACAGGGGCTTTCTTCCCCAGTGATCGATTTTTGCGCGGCGCTCACCATTGTCGGCCTGCTGCACTACGCGCGCCTGCAGATTAAGGGCGGCGCGTTCACCGCCGGGACGTTCACCAGCTTTCTCACCGCGCTGCTGCTGCTTCTGGAACCGCTCAAGCGCCTGGTCGGCATCTATAACATCTTCCAGCAGGCGCTCGGCGCGTCGCAGAAGATCTTCGAATACCTCGACCATCGGGAGACCGTGGTGGATGCGCCCGGCGCCCCGCAACTCACCGGTTTTGAGAACCACATCGTCTTCGAGAACGTCGCCTTCCACTATCCGGGAGCGCCCGAGGGCTTCCGCTTCCAGGGCTTGAACCTCGAAGTCAAAGCCGGCGAAGTGGTGGCCCTGGTGGGACCGAGCGGAGGGGGCAAGACCACCATCGCCAACCTGGTGCCGCGTTTCTACGACCCCACCGCGGGCAGCGTCCGGATCGACGGCCATGACGTGCGCACGTTCAGCCTGACCAGCCTGCGCGGCCAGATCGGCATGGTGGCGCAGGACACTTTTCTGTTTAACGACACGGTGGCCAACAACATCGCCTACGGCCGCGACGGTGTGACGGAGGAAGCCATCCACGCCGCCGCCGAAACCGCCCTCGCCGGCGATTTCATCACGCGCCTCCCGGAAGGCTACCAAACCGCGATCGGCGACCGCGGCGTCAAACTCTCCGGCGGACAGCGCCAGCGCCTCTCCATCGCGCGCGCCCTGCTCAAGAACGCGCCCATCCTGATTCTGGACGAAGCCACCAGCCACCTGGACACGGAGAGCGAAATGCTGGTACAAAAGGCGCTGGCCAACCTGATGGAGCACCGCACCGTAATCGTCATCGCGCACCGGCTTTCCACCATACGCCGCGCCGACAAGATTGTGGTGCTCGAAAAGGGACAGATTCGCGAAATCGGCACCCACGAAGAACTCATCTCCCAAGGCGGGATTTATCAGCGGCTCCACGAACTCCAATTCGAGGACGCCGGATCGGTGGTAGACCATTGAGCGTACGCAGCATGACGGGCTTTGCCCGCGTCCGGAAAGAGATTCCGCAAGGCGAACTCGTCCTCAGCCTGAAAAGCGTGAACCATCGCGGATTGGATCTGCACTTCCATCTGCCCAACGAATTCGATGCGCTGGAAAACGATGTCCGCGCCGTCGTCAAGAGCGGCGTGGCTCGCGGCCATGTGCAGATCCACGTCGGGCTCACCCGCACCGCGCTCGGCGATGCCGCCCCCTTGAACCGCGCCATGTTGCACGCCTACATGGCCGCCTTCCGCGAAGGGGCGCAGCTTTACGCCATCCAGGCGCAGCCCGACTTGAATAGCGCGCTGCGCATCCCCGGTATGATCTCCGCCGGCGACGAAGAGGAGCTCGGCGAAGCCGTAACCAAGGCACTGCTGGAGGCCGCCGCCGAAGCCGTCGCCGCGCTCAACGTGGGCCGCGAGCGCGAAGGCGCCGCCACCGCTCTCGAAATGCGCCAGCGCTGCCAGAACATCTGCACCCTGGTGTCGCGCATGGAAGAGATCCGCGCGGGAGCCGTCGGCGTCTTCCAGAAGCGCCTGCGCGAAAAACTGGCCGACCTGCTCCACGGCGCCGGCATCGAGCCCCAGCGCCTGGCCCAGGAAGCCGCTATCCTGGCCGATCGCAGCGATATCGCCGAGGAGTTGATGCGCCTGCGCACCCACGCCGCCCAACTCGAAACCATGTTGTCGGGAGACGGAGAAATCGGCAAGCGCCTCGATTTCCTCCTACAGGAAATGAACCGCGAGGCGAATACGGTACTCTCGAAGACGGGCGGCTTGGGCGATCTGGGTCTGACCATCACCGATCTGGCCCTGAGCGCCAAGAGCGAAATCGATAAGATCCGGGAGCAGAGCTTGAATCTCGAATAAGGGTCGAAGCATGGAATCCCCCGCAGAGACGCAGAGGCGCGGAGATAAGCGCAGAGAAAACCAATGAGATTGGGGTTTCGACGAATGCGCGATTGGGGCAACGACTGGCCAGGAGGCCAGTCCTACATCTTGATGTCTTCTCTGCGCTTTCCTCTGCGTCTTTGCGTCTCTGCGGGGAATTCCATGCCTCGACTCTCCATGAACCCCCACCCATGACCACCGTTTTCATCGTCTCCGCCCCCTCCGGCTCCGGCAAATCGACCCTGGTGTCTCACCTCCTCGCCACTGTTCCGGAGCTCATGTTCAGCGTTTCTTACACCACCCGCCCGCCGCGCGGGCAGGAGGTGGATGGCGAAAGCTACCATTTCGTCTCCCGCGAGGATTTCGAAGCGATGCTCGCCCGCGACGAGTTTCTCGAATGGGCTCAAGTATTTGGCAACTACTACGGGACCCACCGCGGGATCCTCGAGGACGCCCGGGCGCGCCAGTTGGACCTGGTACTCGACATCGATGTCCAAGGTGCGAGACAATTGAAAAGGAAGATTCCGGAAGCAGTCACGGTATTCATCCTGGCCCCTTCGCGCGAGGTTCTGGAGCATAGGCTCCGCGCGCGCGGCGAAGATCGCGACGATGTGATCGAGCGGCGGCTCAAGGAAGCGGCCGAAGAGATCCGCGGGTACAAAGATTACGATTATGTCCTGGTCAACCGGGAACTGGCGGAAGCCGAAGCCACTTTGAACGCGGTGGTTCGCGCCGAGCGCACCCGGCGAAGCAGAATCGAAGACCAGATCCGGCCTATTTTGGACACATTTCAAGGTTGAGGTATCGACGTATGGCAGAGAACAAGGCACCCCGCAACAACACTCATTGCACCTTGCCCGACGATCCGGAGCAGAGCACGTACCGCTTCATCATCGTCGCCGCCAAGCGCGCCCGGCAGTTGCAGGCCGGCGCGCGTCCGGTGCTGCCAACGTCGTCCAAGAAGCCCACCATCATCGCCATGGAGGAAGTCCGCCGCGGGCTGGTGAAGTACGATCTCACCGGACCCCTGGCCAACAGCCACCACGATCCGATGCCCGAAACCATCCTCTAAGCCAGTATGAAGGTTCTCCTCGCGGTCGGCGGCGGAATCGCAGCTTATAAGTCCGCCGAACTGGCGCGCCTGTTGATGCAGCAGGGACACCAGGTTCAGGTCGTGATGACCCGGGCGGCGGAGGAGTTCGTCCGGCCGCTGACTTTCGCCGCCCTTACCGGCCGTAAAGTCCTCACCAACCTCTTCGCCATCGAAAGCGCCATCGAGCATATCGCCGTGGCCCAAGAGCACGAACTGCTGGTGATCGCGCCCGCCACCGCGGACCTGATGGCGAAACTGGCCCACGGCCTGGCGGACGATTTTCTCACCACCCTTTACCTCGCCTTCACCGGCCCGGTGCTGCTCGCCCCCGCCATGAACGTCAACATGTGGCAGCACCCCGCCACCCGGGCCAACCTGGCAACCCTTGTCGCGCGCGGCCACACCATCGTCGAACCAGGCAGCGGATATCTCGCCTGTGGAATGTCGGGACCCGGACGCCTGGCCGAAATTGAAACCATCGCCGCCGCCGTGGAACGCGCCGTCCATCCGCGCCGCGACCTGGAGGGCGAAACCGTGCTGCTCACCGCCGGCCCCACCCAGGAACCGCTCGACCCGGTGCGCTACATTTCCAACCGCTCCAGCGGCAAGATGGGCTACGCCCTCGCCGAGGCGGCCGCCACTCGCGGGGCTCGCGTCGTGCTGATTTCCGGCCCCGTCCATCTGCCGCCGCCGCACGGCGTCGAAGTGGTGGCGGTGCGCACCGCGGCCGAGATGCGCGACCGGGTGATGGAGCACCTCGCCGGCGCCGATATCGTCATCAAGGCGGCCGCGGTGGCCGATTTCCACCTCAGCAAGGTCCCCGACCGGAAGGTCAAGAAAACCGCCGCGCGGATCTCGCTGGAACTCGACCCCACGCCCGATATCCTGGCGGAACTCGGCCGCAAGAAGGGCGATTTCCTGCTGGTCGGTTTCGCCGCCGAAACCGAGAATTTGCAGCAGGAATCGCGCCGCAAAATGGAGTCCAAGAACTGCGACATGGTGGTCGGCAACCTGGTCGGCTCTAGCGATCTCGGCTTCGAATCCGACGAAAACGAAGTCGTGCTCACGCTGCGCACCGGTGAGACGATCGACTTGCCCCGCGCCTCCAAGCGCGCCATCGCCGACCGGATTCTCGACGAAGTCCTCAAGCTGCGCCTCGCCCTACACGCCGCCCATGGACGCTGAAATCCTCCGCCAATATCTCGAGTTCTACCAGGACCTGGGCATCAAGACGCTCTATCGGCAGCCGGTGGGCCAGGTGGGGCAGGCGCTTCCGCCTGCCAACCCCGTCCCCATGGACCTTCCCCCTCGCCAGGTGGGGCAGGCGCTTCCGCCTGCCAACCCCATCCCCATGGAACTTCCTTCTCGGCAGGTGGGGCAGGCGATTCCGCCTGCCAACCCCACCGGCGACACGCTCCTCAAAATCCTCGAGGACATCGGCGATTGCCACCGCTGCCGCCTCTCCGAAGCCCGCAATAAAATCGTCTTCGGCGTTGGCAATCCACAATCCCCGCTGGTCTTCGTCGGCGAAGGTCCGGGCGCCGATGAGGACGCGCAGGGCATCCCGTTCGTCGGCCGCGCCGGACAGTTGCTCACGCAAATGATCGAAGGCACGGCGAAGAAGGAAGGCATCGAACTCCTCCGCAAGGACATTTACATCGCCAACGTGGTGAAGTGCCGTCCGCCGGAGAATCGCACGCCGGAACCGGATGAGATGGAGATCTGCGGCCAGTTCCTCCACCGGCAACTGTTGGCGATCCGCCCCAAGGTGATCTGCGCCCTCGGCGGCACCGCCGCGCGCGCCCTCACCGGCCACAAGGAAGGCGTCACCAAGATGCGCGGCAAGTGGTTCCAGTGGCGCGAGATTCCCGTGATGGTGACGTACCACCCGTCGTACCTGCTGCGCCCCTACAACCAGGACGCCAAGCGCGAGGCCTGGGAAGACCTCAAGAAGGTGCTGCACTACGTGTACGACTGAGGGGGCACCGGCTACCGCAGTTCCGTCACCTCCAGCGTCACGTTGAGCACGTTGCCGGGGCCCACTTCGATCTTCTTCGCCGCCGCCAACGCCCGCTCAAACGCCGCCCGGTTCCACGTTGCCGGGTCGTTGCTGCGCACCGCGATCAGGCGGTACTCCCCGGGGACGAGTCCGCCGATGCGGAATTGCCCCGTTTCATCGCCCCTGGCGCCGGCCATGCCGGATGGACTCCTGGGGGTCTCGGGGGGCCACTTCAGCCCAATCACGAATGGCCGGCTGACCGGCTTATCGCCGCTCGTTACGGCGCCCGTGATGGTGCCGGGCTTATCATCGATCACGATGGTGAGCTTGTGGGTCATGGTGCCGCTTCCAAGCGTCAGGATGTCCCCTTTGAGCGCGGCGCCGTTGTAGCGCATCTCCTTTACATAGTTCCCGGGGCCGAGCCCGGTTACGCGCACCATCTGTTCCACCAGACGCACACCTTCCTTCCGGAACGTGCCATCGGGCGCGGGCGAAGCCGGCGTACCTTCGTCCATGGAGAACACATTGTGGTCCATCGGGTCTAGACCGATCTTGGTGTTGGCCAGATCCGGCAACTTCGTTCCATCCTCTGCCAGGAAGATGCCATCGATGGCGACTCCCTTTGTCAGTGGGGCGATCACCTCGATATTCCGGTCGACAATGGTGAACGGAATGGACGCCGTGCCTTGATTCCCCGGTGTGCGCTTCTCTATCGACATGAGCAAGCGGTAGTTTCCCGGTGCGAACCCGGTTACGAAGACTTCCTTGCCGCAGGGCGCGGAGTTGAGAGGGTGCATGGCCGCTCCCCCGAGGCCGGTCTGGATCGATTCGCCGATGCGGACCGTTTCCCCGGCTTCGCAACTCGCTGGAGGAATGCGGACGCGCACGCGGTAGTACGGCACCTTGCGCACCGGCAGTTTGCCGATATGAACCGTCGCGCCCGAGCCAACCGTCACCGGCAAGGCGGCATCCGCGCCATGCCCGCCCGGCCAGTAGGTATGCTCGTAGTCCCGCCCGGCCGCCGCATCTTCGGCGGGCGGACGCGCCAGCACCCGCTTATCCTGCGCGCCCTGCGCCTTGATTTCCACCGCGTAATCGCCGGGGGCGAGGCCGGCCACGGCGAATTGGCCATCGTCGCCGGTCACCGCGGCGGTGCCGAAGGGTTCCAGCCCGCCTCGCATCGCACTCATGCGCAATGCTGTCAGGTGCAGCTTGGCGATGGGCTTGCTGGTTTCCTCATCCACCACCAGGCCGGTGATCCGGCCGGGTTGCGACAGGTACATCTTCACCTCGGCCAGCGGACTTTCGGCGGTGAGCGCCACTTCCTGGTAGTTGCGGGGGCCGTCAGTAGGTGCGGAATAGCCAGGCTTTTTGGCCTCTACGCGATACGGCCCCGGCTTGTCCAGCGTCATGCGGAAGGCCCCGCTGAAATCGGTGCGGCTTTTCCTGTCGGGGTCGGCCTTCCAACCGCCGTTGATTTTGACCGGTCCGGGCGTCTGAGTGGACAGCTCGATTTCGGCATCCACCACGGGCTGGTTGGTTCCGGGTTCCAGGACAACGCCGCGGATCTCGGGTTGTTGGGGCGGAGCCGATCCCGCATTTTGCTGCGGGGCCGTAAGCCCGACAGTCAGGAACGCCGATAGAAAGAGGACTGCCAGCCGGTTGCTCATATCACTACTATGACGGTTCACCAGCCCGAAATGTTCGGATGTGCCGAAATATGGGCAGTGCGGCACGTGCACCCCACGGTAATCCACTGTGAAAACAGTGGTTTGCCGCCGGGATTTTGGCGCTCCGGGTGCATTAATATGGGACTATGAAGCCGAGGATTCCCCTACTACTGGCGCTCGCCGCCGGCGCTTTTGCCCAGGATCCCGCGCCCCTCAAGCTCACCCTGCGCGACGCCGTCCAACTCGCGCTGAAGCAGAATCCGCGGGTGATCCTGGCCAATCTCGGGGTGGCGCAGAGCCAGCAGGAACGCAGCATTGCGCGCTCCGCCCTGCTGCCCCAAATCGGCGCCAACGCTGGCGAGACGCTGAACCGCGCCAACCTGGAAGCGGCCTTCGGCCTGCGCATCCCCGGCTTCGCCCAGCACATTGGACCTTACCGTTACGAACAGGCAGGCATCGGCTTCAAAGCCGACGTGCTCGATCTGACGCTGTGGCGGCGCTATCGCGCCAGTCAGGCCGGCATCGATACCTCGCGCGCCCAGGAGACCACGGTTCGCGAGGACAGCGTGATGCTGGTGGTGTCGCAATACCTGGGCAGCCAGCGCGCCGCCGCCGAGGTTGCGGCGGCGCGGTCGCGCGTGGACCTGGCGCAGGCCCTCTACGACCAGGCGGCCGATTTGCAGAAGAACGGCGTCGGCACCGGCATCGATACCCTGCGCTCCAACGTGCAGTTGCAGAACGAGAAACAGCGCCTGATCGTGGCGCGCACCCAACTGGAGACGTCGCTCTACGGTCTGGCGCGGCTGCTCAATGTCGATCCCAAACAGCGCGTCGAACTGGCCGATGCGGCCGTCTTCTTCGATACCCCGGATGTCAACGTGGATCAGACCCTGGAGCGCGCCTGGCAGGCTCGCCCCGAACTGCGCCAGATCCTCTCCCAGCAGCAGAAGGCCCAACTGGAGTTGCGCGCCGCGTCGGATGCCCGGCTGCCGAAGGTTTCGGTCACCGGCTTCTGGGCCGAGCAGGGGCTCAATAGCAGCAACGCCATTCCGGTCTACAGCTACCAGGCCAACCTGGAGGTGCCGCTCTTCACCGGCGGGCGCATACAGGCGGAGCGCGCGCGCGCCGAACTCGCCCTACGCCAGTTGAAGCAGCAGGAGATGGAACTGCGCAACCGCATCGAGCTCGATGTGGAGACCGCCATTGCCCGGCTGGGCAGCGCGCGCAGCGAGGTAGACGTCGCCAAACTGGGCATCGAGCTGGCGCGCCAGGAAGTGGAACAATCGCGCGACCGCTTTCAGGCG
>Ga0182021_10007948_pt1 | contig 12581 bp, 10 predicted proteins | sample 612E3MmetaG_FD_120493 | JGI IMG/M metagenome (GOLD analysis project Ga0182021, IMG submission 120493) | Permafrost microbial communities from Stordalen Mire, Sweden - 612E3M metaG (Illumina Assembly) | ecosystem: Environmental > Terrestrial > Soil > Wetlands > Permafrost | place: Sweden... | reverse complement strand
TTTTAAAAGAAATGATGGTGGCGCCCATGTCACGCCTGGAGATCATGGTCGGACGGACCCTGGGGGGAGCAACCGTGGCGACCATGCAAGGACTGATAATATTTATCCTTTCGACTTTTGTCGGCTTCCATCCGCACAATTGGCTTTATGTGATACCCACGGTGTTCGTAATGTTTTTGGTGGCGCTGCTGTTTACGGCTCTGGGAATCGCCATCGCCAGTCCGCTAAACGATATGCAGGGATTCCAGCTGATCATGAACTTTATGGTCATGCCGCTGTTCTTTTTGTCGGGCGCGCTCTTTCCGCTTGAAGGCGCCCCGCGAGTTCTTACAATTATCGCGGCTTTTGATCCTCTTTCCTACGGCATCGACGCTTTCCGCTCCCTGCTCATCGGTTCAAGTCATTACGGATTGACACTGGATATCTTCGTCCTTTGCGGCGTTACCGTTTTGTTCATCGGCATCGGAAGCTACCTTTTCTCAAAGATCCAAATCTAAAATGGTTGTCAACTTAAGATTGGTCGCGATTTTTTTCGTCGCGGTGTTGGCGATAGCCGCGGCACTGGTATTTTTTTTGGACGCCGACGAGATTACCGGCGTCTTGTCGCAGGCTATGTGGCAGCCGCTGGTGCTGGCTTTATTGTTCGTGTTCATTTCATACGTCGCGCAAGCCGGCGGATTTTGGGCGGCGTGCCGTATCTTTGGGATAAAAATGCCGGCTTTTATCTTGCTGGAAATCGGCTTTGTGTCCAATATTCTTACCAACGTGCTGTCGGCTGGCGGAATCCCCGGCCAGTCATACCGGGTTCTAACGATGAAACGCAACAACGTGCCGGCCAGCGACGCGACTGCGGTTTCGATATTCCATTCCTATTTCAACAATCTGATTTTTTTTGTGATACTGCCTTTTGTGTTTTGGTATTTGCGGTCGACGATCGCGCAAACGCCGCGACAGGTTTTCGGACTGGTGCTGGCCGCGGTTATTTTTGCTGTCCTGCTGGTCCTGTCAACGATCATTGTTTTTTCCAAGCCGGTCCGCCGCCAGGTTTTTAAAATCCTATCGTTTGCCGCCAGGTTGTTTTATTCCAAACCTAAACTTAAATCTTTTTTTAAAGACCTGGATTCCGCCTTCCAGGAGGGTATCAAGAGGGGACGGGCAAAAACCGGCCTGATCCTGTTGATGCTGTCACTGGTCGCAGTCGACTGGGCGGCAATGATCATATCATTGGATTATTGTTTTGCGGCCTTCGGGGCACCGCTGGCAATCGGCAAATTGATCGCCGGTTTTGTGGTCGGTATCAGCGCCGGCGTCCTGTCGCTGATACCCGGGGGCATCGGTGTACAAGACGGTTCGATGGCCGGCATTTACGTTCTGTTCGGGGCTCGCCTGGGACAGGCAATCCTGGCCTTGGTTTTATTCAGGATTTTCTTTTATTTCATCCCTTTGGGCGTAAGTTTTTTCTTTTATCGGCCCGCGATCGGCAATAATATCGAACGCTAATGTTCCACCATAGCTCCAGCCAGAACCGATGCTATATTAGCGTTTTTTTGTTGTATAATATAAAAAGAGCAAACTCCCAATCGAGTTGAATTTTAGTTTGTACAAATGCCAACGCGCAATTTAAAAGTATTGATGTTTGGATGGGAATTCCCGCCGCACAACTCCGGCGGCTTGGGTGTTGCCTGCCAAGAGTTGGTTTTAGCCCTAAGACACCAAAAAATTGATATTGATTTTGTATTGCCCCGGCGGGTCGATTGCCGGTCGGACGGATGTAATTTTTTATTCGCTGATGCGCCGGGCGGCACCCTGTCGGTCAAACCGGTCGATTCGATACTTTCGCCTTATCAGGGCAAAAAATCGTATAAAGAAATGCTGAGATCGATCCTGTCGGGCAATCCTGGTACCCTGTCTTACGGCGATGACCTGATGGATGAAGTAATGCGTTACGCCGCAGCGGCAAAAAAAATTGTCAGCGATGCCGATTTTGACGTTATCCACGCTCATGATTGGTTAAGCCTTCCTGCCGGACTGGCGGCAAAAAAAATTTCAGGGAAACCGCTGGTATTCCACGTGCACGCCACCGAGTATGACCGGGTCGGGGCGGAGGGCGCCGACAAGCGCATTTGCGACGTCGAAAAGCTCGGCCTGGCGGCCTGCGACCGGATCATTGCCGTCAGCGAATATACCAAGCAACGGGTTATGCAAGTTTACGGCGCCCGCGAAGAAAAAATTCGCGTAGTGCCCAATGCCGTCAACGTTAGGAATTTCCAGGCAAACGCGAATTTGGAGCCGTTAAAAAAACAGGGCGCCAAGATCGTTTTGTTCGTCGGCCGCCTGACTTTCCAAAAAGGCCCCGATTATTTCCTGCGGGCCGCCAAGATCGTCTCAACCGTGGAAAAAAATGTTTATTTTGTGGTTTCGGGTTCGGGCGATATGGAACGCTGGCTCATCGCCGAATCGGCGCGCCTGGGAATTGCGGACCGATTTGTATTTACCGGTTTTTTGAGAGGAAACGACCTGGTAAGAACCTACAAAATGGCCGACCTTTATGTCATGCCATCGGTATCCGACCCGTTCGGATTGACCGCCCTGGAAGCCATGTCCTGCGGCACGCCGATGTTGGTTTCGCGCCAAACCGGAGCCTCGCAAATGCTGGCCCACTGCCTTAAAGTCGATTTCTGGGACGTCGAACTTATGGCGTCTAAAATTATCGCGCTTCTGCGCTACGGCGAACTTGGACGTTCGATGGCGCAAAACGCCTCAAAGGAAGTTTTAAAATTCGACTGGGAGGAATCGGCGCGGCGCTGTATCAGCGTTTACCGCGAAGTCCTGACAGCGTAAAATGTAAAACGCAAATTGTAAAATATTTAATCCTTAGCTTTACGCTTATATCATGCCAGCAATCTGTTTATATCTTCATTGCCACCAACCGTTCCGCTTGAAAAAGTATTCGGTTTTTGATATCGGCTCGGGCAAGCCGTATTTTGACGATGAACAAAACGGCGCGATCCTGCGACGTGTGGCCGAAAAATCATACTTGCCGACCAACCGCCTGCTATTGGATCTTATCCGGCAAACCAGGGGTAAATTCATGGTCAGCATGAGCATCAGCGGTGTGCTCCTAGAGCAACTTGAAAAAAACTGTCCCGAGGCAATAAAAAGCATCAAGGATCTTGTCGATACGGGTTGTTGCGAACTAGTAAGCGAAACTTATTATCACTCTCTGGCTTCGCTGTATTCGCGCGAAGAATTCGTCCAGCAGGTCGGCATGCAAAACCGGACACTTAAAAGACTTTTTGGCTGCAAGCCAAACTTTATTCGCAACACCGAATTGGTGTATAATAATGATATAGCCAAACTCGCCGGCGAATTGGGATTCAGGGGAATCCTGGCCGAAGGCTGGGATGAAATTCTGGGCTGGCGATCGCCCAATTATCTGTACAAAGCCAAGGACTCCGAACTCCTGCTCTTGGTAAGGAATTACCGCTTAAGCGACGACATCGGATTCCGGTTTTCCAACCGCGCCTGGAAAGAATGGCCGCTGACGGCCGAGAAATTCGTCGGCTGGGTCAATCTGCAAAACATCGCCGGAAACGAGCCGATCCTTAATCTTTTCATGGATTATGAAACTTTCGGGGAACACCACTGGAAGGATTCGGGAATATTCGATTTTCTGGAAGCTTTCTGCTGGCAGGCGCTTAAAAATCCTCTCAACAGCTTCACAACGCCGTCATTGATAGCCAAAAACCTCAAGCCGGCGGGGGAGCTGGATTTCTGGAGATTGGTCTCTTGGGCCGATACAGAACGCGACCTGAGCGCCTGGACGGGAAACCAAATGCAGAAATCCGCCCTGGATAAAACATATTCCCTGGAGCAATCGATCAAGCAGACGGGAAACCTGAGGCTGGCCGATGATTGGCGCAAACTGCAGACGAGCGACCATTTCTATTACATGTGCACCAAATGGTTTTCCGACGGCGACGTCCATAAATATTTCAACCCGTACGAGAGCCCTTACGAATCGTTCATCGCGTTCATGAATATTTATAACGATTTGGTCCTGCGCGTAAAATCGCACAATTCCTTAAAGGTCGAAGAAATTTAAAAAACGCCCGATTAATTATTTAAAATTTATGGCAAAAATAAAAAAGAGCACGAGCACGTGCCAAATAAAAGGGGAAGTCGAACCGGCAAAGAGTTTTTGGTTAAGCGATGGCAGGGTCCTAAAAAACCTGGCCGAGCTTGCCGACGCGCTCGATAGCGCTGATTTGTCGGTATGGAATTACCACGTTACGGCGGAAAAAAATGATTTCGCGAATTGGGTCGAGGATGTTTTTGGTGACAAGGCCCTGGGCAAAGCCCTAAGGGGGGTAAAAAGCGCCAAAACCGCGGCTAAAAAGATCCGCGGAAAACAGGTCAATCCCAGTTTTTGGTCTTTTTTGTAGCCGCCGTTTTTAACTAAAATACACGGCTTTTTATGCCCAAAACCACGAACAACAAGAAAACCCCGCGGGCTGATTTGGTTTTCGAAATTTCCTGGGAGGTCTGCAACCGCGTCGGCGGCATCAATACGGTTCTGGCAACCAAAGCGCTGCAAATGGTCAAGCGTTATCGCGGCGGCTATTTTTTGGTCGGTCCGTGGCTTGCCGGCACCACCAATCGCGACTTTGAAGAAGCTCAACCGCCCGAATCATTAAAGACGAATTTCGAAAAATTACGCTCCGCCGGCATCAACTGCCATTTTGGCCACTGGCTGGTCGAAGGCAACCCCAACGCCATTTTGATCGATTTCAAAGACCTGTGGCCACAGGTAAATTCGCTTAAATGGCAACTGTGGGATTCTTTTAATGTCGACTCGCTCGATTCTTCTTTTGATTTCGACGAACCGGTGGTTTGGGGTTACGCGGCGGCAAAATTTTTACAATCTTTTTGCGCCGGGTATGAGGGCAAAAAAATTGTCGCCCACTTTCATGAATGGCTGGCTGGCGCCGGCATTCTATTTTTAAAAAAATTCGGAACCGCAATACCGACGGTTTTTACAACCCACGCCACGACCCTGGGACGGACTCTGGCGTTCAATAGCGTCGATTTTTATTCGTCGCTGGAAACGATTGCACCCGATGCCGAGGCAAAAACCCGGGGTGTGGCGGCAAAACACGGTCTAGAAAAAGCCGCGGCGCTCAATTGTACGGTCATGACCACGGTATCCGAGATCACCGGCGTGGAATGCCAATACTTTTTGGGACGCATACCCGACTTCTTTTTGCCTAACGGCCTTGATATGGCCAAGTACCCGAGTTTCGAGGAAGTTTCATTGAAACATCATTTCCAGCGCGCGCGCATCCGCGAATACCTCTTTTACCATTTTTTCCCGCATTACACTTTTGATCTTAAAACGACTCGGTTTTATTTCATGATGGCTCGTTATGAATTCCGCGCCAAGGGAATCGATATTTTCATCAAATCGCTAGGAATTCTAAATAGCCGCTTAAAAAGCGAAAAGAGCAAAAAGACGATTGTGGCTTTTTTATGGATTCCGGCGCAGACTGGCGGCCTGAAAACCGGACTGGCCCAAAGCCGGAGCGATTATTTCGATATCAAGCATTTTGTCGAGGAAAATTCCGGCGACCTGGTCGAAAATTTTATGTACTCGCTGGTCAACGCCTCGAACCTCAAAGAAAGCGATGTTTTTGAAAACGAAGCCAGCCGCACACTTGAAAGAAAACTGGCAAAATTGAAGCGCCCCGGCCTGCCGCCGGTCTGCACTCACGAGTTGCAGAATATGCGTGACGCCATAATTGACGCAATTGGTGACGCACGTCTGACCAACTCCGAAGACGACCGCGTTAAAATCGTATTCTATCCGACCTATCTGGGTGAAGATGACAAACTTTTAAATCTTTCGCTCCAGGAAGCCTTGCAAGGATGCCATCTGGGAGTTTTCCCGTCATACTACGAACCTTGGGGATTAACCCCGCTGGAAGCGGCTGCCGAAGGCGTGGCCGCCATCACCAGCGACTTGTCGGGCGTGGGCCGGTTCTTAAAACAGTTGCCGCAAAACCCGGAATATCCGGGAATATTTACGCTAAACCGCTTTGAAACCAGCGATAGTAAGGCGATTGGCCAGCTTACCGACCTGCTCTACCGCTACTCGACGCTATCGCGCAAGGAAAGGGTTGAAAACAAGATCAATGCCCGCAAGCTGGCCGATTCCTGCGATTGGAAAGACCTGGCCGATAACTATGTCATGGCCCATAACGCGGCCCTGGAACAAAAAAAATGAAAGTAATCCACCGGATATCGGAAGGTTTGGCGGTAAGCAAACCCAGCCAAAAATTTGACGGTTTTTGCCTTGGCGACCGTGACGGCGGATATTTGTGGCTCGATGACAAACCAACGAGCCGCTACCAGGGCTGGTTTACAAACATCGGCGAAAACCTGGTTAAAACCCTGGAAAATGTCGAAGTCGCGGACGCGCCGGACGTTAGCGCCATCATCAATAATTTTTGGAATGTAAAACGCGTCCGGGGCCTGGTTACCGAGGAATTTTTTGTGCCGGAACACCGGCCGGCAATGGCCTACAGTGTCAATTTGGCTTCCAAAATTTCTTTAACCTTTGACATTAAGTGTTCATTTGAAAACGCGGAATTCGGCCGGCACTATGCCGTCGAAAGGGCAGGCAGCTGCATTTTGATATCTTTTCACAATGATAATCGGGAAGGTGAAACTTTCTTGGCGCTTATAGGCGATTCTTCCAATCCGAATATTCTCCAAAAATGGATCTTACGCGATTATTCCTATGATCGCGGACGGGAATCAAAACCTTATTTAAGATGGGTTTTTAAAGCGATCGAGTTTGAAGGAGCGACAAGGATCGTTATGGCGGCGGGCAACGACCGGAATGAAGTTATAAGCCAGGCCGCTTATGTTTTTAAAAACTTTGCGGCTTTGCGGGCCAAACGGAGGCGGGGTTTTGCACAAACGGCAGCGCTGTTTAAATCAAATTTCGGCATCGACCATAAATCGGGATTGCATGCCAATTCTGAACTTGCCGCCAGCGGAATCTGCGCCATCAACTCGCTGGAATCGCTTCTAACCGGCCCGGAAGACAATCGCGGTCTTTTTGCGGGATTCCCTTGGTTTTTCCAATTCTGGCAGCGCGACGAGGCCTTATCGCTGGCGGGACTGTCGCAAGCGGACGCGGCATTGGCCTTCCCGGTTTTTTTAAACCTGATCGAGGGGCTGGAAGACTGCCTGGACGGCATGCCGCCCGACGGCATCGGCTGGATTTTTTTTGCCGCCGCTGATTATATCTCTAAACATTTACTTAACCGCAAAGAGGAACAGCAGATATCGATGATCCTTGAAAAAACGATATCTTACTGGATCAAAAACCAGACTGCCGGAGGCTTTGCGGTCAACGAGCCGGGACTTACATGGATGGATTCTCTTGACCGGTCCGGCGCGTGCATTGAATTGCAGGCTTTGCGCCTGGCCGCCTACCGCCTGGCCGCCCGGATATCGGCCAGTTCTTCCAAACGGCAATTCTATCACGGCCTGGAAATTGACTTATTATTAAAAACAAAAAAAAATTTCTGCGGCGGCTCCGTTATGCCCGACGGCTACGATCCGCTGTCCAGGAACATTGACGCGACCGTCAGGCCCAATATTTTTTTGGCGGCCTATGCCTATCCGCAATTGCTGGATAATCTGGCTTGGCAGCGTTTTTTTGACGCTGCGTTGCCCAAACTGTGGCTCGACTGGGGCGGGCTGTCCTCAATCGATATTGGCGACAAGCGATTCCTAGAAAAACACTCCGGCGAAAATCCGGCCAGCTACCATAATGGCGACAGCTGGTTTTACGTCAATAATATCGCAGCGCTGGTCTTGCACCGCACAAACCAGGTTAAATACCACAACCAGGTAAAAAAAATATTCGCCGCAGGCATTCAAAATGTTTTGTGGGGACAAGTTCCGGGTTATCCCAGCGAATTGAGCTCAAGCAAGGAGTTCGATCCGGCAGGTTGTTTTAACCAGGCCTGGAGCGCCGCCACTTTCCTTGAATTATTCCAGGCAATCGGCATCGGGCAGGGCAACGGCAATGGTTGCGGACCGTAAACGTTTGTGTTATTTTTACCTGGTCGGATTGTATTATTAAAAAAGGTTAAAAAATTTTAAAACATAAATATGTCAAACCCAACGAAAATATTGATAATACTGATAGTCGTGCTGATTATAATTATCGGGGCGGTTTGGTGGTTTGTCGCGTCGCAAAGCAACAGCCAAAACGAACCAAACGGCACCATTGATCAAACGCAGGTGCCCTCATCCCAGGATCAAACCCAAAACCAAAGTACGCCTGCGACCGCTAACCAGCCCGGCGGCCAAAACAGCCAGACAACTCCGTCGTCTTTAACACCCTCCGGCAACCTGTCGACCGGGAACACAAACGACGACATCTCAAAGGACCTGACCAATGTCGACAGCCAGTTAAACAGCCTGGATTCCGACATCACCAATTCAAATCAAACGGTCACGCCGGTAACCGTCCAATAGCTTACCTTACAAACCAATCCTATGAACAAAAATTTGGCATTGACGATCATAACTGCCGCGACTATTTTAATCGCCGGTACAGCGCTGGCCCAAGGAGCGGATGCCCCAAAAACCCCCACACTGAACGGCAACGCCGGGCACGCCCCACAGGCCGGCACCAGGATCCGCCCGGCTGCCGCGGGGAAAGTGACAGCGATCAGCGGATCCACGTTAACCATTGCGGGCCAGGGAAGTGCCGTTTACACAATTGACGCTTCGGCCGCCAAAATTACGAAAGGGATCGGCGCCAACGCCCAAGTGATCGGTATAGCCGATATTTCAACGGGCGATACGATCGAAGTTTTTGGTGCCGCGTCGGGCAACAACATCACGGCCACTTCAATAACCTTAAATGATGCCATTCTTGGACGGGGCAATCTCGCCGCCGGCAGCAATAATAATACATTGGCTAATTTACAAGCCAGGGCCGACAAAGAAATCGACAATCGCGTCGAAGCTTTAAACGCACAACTGACGCGGCTGGCCCAAATGGTCCGCTTGACCGAGACGCAAAAAAGCGCGTTGCAAACCAGCGAGCAGGGCGTGATAACGACATTGACGGCTTTAAAAGCCAAGATCGACGCGGATACCGATATGGCAATCCTCAAAACGGATGTGCAATCAATAACGAAATCGGAGCGCGTTTATATGCTGGTAGTTCCGCAAACCGCGATTTTGTCGGCCGCCGACCGGATCAATACTGTCGCGACAATGCTCTCCGGCATTCAAGCCAAGCTTGCCAGCCGCCTAGCAGCGCTGCCGGCCGGCGGGAGCAATCCAACATTGAATTCAGATTTATCGGATATGCAGGCACAGATCAATAACGCCCTGACAGAGGCCCAAAGTGCCACCTCGGATGTTGCCAACCTCCAGGCGGATAATGGCGTACAATCGACACTGGCCGCAAACAACGTCGCGCTAAAAAATGCGCGCGCGCAAATCGTGAACGCGCAAAAAGATTTAAAGGCGGCGCAAAAAGACGCCAGGGACATCTTGCAGGGATTAAAATCGGCCAGTGGAGCGGATCTTGCCCCGATCAATGCGGCTACCTCAACACCAACCGGTGAATGATCTTAAAACAAGCCAAGCCCCGGCTTAACTCTTGGGGCTTGGCTTGTAAACACCATTAAAAAATGTAGTATACAAGAATAATTGAATAGTTTGCGTTATCACGAAAGCGGGGAGAGCCATGGCTCAACGAACCGCTAGCAACCACCCCGGCGCAAGCAGGGGCAGGTGCTCCATCCATCCCTTGCGGGAAAAGATAACTAAAAAAACTTTTCCGCGAGAAAGTTTTTTTGTTTACGTGCCTTTCTCTTTTACCCCATCTATCCTTCCTTCGGAAGGCCCAGGCAAACCGTCGTTAAAGCGGTCGGGTGCTGGTCACCGTACAGATCGTACGGTTCCGGCGCACCCCAGCCGCTAAAGCGGCTGATGGCGGCCGCGCTTTGTGCCTAGAATCTGGAGCAAAATAAAAAGTCCCGGATTAATTAGTACACATAATTATGCAAAATATTAAAACATGCGAGTTTGTCTCGCCACGCCACCCCGATAAGATGTGTGATTTTTTGGCCGACAGCCTGCTGGACGAATATCTAGCGCAGGATCCCAAAAGCCGCGTTGCGATCGAGCTTATGGGCGGCCACAAAAACATTACCGTCAGCGGCGAAGTGACCAGCGCTGCCTTAATCGACATTCCCGCGGTCTTAAAAAAGATCCTGGGTGACGATTTCGACGTCCATGTTTACGTCAGCCAGCAAAGTCCGTTTATCGCGCAGGGAGTCGATAGCGGCGGCGCCGGCGACCAGGGCGTCATGATCGGCTATGCCACCAACGAAACCAGGAATTTCATGCCTCTGGAATACGAACTGGCGCGCAATCTATGCAAGTGGATCTACGAAAAATATCCGTATGACGGCAAGACCCAGGTCACAACCAAAGACGGGAAAGCATCGACCGTCGTCGCCAGCTTCCAGAACACCTCAAGCCGCGACCTGGAAACCATGGTGCGCGCCATCATGCCGGCCGATGAATACCTGATCAACCCGGCGGGCGAGTGGTCGATGGGCGGCTTTGACGCGGATTCGGGCTTGTCGGGCCGCAAAATTGTCATTGACAATTATGGTCCGGAAACCGGAATCGGCGGCGGCAGTTTTTCGGGCAAGGATTTTACCAAAGTTGACCGCAGCGCGGCTTACATGGCCCGCCGGATCGCCGTTGACCTGCTAAAAAAATACGGCGCGGCGAAAGTCCGCACCAAGATCGCCTACGCAATCGGCAAAAAAAACCCGGTAATGGCCGTGGCGTCGGTCGACGGTAAACTGGAACCCATCACTGGTTATGACCTGTCGCCCAAAGGAATTTATGAATTTTTGGAACTAAGCAAAGTACAGTTCAAGGACACGGCTGTTTGGGGCCACTTTGGCCGCAACTTCTCCTGGAAATAGGATTACAAAATCATTCAATCGCCAAATCAAAAATCTCCATAGGTTGAACCTATGGAGATTTTTGCGTGCTTCAAGGAATAATTCAACTGTTTTTCGCGGCTAAGAGCTGAATGCCAAGACTCGCGATCCGGCCGCCGGCATAAACAAGAAGGGTGGCAAATATCGACCAGGCAATTATATTAAGCAATTTCGTGATCGAATCGGCAGGCAAAACATTGCCAAGAGCCTGGTTCATCGATTGCTGGACTTGCGCTTGCGCCAGTTCTTGCGGATTTTGCGTTGCCGCCGGCGCCGTCAGTATTTGGCTTGCGGCCGCCATGGTTTTGAATATCATAGGGAATTCGGATTTGGCGGAAAAAAATTGGTACGAAGAATTGATCGTTTGGCCGATAACCGCCAGTCCGGCAACAACCAAAACCCAACCGATGATAATTTTTAGCGTCGCGTTTACATTCATATTATTTTGCCTCAAAAAAGGCTTTGTAGGCCAAATAAGTCGAATAAAGATCGGCCTTACTGGCAATCTCAAACGGCGCGTGCATCGAAAACAAAGCCGTGCCCATATCGATAATATCCATGTTTAGCCGGGCCAAATACATTGAGATCGTTCCTCCGCCTCCCAAATCAACCTTACCAAAACCGCCGGCCTGCCAAGGCACTTTGGCCGAATTTAGGGTGTTTAAAATAAATGCCGTGTAATCAGGGGTCGCTTCGCTGGTGTCATACTTGCCGCGCCAGCCCAAGTGCCGCTCAACAACAATGCCAGCCCCGAGCTTTGCCGTGTTGTTTATGTCGTACACATCGGCATAGTCAGGGTCGTAAGCGGTCGTCACATCGGCCGAGATCGCCTTTGACTTAAAAAATGTATCACGCAAAACATTCTCGTCATGCACTGCGGTCTCAAGATAAATAAGTTCGCTGACAAAATCGGCGATGAAATTCGAATTGGCGCTCGTTACCCCCTCACTGCCAATCTCTTCCTTATCGACCAAAACAACCAGGGTGGCGTATTCAGGATCAACCGACATCATCGCCTCGAGCGCGGTAAAAGCGCAAATCCGGTCGTCATGGCCGTAACCGGCGATTAGGCTGCGGTCAAAGCCAAGGTCGCGGGCCTGGCCGGCGGGGACAATCTCCAAGTCGGCGGAAACAAAATCTTCTTCGCTAATATTGTATTTTTCACGCAAAAGATTCAAAATATTTTTCTTTACCAGGTCCCTTTCCTGCTCTTTGCCTTTTTGGGCCAGACTGCCGACAATGATATTCAGCGTCTCGGCCGGAACGGCTTCGTCCAACTTCTTCTCCATTTGTTGCCGGCTCAGATGAACCAGCAAGTCCGAGATCATGAATATCGGATCGGAATCATTATCTCCCAGGGAGATTTGGATGCTCGTACCGTCCTGTTTTGAAATCGTGCCGTACATCGCCAGGGGAATCGTAGACCACTGATGCTTCTTTATCCCTCCGTAATAATGGGTTTTTAAAAACGCCAAATGCTCGCTCTCATAAAGCGGCACCATCTTTAAATCCAGGCGGGGC
>Ga0182021_10007947_pt1 | contig 12581 bp, 10 predicted proteins | sample 612E3MmetaG_FD_120493 | JGI IMG/M metagenome (GOLD analysis project Ga0182021, IMG submission 120493) | Permafrost microbial communities from Stordalen Mire, Sweden - 612E3M metaG (Illumina Assembly) | ecosystem: Environmental > Terrestrial > Soil > Wetlands > Permafrost | place: Sweden... | reverse complement strand
TCCCCTCGATCTATCTTGCCGCACCCGATGAATCTTCGGCCTTCATCGTGCTGCCGGGGCAGAAGTGGCTGCTGGAACGGCGCGGTTACGAAGCCGCGATCTTGACCGGCATCGGATCGTTGTGCGGCGTGTGCGTGCTGGTGATCCTCAGCCCGGTGCTCACCGAAGTGGCGCGCACGTTGCGCATCATTCTGGCTCCGCATCTGGGCTGGATTCTCGTCGCGATTAGTTTGTTCATGCTGATGTCTGAATGGCCCAAGGCGGGCGATCGCGGCCCGACGAATTGGGCGCGCTTTCGCGCGGCGTGGTCGCAGTTGGGCGCGGGCCTGTTGACGTTCTTCCTGTCCGGTCTGTTGGGCCTCATCTTGATGTATCGCAACTTCGTGCCGGTCTCCGTGGCGTTCGTGAATTTGCTGCCGGCCTTCATCGGACTGTTCGCCGTGCCGCTAGTGTTGACGAATTTGATCATGGGCACACGCGTGCCGCCGCAGCACATCTGCACCTCGATCGATATTTCGCCGTCGCTGCTGCTGCGCGGGACCTTCGCCGGATCACTGGGCGGATTGTTCGCGGCGTTCTTTCCGGTGGTGACGGGCGGCATCGGCGCGTTTCTGGCGGGGCATGCCACCGCGCAGCGTGACGAGCGATCGTTCATCGTGTCGCAGGGCGTGTCGAAGCTGGTGTACTACGCGGGCGGTTTCTTGTTGTTCTTTCTGCCGGGCTTGCAGCTGGCACGCGGCGGACTGGCCTCGATGGTCAGCACGATCTACACACCCGGCACGCCGGAGATGTACCTCGTGGCCGTGGCGAGTCTGGCCGTGTCCGGCGCGGTGAGTTTCTTCCTGCTCATTCCCTATGCGCGCTTTTCGGTGCGCGTTCTGGCGCGGCTCGATTATCGCGTCGTCAACATCGGCACGTTGATCGTCATCGTGGCAGTGCTCCTGCTCACCACCGGTTTCGTCGGATTGCTAATTGCCATTCCGGCCACGGCGATTGGCTTGATCCCGTCGTTCTTCGGCACGCGGCGCATGAACTGTCTGGGCGTGCTGCTGGTTCCGATCATGTTGAACATGGCGGGCCTCGGGCCGGATATTGCCAGATGGCTGGGGTTGGCATGAGATGGGTCGTGATAGAATGAGATAGAGGTCTCGTAGTATGCAAAAGACGATGGCTTATCAGTCTGCCTTCTTTCCAAACCTCACCGCCGAGTTTCCTTCTACGCGCTACCAGGGCAGCAAGGCCAAGCTGGTCGATTGGATCTGGGAACAGATCGCCGATTTGGATTTCAGCACCTGCCTCGATGCCTTCGGCGGAACGGGGGCGGTTGCCTATCGCTTGAAGCAGGCCGGCAAGCGTGTGACTTACAACGACTTGCTGCGTTTTAACTATGAGTTCGGCCTCGCCCTGGTCGAGAATAGCCAAACTCGTCTTAGCTTTGAAGAGATCGACTGGCTGCTGACGAGACATCCTGAGATCGACTACCCGCACTTCGTACAAGACAATTTTGCAGACATCTATTTCACCGCTGAGGAAAATGCCTGGATCGATCAAACGATAACCCATATTCGCCAGGTAGCCGATCCCTATCGATTCGCATTGGCTTTCTTCGCACTCGCCCAGGCGTGCATCATCAAGCGACCCTACAATCTATTTCACCGCAAGAATTTGTATATCCGTCTGGCGGAAGTCAATCGCTCATTTGGCAACAAAACGAGCTGGGACAGGCCGTTTGAGGAGTGGTTTCGCGCTTTTGCGAATGAAGCCAATCGTGCCGTATTGGATAATGGCCAGGTGAACCAAGCCCTGAATTTAGACGCGGCGGATGTGCCCGGCGAGTATGATCTGGTTTATATCGACACGCCCTATGTTGCCGGGAGCGGTGTGGCCGTGAACTATTTAGACTTTTATCACTTCCTCGAAGGGCTGACAGTGTATGCTGAATGGGACAAGCATATCGATCACCGTTCGAAGCACCGGCGCTTTAAGCCGCGCCCGAATGAATGGACGGACAAGAAGCGGATTCACCTGGCTTTTGAGCAGTTGTTTGAACGTTATCGCGACAGCATCCTGGTTGTGTCGTATCGCAGCGATGGCGTCCCAACGGAAGCAGAACTGGTGAACCTGCTGCGGCGGTACAAACCGGACGTGCGGGTTGAACGCTACGGGCAGTACACATATGCGCTATCGACCAATTCGGAATCGCAAGAAGTTCTCCTGATTGCGAAGTAAAAGATGAAGTGTCTCCAAGTAACCTAGCATGAAGAAGAAAATCGAAAACAAAACTGCTCGTGAGCCTGCGGTGGAGTATGCGCGTTCTACCGCGGTTCCAACTTTCTTTGGTCAGCCGATGTTGCGAGGAACCTACGTGCAAATCGAGCCCACAGATCGTGGGCCGCAATTGTTTTACTCACATCCGCATGGTGAACTCTGGCTGGGTGATGCGGTGACGTGGTTGCGCTCAGTGAAGGATGAATCCGTCGATTTAGTGTTTGCCGATCCACCTTACAATATCAAAAAAGCGGAGTGGGACACATTCGAATCGCAACAGGACTACGTCGATTGGTCTTTGGAATGGATTGAACAGGCGGCGCGCGTCTTGAAGCCGACCGGCACGCTCTATATTTGCGGCTTCTCCGAAATACTGGCCGATCTCAAATTGCCGGCCGCGCGTTTCTTTGCCGGCTGCCGTTGGATCGTGTGGCACTATAAGAACAAAGCCAACCTCGGATCAGACTGGGGCCGTTCACACGAGAGCATTTTGCACTTCCGCAAGACCAAAGAATTCACGTTCAACGTTGATGAAGTTCGGATTCCCTATGGCAATCATACGTTGAAATATCCTGAGCATCCGCAGGCGGAGACGAGCCAGTACGGACACGGACGAAATAAAGATCGCTTGTGGCAGCCCCATCCGAAAGGCGCCAAGCCGCGCGACGTGATCGAGATTCCAACGACGTGCAATGGCATGCACGAGAAAACGCCGCATCCCACCCAGAAGCCGGAAGAACTGCTCAGGAAAATAGTTCTCGCTTCCTCGAATCCCGGCGACCTCATTCTCGATCCCTTTTCAGGTTCGGGCACCACAGCCGTTGTCTCCGAACAGATTAAGCGGCGCTGGCAGGGCTGTGATACGTCGCCAGAATATTGTCGCTGGGCTGCGGAACGAATCGAGCTGGTAGAGGACTGGCCGATTGAGAAATGGATTCAATATGATGCCGAGAATACCGCGAGGAGAAAGAAGTTGAACCCGTGAAAGGCATCTCACACTTCTTAGCGGGACTCGCCGCTGCAACATTTGTGCCCGGCGTGGTGGAGGGCGCCGCGCAGGGATCGTATCTCATCGTGCTGGGCGGCTTCTTCGGCCTGCTGCCGGATACGCTCGATTTCAAGTTCGCGCGTTACTTCGAGCAACACGTCAACATCGATCCCGATCCCAGCAATCTCGATCCGCAGCTCATCGCGACCACCGTCGCCGCCGGATCGATCGGGCCGCCGCGACCCACCGCTCGATCCGGCTCCAGCTGCACAACATCCCGCTCGGGCCCAATCGCTGGCGGCAGTATCGCATCCGCTTTGATGCGGAGCGCAGCGAAGTCGTCATCACCATCGGCCCCATCGTGAACGCGGCGCTCGCGCCGCTCGATGAATCTGGCCAGTGTGTGGCGCGTGCGAAGACCGCCGCAAAAATCGATTACACCTACGACGGCGAGATGACGGCCGACATCTTCAATGGCCCGTCGTTTGCCTTCGTGCCCGTAGCGGCGGGGTCATCCCGCCCAGCCACCGTGGAGGTGCAGTTCCTGCCGTGGCACCGTGTGTGGAGTCATTCGTTTACGCTGGCCGCGCTGCTGGGCTTGATCACGGGCATGTTGTTCGGATCGATACAGGCAGGGCTGGTGGCGTTCTTCGGCATGTCGGCGCACATCGTCGAGGATCAACTCGGCTATCTGGGGAGCAATCTCTTCTGGCCGATCACGAAGGAACGATCGGCCGGCGCGCGCCTGCTGCATTCGGGCGATGCAATTCCGAATTTTCTGGCGGTGTGGACGGCGCTGGTGTTGATCCTCTTCAACCTCGATCGTTTCTCGGCGCCTGTGCAGAACCGTGATCCGTTGTTGACGCCGTTGGTCTACTTCAGCACGATGTTGATCCTGCCTGCGCTGATCTTGATCGGCGTGTATGCGTGGGAGCGGCGTAAACCGCAGGTGCCGCGGGCCGCAGCACAGCAGGCCGACATCGTGGCCGAGTTGAAAGAAACCGAAGTGTAACGATTTTAGATTGCTGATTTCTGATTGCTAATTTTCCTGCGCAGTCGGTCACCTGGGGTTTCCGTCAATTGATAGCGGAAGGTTGCGGGGGTGACGTAGGACGTTGAACGCGGATTAGATGGAAACGACTGGCGGAAGAAACACGGCACAAAATGAGACTCAGGGCAAGGCAAATGTGAGTTGAGCAAAGCAGGTATACTCAATCTGCATTTCTTGGGGGGAGGAAGCCATGAAGATGCTAAGAGGATTCTTAGTCGTGATGTTAAGCTCATGTGCTGTACTGGGTCTGCTAGCGGTCTTGCAACCCGCTCGTTCGGCTACCGCCGCCCACGCCGCAGCGTCATTGGATGTCGCAATCGACAAAGTGACGGCGCATGACACAACGATCAAGTGGCTGGCGCGGCAGAAACCACGCGCTGCTACCCCGGTGATACTGGCTAGTTTCACAGCCACAACGTTGCCTGGGCAACCGGAGGTCTATGTTGAATGGGAAACGGCGACGGAGCTCGACACGGCTGGCTTTTACGTCGCCCGCAGTTCGAGTGCCACGGGTTCGTGGACGCGGGTCAGCAACTTTATGCCGGCGGAAGGTGACGCCGTGGCGGGGGCGCTGTATGACTGGATTGATGAAACGGCTATATTGAACCACCGCTACTACTATCGACTGGAGGTCATCAGCACGGATGCGAGTGCGCCGGTGGACTATTATGGCCCCATTTCTGTCACTACCGGCGAACATGTTATCTTGAGTGAAGTGCTTTATGATCCGACCGGTGCGGACAATGGACTGGAGTGGGTGGAGCTATTTAACCCAACCAGCAATACTATCGATCTAAACGACTACAGTCTGGGCAATGGCGGCACCACTTACCTCTACAGTGTTGTGCAGTTGACCGGGACTCTACCGCCTAGCTCGTGCTGGGTCATTGGCGGGCCTACAAGTAATATCACAAATTATTCGCCGATCTTTGATCAATCGATTAATTTCAATCCCGATTTTCAAAACGGCGCAACACCCGCCGATGGCATTGCTCTGTTCGATGTTAAAGCGATCTCGATCACAACGTCGACGATTCCAATTGATGCCGTGATCTATGGTACGGCCAATACGAGTAACCTGATCGACGAGACGGGAGTGGCTAATCCGCCGGATGTCGCGGCAGCCGCGAATGGGAAAAGCAACGAACGCACCGATATCATAGGCACGTGGCGCGTCCAGGCCACGCCGACGCCCAACAACTGCACGGTGCTCATGACCACGGTCGAACCGCCTCCGCCCTTGACGCCGCCCGGCAGTGTGTTGATCAGCGCGGTTCACTTCGACGCTTACGGCGGCGGTCAAGGCGACGAAGGCTTCCGCTTGACCAACGTCAGCACACGGCCCCTCACGCTGACCAACTGGTTGGCGGTGAAGAGCACAAGCCGGATCCAACTGACCGATACGCTGCAACCTGATCAATCCATCTGGATAGCCAAGACGGCCATCACTTTCACGCAGCAGTTTGGCTTCAAGCCCGATTATAAATACACTGCTGACGCCGATACGTCCGTTCTTATGCTGACATTAAACAGCGTGCCTGCCTTTGGCGACAGCGGTAAATTGGCACTGAGCGAAGGCCTGACCAATACCATCGACGCTGTCATCTGGGGCACGACCACCTTGACCGACACGCAGTGGACGGGTTCCACTGTGCAGCGTTACAGTGATAGCGATGTTTCGGCCTCGGGCCAGATCATCTATCGCAAACTCGACGAAGCGACGGGCAAGATTGTCACAGACACCGACACCGCGCTCGATTGGGCCAACGATCGAACCGATCCGGTGTCGGGCCGCAAGACGCAGTATCCCGGCTGGGATCTGGAAAAATTCTGGCAGACGGCCAAGGTTACGCAGACCGCTACGCTCACCGTCGCCATTGCGCCCGACAATGCTTACCGCGTCATCTCGGATGTGCTCGGTTCAGCGCAGTCTTCCATCAAGATGGAGATGCACACATTCGATAATCTGGGTCTGCTCGACGTGGTGACGCGAACCATCGGACGTGGAGTCAACGTTACGATCTTGCTGGAGGGCGGCCCGGTGGGCGGCATCGACGATCAGGAATCGTGGGTGTGTGAACAAATCGAAAGCGCGGGCGGGCAGTGCTGGTTCATGATCAGCGATACGTCGAACGGCAACACCATCCACGCGCGCTACGATTACGTGCACGCCAAGCTGATCGTGGTGGATGATCGCGTCGTGGCGATCGGTTCGGAGAATCTCAGCCCGCGCAGCCTCAACTATGATGATTTTTCCGATGGAACGATCGGGCATCGCGGCGTGTATCTGGTGACAGATGCTTCCGGCGTCGTGGCGCGCGCGCTGGAAATTTGGAAGGCCGATTTCGATCCGGCACATCATCGCGATATTTACCGTTGGACGATCACGGATACGAAGTACGGCCCGCCCCCGATCGGGTTTACGCCCGATTACAGCATTGAAGTCAGCGGGTATCGCATCCTCTATCCGCAGCCATTGGTCGTGACTGGACAATTTCCATTCGAGCTGTTGACCGCGCCGGAAAGCGCGCTGCGTGCCAGTGATGCGCTGCTGGGTTGGATCAACCGATCGGGCGCGGGCGATACGATCGAAGTGGAGCAGCTCGACGAGCCGCCGCATTGGGGTAACTCCAACAGTAACCCGATCGCCGATCCCAATGTGCGCTTGCAAGCTTTAATCGACGCGGCCCAGCGCGGCGCGACAGTGCGGCTGCTGCTCGATCGCTACTTCGACGATTCGACTCAGCCCACCAGCAACGCCGCCACGAAGCAATATATCGAATCGCTCTACGTCGTCAGTCCAACCCTGCGCGCCAACTTTGAAGTGCGGCTGGGCGATCCGGCCTTGTACGGCATTCACAACAAGATGTTCTTGTTTGATGTGGGCGGGCACAAAGTCGTCCACGCGGGCAGCCTCAACGGAACCGAAACCTCAAACAAAATGAACCGCGAAGTGGCGCTGCAAGTCGAATCGAGTGCGGCGTATGATTACTTGCACACGATGTTTGGCTACGATTGGGCGTTTCAACCGCGCGTGCTGCTACCGATCGTGTTTAGCAATTACAGCGCGCCGCCCACTCACTTGCTGGTCAGCAAAGTGTTCTATCTCGGCTCGACGAGCGTGGTGACCGGCAGCGAGTGGGTGCAGATTTACAATCCCACGCCGATTACGGTTTCTTTGAGCACCTATAAGCTGGGCGATCAGGCGCTACCCGGCCCCACCGGTTTCACCGTCGATGGCATGTGGCAGTTCCCCTCAACGGCCAGCGTCGCGCCGGGTGGATTGATCAATGTAGCGACGACGGCGCAAGGCTTCTTCAACAAATATGGTCGCTATCCCGATTACGTGTTCTTCGGGACGGGTATTCAAATGATCCCGTATGTCAGTTACACGCCGAACATCAGCTTCTCGCTGGCGAACACCGGCGATGAAGTGTTATTGCTCGGCTCCACCAATCAACTGGTCGACGGTGTGGCGTGGGGCACCGGCTCGCTGCCAGGGAATGTAGCGTGTCCGGCGATCGATCCCAACCTGTATCCGTCGAAGAATCCTTCCATCGCACGCGCGCCGCTGTGGAAGGACACGGATGACTGCAATGCCGATTTCGTGATCGACCCGTCGGCGCTGCCGTGATCTTCATCTCTTCTCGGTGTCACCCCGAGCCGCGCTGCGGCGAGGGGTCTCGCACGGCAGGCCAAGATTCCTCGCTCGCCTTGCCTTGCCTGCCGCAGCGCGGCGGAGGCGCGCTGGGCGTCGCTCGGAATGACACTGGCAGGCAGCTTTATGAGGGGCCACCGCAGGTCCCGTGTTGTTTGCGGGAGTGGGTGAGGCCGCGGTTGAATCTCCCTCTCACCTGGGTTATACTTCTCGCATGACCTCACTCATTCAGCCCGTGATCATCAAAACGCTGGAACACTTTCGATCCAAGCAGCTGCACAATCAGCGTGTCCTCACCGTATTTCTGCCGCCCGATTACGAGTCGCACCCCGACCAATACTACAAGGTGCTGTACCTGAATGACGGCCAGGATGCGCCGGCGATCAAACTCGCCGACACCCTGGCCGCGCTGATCGCTCACCATGAAATCGAACCCATCATCGTGGTCGCCCTCCACGCCACGCGCGATCGGCTGCACGAGTACGGCACGGCGGGCATTCCCAACGCGCACGGGCTGGGCAAGAAAGCGCGCAAATACACGTTCTTCATCCTTGACGAAGTGCTGCCTTACATCAATCGACGCTACCGCACGCTGCCGGGTCCGATCAACACCGCGGTGATGGGCTCCTCGCTGGGCGGCTTGATGGCGTTCGATCTGGCGTGGAATCATCCCGACGTGTTCGGTGCGGTGGGCGTATTCTCCGGCTCGTTCTGGTGGCGCACCGATGATGCCGACACGCATACCCGGCAGGAATCGCGCATCATGCATCGCCGCGTGCGCGATACCGAATCGCCGGGCTATCTGCGCCTGTGGTTTCAAGCGGGCACCGACGATGAGCAAGACGATCGGGATAACAACGGCGTCATCGATGCGATTCAAGACACCACCGAATTAATGGACGAACTGGCGCGCAAAGGTTTTCGGCGCGGCATCGAGATGGTGTACGTGCAAGTGGAAGGCGGCGAGCACCATCAAGCCACATGGGGCTTGATTCTGCCGTATTTCCTGCGCTGGACGTTCCCCACGCAGCGCTACGTGCAGCAGCATCCGTTCGATGGCCGCGACTTTATCTCGGTGACCAGGAAAGGCCGTGAGGTCTCTCATCCGCGCGGCAAGACAAGCAAACGCGATACGCAAAGCCCACGCCTGCTGCGCGTCGCGGCGAAGAAATCCAGAATCACCCAACGGCGTTCGAGAATGTAACTATCTTGACAATGTGAGATCCGTCATTGCTTCGCTTCGCTCGCAATGACGGTCAGTAGGTAATTTAACATTGTCGAGCTTATTGTCCGTCGGGATGATGAGTGCAGATTCGTGTCAATTCGTGGAAGAATAGTAGGGGGACTCATGCCGCAACTACCACACCGCACCATCCTCTGCATCACCAGCTACGAAAAAGGTCAGGCCTTCATGCGCGAGGCCAAACGGCAGGGCAGCGACGTCTATCTGCTCACCGTCGAGAGACTGCGCGACGCCGATTGGCCGCGCGATCAGCTCGACGAAGTCTTCTACATGCCCTCGCTGTTTCACGAGCAGGACATGATCTATGCCGTGAGCTACGTGGCGCGCACCCGCCCGCTCGATCGGATTGTGGCCCTCGACGATTACGACGTGGAAATGGCCGCCGCCTTGCGCGAACATCTGCGCATCCCCGGCATGGGCGACACCACCGCGCGCTACTTCCGCGACAAACTGGCGATGCGCGTGCGGGCGCGTGATCGCGGCATTCGCGTGCCGGACTTTGTCCATGTACTCAACTACGACAAGATTCGCGACTTCATGTGGCGCGTGCCCGCGCCGTGGGTGTTGAAGCCGCGTTCGGAGGCGTCGTCGCTCGGGATCAAGAAGATCAACTCGCCCGATGAATTCTGGCCGGCCATCGATATCTTGGGCGATCGGCAATCGTATTACGTGCTGGAACAATACGTTCCGGGCAATGTCTACCACGTCGATTCGATCGTTGCCGAAAAGGAAGTCGTCTTTGCCGAAGTGCATGGCTACGCCAAACCGCCCTTTGATGTGATGCACGGCGGCGGGGTCTTCGTGACCCGCACTCTGCCGCGTGAAGCGGAAGAGGCGCAGGCACTGCGCAGGCTGAATCAACAATTACTCGAAGCACTCGGCTTCGTGCGCGGCGTGACCCATGCGGAGTTCATCAAGGGGCAAGAGGATGGTCAGTTCTACTTCCTCGAATGCGCGGCGCGGGTGGGTGGGGCCAACATTGCCGAGTTGGTGGAAACCTCTACCGGCTTGAACTTATGGGCCGAATGGGCCAAGATCGAAATTTGCGGTGAAGATGTGCCCTATGAGCTACCCGCTTCGCGCCGATCGGATTACGGCGGCCTCATCATTTCACTCGCCAAACAAGAATGGCCCGATCTCTCCACCTACACCGATCCTGAAATCGCGTGGCGCATGAAACGCTTGAACCACGCGGGCTTGATTGTCCGCTCCGATAGCCCTCAGCGCGTACAAGATCTGCTCGACAGTTACCTGCCGCGCTTCTACAATGACTTTCACGCGACGTTGCCCGCACCCGACAAACCGAGCAATTGAACTTTCGCTACATCTCGTCACAGGCCGATCAATTGACTTGATCGGACTTTTTGTTACATAAATGATTATATAATTGTGCAAATGCTTGACAAGATATGTTCAATATGGTATATTCTATTCGGGTTGAAATGCAAAAAATACTCATGATGGATTCCGACGACCCATCAGCCAGTCTTTTCCTTTGGCGGTCCGGCTTTCAATCAGCAGCTTGATCTCATCACTGCAGTGTCCGGCGCGTTTTTAGGCGAGACCATTCAATCAGGTATAACTACCATAGAGCAGTTGATGAGCAATCGGAAGAAGTCTTAGAAGGAGCCGCAAACATGCGGATCATTATTACGGGCGGCAGCGGTCTGATTGGCTGTGCCTTAGTCGATAGCTTAGCGCCAGATGGTCACGAAGTGATCGTGTTGAGCCGTAACCCTGCGGCCGTGAAGAATCTGCCCAAAGGCGCACGGGCCGAAAAATGGGACGGCCAATCGGCGCAAGGTTGGGGCACACTGGCGGATGGCGCGGATGCGATCGTCAATCTGGCGGGCGCGACCATCTCTGAGCGGTGGTCGGATGCGCGCAAAAAGGAAATCCGCGACAGCCGCGTGAATGCCGGCAAAGCGATCGTGGAAGCGGTGAAGGCGGCGCCAAAGAAACCGGGCGTGGTCATTCAATCCTCGGCGGTGGGCTACTACGGCCCGCGTGGCGCGGAAGAAATTACCGAAGAGTCCGGCGCGGGAAATGACTTTCTGGCCTCTATCTGCAAAGATTGGGAAGCCTCGACGGCGGAACTGGACGCGCTGGGTATTCGCCGGCCGATTATTCGCATGGGCGTGGTGTTGGATTTGAATGGCGGCGCGCTGCCCAAGATGTTGCTGCCCATCAAGCTGTTTGTGGGCGGGCCGATCGGGAGTGGCAACCAGTATTTTCCGTGGATCCATCTCAAGGATGAAGTCGCCGCGATTCGTTTCTTGATCGATAACAAAAACGCCAACGGCGTATATAACCTCAGCGCGCCGAAACCGTTGACTAACAAGGAGTTCACGCAGGCCATCGGCCAGGTGCTGGGTAAACCGACGTTTATGCCGGTTCCCGCCTTCGCGATGAAGACGATGTTTGGCGAGATGTCGACGTTGTTGTTGGATGGTCAACGCGAAATGCCGGTGCGCTTGTTGAAGGAAGGTTTCAAGTTCCAGTTCACGGATGCGATGGCAGCGCTAAAGGATGTGTTGAAATGAAAAAGATCGAAGATTTGATGCGGAACATCGGGAAGTGGATAGAAGGGTTATTGAAGGGAACTCAGCCAGAACCTGTTCCGGTGAGAGTGCCGGTCAGGCGGTAAGAGAGGGATGTGCCATGTCGATTTATGAGCGTTCATTCAAAGTCAAAGCCTCGCTGCGTGACGTGGCTGCTTTTCATGATGATCCGGTGTCGTTGATCGCGATCACACCACCGCCGGTGCGCGTCACGATCGAGCGTTTCGATCGACCAGTGCGCGCGGGCAGCCGCGTTATTTTCCGGTTGGGCGTGGGACCGATCGGTTTACGCTGGGAGGGCATGATTGCGGAGTATGTCGGTCAAAAATATTTCCGTGATGTGCAGAATAAAGGCCCCTTCGGCGCGTGGAGCCACACGCATTCGTTTACAACAGAAGCCGACGGGACGTGCATCAACGATCGGGTGAAGTACGAGCCGCCGCTGGGGTTGATCGGGAAATTGATCGATCCCGTGGTGGTGAGACCGTCATTAGCGTTCTTGTTCAATTATCGGAAGAAGAAGACGCGTGAATTATTGGAGAGAAACGCCGCGCTGAGCGAAGTCGGCGGATGTTCTTCATCCGCGACCTAGTCGATCAAACGGGACACGCTGGATTGAAAGGCCAAGGGAAGCGACGGATGGGTAGAAATGCGATCGGCGCAGCGGGCCGCGATGAAGCATGTCGCGGCCCGTTTGTGTACGCCCAGCATGGGCAATGACTTGAGGTTCTCCTCAGATTGGTGGGAGAGATGAGCAAGTTTGATTGATTATGTGTTATCCTCGAGCACTCAGGAGGTAACGGATGAAGACG
>Ga0182021_10007946_pt1 | contig 12582 bp, 7 predicted proteins | sample 612E3MmetaG_FD_120493 | JGI IMG/M metagenome (GOLD analysis project Ga0182021, IMG submission 120493) | Permafrost microbial communities from Stordalen Mire, Sweden - 612E3M metaG (Illumina Assembly) | ecosystem: Environmental > Terrestrial > Soil > Wetlands > Permafrost | place: Sweden... | reverse complement strand
TATACCACGGAAGCCGGCATGAGCAATTACTTATGGACGGTATCGGCAGGAGGGACAATAACAGCAGGAGGAGGAACAGGAAATAATACGGTTACAGTAACATGGACAACAACAGGGGCAAAGACCGTTACCGTTAACTATACCAATGGTAACGGATGTACAGCAACAAGTGCGACAACATATAATGTCACAGTCAATCCATTACCGGTACCAACTGTTACCGGTCCGACCCCGGTCTGTGTTGGTATAACAGGGAATGTCTATACCACGGAAGCCGGCATGAGCAATTACTTATGGACGGTATCGGCAGGAGGGACAATAACAGCAGGAGGCGGAACAGGAAATAATACAGTTACAGTGACCTGGACAACAACAGGGGCAAAAACTGTTACCGTAAACTATACCAATGGTAATGGATGTACGGCAACAAGCCCGACCACATATGATATCACAATTAATCCATTACCGGCAGCTACAGCAAGTAATGATGGTCCGGTGTGCGCAGGGAATGCTCTCAATCTCGCAGGAGGTACTGCAGGAATGACGACCTATACATGGACAGGGCCAAACGGGTTCACATCATTATTACAAAATCCATCAGTCTCCGCCAATGCCACATTAGCTATGGCAGGAGTTTATACTCTCACAGTTACCAATGCCAGTGGATGTACGAATGCAATCTCTACAACAGTCACAGTCAATGCATTGCCTAATGCTACGGCAAGTAATAATGGTCCGGTATGTTCTGGGAATGCTCTCAGTCTGACAGGAGGACCTGCAGCGATGACGACCTATGCGTGGACAGGGCCAAACGGGTTTATTTCATCATTACAAAATCCATCAGTGTCGGACAACGCTGTATTAGCGATGGCAGGGATCTATACTCTTACAGTTACCAGTGCAGGTGGATGTACAAGTACGGCCACAACGACAATAGCAATTAATGAGAACCCGGTTGCTTTTGCCGGGACGGACCAGGAACTGACATTTGTCTTTGAAACGCAGATGACAGCTGAATTATCTTCACCCGAAACAGGTGAATGGTCTTTAGTCTCAGGATCGGGCCTCATTAGTGATATTCATTCTCCAACAACTATGGTAACTGAATTATCAACCGGGGAAAATATTTTCTTATGGAAAGTACAGAATGGCAGTTGTGAGGCAAGCGCAGAAGTTAAAATTACAGTTTATGATCTATTTGTACCATCAGTTATTACCCCCGATGGCGACGGTAAAAATGATTATTTTAAGATCAGTGAAAATATTGGTAAGGTTGAGTTGATCATCTTTAACCGGTGGGGAAATGAAGAATATTCAAATAGTAATTATAAAAATGACTGGGACGGAAGAAATAATAAAGGTACAGAACTTCCTTATGATACTTATTTCTATGTTTTGAAACTTGAAAATGGTAAAATAAAAAAAGGATCTGTTTTAGTTAAGAGGTAAATGAACAGGTTTATTCTGAGCATATTAGCAGTATTAGCTCCTTTGCAGCTCTTAGGACAGATGTTTCCTTTATCGGATAATTATGTGTATGATGCCATTGTTATTAATCCTGCTTTTGCAGGTTGCCACGATGCATTGAGTGCAACCATTTCATACAGGAATCAGTGGGTTGGATTTAATGATGCTCCAAAAAGCCAGATACTGTCCATACATACACCGCTTGATAATGACAGGATTGGTCTGGGATTGCTGGTTGAGAAAAACAGTATTGGTATATTTAAAGAGACCAGTTTTATTGGTAATTATGCATACCGGATGGAATTAAGGAATGGCAAATTAGCGCTGGGATTAGGTTTTGGCGTCACTGTTTATGATATTGCGTGGAATGAGCTGGTTGCAGCCGATCCAAATGATATACAACTGATGAATAACTCAACATCCGCAGTTTTGCCGGCTTTTAGTCTGGGCTCGTATTACTATACAAAAAAGTATTTTATTGGCATTTCTATGCCCATGTTCCTAAGTTATGAGCTGGATAAAAGTACAGGAAAGTATAAAATTGGTAACCCATTCTCCGGAAGTAATTATTTTTTTTCCGGAGGTTATGAGTTGGGTATAAGTCGCCAGGTTAAATTTCTCCCTTCCTTATTAATAAAATATCATCCGCATAATGTTGTCCAGATCGATTATAATGCACAGATGAATTTAAAAGACCGGGTTTGGTTAGGTATTGGTTACCGAAACAGAAATATGCTGGTTGGGATGCTTCAGTGTCAGATAAATTATCAACTCAGAATGGCATATTCATATGATTTTGAGTTTGGCAATATTGGAAAATATACCAATGGTTCTCATGAGATTTTTTTAAGCTATGTACTTAGATATGCACGAAAGGTTATAGGGCCAAGACAGTTTTAGCGGATTAGTTTTATGAGCAAATACTTTTATATAATATTACTTTTAACATTATTTACAGAAGCTGGATTGCAGGCGCAGCCTCAGCGTTTTATAGTGAAACCAGCTCCATTTAGTTCAAGAATTAATGATGAATTTTCCCCGGTATTTTATAATGGTGGAATTGTATTTTGTTCGAACCAGAATGACAATTCCCTGGTTAGTTATAAGGATGATAAAAGCAGGCTTTTCAAAATATTTTTTGTAACGAAAAAGAGCAGTTCAGGGTGGAATCAGCCAAAGATACTGGCAAAGGAAATAACATCTGATTTTAATGACGGGCCGGTTACATTCAATAAAGAGGGAAATGTAATCTATTACTGCAGAAATAATAATATTGAGAATTCTCTGAGAAACATTTCTGATACTTCAAATAAACTGGGTATATATTCTGCAGAATTAATAAATGGAATATGGACTAATATCAAACCTTTTATTTTTAATAACCCGCTGTATTCTTTTTGTACGCCTGCACTTACGCCCGATGGACAAAGAATTTATTTTTCTTCTGATATGCCAGGTGGGATCGGAGGAATGGATCTTTATTATTGTGACAGGGACAATAATGACTGGAGTCGGCCTGTAAATCTTGGCCCAGTAATAAATACCCCCAAAAATGAATCCTTCCCTTTCGCATGCAAGTATGGTAAACTATTTTTTGCATCAGACGGACATAAGGGATTTGGAGGCAAGGACCTGTTTTATACCCAGGAAATAAATGGAGAATGGATAGAACCGGTGCACCTGGATTCAGCAATCAATTCAACAGCTGATGATTTTGGGATTGTTGTTGATTCAACATTTGAGAACGGTTTCTTCTCGACAAACAGGCGGAAAACAGATGATATTTTCAGTTTCACCTCAGCACCCGTGGAATTTACAAGTTGCGACAGCATTAAGAAAAACAAATATTGCTTTACCTTCTACGATGAACAATATCGTCTTATTGATACAATACCGGTAATATATATGTGGAATTTTGGTGATGGTGTTAACCATACTGGCATCGAAGTGAAGCACTGCTTCCCGGGTCCCGGGAAATACTCTGTAAAACTCAATATAATTGATGAACTCACAGGTGATTCTATAGCTAAACAAGTCGAATATAAGGTAGAACTGGAAAATATCAGGCAGGCAGTAATTAAATCTGATGATGCAGGAATTGTGGATAAAACAATATCTTTCGAGGGAGTAATGACCGACCTTAAAGGCATGAATATCACAGATTTATTTTGGGATTTTGGAGATGGATTCAAATCAGGTGGTCAAATTATGAACCATACTTTTAAAAAGAAGGGTGAATACATGGTCAAGTTGGGCTTGCTTGCTGAAAAAGACAGCCTGGGTGTAGTGCAAAAAACATGTGTCATGAAAAAAATTAAAATAAATTGAATTGAAAAGATATGTACTGATCATATCATTTATTCTAAATGCTGGCATATGTCTCTTTTCTCAATCTGCTCCGGCGACTGATGAAAATATTCCTTACCTGATTACCTTCGGAGGAAACGCCAGCACATCCTGGGGGGATGATGATTTTTGCCAGATATTCTTTTGCGTTATTCCATCATCACAAACTGATCCTATATATATCCGTGTTTATGATCCGGATACCGGGGGAGACCTTGATGAAGCTAAGGGAGAATTTAATACTGTTATAAACTTTTCAATTTATGGAGGAAAAGGTTGTTGGTCGGACACGGCTGCACAGAGCATTCATCTGACAGGAAATTATAAGAGCGGATATTTATTGACATCAAAATCATTTGGGGCTGATCCAAAATACGATAAAAAGTGGTATAGCTTTGGACCATTTAATCCTTCTGAAGGAGAGTTTGTTGCGAAACTCGGGGGACGTGTATTTAAAATCATTGCACAAGGAATATCCGGGGACGATGGAAATATATATAAATACTTTTTAAGTACAAGTCCAGTTGAAAATATACCTGTTGAAGGGGGTAATCTTTTTACCTATAAGTACCATTTCAGGCTGCCAGATGATCAAAAACAGGTATGCCAGATATATCCTTATGCGGATGACAGGACCATCTCTATCCAGGTCTCCAATTTTGACTGGGACAATGATGGAATAATCAGGCTATTTTCAGTCGCTAAAAATGGTATTTTATGCGATGTTTCAGGAGAAGATAATTGGGTAGTAAGGGAGTTCCCAATAGTGGCTGAAGAAAAAAATTCGACCATTGAGATACAATTTATAAAGAATAAAGTTGTTCAGGTAAAAAACAATAATGTGGTGATTGCTGTAAGAAACCAGTATGGAGAATCATTACCATTTTATGTGGTTCCTATAGGAGGTGTTCCGGTTTATTCTCCAAAAATCCGAATGAAATGAGATACTGGAAAGGAATATTATTGTTATTATTTACGGTTCTGACTAACCATGCATTTACCCAGAGCTATAATTTCCGCAATTTTAATTCAGAAGATGGATTGGCCCAATCCTATGTTTATTCGATCATCCAGGACGTGCATGGTTATTTGTGGATTGGTACAGGGAATGGGTTATCAAGATATAATGGATTTAAATTTGAAAACTATGGAACCGGAGACTCATTGGCAGACAATTTCATTACCTGCAGCATTAGCGATGGGGAAAGCCTGTGGTTTGGCCATATGAATGGCCGGTTATCTTGTTTTAACGGAAAAAAGTTTCACACAGTCGATATTCCGCAATCAAATTTGAGCTACATAACACATTTTGCAAAAAGCCCCAATGGCCGGATTTGGGTAAGTACCTATTCTGATGGCTTACTGGAATTAGATAAAGACGCCGGTGTAGTAAAACAATATATATTTAAGGATCAGGTATTTATAACATCATTTGACTTTCTTGGTGATAGTGAATTGCTTATTGGAACAAATACAGGCTTATTAGATTGCAGATTAAAAGAGCCAGGCAAAATTGAAATAATCCGGCCTGTTTCAGAAATGCCGGAATCAAAAGTAATGTGCATTCAAAAAATGAGGAACAAATCGGGATTTTTTATTGCAACAGAAAATGATGGTTTATTCCAACTCGCTGATGTAGACAATTTGTTTAAGGTTTCAAAAATAATCACAGATCCTGGTTATGACTTAACGGGTATACAGAATATTTATGAAGATAGACAGTCAAATTTATGGATGTGTTCTAAAGGAAACGGACTCATCAAAATGACTTATTCAGACTCAGGGGAGTTAACAAAGATTAATTATTTTAATAAGAAGAATGGATTTACGACAGACAATGTGAAAACCATATTTGAGGACCGTGAAGGAAATCTCTGGAGTGGCAATTATGGTGAAGGATTGACACTAATTACACCTAAAACATTTTCTGTCTATAACTTTGATAATCTATATGGAAATGACATTTTTTCAATCTGTTTCGACCGGCTGTACAGGTGGATTGGAACTGAGAATGGTTTGATAAAAATGGATCCGTTAACAAATAAGGTTGTTAAGTTCTACGGTAAAGGCAGTGGATTGCCGAAAGATACAGTTACAGCAATTTATTCCCAAAACGGAAAAGAACTTTGGATTGGAACCGGAAAAAATGGTGTATTCCGGATGGAGACAGGAACCGACAAAATTCTTAAATACCCTTTAGGAAATGAAACACTTGAAAACTCTATTACCATTATAAAGGGAAAAGGAGAACAGGTTTGGATCGGTACACAAAAAGGATTATGCAGTGTTAATTCAGGTACCAATATAAAAAAATGGTATACTATTAGTCAGGGCGGTTTACCTCATAATTATATTAATTGTTTGTATATAGACGGGACTGGCAGATTATGGGTAGCCACTCATAGTAATACTCTGGCATATATTCGAAATGAAAAGGTTATTAAGATACCTTCAAATTCCATTAGCGGAATTTTAACAATCACTGAAGATATGGACTTCCGGATTTGGATGGGATCAAAAGGGAATGGTGTTTTTAAGCTAGAGGCTGATTCTATTCCTAATCTTACAGTAAAAGAAGGTCTCTTATCCAATTATTGCTATTCGATTATTTGTGATGATCATAATAACATTTGGGTTGGTCATAAAGGTGGATTAAGCAGAATCAGAACAGCTGATTTTTCAGTAAAACCCTTACAGCATATCGGAGGCTTAACGGATAGTTACCAGTTTAATTCAAATGCAATAATTAAAGATCAACTGGGAAGAATCTGGTTTGGATCGGATAAAGGCCTGGTTTCCTATGATCCATCAATGGAATATCCACAATTACTACCACCTGTTTTAGGAATTACTTCAATTAAGATTAATGATGAAGAGAAGGACTTTACAGATAAAATAATTTTATCTCCCGGAAATTATAAGATACGATTTGATTTTTTGGGTATCAGTTTAAAGGAACCGGCACTTGTTACATATCAGTATAAACTGGAAGGTTATGATCAGGAATCTGAAATTACAAAAAACACAAATATCACTTATCCTCGTTTGACAGAAGGTCATTATACATTTATCTTAAAAGCCTCCAGTGGAGATGGTTCTGTAACGGAAAATCCATTGACCATAAATATTATCATAAATGTACCTGTCTGGAAGAAATGGTGGTTTTATCCAATAATCGTCCTTTTCCTGATCATCGTGACCTTCAGTTACATAAAAAGGCGTGAATTTAAATTTCTGGCAGAAAAAAGAATACTTGAAGAAAAAGTCCTGGAAAGGACATATGAAATTCAATGTCAGAAAAATGAAATTGAGTTGCAACGGGATATGATTGATGAAAAGAATTTTAATATCACTTCAAGCATAAAGTATGCAAGCCATATACAAAATGCAGTTTTGCCTCCCATGGATCTCATAGATAAATTATTGCCTGACAGTTTTATCTTAAGTAAACCAAAAGATATCGTAAGTGGTGATTTTTATTGGTTGGCGGAAAAGGACGACAAAATTGTTTTTACGGTAGCTGATTGTACGGGACATGGCGTACCTGGTGCATTTATGAGCCTCCTGGGCATTACATTATTAAATGAAATTGTAACCACTGAGGGAATTACAAGATCAGATGCAATTGTCACAAAGCTGCGTGAAAGAGTCATTCATTCCCTTCAGCAAAGCAGGAAAGATATTCCCACCTCAGATGGAATGGACATAGCTTTATGCGTTCTGGATCAGCACCAAAAAAGAATTCAATTTACGGGTGGAATGAATAATATTGTTTTCATTCGTGACAGAAAACTTGAGATATTAAAGGCTGATCGGTTTTCTGTCTGTGTTTTATATGGCAATTCCGGCCCTTTTACGATGAAAGAAATTGATTACAGAAAAGGAGATGTGTTTTACCTGTTTTCCGACGGATATCAGGATCAGTTTGGCGGAGATCTTGACAAAAAATATTTAAGTACCCATTTCTATTTGTCATTATTAGAAATTCATGAATTGCCAATGTTAAAGCAAAAAGAAATCCTGGAGAAGAAACTTAAAGAATGGATTAGGGATGATATTCAAACGGATGATATTACTGTTATGGGAATCCGGTTATAGGAAACAGCTAAAAAAGAAGGCCGCTGATGAGGCGGCCTCCAACGAATGATCATAATGTTTACTTTTTATATTGAGCCAGGTAATCTTTCACCTGGCGGTAAACATTCTCTGCAGTGAATCCAAACTTCTCGTCAAGAACCTTGTAAGGTGCTGAGTAACCAAAGCTGTTTACACCCCATGCTTTTCCGAAAGGACCAACCAGTCCCTGAATGGTGACAGGCAAACCTGCCGTTAATCCAAACGTCGGGATATTAGTTGGAAGGACTGAGTCACGATAAGACCCGTGTTCATTTCTGAATATTCCTTCCGACGGAGCAGAAACTATCCTGACTTTCACATTATCTTCTTTAAGAAGAACTGATCCCTCAAATAGTGTTGATACTTCCGATCCGCTGGCAACCAGTATTATATCCGGTGTCCCTTCACAATCCTCAACGATATATGCTCCATGCTTTGACTTGAGAGCATCACCGAACCGGTCATTGCTTCCAGATGGCAGATCCTTAATAGACTGGCGCGAAAGTATCAGGGCAGTCGGTGTCTTTTTATTCTCAAGAGCCATCTCCCAGGCAACAGAGGTTTCAACTGCATCTGCAGGGCGAAGAACAAGCATGCTGTTTTCACCATGATGGTTTTTCAGGTGTTCCATTAATCTTATCTGCGCCTCCTGTTCAACAGGCTGGTGAGTCGGGCCATCTTCACCGACACGAAACGCGTCATGGGTCCAGATATATTTTACCGGTAACCCCATAAGGCATGCGAGGCGAACCGCAGGTTTCATATAATCGGAAAAGACAAAGAAAGTTCCGCAGGCAGGTACGATACCTCCGTGGAGCGCCATGCCGTTCATTACTGCTGCCATTGTAAGCTCGGAAACTCCTGCCTGAAGGAAGGCTCCGGAGAAATCTCCCTTTGTGAAAGCTTTTGTGTTTTTCAGGAAGCCGTCAGTTTTATCGGAATTGGACAGGTCGGCAGAAGCAACGACCATGTTTTCAACTTGTTTTGCAAGTACCGATAGAACGGCTGCCGATGCTACTCTGGTTGCTGATCCCTCTTTTTGCTGGATAGCTTTGAAATCAATTGCCGGCAAACTGTTGCTATAGAAAATATGCAGTTTTTTATCGAGGTCAGAATTCTCTTTCGCCCAGTCAGCTTTTCTGGTTTTCCATTCAGCGGCTGTTTTACGATTGCCGTCGAGAACTTTCTTATAGAGATCTTTTACTTCATCAAACACCCTGAATGGATTTGCGACATCAGCTCCAAGATTGACTAATGATTTCTCATAAGAGCCGCCAGCTTCGCTTACAGGCATACCATGAGTTGAAGTTTTTCTCTCGAAGCTTTTCCCTTCGTTATCGAGAAGGCCTTTTCCCATGATTGTTTTACCAATTATAATTGATGGTTTATCCTTCGATTTAATTGCAGTACCCAGCGCTTTTCTGATCTGATCCTGATCATTCCCGTCAATTGTCTGCACATCCCAACCCCAGGCACGATACTTCATTGCTGTATCTTCGCTGGTTACTGCTTTTGTTTCACTTGAAAGCTGAATATCATTGGAATCATAGAACATTATGAGATTATTCAGCCCGAGGTGACCAGCGAGGCGGCCGGCACCCTGCGATATTTCTTCCTGAACACCTCCGTCGGATATATAGGTAAAAGTTTTGTGAGCAAAGAGTTCACCAAATCTGGCTACCAGGAATCTCTCAGCAATTGCAGCCCCTATAGCCATTGTATGTCCCTGTCCGAGAGGGCCTGAAGTATTTTCAATCCCCTTCATCACATTAAGTTCCGGGTGTCCCGGTGTTGTGCTTCCCCACTGGCGGAACTCCTTGAGTTCCTCGATCTTGAAATGACCTGTCAGCGAAAGGACTGAATAGAGCATGGCAGACATATGTCCGGGATCAAGGAAAAACCTGTCGCGGTTGATCCAATTCGGATCATCAGGATCGAAATTCAGGAATTCAGAAAAAAGGATATGAATAAAATCCGCACCTCCCATAGCTCCGCCCGGGTGGCCCGACTTTGATTTTTCAACCATCGACATTGCAAGGATCCGGATATTATCGGCTGCCAGTTTGTTTACGTTGATGCTCATTGAGAATTATACTGTTAAAATTTAATATGGTAGTAAAAATATGATTATTTGCCGACAGAAAAAAGAAGACAGAGATATTCGTTATTGCAAAATGAAAATATTATTCAGATCTTCCACGCCGGTTTATCCGGAAGCGCAACCATGAATTCTTTAAGAATGGATTCTTCATAAGATCCAGCAAATTTCCCGGTTGTAAATCTATCATATCCCTCATTCATGAATCTTTCCCACGATTTATCTTCATTTCCCGGAATGATAGGGTAGAAGAGTATCCCATTGTTCCTTGCAGCATTTAAGTCTCCGATAGCATCGCCTATCAAGATTATTTTGCTATTGGAATATTTGCCTTTTGCAGCTATGGCAATATGTTCCGTCTTGGTACCGTGTTCCTGGCCAGCTATCATTGATACAAATTTATTGAGGTCATTTTCCTGCCATTCACGTTCGAGAGCCTCAAGCGGAGTCTGAGAAACAACCATAATATCTGCTGTTGCCGATATCTTTTCCATCGATTTTATGGCATGGCAAAATGGAGGAATGTCATGAAGCCATTCCCCGATCTCCCTGTTAACTTCTTCTGACCATTTCAGAACGATCTCAAGGGATTTGTCAGGCTTTTCCTCACAGTTTTTCCTGAGTGCAGTATTCCCCAATTTTGTCTCATTTTTCACCCAGGCTTTCAGAGAAGTAAGATCAGGAAGTTCAACCCCCGACTCAATAACTTCTTTTCTTTCAGCAAGAAGCTCAAAGACCTTTATCATTGCGGGAAACCTGTTACTACCTCGGTAAACCGAATACAGATTCACGAATTCCCATGTTTCGCGAACCAGTTTCGATACCTTGAATAGATTAAAGTATTTTAGAGCATTCGGTATAAAGAACTCCTTTTGCTTCACCTCCATAGAATCAAAAACGCAGCCGTCGGAGTCGATTCCTACAAAGAAATCATGAAGCGGCCGAAACTCTTTAAAAAGAGAAGGATCGTCCATTGATTAATAATATTTGTAAAAGTAGATATTTTTTATAATTGGAAGGATTATCATATTATTGTGAGGTTAATAGGCTATTAATAGTCAGAATCATTATACGTTAGCGTGAACGCATCCTTCTTTATTTTCATTCTAAATTACTAATGATGATAATAGTATTTTTTTTTTAAAAAGTAATGTTATTATTTTAACAGCAGAATTTAATGGCTCTATTAAACTGAAATAAGTAATAATTAGTTAATTAAAAACCAATTTAAAATGTACCAGGTAGGAAATCTTGTAAAGGAATTGTCCGACAAGCATGGTCGCGCGCGGGAGAGTCTTATGCCCATACTCCAGGGTATAGTTGAGAAGCATAATTATCTCACCGATGAAGCTATGGTTGAAGTCGCCAGAGAGCTTGATATCTCTGCTGCAGAAGTTTATGGAACAGCTTCATTTTATACTTTTCTTGATACTTCAGTGAGGGGAAAGTATGTTATCAGGGTTTGCAAAACAATAACATGCTCGATGAAAGGCAAGGCTGAGATTATTCAAACTCTTGAAGATATGCTAAAGATTAAAGTTGGGGAGACAACTTCTGACAAAATGTTCAGTATAATCGAAACTAACTGTATCGGATGGTGCCATAAAGCACCGGCTATTCTCATTAATGAGGTTCCTTATACCGAACTTACACCGGAAAAGGTTGTGGAGATCATAAAAGGCTATTTGCAACAAAAATAATATCCTGAAAGAAATGGAAAAGAAAGGTTTGAGTAAAGTGGATCTCATTTTCGAGAAAATAGATCCAAAAGAGGTTTTGACCAAAGCATTCAAAATGAAAAATGAGGATATCATTAAGGAGATCCTCGATTCAGGATTAAAAGGTCGTGGCGGAGCCGGGTTCACTACCGGAATGAAATGGAAATTCACAGCAGCCGAAAAGGAATCCGAAAAATATATTGTGTGCAATGCCGATGAAGGTGAACCAGGAACTTTCAAGGACCGTGAGATCCTTGATAAGGCTGTATATAAAGTTTATGGAGGAATGGCTATTGCCGGAAAGGCAATTGGCGCTAAAAAAGGAATCGTCTACCTGAGAGGCGAATACAGATTTCTTCTTCCCCAGCTTATGGTTGAACTGGAGAAATTCCACAAGATGATAGCAGAAATTGGCTATGATTTCAGGATCAATTATTGTCTTGGAAGCGGAGCCTATATCTGCGGTGAAGAAAGTGCACTTTTTGAGTCAATCGAAGGCAGACGGGGAGAACCTCGCAATAAACCCCCATATCCGACAACTTCAGGCGTTTTCAACAAACCCACATCAATTAATAATGTTGAGACTCTTGTCACAGCAATGATGATTATTGCCCAGGGTGCTGCAAAATTTAATGAGCTGGGAACAAAAGACTCAAGGGGATCAAAAGTATTTTCAGTATCAGGAGATACACCCACTCCCGGAATCTTTGAGCTGGAGCTTGGCATGAGTGTTCAGGATTTTGTCAATGAATTCGGTGACGGAGATACCAAAGCAGTCCAGGTTGGCGGTGCTTCAGGTTTCTGCGTACCGAGGAAAAAATTCGGCACAACTATAAT
>Ga0182021_10007944_pt1 | contig 12583 bp, 10 predicted proteins | sample 612E3MmetaG_FD_120493 | JGI IMG/M metagenome (GOLD analysis project Ga0182021, IMG submission 120493) | Permafrost microbial communities from Stordalen Mire, Sweden - 612E3M metaG (Illumina Assembly) | ecosystem: Environmental > Terrestrial > Soil > Wetlands > Permafrost | place: Sweden... | reverse complement strand
TTGCGAATGCCAAGATCAATACTAAACCTCTCGACAATTCAACTTTGCTCGGGATTCAGCATATTAAACTGAAAGCTCAATTCTGGAAGTACCATACCGATGCCTCATTTATGCTTAATCAAACAGCGCTAAGTAACTGGGTAAAGGGAGGGGAGAGAAGTATTGCAACAGCTCTGGATGTTACAGGTTATGCCGATTATAATAATAAACAGTTAAAAATTTCGTCAAATAATTTTGCACGGTTAAAATTCGGATACCTTGCGACCGGAAAAGATATCCGAAAAAATCTTGATCTTCTTGAGACAAATTCAAAATTTAACCACAAAGCATTCGGTAAGTTTGACTTCAGCGCCATAATGCTGTTTAAGACTCAGATTGCAATAGGGAAGAATTATTTTTCTACTGCTGCCGGAAAAGACACTTCAAATATGGTATCCAAGTTCATGAATCCTGCCATATTGACTATTGGTCTGGGTTTGGATTATCAGCCAAATAAGAAAACCTCACTGAACTTTTCACCACTTACATACAGGGGAACTTTTGTTACTGATCCGGCTTATATTAATAATACTTATTACCCCAACCGAATCGACCAGACTCTTTATGGAGTTCCAAAAAACAGGTACTCATTAAATGAACCCGGAGTCAGCTTTATGATTACCAATGAGATTAAACCTGTTCCGACAGTCTCAATTGTAAACCGGTTACAATTATTTACAAATTATATACATAACCCTCAGAACGTAGATGTAGACTGGGAAATGATAACTACGGCACATCTAAACTGGTTTACTGATGTAAGGTTCAACACCCACCTGATTTTTGATGATGATACCAAAACGGAAGAACTTAAGGGTGGGCAACCAATTTTAAGACCTGACGGAACAACAAAGAAAACAGCCAGAATCCAGTTCAAAGAGATGCTGGGATTATCCCTTTATTTCAGGTTTTAGAAGGGCTTAAAGGCGCAAAGGCATAACGGTTCAAAGGCTCAATGGCAACCAAATCTTCGCCCTAATGCCGTTATGCCTTTACGCCTTTGTGCCTTTGAATTACAGTTCTTTCTGATATATTCTGAATCTCTTGACTACCTCACATCCGACTCTTTCATATTCAGCCCTCATCTTTGTATTGTTCTCAAGCACAAGATGACTGTCCAGGGTGTCCATTTTATGTTTAATACCCGATTGCAATATTTTGACACCCATAAGAACTTCAAGGCCTTTACCCCTGTATTCTTTCTTGACACCTCCGAGCATCATAAGAAGTTTCTTCGATCTTTTTGATTCTTTGAGGATTTTGAAAATACCAAACGGAAGTAATTTCCCATTGGAATCTTTTATACCTTTACTAATGTCAGGCATCCCTACAGCGAATCCCACCAGTTTTCCGTTGGCTTCAATTACTTTTATAAAATTCGGATCGAGAATGGGAAGATAGCGTGCGGCGAAATCGGACTTCTCTTTATCATTAAGAGGAACAAATCCGTAAATTTCAGCAAAGGTCTCATTCATAAGTTCCAATACACCAATTATATATGGTTTAAGTTCTTTTTTTGAGGCGAATTCAATGATTTTATACTCTTTATTGCATTCTAAGCGGGCCAGGACCTTTTCATAGATCAGAGGAAATACCTCGGGTATCTTCCCGAGATAATTTACCAGGTCAACTTTCTTTTCATAACCTTCCTGCTCAATAAGTTCAGGCATATATTTTGAATTGTTCGGGGCTGTCATAAAAAGAGGATATTCAAATCCTTCAATCTGGAATCCCTGGGGATCTTTATCTGAAAATCCCAAAGGTCCAATTATTTTAATCATGCCCTTTTCTCTTGCCCAATCTTCCACCCTGGTAATAAGTGCATGGAATACCTCCTTGTCATTATAGCATTCCATGAAACAGAAACGCCCGTGTTGTTCATTGTTTATTTCATTGTATCTGTTATTTACGATTCCCATTATTCTGCCAACAGGTTTATTATCCCTGTAAGCCATAAGAAGGATAGCATCCGCGTAGAGGTATGATTTATTCTTCTTTTTATTGTATAATTCCCATTCGTCCATATAAATAGGAGGAAGCCAGTCCGGTTCATTCTTGTGAACTTTTTCAGGCAGATAAATGAAGTCACGCCTGTCATTTCTGGTAAGTACCTCTTTAATAACTAATTCCCCCATAAAATTATATTTTTAATGTACCAAGAAACAAAAAAACTTTTATAAGAACAATTCCTTTTTAAATTTAATTAAATTTAGTGATATCTCAATACCAGGTCGAGTATGACAAAAACTGCAAAAAGCAGGCTGGCAATGCCATTTGTCGTACCAAAAGCAAGCGTTACCCTGCTAAGGTCATCAGGTCTGATTATGCTGTGCTGATAAACTAATAAAATTGTAAATACAGCCGCACCTGTCCAGAATAGAATTCCGCTCCCTGCATAGAATCCGGCTGCAACTACCAGTAAGAAGGTTATAAGATGCACAAGCACTGAAATGATGATGGCTCTTTTTCTTCCTGCAAATGATGGTATTGAATGGAGCTGGTTCGTCTTGTCAAACTCATCGTCCTGAAGAGCATAGATGATGTCAAACCCGCTTACCCAGGTCAATACTATGAAAGAGTAGATAACCGGGAGAATGCTGAATTTGCCGGTTACCGATATATAAGCACCGATTGGGGCAAGACTTAGTCCTAATCCTAACACGAAATGACAAAGTGAGGTAAATCGTTTGGTAAGGCTGTATCCTATAATCACCATTAGTGCAACAGGTGAAAGAAACAGAGTTAACCGGTTAATAAACCCGGTTGTGACTATAAACAAAACTGCATTAATGATCACAAATATAGCTGCTGCTCTGGCACTTATGGCGCCGGAAGGTATTTCCCTGTTATTGGTTCTTGGATTAAGAGCATCGAATTTTTTATCAGCCACCCGATTGAAACCCATCGCTGTATTTCTTGCGAAGATCATACAGAGAATTACAAGAATCAGCAATCTGATACTTAAGTCAAATTCGGGCCTTGAAACTGCGAGTGAAAAACCGATAAGTGCAAAGGGCATTGCAAAGACAGTATGGCTGAACTTAACAAGTGAAAAATAATCCTTAACTGATCTTGCAACTCTAATCATAGATCCAGAATCTTCCTGTAAATTTCATAATTATCATCATCATAAGTTACAAAGATGACTTTCGCGGGGCAGCTGTTTATATCCAGAAATTTTTTGGTTTCATTTACAGCTATCATGGCAGCGAGTTCTTTTGGAAATCTGTAAACTCCCGTGGAAATTCCCGGAAAAGCCAGGGTTTTTATTTTCTTTTCTTTAGCAAGAGACAGGCTCTTCTGATAGCATGATGCCAGCAGTGCCGGTTCGTCACTAAACCCGCCACGCCACACCGGACCAGCGGTATGAATAATATATTTTGCCTTAAGCCTGTATCCGCCAGTAATTTTTGCGTATCCGGTTTCGCACCCTTTTAAATTCCTGCATTCGGCAATCAGTCCCGGGCCCGCAGCTTTATGAATGGCACCATCCACACCGCCTCCTCCAAGCAGCGAGTTATTGGCGGCATTAACAATAGCATCAACATCGAGCAAGGTTACATCACCTTTGATCAGTTCGAGCCTTGTCTTTTCCATTATTTATCTGATCTGCGCATTAACTTCAACCTCAAAAGCCCTGATCAGGTTGTTCATAATCTTGTCTATATTCTTATCAGTCATTGTTTTGAGATCATCCCTGAGTATAAAGCTGACTGCATAGGACTTTTTGTTTTTTCCAAGACTGTCATTCTCATAAACGTCGAAAAGATTAATGTCCTGGAGTATATTCTTTTCTGTCCGTAAAGCTATATCTCTTATTTGTGAAAACTTAATACTCCTGTCGAGCAGAAGTGCAAGATCGCGTCTAACTGAAGGATATTTTGGGAGCTCATGGCAGGATATTGAATGAGTCTTGATCAGCTTCAGAATATAATCCCATTCCAGATGGCTCCAATAAACATCCTGCGGGATATCGAATTTTGAAAGATAGCTCTTCGATACTCGTCCGGCTTCGGCAACCAGCTTATTATTAAAAAAATAGGAGAAGGACTCTGCAAAATATTTTTTGCCTGATTCACTGGTTGTCAGGCTTTCTGTTCTGATCCCTAATCGTGAAAGGATCATCTCTAACGACGATTTTATATTGAAGAAGTCTGATGGGTTGGTTTTGCAATTCCAGCTCTGACGTCCAGTATTTCCCGAAATAAAAAGATCCAGCGAGCTCTTCTCTGAATAGTTGTCGGCTGTTGGGTGCGGCTGATCTTTTTTATTGTAAAAATAGCAGTTACCAAATTCGTAAAGTTTCAGATCGAGATTTTGTCTGTTTATATTCCAGATTATGGAATTAAGGCCTCCTAACAGCAGTGATTGTCTCATAGCATTAAGGTCTGTGCTGAGTGGATTGGCCAGAATAACCAGCTGATCCTTATTGAAGTCATCACTCTGCTCGTACCATGCTGAAGGACAGAGTGAGTTGCACATTATCTCTGCAAAGCCACTTGCCGAGAGAAGATCCGATATAATGTTTTTAACCTTTTCTTTATCAGGTTTTTCAGGATAAGAAAGAGTGGAATTGACGTGCATGTTAACCTCGACATTGTTGTAGCCATAAATCCGGAGTATTTCCTCAATAACATCGGCCTCCTGTTTTACATCAACACGATATGTTGGAATAACAAGGGTCATGTTGGCTCCATCCTCAAGGATTATTGCAATATCCAGAAGAGAAAGAATTTTCTTAATAATATCAGGTTCAATTTTCTTGCCAATCAACCTGTCAATATTGTTGTAATTGACAGTAACACGCACATTTTCAATAGCTTTAGGGTAAACATCGATCACTTCAGAAGAGATCTTGCCGCCTGCTATCTCTTTTATAAGCATAATAGCCCTCTTAAGTGCCCAGATTGTAATATTCGGATCCGCACCTCTTTCAAACCTGAATGATGCATCTGTCTTCAATCCATGTCTTTTAGAAGTCTTTCGGATTGCAACAGGATTAAAATAAGCACTTTCAAGGAAGATGTTTTTAGTCGAGGAAGATACACCCGACTTAATTCCTCCGAACACACCGGCAATACACATTCCTTCTTCCGGATTACAAATCATAAGATCACGTGAGGAAAGACTTCTCTCGACACCATCGAGAGTGGTGAATTTGCTTTTGTCAGGCAGATTTCTGATTATAACTTTTTTACTTTCAATTTTATCTGCATCAAATGCATGCAAAGGCTGACCCACTTCATGCTGGACGAAATTGGTTATATCAACCACATTGTTAATAGGGTTAAGACCAACAGCCCTGAGCTTATTTTTGAGCCAATCGGGAGATTCTCCTATTTTTACGCCGCTGATGGTTATACCAGTGTATCGTGGACAGTCAGACGGATTTTCAATAATAACTTCATAGGGGTTACTGTTATTATCGGATTTGAACTCTTCTACTGAAGGAAGAGATGCTTTTATATCCAATCCCTCATTGAGATTCATATAAGCAGCAAGATCCCTTGCAACTCCAAAATGTGATCCGCTGTCGATCCTGTTAGGAGTAAGACCGATCTCAAAAACTGTGTCTTTTACGATCTTAAAGTAATCCGAGGCAGGTGTTCCGGGTTTTGCATCTTTATCCAGGACCATTATTCCATCATGAGAATTTCCCAGACCAAGCTCATCTTCTGCACAAATCATACCTTCCGATAGTTCCCCCCTGATTTTAGATTTCTTAATTTCCAGACTCTCGTCACCTTTGAAAACCATTGTTCCTATTGTTGCTACAGGAACTTTCTGCCCTGCCGCCACATTCGGAGCTCCGCAAACTATTTGTAAAGGCAGGGAACCACCAATGTCTACCGTAGTTACTGACAGCTTATCCGCATCAGGATGTTTTCTGCAGGTGAGCACTTCTCCGATAACAACTCCCTTAAGGCCTCCTTTTACAGATACCCATTCTTCCATCCCTTCAATTTCAAGCCCTATCGCCGTTAAAATCTCCGAGATTTTTAAGGGTTCAAGATCAATTTTTAAGTATTCTTTAATCCAGTTATATGAAATCTTCATCTCTTCGTTGAACTTATAAAATTATCAGTATGATTGCAAAAGTAAGGAAAATTGATTAACCGCAAAGTTCACATAGTAAAGAATTCCCTTTTTAAACCGCGGAGTGGTTTCATTATAAAGGTGATCCCAATATCTCTAATTTATCTATATTTGTACCTCAAACACACACTCTATGGTTATTGAAAAAGACGATAAGCTGATCCTGCTAACAAATGATGATGGATTATATGCCGGGGGGTTAAGAACACTTCTGGAGGTGATGGAGGAGTTTGGAAAAGTTATTCTGGTCTCAACAGTTGAGAGCATGTCGGGTATGTCACAGGCATTGACTGTTAAAACACCATTGCGTGTTAAACTGCTGGAGGAGAATGATAAACACCGGATCTATGCCTGTAACGGAACTCCGACGGATAGTGTTAAGATTACAATTAATCAGCTGGTTGACCGGACACCTGACTGGGTTGTTTCAGGAATAAACCATGGATCCAATGCCTCTGTCAGCGTTCTCTACTCAGGTACCATGGCTGCTGCAATTGAAGGATGTCTTTATGGCATAACCTCTGTAGGCTTCTCTCTGAATAATTTTTCTCCTGCTGCCGATTTCTCAGTCTGCAAAAAATATATCCGGATAGTAATGAAGAAACTTGCCATGGAACCGCTTCCTGCAGGAATTTGTTTGAATGTCAACATACCGGCTGCAAAGAAGAATGAAATAAAAGGTATAAAAATTTGCAGGCAATCGAAAGGAAACTGGAGAGAAGAATTTGAAAAAAGAAAAGACCCGATGGGGAAAACATATTACTGGCTTACCGGTATTTTCCAGAATCATGAACCTGAAGCAACGGATACAGATGAATGGGCAATTGCTCATAATTTCGTTTCAGTTGTACCGGTTACTGTTGACATGACTGCACACTGGTACCTCGATAAACTTAAAGTCAGGTTTAGGAAATGAAGGTTCACGAAAAATATGATAAGATCATTACGGGAATAATATCGGGACTTATATTCCCATTTGTAATAGGATTTATTATCTATTCATTTTCTTCAAATAATCAATCAATTCATACCTATCTGGTCAGAATAGCAGATTCACATATTATCACGCATTCAATAACTCTCTGCGTTTTCCCTAATATTATTATTTTTATGATATTTAACCAGTTTGACATGCTTAAGGCTACGCGTGGAGTACTTGCTATAACGATAGTATGGGCAATAGTGGTCTTTGGAGTAAAGTTTTTAGGATGAGGTATTTCATAATTGCAGGAGAACAATCGGGCGACCTTCATGGATCAAATCTGGTAAAGGAGCTTTTAATTACTGATAAAAATGCCGAGATCCGTTGCTGGGGCGGCGATCTTATGGAATCTGCCGGGGCAAAGCTGCTTGTTCACTACAGGAAACTGGCGTTCATGGGTTTTGTAGCAGTTATTAAAAACATCAGTGCAATTTCCAAAAACATCAAACTATGTAAGGTGCAAATAACTGAATTCAGACCGGATGTGATTATTTTCATTGATTATCCCGGTTTTAATCTGAGGATAGCCGAGTTTGCAAGAAAAGCCGGGTACAGGACTTTTTATTACATATCACCTAAACTATGGGCATGGAATGAGGGCCGGGTTAAGAAGATTAAAAAGTTCATTGACAGGATGTTTATCATTTTCCCGTTTGAGGTGGACTTTTATAAAAAACATGGTATAACTGTTGAATATCAAGGTAATCCCCTCATCGATGAAACTGAAAAACGTATTTCTGCATTTCCATCAAAAGCCGATATGTACAGGTATCTTGGAATTGAGGAGAAACCTGTAATTGCTTTGCTTGCAGGAAGCCGCCGGCATGAAATTGACCTTGTTCTGCCTGCGATGTTGAAAACGGTTGATCATTTTCCCGGATACCAGTTCATTCTTGCAGGAGTGAAGAATATCCCGGATGAACAATATTTTAAAATAATTGGCAATTTGCCTGTCAGGCTGATCAAAGAAAAAACATACGAAATTTTATACATTGCCGATGCCGCACTGGTCACCTCGGGAACAGCCACTCTTGAGGCAGCTTTGTATGGCACCCCGCAGGTTGTCTGTTATAAAGGTGATTTTCTCTCAATGATAATTGCGTGGATGGTGATCAAAGTGAAATATATTTCACTGGTAAATCTTATAATGAATTTTGAAGTCGTCAAAGAATTGGTCCAGTATGATCTTAAAGAAGGCTCTCTTTTGAGGGAACTTAAAGCTATTTTGCCGGGCGGTGAAAAACGCGAAAAATTACTGTCTGATTATGAGGTGCTTAAAATTAAACTTGGATCAGCCGGCGCATCAGGAAGAATTGCACGGGAGATGGTGGCAGAATTGAGGAAATAGAAGAAATAAAGGGAGAATGGGAGAATGGGAGACGGCCTGAAAACAGAGGGTAAAAAGTAACGATTTATCATGAAATTGAAAATAGTATTTCTATTCCTGACTATCTTGGTAGGTGCTGCTTCTGGACAAGTAAAAGTCCGGATCTTCGCAAGCCAGTCTCCGGAGTCTGCAGTTTTTTCAGCCATTGAGGGGAAGTATGAAATAAATCTTTATAATGGTGAAATTATCACTGTTTTCAGGGGTGAGCCAGTCATCTTAATGAAATTAAATGGTAAAATAGCGGTAAAAACCAAAAATGGAAAAGGTTTTGTTTGTGATTCTGTTCTCTTCACCGGGAGGACCGGAAACGATTATTTCTCTCTCAGAATGAATGAAAGTCCCTTTTCAAAACAATACTATTCAGGTAATCTTCAGTGTTTTCCGGATTTCGGCACACTGGAGTTCATAAATAATACTGATATTGAAAAATATATTGCAGGAGTGGTAATGGCTGAGGGAGGGGCGGGGAAAAACCTTGAGTTTTTCAAAACACAGGCTATTATAGCCCGGACTTACATGTACAAATATTTTGATAAACACGTACAGGATAAATATAATCTTTGTGATAATACACATTGTCAGGCATATAATGGTTTATCTTCTGATACTCTTCTTAATGAGGCAGCTATAGAGACAAGAGGACTTGTTATTCTGGCTAAAGACAGTACTTTGATAATTTCTGCATTCCACTCAAACTGCGGCGGAGAAACTTCATCTTCTGAAGATGTATGGCTTTCCGTTCAGCCATATCTTAAAAGTGTTACTGACCCATATTGTATTACATCAAGAAGTGCTACCTGGCAAAAGAGTTATTCGATAAGAGACTGGCTGACATATATTAAAAAATCGGGATATGATGGAAAAATGACTGATCCGTCAGCACTTAACTTTTCCCAGGAGCGCAGACTTGCGGATTATAAAACTGCATCATTCAGAATTCCTTTAAGAACTATAAGATCTGATTTAAATCTCAGGTCCACTTTCTTTTCTGTTTTTACTATAGGCGATTCTGTAATACTTAAAGGAAAGGGTTATGGACATGGAGTTGGACTTTGTCAGGAAGGTGCGATGGTTATGGCTGCAAAAGGGTTCAGATACAGGGATATTATAAAATTTTATTATACCGGGGTTATTATTTCGGATATAAAAAATGCAGTACTTTTACATTAAGTTGACCCCCCAACCCCCCATATGGGGGGCTCAGAAGACTTTCTGTCCCATGTATGGGGTTTTGAAGAAATTCCGCTTCATTCTATCCCCCCATTTGGGGGGCAAGGGGGGTAAGATTTGGGAGACTGAAAAAAGCAATTTTTAATAACAGATATTTGATTAGTTTTATAATTTCAGATCAATATTTAACCAGATGTTAGCAATTTTCAGAAAGGAGATAAGTGGCTTTTTCAGCAGTATGACAGGCTATATTGTGATAATTGTTTTCCTGGTCATTAACAGTCTTTTTATGTGGGTTTTTCCGGGAGAATGGAATGTTTTCGACAGCGGATATGCAGGTCTTGACTCCCTGTTTTTTCTTTCACCATGGGTCTTTATGTTTCTGGTGCCCGCAGTGACTATGAGAATGATTGCAGAAGAAAAAAGACTGGGCACAATTGAGTTGATTTATTCAAAACCCATATCCGAAAGCGGAATAATTTATGGAAAATATTTTGCTTCAGTCTGCCTGGTCTTACTGGCTCTTTTGCCCGGTTTGATTTATTATTTTTCAGTATACACTCTTGGAGAATCTCCTGGCAATCTGGACAAGGGTGGAACTTTAGGATCCTTTATCGGGCTTTTCTTTCTGGCATCAGTATATGCCTCTGCCGGGATATTTGCTTCATCACTCACAGATAATCAGGTAATTGCTTTTATAGTAGCTGTTTTGCTCTGTTTTGTCATGTTCATGGGATTTGATTCCATTGCCTATTTACCCGGATTGAAAAAACTGGATGAATTTGTTATAAGGCTCGGGATTAATGAACACTATAAATCCATCAGCAGGGGAGTTCTTGATATAAAAGATGTTATATATTTTATTGCAGTTATAATGTTGTTTAATGAGGCTACACGATTTAACCTGTTATCGCGTAAATGGAGAGGGAAGATTTAAGCCATGATGAAAATAACAGGTAATAAGAATATTAAGCTTAAGGGCTGGATCCATTTTCTCACAGTACTTGCAGGAATTTTATTGCTGGTATCAGCCAGTTCAATTATCAGATTAAGACTGGACCTCACTGAAGATAAAAGATTCACTCTTTCAGGACCCACCCGGAATGTTCTGAGACATCTTAAGAATGACATATTTGTTCAGGTTTACCTTGATGGTGAAATTCCAATCCCCCTGAAACGATTAAAGAGATCAGTAGGCGAAATGCTCGACGAGTTCAGAATTGCCTCCGGAAGTAAGATCGATTACGAATTTATTAATCCATCAGGAGGAAAGGATGAAAAACAAAGAGAAGCTCTTTATCAATCTTTGATTAATAAAGGTTTGATTCCGGTTAATCTTCATGCGGGTGATGCTGAAGGAGGAAAGACCCAGAAAATAATTTTCCCCGGAATGATATTAAATTATAATGGAATTGAAGTCCCGGTAAATTTTCTGAATAATTCCACTTCTTCATACGAACAGAATATTTTAAGGTCAATTGAGGGCCTTGAATATGAGATGATTCAAACGGTAGCTACACTGAGTTCTGACTCTATAAATAAAGTTGCTTTTATTGAGGGACATGGCGAGATCCCGGAGATTGAAACTGCAGATATAACCATGAGTCTGGCCAGGTTCTTTACAGTTGACCGGGGAATTATCGGTGGTAAAACCGGCATTCTTGATAAATATTCAGCAGTTGTAATTGCAGGCCCTGAAAAAACCTTTAATGAGGCGGATAAACTGGTTCTTGATCAGTACATAATGAAGGGAGGTAAGGTTCTTTGGTTAATAGATGAGGTCGAAGTAAATTCAGATAGTCTTGCATATGGTGAAACGGTTGGTCTTTACCGTCCGTTAAACATTGAGGACCAATTGTTCAGGTATGGAGCCAGAATCAACCCTTTAATAGTCCAGGATCTTGAATGTGCAGCAATAAAGCTAATGGTAACGGGTGGTGGTAACCGTCAACAGATGGTCCCGGCTCCATGGCTTTATTATCCTTTACTTAAACCATCTGCAAATCACCCAATTACAAGAAACCTGAACAGGGTTGAGGGTAAATTTGTGAATTACTTAGATACAGTCGGTCTTGATCCGGCTATAAGAAAAAAAATACTTCTGTCTTCCTCGGCCTTAAGCCGTACTATATCACCTCCGGTTATCATAAGCCTTAAAGAAGCGGAGCTGACTCCGGCAGAAAAGGATTTTAATAAACCCAATCTTCCGGTAGCCGTCCTGCTTGAAGGAATATTTACTTCAGCCTTTAAAAACAGAATGGTTAATAACATGATTGATGATAAAAAATTCAAAATCAGGACTGAAAGCAAAGAAACCAGGATGATAGTAATTGCTGATGCTGATATAATCAGAAATGAAGTGAAAAGATCGGGGATTAATGAAACGCCTCTTCCTCTGGGACAGGATAAATATACAGGACAAGTCTACGGTAACAAAGATTTTTTGATCAATTGCCTGAACTGGCTAGTAGATAAAAACGGGATCATGGAACTCAGGTCACGAGAACTCAAACTCAGGCTGCTGAATAATCAGATGATAAAAGCAGAAAAGCTCAGGTGGCAGTTAATTAATATTATCGGGCCTGTTCTGGTTGTTGTCCTTTCAGGATTGCTGTACAGTTATTTCAGGAGAAAGAAATACACAGGATATAGATAATGAACAGAACAGTAATCAGGGCTTTGCTTGGAGTAGTGTTAATTGGTTTACTGATTATGATTATATTCAGAAGCAGATCGCCTTTCGGGAAGGATAACAGTTCATTTGCTTCTAAGCCTGATCAGGAAATCACTAAAATCGAATTATCAGATGACGGAAAGAAACTGGTTCTTGAGGATAAAGGAGAAAACTGGTTAATTAATGGTAAGTCCGAAACAAGAAAGAGTGGTGTCATGTTTCTTCTCAGGATTTT
>Ga0182021_10007943_pt1 | contig 12583 bp, 7 predicted proteins | sample 612E3MmetaG_FD_120493 | JGI IMG/M metagenome (GOLD analysis project Ga0182021, IMG submission 120493) | Permafrost microbial communities from Stordalen Mire, Sweden - 612E3M metaG (Illumina Assembly) | ecosystem: Environmental > Terrestrial > Soil > Wetlands > Permafrost | place: Sweden... | reverse complement strand
TAGTTGTTCTAAAAGACAATAAAGACTGAAACAAAGGATCGCGACCATCATCGTTGTTTCCATTGTCAGTACCAGAATGTTGGATTCGAAGATATAGAACTTGCCGTACACCCAGATCAGAGCGAAGTGCACCAGTAAAAAGGTCGCCATCGCCAGACTCAATAATGCTAAAGTATAAATTTTAAAGGCATTTACTATTTTCATGGATAAATTCTTTCATAACCAATTCTTAACGCAACTTCTACTGGAATTGTACTGGCAATTTTAAACGAAATTGTTCAGACGTGTCTTTTCAAGCTAACTACTATTATATTTCGTTGTCATGAATAATCGTATCGGTCGTCAGTACTATTATCCGCTGACGAAATACCTAAACATAATCTGAAGAAATTACCAATCCAACCAAACATAATAAAAATCACCGGTTTATTATCCGCTCAACTGAATCGTTTGCCATTCGTAAAAAAAATGAATCACGCTCATTTACTGTACTAAGCGGGTGCCAGCATAGTACTTAATACCTATTGATTTAACATATCCTTAACACAATCTTCAAACTTTTATAACATCTACACAAAAGAACCTTAACAACACCCCTTTATTATAAGGATGTGTTGTGGAATTTATACGGAAAGTTAGATATTACCGGAAATGAATGCAAGCGGTATGCTTTTACTTTTAATTCGATGACTATCTCGCCCGGACTTACTGACATTCGACAACTTGAAACGAAGAAAAAATGCGCAAAATTATGGGGAAGTTCAACAGAGACTGGCGTCACCTTGAGACTTCCCCGTAGCTCAGGTCGAACCCAAGCAATATCAAATTATACTCAAATCATGTAAATTTGTCAAGCTTGGTGTGCGCTCAACTGATGGAGGTGAGCACTAAGGAAAGCGAGGAAAAACCGAATAGTCCCCGATTATGCAGACTAATCGGGCAGCCAGGCAAACAAAATTTAAAAAAGGAGAAAATAGTGCACATTTCATTTTTTAGCAAAAAAGCAATCGCTTCGGTGCTGATTGCTACAGTTTTAGCAGTGGTATGGACGCTCGGCGTCTCTGCCACCAGTTACGTGCAAACTTGGCCCGGTCCTACCGGATACGGCAGCACCAGCGGTCCTCAGCACGGCGCACAAGCAGGTTATACCCCAACCGCTTTTTCAGGCAGCGCAAACCTGAGAGTTTCCGGTTCAACCACCGTTTACCCGATCGTCCATGAGTTCACTACTACCTATGCCTCTGATTTACCCGGCGTCACTGCCGATGTTCAACAGGGTGGTTCCGGCTGGGGCAGAGATGACACCGGGATCGGCTGGGGCGACGTTGCGATGTCTTCCAGCGCCTTCCCGACCTCAGGGAACCAAGGTGTTCAACCCGATACTACTACTCCGATGTGGGATGTCACCAAGATCGCCCGCGACGCGATTTGCGTCATCATTAACAGTGACGTCACCGGCATCACCCACCTGACAAAAGCGCAGATCAAATCTATCTACGAAGATACATCCATTACCAGCTGGAAGCAGATTACCGATCCTGTAACCAGCACTATCGGAAATGACATCCCGATTAAAATTTTTGCCCGTGAGTTAGGTTCGGGCACGCGTTCTTCCATCGGTGACCAGTGCTCATTCCACAAAGATTCGAACCAAGAGTATGACCTAGAAATCGCCAAGGTTACCGCGGTAATGGGCGCCAGCTGGAACAGACCGACCTCCAACGAAGCCATGCAGGCTGATATCAATACAAATGATGGCTCCGCCAACGGCGGTATCGGTTATGTTGGATTAGGCTTCAGCGTCAATTCCGATGGTACTCCGTTAGCCAACGCCACTGAAATCCAGATTGTCAGCAGCGGCACCACCGCCTATTCCCCGACCACTCTCAATGTTTACACCGGTCTTTATCCGCTATCACGTTTCTTACAGGTTGGCGTCCTGCATGGTTATCAATCACCAAATGCTGCCAACGCCCAGACTTTAGTCACCGGTCTGACCGGCGAAGACGGCCAGAAATGCGTTGCGGACCAGCACTTCTTAAAGCTCTTCATGGACCAGGATGTCAATAAAAACGGCAAAGTCAATTCCACTGATGTCGGCGCTGTCGGTTCAGCCTTTAATTCTGTTCCCACTGATGGCAACTGGAATGTCCGGGCAGACGTGAACCGTAGCGGCAAAGTCAACTCCACAGATGTCGGTTCCATCGGTCTGTATTGGAATTATGACTATTCAGCCAATATGCCGTAACCGGCCAGCCAAAGAACATACACCGATATTTAAAAACGAACAAAAAATAAAGAATTTAGGAGAAATCGTAAATGTTTGGTAAGTTTCCCAAAAAAGCACTTGGCGTTCTCCTGGGGCTGGCAATTGTTGCCACCTCATTAGTGACCGCCCTTCCCGCAATGGCCGCGGGAACCTGGCAGATGACCCTCACCGGTCCCGCTCACGTAAACAATGGCGCCTCCTTTGATATCACCATTAATGGTAATGTCAGCGGTCAAGCCCGGAACTGGCAGACCAACCTGAACTACACTGCCAGCCAGATGACCTGCAACAGCGTTACCGAAGGCACATTCCTTTCTTCCTGGGCTTCTGCCCACAGTGCAGTTTCAGCCGCAGCAGCTCCTCCTAGTTTCAGCACTGCTACCACCGGCAGCACCTCCTCCGGCCCCTTCACCTATTATCTGCAGGGCGGCGGCGTCGCCGGCCCTACCGGAACCGGCACACTGGCAGTTGTTCATTTCACCGCAGCAGCCGTTGTTAACGGTTATGTTACCATTACCTTAAGCAGCGACGCGGAATTTGGTGATATCAATTCCGTAGACCAGATGTTGACCAACAATTCTCCGCTTCAATCGATCACCATCGCTGTTGGTACCCCTCTTGCTCCTGACCTGGCGCCCATCAATGTCGTTGCGAACGGTACTACCGCCAATTATACCGTTAGCTTCGCCATCCAGAACCTTGGTGGAGTTGATTCAGTTGCCACCACTGCCAACATTTTTGTTGACGGCTCAACTACTCCCGCCACTACCCCAATTAACGTTCCAGTAGTTCTAGCCAATTCAACCGGTGGAGTCTTAACCTCACCCTCCATCACCATTTCCGGCACTTCAGACAGCATCGTTGTAACCATTGTCCCGGTTACCGGTGAAACCAATACCAGCAACAATTCTTCAGCACCCATCACCTATATTTATCAGGCCGCGCCCTCCGGCAAACCGGTAATTGTTGATGGCAATATTGGTGGGCACTTAGAGTTTACCCCGCCCAGCACTATCTCTTTTGGTACCATGAATGTCGGTAATAACGTGCAAACAGACACCAACATGAACGTAACCGGCAACGAAGCCTGGCAGATCACTGTTCAGGGCTTAGCTCCCAGTATCACCACTTCAAACGGTTATGACGGCAAAATGACCAAGTGGCTTCCTACACCCGCTCCATCCGGAACCTATACTCCTGCCGTTAAACTACATGCTCCGTTGCAAATCGGTGCCAATACTCCGACCAGCAGCGGCACGTTTGCTCTCGACGGCACAGTCCAGACTCTCGGTTCCGGTACACCGGAAGCCCAAACCAATGCAAATGGCCTGTTCATGACCACAACCTTCACGCAAAACATTAGCTATAGCGATTATGCCCTGACTAACGGTTACAATTATCACATCGTCGTGAACTTCATCTGCACCCCAACACTTTACTAGAGCATAAACAAAATAGTCCTGGAGCGACGTTCACGTTGCTCCAGGACTCCCTAAATTCGGAAGGGCTTGTGGGGAGGAATAAATGAAAAAGATATTATTCAGACTATTATTAGTAATCGCCGTCTTAGCTGCAATTTTTACTAATTTATTTATATCTGCCGGTGTTAATGCCGACGCCGGCGCGCTCAGCGTCACCAATGGCCCTGTCGTAATATCAATTGCCCCCAGCGCCACCAGCCATTATGCTGTAACCGTCACCAACGCGTTTGCCATGGATTTAGAAGTTGATGGTTTAGGTGAGAATCCCGATGGTTCGGTAATTCCGGTTATAGCGCAAAATGATACCAGTTCCTACACAGCACGCAGCTGGGTCACTATCGATAAAACTCATTTAAATCCCAACGTCAATCAAAGTTTAAACATCACTATCACTATACCGTCAGGCATCCTGCCGGGAGAGCGATACGCAGCTGTATATATGCACAGTCAACCTACCGGTCAGGGCAACACCGGCATCATGATATCCAGCGTGTTACCAATTATCATTACCGTCACCGGTACGGGCTATACACCGGCTCCAGCCGGTTCGATCACCAACCTGTCAGTAGCTTCGGCAATTGCGGGTTCGCCAACGGAAATCGATACCATATTTAAAAACACAGGTAACTGCCGAATCGGTCCGAATGCAAATCTTCCATATAATGCCGATGCTTCCGATACCATAACCGTCAAGGATTCCTCCGGCAACCAGATTTCCCAGGTGGTTGTTCCTATGGCTTTGCCATCAATGCCTTCGTTGATACCAACCTTTTCCCGTAATTTCAAAGCAAAACTAAACAAGAGCGGTTCAACTACCGGATTAGATCCCGGTAATTATACCGCCGAATCGAAGGTAGAACTGTCAACCGGCGCAGTTTTAGATACTAAAACGCTCACTTTTCAAGTAGTACAACCTCCTGCAGCGCCGACGTTGATTTCACCCGGTAACACAACTAATCCCGGTCCGTTAACGGATAGCACCAAACCCACATTACAGTGGAATACAGTGGCGGGGGTTGATTACTATGCGGTGACAATCAATGGGTTATCGGGCAGTTCTTACACGGTTTTTTACGTCTCCGATAATATCACAGGCACCAGTTTTACAGTCCCGGATCAGGTGCTCGGCCCGGGCGGAACTTACAGCTGGCAAGTGAAAGCCCATAACGCTGCCGGTTGGGGCAGTTTATCAAGTCCCTTTTATTTCAAAATATCCGGAACAACCGCGGCGCCTGTTATCGGTTCGTTTTCTCCGGCTTCGGCTGCCAGCGGCGCAACCGTGACAATTAACGGTACAAATTTGACAGGAGTCACCGCTGTCAGCTTTGGCGGCACAGCTGCTGCCAGTTTTACCGTGGATTCTGCAACCCAAATCCGGGCCGTGGTAGGCACCGGTTCTACCGGAACGATCAGCTTGACTACTTCCGGCGGTACAACAACCTCCGCCACTGCTTTTACATTCCTTTCCAATTGCACGATAACCGGCTTCAGTCCAACCACCGGTCCAGGCGGCACTTCTGTGGTCATTAACGGTACTAATTTTACCGGGGTTACGGCCGTCAGTTTCGGTGGGACTGCCGCAGCTAGTTTCGCGGTCAATTCTTCCACTCAAATTACCGCTGTGTTGGGGAATGGGGATACCGGCAATATTACCGTAGTCACACCCGGAGGGACGGCTACTTCAAGCGCTGCTTTTACAGTGATATATAAACCGGTCATTACCGCTTTTAGTCCTACAACAGCGGGTAACGGTTCATCGGTAGTTATACTCGGACAATATTTAACCGGAGCAACAGCAGTCAGCTTTGGCGGTACCGCGGCCAAAAGTTTCAAAGTGGATTCTGATTATCAAATAACAGCCGTTGTGGGCAGCAGCAGCAGCGGATCAATTAGTGTCACAACTCCCGGAGGGACAGTAAGTTTTGCGGGTTTTGTATTCTCGACAGCATCGACAACCACGACGTCCTCTACCACTGTTACCACCACGACTAATTCAACAACGCCGGTGTCACGTTCTTACAAAGACTATTTTCCTCCGGGTGCAGACGAACCCAGCCTTACATATCAGGACTTTTCCGGTGATATTGATGCAAAGTTCAATGCAGCAGATAAGACCTGGGCCGAAGTTGGTTTGACCGGGACAAATAACCGCGGAACAATTATTCTGGTACGCTACCTGAATGAACCCCAAACCGCAGTGCTATTCTCCAGCGGTTCGATCAAAGGCGGCATTGGTAAAACTGCGATCAAATTTGTTGGGGCCCGTGTCGATGGAACAACTAGAGGCACGGCGACCATAACCGTGCATTACAACGATAGTGAAGTCAGTAAATATAATATAGACAGTCTTGTGCTGGGTTATTTTAGCCAGGGAACTTGGCATCAGTGTACCAATATTAAAATTTCCCCTCAAAACAAAACAGTGTCCGGAGAAATCCCAATTTCCAGATTAAGCGGCGTTGCTATCGGTTTGGGCGGCAATCTCATCCAACAAGGTGGTGCAGTTCCATTTACAACTCAAAACAACACTAATACAAATACTCCGGGTATCAGCTGGGCTCTAGTCGGCATTATTACTGTTACTATCCTGATTGTCGGAGGAGTGATTTTCGCAATTGAACGAAACCGCAGAAAAACAGAGGTAAATTAAAAGAATCCTTATGTTACATGTTTAGATTAAAAACTCAGAAAAGAAAAAGGCAGGTACGGAACAGCAAGAATGTGGAAAAAGTTCAATTCGCAATACAAGAAAAACATATCCGAAACTGTGGTCAGATAAGGTGGTGGAAGATAAATGAAAATAAAATTATTTAGAATCGGAATTGTTGTTTCAATATTGATTGGCAGCGCAATTATTTTTTCCGGGCCGGTCGCCGCGGCAACAACTTGTTCTTTAAGTTTATCAACGGCTAATCCAACTGTTAACGCAGGAGCTTCTTTCGACATTGCGCTTAACATTACCGTTAGCGGCGGTAGTTCCCGTACTGCTAACTGCAGTCTGAACTATGATCCTGTTAAAATGCAATGCACGGGAGTTGACCTGGGGCCGTTTTACAAAGACTGGGCAACCGCGAATAGCGCCAGCGGCGCGAGTGTGCAATTATTACCTTCTTCTCCTGTTCCCATTGACAACGTCAATGGAAAAGTACAACCGGGTTGCTCTATTTTTGGTGATTACCTGGGCGGAGGTCCGACCGGTACAGGGGTTGTCTTTATATATCACATGACGGCTAAATCCTCTGCCAGCGGGACAACGGCAGTGCACACTTCTGATGTCGAAATGTCCGACGGAAGTAATCCCCCTGCGACCATAGCCGGAGTCACTGTACAAAACGATAACATGCAGATTACTATCAATAATCCAAATGCGCAACCGGCCCCGTCTATTACATCATTTACACCGACTTCAGCCGGCGCCGGCGCAACGGTAGTGATAACCGGGACGAATTTTACAGGCGCGGGGACAGTAAAGTTTGGAAATACCGCGGCCCAGAGTTTTACAGTTAATTCAGCGACGCAGATAACCGCGGTTGTCGGCAGCGGAGCAACCGGCGCGATCAGTATATCGACGGCTAGCGGAACCGGCACATCGAGCAACAGTTTTACATTTATATTACCCCCCGCCATCTCAAATATTACTCCCGCTTCGGGTGGGGTAGGGACTACCATTACAATCAATGGGAGCTATTTTACAGGCGCCACTGCAGTCAAATTTGGAGCCATCGCGGCGCAAAGTTTTACGGTTAATAGTGGAGGAACCCAAATTACAGCAATTGTGGCCACCGGCCAGAGCGGATATGTGATGGTCATAACACCAGGCGGAACCAGCCAACAAACCACAACTTTTACATTTGTTCAACCGGCTGCCATTACTTCATTTAATCCAACTTCGGGTAGTAGCGGCACATCGGTTATAATCAACGGAACGAATTTTACGGGCGCCACTGCAGTTAGTTTCGGAGGTGTAGCGGCTCAAAGTTTTACAGTTAATTCTGCAGTCCAGATAACCGCAGTGGTGGGAACCGGCGCAAGCGGAGCAATCAGTGTAACCACAGTTGGTACTCCGGCCACTAAAGACGGCTTTATTTTTACCACGGCTACCACCAGTACAACCACAGCTACGACCAGCACTACTACATCTACGACAACCACGACTCCTGCTACTTCAACAAATACTCCTACTACTTCCACTACCGCTACAACCAACTCTGCCACTACAACACCAACTACGCAACCTTACTCCCCTATCACGAGAACATCCAGAACAACAACGACCGTTGCCAGAATTCAGCCGGCAGCTTCGGTAGCGAGTAACGGACTGGTGACTGCGCTAGACCTTTCCAATTCGATGGATACGGGCGGAACATTGCAAAGTGACTTCCTGCAGGGGAATATCCGCTACAGCGGTAATAACCAGATCATCAGTTTAAATATAAAAAGCGGAACAAGAATTGTTGCGATTGACGGCAGTCCGGTTGCCGATATCAGCATACAACCGGCGATTAATGTACCGGCGGCTCCAGCGGGTCAAAATATTATCAGCGCGCTTGAATTCGGGCCCACGGGGGCAACCTTCAGTTTTCCGATGAACGTAATATACGGGTATGACCAGACCCAGGTCCCCCAAAATATTAAAGCCAGCGGGTTAGCTTTGCTATATTTTGATAGCCAGACAAATAAATGGGTCAAAGCCGATTATACTGTGGATATTCTAAATCACCAAATCACGGCGAACATCAGCCACTTCAGTTTATATGCCGTCATGTCTTCAGGTAGTACCGGCTTCATGGGCGTGGGCTGGAGTTTAGCTGGAACTATCGTCATCCTGGAGCTGCTAATAGGCGGACTTGTAATATACTATTTCGTCCGCCGGCGCCGTCCGCCGGCACTGGCTCCTGCTGCTGTTCAAGGGCAAATTCAAGTTCAACAACCGGTTATGGAAGTCAAGGCTTCCGGCTTCCAAGCATCTTCGATAATTAATGCCAAGGAAACTTCCGTTACTTGGGATGATATATTACCCAGGAGTGTAAAGAAGGGAGAACCTTTCAAAACACACCTGGAAATTATCGGTGGAAAAATTATTATTCCCACTAGTAATGATTCCGTCGGTATTGAATTGGTTAATAATCCGGATTCACATATCCTTGTTTCACTGGAGTATGACCCGGAATTACATCCCCATGGAATGGCTAAAATCATGGTACTGGGATCAATTGGTTCGGCAGAATACGAAAAATCTAAAGGAGATTAAAAATGGGAAAAGAACTAATCAAAGGAATTATATTTGGAACAGTGCTGCTGGCGTTAGGCACAGTAGCAATAATATATTCAGGATGCAGCGGCAGTAACGCAGCGACTACGAACTCGATGCAATCTGCAACAACACAAAAATCGGCAGTTTCTACTACCGTATCAAAACCAGCATCCACCGCGAACCCAACAAGCGCAAAAACATCGATCAGTTTGTCGATACCCAACAGGAATGTAAAAGCCGGAGATGTCATTAAAATAGACGTAGTGATAAATACCGACCAGATGCTGCGCTCGGGACAGTGCGGCTTAACGTTCGACCCAACCCTATTAAGGTGTGACAAAGTAGATGAGGGTGGTTTCTTCAAAAATTGGGCGGACGCGCAAAAAATTCAAACTATGGTCTTACCTCAGGCTCAAGTAGATAACACCAAAGGAACGATCTCAACCATGGGTGATGCTTTGATGGGAATGGTTCCCGGGGGAGCAACGGGAACAGGGACATTTTGCACATATTCCTTCACAGCTTTAAAAGATGGCAATATTTCACCTAAATTAACGGATGTTGAACTCGGTGTCCAACAAGGAGATTACGTTGAGGCGCTTGACGGCGTGAAAATTAATAACTAGCAAAGGGATCCTGGCCTTAACATGACAATTCGAGATAAAGGAATGATAGTCAGACTGTCATCGATATTTTTGATTTTCGCAATAGTTTCGACGTTAGTCAGCGGGTGTTCACATGATAATCAAAAAGATAGCTCGCTCAAGTTATCGGGACCATGAAATTTATATTATTTATCTGTGATGATTAATAATGATAACACTTCCGGACAAAATATTCTCAAGGTAACAATGAACCCTTCATTAACGGATATTAATGATCTGAAAAAAGGTAAATGCGATGCTGTCATCATCGGCAAAGAACCAAACAGCGCGGACTTAACCGGACTGAAAGACTATGTTATAGGATATGATGCCGTGTGTGTTGTCATTGATGAAAACTCCTACCTTGGAGGGCAATACGGGATTACAAAGAAGACCGCCGGTTTGCAAGGACTTACACTCGATAATATCAAGCAATTATTTAGCACCGGCCAGTGCCCCTGGGACGGGGCCTACTACACACGCGATTCACTCGATCCGAATAGCTGGTTGGCGGCTACGGATTTAGGTTGGTTAATGCAACCTAAAGTACTGTCCAGCTATTTCCATTTAATTCCTGGAAAATATGATACTCAAACTGCTCTCTTCCAGGATTTGGGTTTAGATGAAAAAAAAATAAGTTCTTCATGGAAAACCTTTACTTCCCCCGGTTTGAACTTAGAAGAAGAATTGCTTTCGACAGAATATAAAACCGATGGCTCCTATTCACCGGGCGCGGATTTTGCTTTTAAAATTGGTTTTGCTTCACGCCGGGTGATGACTGTCGCACCCGCACATATCCCGATAAGAGTGGTTTCAATAGATGGTATCAATCCGGTCGATGATACCCAATCTATATATGATGGCAGTTACAGTCTGCGCCGTAAAATTCACATTTTAGTTCGTCAAGATAGTTCTCCGGAAATAATGAAATTGGTAGATTACCTGCAATCCGATAGCGGACAGAAGCTGATATCTGATGCCGGATATTTACCGGTTAAACCTGTTAATTAGAGGATAAAATTGAAGGTTTTTTCTTTAGGACAAAATTCAAATAACCCAAATAATAATAACAACCGGATATCATGGCAAAAAGCGCTGTCTTTTATCCTGGCGATTCTGCCGATAATTGTAATTGCTTTGATTATTATCCTTTTAGTCACTAATAGTATCACGGCAATCACCCATGTAGGATTATTTGGGAAAGGTAAGTTGCTATCACCGGAGTTTTCCGGAAAATACACATCTGGGAAGGGCTATTACGGGTTGATTCCTGCAATGTGGGGCACATTTTTGGTAGTGTTGTTGGCGATGTTAATCTCAATTCCAGTCGCTCTCGCTTTAGCTGTCATATCGACTGATTTTTCATTTGGTATTATCAGTTCTTTCATACGGACAATTTTAGGATTATTATCGGGCATCCCGCCCGTTGTGTATGCGCTCATGAGCACAACCATAGGAGCTATTTTCATTATCCCCAAGTTTTGCGCAGCGGGTATTCCATCAAATCAACTTCCTCCTCCGGGAATGACCTGGTGGACAGCCGCAATGCTGCCATTTAATCACAGTACACTGCTTGGTGGAATTTTGCTGGCTCTATTATTAATCCCTTTTATGGCTCCCCTCATGGAAGATGCAATAAAGAGTGTCCCTCATTCTTTAAAAGAAGCGTCATTTGCTCTAGGAGCCACCCGATGGCATACACTACAAACGGTTACCCTTCCATCAGCTCTTTCGGGGATAAGCGCATCAATTACGCTCGGGACATTGAAGGCGATGGGGGATGTTATCATTGTCGCGTGGGTGGTAGGTTATGAATCAGGACTTCCTAATCCGTTAATAGATATTTTTGAGCCTACAGCGCCTTTAACCGCGACCGCAGCAGGTTTAGCAGGAGGGTTTACGGGAACCGGGGTTGGTGGCGCCGTCCAAGAAAGTATAGCTAATTTTTCCGGACTTATTCTTCTTGTTATCGCTTTCATCATTCTCGCACTTTCCGCATATTTCCAGAGAAAATTGAGAAGGAAATACGCTTCATGAAGATATTGTCATCGATAATTTGCGGAATATCTTTTGTTTCACTGGTTTTGGGGTGTTTATCTCTTTCGTTAAATTCATTGGAAGCCTTTCCGACTATTCTATTATTCTTATTAAGTCTTTCATTTATCTCTCTTTTTATATTGGTGCGCCAAAAGACCAAAAACAATAAATGGATAATATTGGCATTTTGTATTGCAGCGGCGGTTTTTGCTATTGTTCACATGATACTTCCGGAATATCTTTGGGGATTTGAGCTAAATGCCATAGTGCATCGCTCCTTCATTTCGGCACTGATGCTGATTTCAATGGCTTTGCCCGCGATGATCTATTCGTTATTTTATTTTCTTGGGGCTACACCGAAAGCTCAAGATATTTCACGATATCCCTTGATAATTTTTCCAGTTATATTAATTCTGTTCGTATATGGTCTGCTCATTTTCCAGGTATTTGTGAACGGAGGCCAGCATTTTAATTGGACAATATTAACTAACGCTTTCAAAGGGCATAATTGGGTGGAAATTATCTGGAAAAACGGTTGGCCTGTCCGGATTTCCCATGATGTATTACAGGCCGGAATGCTCAATCATATATTAGGGACGCTATTATTAATGGGAATGACTTCCATCATTTCTCTGGTTGTCGGCGTCGGAGTGGGTATTTATATTTCAGAATATTCCAGAGGATGGTTCGCTCAGACTATTCGCTTTTCAACCCAGATATTAAGGGCTATCTCTATCTTTATTCTGGCAATTACAGCATACAACTTTGTTAGCTATATGAGGGGCACTTTCCTTTCCGATATCATTTGTGGTTATTATTACGATGAAATCGGTACAAAACATATTGCAGGCGGTTCTTTTCTAACCGCTTCCCTTTTTCTTTCTTTATTGGTGATCCC
>Ga0182021_10007942_pt1 | contig 12583 bp, 9 predicted proteins | sample 612E3MmetaG_FD_120493 | JGI IMG/M metagenome (GOLD analysis project Ga0182021, IMG submission 120493) | Permafrost microbial communities from Stordalen Mire, Sweden - 612E3M metaG (Illumina Assembly) | ecosystem: Environmental > Terrestrial > Soil > Wetlands > Permafrost | place: Sweden... | reverse complement strand
TTCTCCCTCATCGACAAGGGGCACATCGAGCAGGAGCCCAACACCGCCTATGTGGTCGAGGCGGAGTGCAGCGGCTGCAAGTCGTGCATTCCCCTCTGCCCGTACACCGCCATCTCGCTGCTGCCCGACAAGAAGAAGGCGTACATCAACGAGACGCTCTGCAAAGGCTGCGGCACCTGCGTGGCCGCGTGCCCGTCCGGCTCCATCGTGCAGAATCTCTTCGAGGACGCCGAAATCTACAACGAAATCGACGGCCTGCTGGATCAAGTTCCGAGCTAAAAGAAAACCCGAATCTCGAAGCACCAAATCCGAAACAAACTCGAAATCGGAAAAGATTCGAAACCGGAAAAATCGGAAAATCTTCAAATGCCACTATCGATCCCCGCACATCAAAATGACCGTGGTGGAGCGCGTTGTCCCCAACGCGCTTTGAGCGTTTCGACCGATCCGACTGTAGGAGCGAGTTTACTCGCGATTCCCCGCGGTGTCCCGATTCGAATTTCAAACTGCCCAAACCCACACAATTTTCCCTATGAGTGATGCTCCCTCACCAGCGAATCCCGCCCCAAGGGGCTGGTCTCCCCGCATCGTTGCCTTCTTCTGCAACTGGTGCACCTACACCGCGGCCGATCTCGCCGGCGTGTCGCGCATCAAGTACGCGTCGAACACCTGCACAATCCGCCTGATGTGTTCGGGCCGCGTCGATCCGCAATTCATCGTCGAGGCCTTCGCCAAGGGCGCCGATGGCGTGCTGATCGGCGGCTGCCATCCCAACGACTGCCACTACGCCGAGGGCAATTACAAATGTCTCCGTCGGTTTCGCATGATTCAACGCGTGCTCGGCGACCTCGGCATCGCGCAGGACCGCCTCCGACTCGAATGGATTTCCGCCGCCGAAGGCGACAAGGTCAAAACCGTCATCAACGAAATGGTCGAAAAGATTCAAAAACTCGGCCCGCTCAACATGCCGCAGAGATTCGAGGAATGGGACCGCGAAATGACGGAGCTCGAACACTCCATCCACCAAGCCGCGGTTCCGGCCGAGAAGGAGATCTCCCATGTCTAAGCCCAAGATCGCCTTCTACTGGTGCGCCTCCTGCGGCGGTTGCGAAGAAACCGTCGTCGATCTTGCCGAGGACATTCTTGGTGTCGTCGAAAAGGTGGACATCGTCCTCTGGCCCGTCGCGATGGATTTCAAGTACAAGGACGTCGCGGCGATGCCCGACAAATCCATCTTCGCCACGCTGCTCAACGGCGCCATCCGTTCCTCCGAACAGGAGGAGATGGCCCGCCTGCTGCGCGCCAAGAGCCGCTACCTGATCGCCTATGGCTCGTGCGCCTGCACCGGCGGCATTCCCGGGCTGGCGAACCAGTTCGCGCGCGAAGACATCCTCAAGTTCAACTACGAGGACGCGCCCTCGGTGGTGAACGAGGCGAAAACGCGCCCCCAATTGGTGTTCGAAGAAAACGGACGCAAACCTCACCTGCCGGAACTGCGCCATGTCGTACGCACGCTCGATCAGGTGGTGGATGTGGATTATTACATTCCTGGTTGCCCACCCACGCCGAAAATCACAAAGGCCGCGGTCGGGGCCTTGCTCGAAGGACGCCTGCCGCCAAAAGGTGCGGTGCTCGCGCCCGACATCGCGCTCTGCGAGGAGTGCCCGCGCCGCGACAGCAAACCCACGGACCTGGCCTTCGCCGAGTTCAAGCGCCCACATCAGAAACTGATCGATCCACAACTCTGCCTGCTCGCGCAGGGCATCGTGTGCATGGGTCCCTCCACGCGCCAGGGCTGCGGCGCTCAGTGCATTTCAGGCAACATGCCCTGCACCGGCTGCTTCGGCGGCACCGACCGCGTGAAAAGCCAGGGCGCCAAGATGATCTCCAGCCTGTGCTCGGCCATCACCGCGAAAGAGGAAAAGGAAATCGACCGGGTGCTGGAAGGCATCCCCGATCCCATCGGCACCTTCTACCGCTACAGTCTCCCCCGCAGCCTCCTCCGCCGCAAAGTCGACCTCTGAAAGGTGGAGCGCTCTGAAAAGCTGAAACGCTGAAATCTGAAAAACTGAAATCAGACGCCGCCAAATCAGCATGTCAGTTTTCAGATTCTCAAGATTTCCTCCCGCCCGCCCTCTGCCCTCCGCCCTCTGCCCTCCGCCCTCTGCCCTCCGTCGTCCGCCCTCCGTCGTCTGCTCCGCCAATAACCAGTAACCGATAACCAATAACTGATCGCCCGCGCTTCCAGCGCCCCTCCGAATTTCAGCCTTTCAGCTTTTCAGCCTTTCAGCTTTTCCCCTCATGGACTCCGCCACCCAACAAGCTTTCAACCAGGGCAACCTCCAGGCCAACGCCGCCTACGCGGCGGCCAGGCGCAACGTCACGATCGACCCGGTCACGCGCCTCGAAGGCCACGGCAAGATCGACATCTATCTCGATGGCAAGGGCGACGTCGAGCGCGCCTACTTCCAGGTGCCCGAGCTGCGCGGCTTCGAAGTGTTCACCCGCGGCCGCCCGGCCGAGGACATGCCCCAGCTCACGAGCCGCATCTGCGGCGTCTGCCCCACCGCGCACCACATGGCCGCGACCAAGGCGCTCGACGATCTCTACAAGACCGAGCCCACCTCCGCCGGCCGGAAGATTCGCGAGCTGGTCTACAACACCTTCATGCTCGAGGACCACGCCCTGCACTTCTTCGTGCTCGGCGGCCCGGACTTCATCGTCGGCCCCGAGGCGCCGGCGGCCGAGCGCAACATCGTCGGCGTGATCGGCAAGGTCGGCCTTGAAGCTGGCAAGAAAGTCATCGCCACCCGCCGCCGCCTGCGCGAGTTGATCGCCTACTTCGGCGGCAAGGTCGTGCATCCGGTGCTCGGTCTGCCCGGCGGCGTCAGCAAGGCGCTCGCCCCGGCCGATCTCCCCAAGTTCAAGGAACTCGCCAAGGACGGCGTCGAGTTCGCCGAGTGGACGCTCGCCGTGTTCAAGCAGATCGTCCTCGGCAACCCCGAGTACGTGAAGCTGATCACGTCCGACGCCTACACCCATAAAACCTGCTACATGGGCATGGTGGACGCTCAGAACAAGGTGAACTTCTACGACGGCAAGCTTCGGGTCGTCGACTGCAACGGCCAGGAGGTCTGCAAGTTCGCCCCCTCGCAATACCTCGATTATATAGCCGAGCACGTCGAGCCGTGGAGCTATATGAAGTTCACCTACCTGAAGCAACGCGGCTGGAAAGGCTTCGTGGAGGGTCCGGACACTAGCATCTATTCGGTCGCCCCCCTCGCCCGCCTCAACGCCTCCGACGGCATGGCCACGCCCAAGGCGCAAGCGGCCTACGATGAGTTTTTCAAGGTTTTGGGCGGCAAACCCGTTCATCACACCCTGGCCAACCACTGGGCGCGGGTGATCGAGATGCTCTACGCGGCCGAACGCATGGAACAGCTCGTCAACGATCCCGAAATCGTCAGCCCAGACGTGCGCCGTATTCCGACCACGGTGCCCGCCGAGGGCATCGGCGTAGTCGAGGCGCCGCGCGGTACGCTCTTTCATCACTATCAGACCGACGACCGCGGCGTGATCAAGATGGCCAACCTGATTGTCGCCACCGGCAACAACGCCGCGCGCATCGCGATGAGCGTGGAGAAAGCGGCGAAAGGCCTGATCAAAGCCGGCCACGTCACCGAAGGCCTGCTGAACAAAGTAGAGATGGCCTTCCGCGCCTACGATCCATGTCTGGGCTGTGCGACGCATTCCCTCCCCGGCCACCTCCCGCTCAAAGTCCGCATCTACAACCGCGACCGCCAGCTCGTCCAAGAATTGGTGCAGGAGTAGTCCGGCTTACGTAGTCCATGGTCCGTAGTCCATAGTCCGTCCTCCGCCATCCGCCCTCCGTAGTCCGTTTTCAGCTTTTCAGCCTTTCAGCTTTTCCTCCGTCCGTCGTCCGTCCGACCGTCTGACCGTGGCGGGTGGCACGGGCGTCTCGCCCATGGGTATGAATCCGCCCCGTGGCTGCGAGCGTGAGCGAGTGGCTCCGCCGCATTTCCCAGTAGCAGCCGACGTGAGGAGGCTGTCCGCTCCGTCGCCGCCGTCATCGTAGCCGCGCGTCTTGGCGTGCGGCGTCTGGCCTCTTCGATTTCAAATATCTGTCATACTGAGCCACACAAAGCATCCAGCCGGCCCCCCGTAGTTACGAGCACGAGCAAACTCTCTTCCGATAAATCGCCTTTGTCATCTAATAGATGACAAATAAATGGTAACTGCTTATATATAATTGTTTATGAACAGCCATAAACAGGGGGAAAACCCTAGGTCCTTCAGCTTTTCCGTTCATTGCTTTCCGCGGTCCACGGTCCACCGCCGTCCGTCCGTAGCTGCGAGCGCCAGCGAGTGGATCAGCGACTGTCCGACAGTCTACCGTCCGACCGTCCACCGTCCTCCTCCCTCCCCGGCCACGGCCCGCTCGAAGTCCGTATCTACAACCGCGACCACCAGCTCATCCAAGAACTGGTACAGGATTAAAACCTTTAGGGCCGCCGCTCGTCGGCGGGCCGTGTGTTGCCGCTTTCCTTTGTAGGGCGGGGTCGCCGAACCCCGCCATCCGCCCGTAGCCACGAGCGTGAGCGAGGGAGTTAAAAGGGACGGGTTAAAACTAAAGGAGGTTCAACAAAGATAAGTCCAAACTTCAGTCTCAATAAGAGCTTGACAGACCAATAGTTTCCCGCCTCCTATTCGCCCTCTTATTGCTTCAGGTATCCGCAAAGGATATCACGAAAGCCCAGCCTCAGAATCCCCCAGCCTTTTCGCCCACCCGCTTCGATACCCCGAGTATTGAGAGTGTGGAGGTCGTTGCTCTCGAAAACCTCCATGAGCAGGCGCCTTGGGGAACTGCACCTTTCCACCCGGGCCGTAGCCTCTCGCCGCGCGGACCCCACTCGACTGGATATGAACGGGGCGGCGAAATTCGTAAGCCCGCGCGAGAGAATAGCGACCAATGGCCCGGAGCCAGAATCTAAGTCCAATTTTGTCAGGCGAAAAAATTGCGCCAATCGATTTCCCCACCATCAACCCGTAATACTATGCGCTACAAAAACGAAAACAATGCCCTGAAATTATATGCGGTAGCAGGCACCCAAACAGTATTATTATCGTTTGACATCGCGAAAGAAAAGCTGGGGAACGATTTTCTTGGGTTCAACGTGGAACGGCAAGATCAGGGCGGCCATGTTTCCCTCCATAACGGCACCAAACATTTTGCCTCGCTGGCCCAAAACGCCGACCCCGCGATCAAGAATACGTCGCTGGTGCAATCTTTTTATTGGCAGGATTATACCGTCGATCCGGACCAGACGTATACCTACACCATCACCCCGATGTTCGGTACCGCCCTCGCCCACCATCCGAATTTCGCCAGCAGCATAAAGGTCACCACCGAAAAACTGCATGACGGCAGGCATTCGGTCTATTTCAACTATGGGGTAACCGGTTCTCAAGCTTACGCCCACAACCCGGAATATGGCAATAAGGCGATCAGCGAGTTGCAGGGTGCGCCCCTGGCGCACGCTCTGACCTTTTTGGGCCGGGATTTATGGAGCGAAGGTCTGATCAAGTTTGTGCGCCAGGCCACCGGCAGCAATTTCAGCATCTACGGCGCCTTTTATGAGTTCCAGTATCCGGGGTTTTTGGCCGAATTAAAGGCGGCCAAGGACCGGCGGGCGGATGTACAATTGATCGTCAGCGGCAAGGCCGACCAGTATGAAGACAAGGTTTACAAAAAGGGACCGGTCCGGCTCAACAACAAGACCATGATCGCCCAGGCGGGATTGGAAACATGCATCAAGACACTGCGGACCAAACCCAGCCAACCGCATAACAAGTTCATGGTACTGTGCCAGGACGGCAAACCCCAACAAGTCTGGACGGGATCCACCAACATCACCCTCGCCGGCATCTTCGGGCAATGTAATACGGGACATTGGGTGGAAGATGCCGACATTGCCGCCAAATACCTGACGTACTGGAAGGCGCTCCTGGGCGATCCCACCATGGGCAAACTGGCGGAGGTAACCGCCAGCATTCAGGCCGACACTATACTAACGGGGCTGCCGGATGGAACCTATGTGTTCTTCAGCCCGAGAGATCTGCCCAAGGTCAAAAACACCCCCCCGGTCCATCTGCAACATTACGCCGATTTAATAGATAGTGCCAATGAACTGGTTTGCATGATCTTCCCGTTTAATATGGACGACGTATTCCATACCGTATTCCAAAAGGACAAGGACTACTTGCGCCTGTTGTTGTTCGAATCGACGTCCGACGCCAAGATGGTGAAAAGCAACGATACGGACGTCAAGGTGACGGCCGGGGCGGTATATGACGGCGACGAAAAAGACTGGGCCAAAGAAATCACCTCGAAGGTGACCACGGGCGCCGGCATATTATACGTGCACAACAAGTTTTTCATCATCGACCCCCTGACCGACCGGCCCATTGTGGTCACGGGCTCGGCCAACTTCAGCGCCAACTCCATAATGAATAATGATGAGAATTCCCTTTTGATTATAGGCGATGCCAGGGTTGCCGACATCTACCTGACCGAGTTCGACCGGTTGTTCGTTCATTTCTGGCCGAGATATTTGCGAACCATCGATCCGAGCGGGGGAAAGCCGGTGGGATTCTCGAAACCATTAGATGAAACTTTCACCTGGTATGACGATTACTTCAATGACGCCAAATTCGACACGAAGAGGAAACGGCTATTCATCGGCATGAAGGGCGCCAAAGACGGAAGCCCAACCTAGGGTCCATAGCCGGGAAATGGCCGCCGGCATCGTGTCTGGCGGATTGGGCGGCAAGTGCGCCTTCCCTCCTCTCGCAGAGGAGCGGATGCGCCCCCGATCTGGAATTGCGCTGGCAGTTCCGTGCCCAAGGATGGCCTGCCCATGCACCTCAAGCGCATCACGCTGCAGCCAGAAAGATACCCGACCCAATCGCATTATCCTTTCAACCTGGCCGTGCTCCGCCAGACCCCGGACTTCACCTTCGAAACGCCGGTCACCTTGTTTGTTGGTGAGAATGGCTCCGGCAAATCGACCTTGCTGGAAGCGATCGCACAGGCCTGCGGGATCTACATCTGGCGCAATCCACAGGTCGTCCGCTTCGAGCACAATCCCTACGAAAGCCGGCTGCGGGACTATCTCCGCCCGGAGTGGTTCGCCGGCCGGGTACCCGGGTCATTCTTCGGCGCACAGATTTTCCAACATTTCACGCAAGCGCTGGATGAGTGGGCCGCCGCCGACCCGGGGCAGCTAAAATATTTCGGCGGTCAGTCACTCGTGACCAAATCGCACGGCCAGTCCCTCATGGCGTACTTTCGCAGTCGGTATCGCATCCTGGGTTTGTACCTGCTGGACGAACCGGAAACCGCGCTCTCGCCGCGCAGTCAGCTGGAATTGCTCGAACTCTTGCAGGCAATGAGTGCGGCCGGCCACGCGCAATTCATCATTGCAACGCATTCGCCCATCTTGCTCGCCTGCCCCGGCGCGCGGCTCAGCAGTTTTGACCACATTCCCGTCAAACAGGTGCGCTACGAGGAGACCGACCATTACCGCATCTATCGGGACTTCCTGGAGAACCCGGCCCGCCCAAGGCGGGCATGTTCAGCCTAAGCACAGAGAGCGGTACCCGATCAAGGCGGACGATTCCCTGCGGGAATACGTCCGCGCTCCCGCCGGGGCGATTAACAGGGAGATTGATGGGGATAGGGAGGTTGATGGGGACAGGTCCAAAACCGCTACCCTTGAGAACGAGCCAGCCCGCGTACTTTCCCCCGTTGAGTGTAACCTAATGGGTTACACTTTCGTACTCAACCAAACCGCCATTTTTCCGAGGAGAATCTGCCGAAGTGTAACCCATTAGGTTACAAAAAATGGCCGGAAAATTGACCAAGGGATTTTAGTAGGAACAGGTTGAACCTAGGTCCGGTTGAACCTAGGTCCCTGCTCGTGAGTTGACCATCCCCGGCACCCCACCACCTTGATCGGGTCGTGCCCAACCGTTCGGTCCACCCGTGGGTATTTATGATTCTCATCGCTCCGTTCGGAGTGACGTCGGGTTACGTCACTGTGGCGGTGGCCTATCTGCTGACGCGCGCCGGCGTTTCGGTCGGGCAGACCGCGGCCCTCGTGGCGCTGAGTTATGTTCCGCACACGTGGAAGTTCCTGTGGGCTCCTATCGCCGACACTACGCTGACCCGTAAACGCTGGTACATGATCGCCGTCATCGTGAGCGCCGTGGGCCTCGCCGCCATTGGCGCGATCCCGGCCACGCCGACCGGACTCGCGCTGCTCTCCGTGGTGGTCCTCACCGCCAATGTCGGCGTCACGTTTCTGGGCATGTCCGTCGAGAGCCTCATGGCTTATTGCACTCCGCCGGAGTTCAAAGGGCGGGCCGGAGGTTGGTTTCAGGCGGGCAACCTCGGCGGGAGCGGCATCGGCGGCGGCGCGGGCTTGTGGTTCGCGCAAAACCTGCCGGCGCCGTGGATGGCGGGCGCGATTCTCGGCGCCTGCTGCCTGCTCTGCGCGCTCGGCCTGTTGTTCATCGCCGAACCGGCCGCCACCCACCGCGTCGGCGGCCTCGGACGCAGCCTGGTCGGAGTCGGCCAGGATCTCTGGAGCGTGGCGCGGGCCCGGGTCGGTCTGCTCGCGCTCATCCTGTGTTTTCTCCCCATCGGATCGGGCGCGGCCTCAAACCTGTGGTCGGCCGTCGCCGACGACTGGCGTGCTTCGGCCGACGCGGTGGCCCTGGTAAACGGCGTGCTCGGCGGAGTCGTCTCGGCGATCGGCTGCCTCGCGGGTGGCTGGATCTGCGACCGCATGAACCGCAAAGGGGCCTACGCGCTCTATGGCGTACTGCAAGGCGTGTGCGCGGTGGCGATGGCGCTCGCGCCCCGCACCGAGGCGATGTATGTCGTGTACGTCCTCGCCTACGCGTTCGTCACCGGACTGACCTATGCCGGTTTCTCCGCCTTCGTGCTCGAGGCGATGGGCATGGGCGCGGCGGCCACCAAGTACAACGTCTTTGCTTCGCTCTCGAACATGCCCATCTACTACGTGACGCGACTCGACGGCTGGGCGCACACCCGATGGGGCTCGGGCGGCATGCTCTACTGCGACGCCGCCGCCGGCCTGGTCGGATTGCTGCTCTTCGTGGGCGTTCTCGCCGCCCTGCCCAAGCCGAAGATGGCAACCGCGCCAACCGGATGATCTGGGGGAAGCATTAGTGATCGGTTAATCAACCGGCCGCGGGCTCAGGCCCACCGGTATCGGCCCAGGGAGACCGCGCCGCACGGCCTCGGTGAGAATCGCCTCGGTGCCGGTCGCGCCAATGCGCGACACCCCGAGGGCGCGAACCCGCAGCAGATCGTCGAGCGTGCGCACACCGCCGGCGGCCTTAAGCTGTACGTTCGGGCCACTGTGCTTTCTCATGAGCCGAAGATGGTGGTCGGTGGCCCCTCGGTAATTGTAGTCACCGTTCGGCTGCTTGACGAAGCCATAACCGGACGAAGTCTTCACGAAGGCGACCCCATGCTCCGTGCATAATTCACAAAGACGGATTATGTGAGCGTCCGACAGATAGTCATTTTCGAAGATGACCTTAAGGATCGCGCCGCGCCTGGCGCAGGTGGCATTCACGGCTTGCAGCTCATCGGAGACGTAATCCCAGTCGCCTCCAAGAACCTTGCCAATGTTGACGACGACATCGATCTCGGTGGCGCCGTCGGCGATCGCCTGTCCGGCCTCGGCCACCTTGAGGGCAATGTGGCTGTTGCCATGCGGAAATCCGGCGACGGCACACACCGCCACGTTGGAACCGGCGAGCGCCACTACCGACATCGGCACGGCGTAGGGTTTCACGCAAGCGGTCGCGCAATCGCAGCGGCGGGCAATGGCCAGACCGGCGCGCAACTGCTCGTCGGTCATGGTCGGGTGAAGCAGCGAGTGATCGATCATCTTGGCCAAATCGAGCACGGTGGGAACAGCGGAAAGTGAAGTCATGTGGCGGAATATTCGTAAGAGCTGGTCGATGAGATGGAGATTAAGGGATTAATAGGGACGGGTCAAAAAATTAGCTCGCCACGTTTTGCCACCCGACGCTCTCGCGGCCGGCGGCAGGTCCAGGCAAATCGAGGCCAATCCTGACTCGTCCAGTTTGACCTTGATTCAGCGACCTGTCGGACGAACCAGGGTCTCCACCGACACCTGCTTGACGCCGGCTTTGCGCACCTCGTCCAACACCAGCACGATGGTGCCATACTTGGCTTTGTCATCGCTGCCAATCAATAAGCGCGAACGGGGCTCCGTTTCAACGTACTGCTGCAGGCGCGGAGCCAGGTCCTTCAAGGTAATAAGCTCCCGGTCCCAATAGCACGCGCCGTCCTCCGAGACCTGCAATCTGACGGTGCTATCCGGCGGTGGATTCGGTCCCGGGGGAATGGCGACGGGCAACTCGACCGGCACCGACGAAAGCTTGTTCAGCGAAAGGGTGAAGAGGACGAAGGTGGCGAGCAGGAAGAAAATGACATCGATCAGCGGGATGATTTCGATTCGAGCCCTTTTTTCGCCACCGTCACGGCCTGCCGTGGGGTCATTCATGTTGAATAGGTCATTCATGTTGAATGGGGGTTTAGGGTTTTGACTCCTAGGAAAAGCCTTCTGAATCCGGCTTAGTTCATGACACAAACGTACCATATTAACAAGAAAAAAACCGCCCGATGACGTCGGATGTTGCGTCTTGACCGCCCTCCTCACCGTCCCGAGTTCCGTCCTCCGCCGTCCGTCTGTAGCCGCGAGCGTGAGCGAGTGGATCCGGGTCCGTCCGACCGTCTACCGTCCCGACCGTCTCGACCGTCCACCGACTTCCGTCTTCCGCCATCCACGGCCGCGAACGCCCGCTTGCCAAAGAACTCGTGCCGGAGTAGTCGAAACGACTCTGCTCCCGGCGATTTTATACCGAGTCGAGACGTGACGTCCTCTGACTATTTTCTCTCAAATCTCTCCCACGGCATTTTTCCCCATGAAATCCAGTTCCCTTTCTTCAAAGTCAGATATGCCCCACAACAATCTGAACCGTCGGGAGGCGCTCAAGTCCCTGCTGGGCCTGACGGCGGCCCTGATGACGCCTAATATTTTCGGGGCCGATGCTCCCGCTTCGCCGCCCGCCACGCCGCCTCCGGCTCGCGATCGATTCGGCGAACTACTGCCCCAGCGCAAGCTCGGCCGCAAGGGGCCAATGGTTACGATGCTCGGCCTGGGCGGTGCCCACATCGGCAACATGGCCGACGACGCCATGGCGCAGCAGACGATCGAGACAGCCATCGCGGGAGGTATTCGCTATTTCGACACCGCTGCCGGCTACGCGCAAGGGCGGAGCGAAATGCGCTACGGGATGTTCCTCACGCCCAAGTATCGCGAGGCGATCTTTCTCGCGAGCAAGACTACCGCCAGCGATGCCGCCCAGGCGCGCCTTCATCTGGATACTTCGCTGAGCCGGATGAAAACCGACTATCTCGACCTCTGGCACATGCACACCCTGCACAGCCCCGAAGACGTGGACCATAGGATCGACGGCGGCGTCCTCGATGTGCTGCTCGATGCCAAACAGAAGGGCAAGGTCAGGCACATCGGTTTTACTGGCCACGTCACGCCGGATTCGCACCTGCACATGCTCGAGCGCGGCGGGGAGAAGGACAATCCGTTCACGGCCTCCCAGATGCCGATCAACGTCCTCGATCCCAGCTATCACAGCTTCATCCTGAACTATGTCCCCAAGGCTGTTGCGGCGGGCGTAGGCGTGCTGGCGATGAAGACGCTTTCCAATGGCGGGTTTTTCGGGCGGCGAGGTCGCCAGCTGGTTGATGGTCCGAAGCTCATCCCCGATCGCCTCAGCGTCGCGGAGGCGCTTTACTTCGTCTGGTCCCTGCCGGTGAGCGTGCTGGTCAGCGGTCCGGACAACCCTGAGATGATTCAGGAAAAGATCGACCTGGCCCGCGGCTTCCAGGCCATGAACGAGCAACGGCGTCAGGAACTGGTGCTGAAGGTGGCAGACCTGGCCGGACCGACGATTGAGAACTACAAAGCCGCTCCGCAGCCCAGGCCGACCAAAGCGAAGTCGACCCAGGATTCATAAGCGGGAGCCGCCTGATGACGTCTACTCCGACGTAAGGAGGCTGTAGGTACTTACTCGGGAAATCTCGCGCAAAATGCACCAGATTTCTAAATTCAAAATCCGAAGCTCGTACCGAGGCGGCAGGCCGACATCAGACATTTCGAAGCAAAGTTAAAATCCGAATGCGGAAATAACTCAAACCTCCGACGTCCGAACTGCTTCTTTTCACCCTTTCAGTTTTTTGTTGTTTCGGATTTCGAGTTTCGAGATTCGGATTTCCCGGCGAAGTTTTTGGTTCCGGCTTCGCCGGATTGGGGAAATTGATTCGATCGGGGCGGACGATTCCTTGCGGGAATACGTCCGCGCTCCTGGGACGGTTTAGGGGGAGCGCGGGCAGGTGCGCAGCACCGCCCGCATGTCT
>Ga0182021_10007941_pt1 | contig 12584 bp, 12 predicted proteins | sample 612E3MmetaG_FD_120493 | JGI IMG/M metagenome (GOLD analysis project Ga0182021, IMG submission 120493) | Permafrost microbial communities from Stordalen Mire, Sweden - 612E3M metaG (Illumina Assembly) | ecosystem: Environmental > Terrestrial > Soil > Wetlands > Permafrost | place: Sweden... | reverse complement strand
ACATCCACCACAGACTGAGTTCGCTTGTGGCGCACAGCAAGGCGGGGTTGGCGCGGCGAATGGTGGACTCGGCCAAGGCCCTGTACGAACACCGCGATGAAGAAGGCCGGAGAGATCCTCTTATTGATGAAACGACGTTCAACGAACTGATGGATCGGTACAATGGTCAATGAGGCGCCCGATCTGCTGCGCGCCACTCAGATGCGCCTGGGGTGGGACTAGGGGTTTTACCTGATGTGACAAGTCGTTGACTGTATGGTATGAGAAGAGTGCGCTGACGGGGATCAAGTCCAATGAAGGCGGGGTTTAAGGGGTGGGGATTGCCTGTTTCCGAGACCTTTCGCATATGAAACGAATTGAAGAATTACTCACTCTGATGTTCGAGCAAAAGGCGTCGGACATGCTGCTGACGGTTGGCGCGCCGCCCCAGTTGCGGATCAACGGGTTGCTGCAACCCGTCGAGGGGCAGCGTTGCGACAGGGCTATGCTGGAGACCATGGCGGCCGGCGTCCTGGGCGAGGCGGGCATGGCGGAACTCCGCGAGACGAAGAACATGGACATGTCCCGCGGATACGAGGGGCTTTGCCGTTTTCGCTTCAATTTCTTTTATCAACGCGATTCGGTGGCCATGGCGATCCGCGCCATCCCCTTCGAAATCCCGAGTTTCGATTCCCTTGGGCTGCCTTCCATCATTCGGGATTTTGCGGGTCAGCCGCACGGACTCGTGCTCATCACCGGGCCCGCCGGCAGCGGAAAGTCCACGACGTTGGCGGCGATGATAGACTACATGAACCACAATCGCCGCGTTCACGTGGTTTGCATCGAGGATCCCATCGAGTATCTGCACCGCCACAACTTGAGCGTGATTGACCAAAGGGAAATCGGCGAGGACGTCCACACCTTTGCGGATGCCTTGCGCAGTGTGTTCCGGCAGTCCCCTGACGTGATCATGGTGGGCGAAATGCGCGACTTGGAAACCATGCAACTCGCGCTGAGTCTCGCCGAGACCGGGCATCTGATTCTCGCCACGCTCCACACCCAGGATACGACCCATGCCGTCAACCGCATCGTGGATGCGTTCCCTCCGGCCCAGCAGCAGCAGGTCTACACGCAATTGTCGCTGGTGCTGCTGGGGGTCGTGTCCCAGCAGTTGCTGATCACGGCCGACGGAGCCAGCCGTGCGCTTGCGGTCGAGGTGATGAACGTCAACAACGCCATTCGCAACCTGATCCGGGAGATGCAGGTGCAGCAGATCTATTCGGTCATCCAGACGAGCAGGGCCGAAGGGATGGTGACCATGAACGATTCGCTCAAGGATTTGTTCGACCGCGGGCTGATAGACGAAGAGACGGCCATGAACCGGTCGCCGAGGCCGAAGGAATTGGCGAAGATGTTGGGTGTAAAGAAGAACTGAATAAGGGATGAGGAATACCTATGAAAACAGGACTGAACCGGAGGATGGCGGGTGGCTGGCTTAGGGGTGGAATTGCCGCCGTTTTCGGGCTGGCGGCTTGGACGGTCGAGGCACAAAATCAGCCTGTTGTTCCGCTCGTGAGGGCGGAATCCGCGACCAACGGAAATCCTTCAGAACTCGTAACGATCGCGTTCGACGACGCCCCGATCGCCCAGGTTCTGAACGTGTTTTCGCGCCAGACCGGCAAGAGCATCGTGATCGGCCCCGAAGTGACCGGCAAGGTCACGGCCCGCCTGAGCAACGTCCAGTGGCGCGACGCGCTGGAGGTGATCTTGCGGCCTTACGGTTTCGGATACTATCTGGTAGGCGACGCGATTATTGTCAGCTCGGTTGACAAACTCCCGAAGGCGGCGACGACCGGACAACCCGTCACAGGCGGCGCGGCCGCGCCGGCGCCGCCCCCCCCGGAGCCGCTGATCGTGAAGATATTCCATCTGCGCTATCTCGATGCGGCGGACGTGGAGGAGCTGATTAAGGGGCAACTGTCGCCACTTGGAAAAGTTAGTCGTCTACTGATTCGCAGTCAGAGTTGGCTGGCCGACACCACATGGGGGGCAGCGGGCGGTGGTGGCGGGAATTCGAGCGCCGAGTCTCTCGGCCGCCTGAAACGGTCTGCGGAAAACGCGGATTTGGTGAAGGGAAAGACGCTGGTGGTTGTGGATACCAAGGCCGCGATTGACCGGGTGGAGGCAACCCTGGCAGAGATGGACAAGATGCCAATCCAGGTGTTGATCGAGGCGAAGTTCGTGGAGGTTCGGGCTGAACTACTCCGGGACATAGGCGTGGAGTGGGGTACGGGAGCAAACGGCGCCACGGCTCCGGGCGTGCAGTCCATCAATACGGTCGGAGCCGGCAATCTCTTTGCGGTCGGCGGCCAACAACTCGGAGGCACGGTGACACCGCCGGCGTTTTCGAAGAACTCTCCGTTGAGTGCGGTGCGGCCGTTCGATGGGGGCGTGACCCTTGCGTTCCAGAAGTTGACGGATGTCCAGTTTCAGGTGCTTTTGCACATGCTACAGGAGGATGAGTCGTACAAACTGTTGTCGGCTCCGCAGATCCTGGCGATGAACAATCAGGACGCCACGATCATCGTGGGGCAGAAGTATCCCATTATTCAGTCTCAGACGACATCGGGTGGCACGGTCGGTGGGACAACCTCCACGTCTCTGCAATACTATGAAAATGTCGGAATTCAGTTGAAGGTGTTTCCCCAGGTCTGCGACGACGGGTTCATCAACATGATCGTTCATCCATCGGTGCGCGAGATTACGTCGTTGCAGAACGGGAAGGTGACCACAAGTGGAACAGACACCAGCGGGGCGGGGGCGACCATATCCCTGACACCCTATCCGGTGCTGGATACTCGGGAAGCGGAAACGCAGGTCTTGATGAAGAGTGGCCAGACGATTGTCATTGGCGGAATGATCAGCGATCGCAAACAGACGAGCCGGATCAAGGTTCCGTTGCTGGGGAGCATCCCACTGGTAGGCATGCTGTTCCGGCGAGACACGGTGAACACCGAGAAGACTGAGTTGCTGGTCTTCCTGACGGCCACGATTCGCAATCCCGCGGACGAGAAGGGTGTGGAAGCGCCCGTATCGGTGTCCGACAAGACCATGGATTTTGCGCCGATTCCCGCGACCGAAAAAAAGGCGAAATAGTACTCATGTAGGGCCGCCGCTCGCGGCGCGCCGGGCCCAACGGTGCGGTACGGCATGGCGCAAGCGCCAGCCCTACAAGATGCAAGGTGGATAGAAAGTTATTAGAGGGTATTTTGTGATCGAATCGAAACTAGGCCGAATACTGGTGGAGCGGGGCGCGCTCAAGGAAGCGCAACTCGAACTGGCCGTCCAGCATCAGGAAAAGACCGGCCAGATGCTGGGCGAAGCGCTCCTGGATCTGGGGTACGTTTCCCAGGATGACGTGGCGCGGGCCCTGGCAACCCAGCTTGGCATTCCGTTCATGGATTTGGACGAGGGGTTCAAGCTCGAAAAAGAGGAAGTCACTTTGGTCCCTGAGACCATCGCCCGCCGCTACTGCCTCGTGCCGGTCAAGAAGGACGCCAGTCCGACCATTACGCTCGTGATGAAGGATCCGCTCGATCTGGAGGCGGTTGACACGGTGCGGTCACTCACCCACCTGGAGGTGCGAAAGGCCGTGAGTTCGGAGGCGCGCATCCGCGCCGCCATAGACAAGTTCTACAAGGACGAGGCTCACATCGAGAGAAACCTGCGGGATTTGGCGGACTTGAAGACCGAGGCCGCGGAAGGCGTCCCGGAGTCCGGCCGCGTGGACGCGGACCAACTGCGCGTGCAGGCCAACGACGCCCCGGTGGTCCGCATGGTGAACCTGCTTCTCATGCAGGCGGTGCGCGACCGGGCGAGCGATATTCATTTCGAGCCCGGAGAACTTTCCGTCATCGTACGCATTCGCGTTGACGGCCTCTTGCGCGAGGTGACGCCGCCGCCCAAGGCGCTTTACCAGGCCATGGTGACGCGCATCAAAATCCTTTCCAACATGGACATTTCCGAGCGGCGGTTGCCGCTGGACGGACGGTTCAAGTTCAAGGTTCAGGATCGGACCATAGACGTTCGCGTTTCCTCGCTGCCCGAGGTTCACGGCGAGAAATTGGTGCTCCGGCTGCTCGACCGCAAAGCCCTGATCGTGGACATGAAGGATATCGGGTTCGACGACTCCACGCTGAAACGCTTCCATAAGGTCTTGGCGGCGCCGAATGGAATTGTCTTGCTCACGGGGCCGACCGGCAGCGGCAAGACAACGACTCTGTATGCGGCGCTGAACTTTCTCAAGGATCCGGCGTGGAACATCCAGACGGTCGAGGACCCGGTCGAGTACATGATCGCGGGCATCAACCAGATGCAGGTCAAGGCGAAGATCGGGCTCGATTTTGCCGGCGCGTTGCGCGCGATTCTGCGCCAGGATCCGGATATCATCATGATCGGCGAGATCCGGGATGCGGAGACGGCTCGGATCGCCATGCAGTCGGCCTTGACCGGCCATCTGGTGCTCAGCACCCTGCACACGAACGACGCGCCCTCAGCGCTCTGGCGTCTGCGGGACATCGGGGTCGAACCCTACCTCATTGCGGCGACGATGAAAGTCGCGATCGCGCAACGGTTGGTGCGGGTGCTCTGCCCGGCCTGCAAGCACGTCGAGACGCCGCGCGAAGAAGCGCTCAAGTTTGCGCTGAGCCTCGACGCGGGCGCCGGAGCGTGGACCTATCACTACGGGACGGGCTGTCCCAAGTGCCTTAAGACGGGTTTCCACGGCAGGACCGGCATATTCGAATATCTTGAGCTATCCGATCCGCTCAAGGAAATGCTGTTGAATGAGACGGGCGCCGTGGAGTTTCGCCGCAAAGCGATCGAACTGGGCATGGAGCCCCTGGCCGTCAACGCGATACGAAAAGTGGCGAACGGCACGACGACGGTCGAGGAAGTGATGGGGGTGTGCGCGGGGGATGAGTCCATCTAAGCGGACGGGAGCCGAGTGTGGCCATATATAAGTATACGGCGAGGGATGCGAAAGGGAAAATCGTCAAGGGCGAGACGGCGGGCGATTCCCGATACAGCGCCTTGACCGCTTTGCAGACCCGGGGTCTGACGGTCGTGGCCATCGAGGAGCCAAAGTCCATTCAGATGGGACCGCCAAGTCTGCCCCCAACGGCCATCAAGAAGGGGCGCTTTGTTCGACGCGTGAACCTGACCGAACGGGCCTTGTTCTGCCGGCAACTGGCCATTTCGGTGAGTTCCGGAATTTCGCTGCGCGAATCGCTCGAAACGATCGCTTCCGACCTCGACAACGCCACGTTTCGCGCGATCCTCCAGCGGGTCTTGCGCCGGCTTGACGATGGGGCCTCGTTCTCGATCGCCATTGCCGGCGAGGAAAATGTTTTCGATCGTCTCTTCGTATCGCTGGTGCGGGGTGCAGAGGAATCGGGCACGATGCCCGAGACTCTCAATTACCTCGCCACGACGCTGGAGCGGAGCGACCGGCTCGCCCGGAAAGTCCGCAGCATCCTGGCCTATCCGGCCTTTATCGCGTGCTTTTTCGTCATTGTCACGGTGATCATGACCGTGTTCGTGCTCCCGCAATTCAGGGACGTTTTCGCGTCGTTCGGGGGCGATCTCCCGGCGTTGACGAAGGCGGTGCTGAAGACGAACGCCTTTATCCTGGGCAACAGTGGATTGATTCTCTCGGCTCTGGCTCTTGGGGTTGGAGGGGTATTGCTTTATGGCCGGACCCCGGTGGGCCGCTTGCAGTACGATACCCTGTGGTTGAAAGTCCCGGTGGTCGGGGAGTGCATCAAGAAACTGGCGGTTTCGCGATTCTGCCGCAATCTGGGCGTGATGCTCCGCGGCGGCGTGCCCGTGGCGGCCGCCATCGAAATCGCGTCGGATATCCTGGGCAACAAGGCGATGGAGAAGACACTCCTGGCCACTCGCGACAGGATCGTGTCGGGGAACGACATCGCGTCCAGCCTCGATCCCAAGACGTTTCCGCGCCTGGTTGTCCGCATGATCGGAGTAGGGGAGTCGTCCGGTCGTTTGCCAGAAGTCCTTGAAAAGGTCGCGGACGTCTACGAGGATCAGGTTGAGAGTTCGATTACGGTGGCCATGTCGTTGTTCGAGCCGCTGATCATCATCGTATTTGGTTCTATTGTTTTGGTATTGGTCATGGCAATATACCTGCCTGTATTCACCGTGGCGTCGCACGTCAGGTAGAAGGAAGGGGAATGGTTGACGGTGGAGGGTGGAGGGGACAGTGGACAGTGAACAGTGAACAGTGAACAGTGAACGGTGAACGGTGTAGGGTGGTGGTGGAATAAACGAAGCGGTGCGGGTGCGCCGCGGAGATGAGGAAGGGAAAGGGAAACAAAAGAGGAGGAAGGTATGTACAGGAAGAGTAAAGCAGGGTTCACGTTGGTTGAGTTGATGGTCGTGGCGATTATTGTCGCCATCCTGGCCGCCGTGGCGATACCGCTGATGACGGCGAACAGGAAACGCGCGATGGCGACCGAAGCGCAAGCCGGGCTCGGCACGCTCCGAACGGCCATGCGGGTCATCTACGCCCAGGACGGCGCTTACAACGGCACCAACGGCGTGAAGTCGGTCGGTTCGCTCAGTTCCAACACCATTCCAGGTGTTGTGAACACGGACCTGGACGGCAGGTACTTCACGAACACGGACTACAGCGTGTTGTCCGTGGGCGCGAGCACGTACAAACTGCAGTGTTCGGGATCGAGGACAGAAGTGTCCGGTATCACGATTACACTGGACGACGGCGGCAACTGGACGGGCGTGCCGTAAGCGGGTGACGATTCTCGAGAAGTTTGGGGCGCGCCCCGTCCGGCAGAGGCCGGGGCGCCGCTCCTTTTTTGGGGCGGTCGCGACCGTGGGAGATCGGGTGAACCGGGAGAGCAAAGCGGGGTTCACGGAGGACGGCGTACCGTTCGGGGTCCTGGGCGAGATAGCTCAAAGGGGTTGATTTGATTTATTGGTCCACAACCGAAGTGGTCGGGGTCAACTTTGGCGACAAGTTCATCACCGCGGCCCGTTTGAAGGGTGGGGAGGGGAAGCCCCTGGTTTTGACCCATTCCGGGTGGGTGCCGTATGACCCTTCCGCCTCCGAGACCGATATCGCTGCCGCCTTGAAATCCCTTTGGCGTTCCGCCGGTTTCCCCCTGCGCTCCGTTTGCGCTTCACTCCGGTCGGCCTCCATCGTCATGCGGTATTTCCGGTTTCCTGCCATGCCAAAGGAAGAACTGCAGTCGGCCCTGATTCTGCAGGCCGAAGAGGCTCTCCAGATGGCGAGACCGAGCATTGTTCTGGACTGGCACATGGACAGTCCGGCGATGGACGGCGGGGTGGCGAGCAAGGCGCGTTCCTCGTGGGTCGAGGGGATCCTCGTGGCGGCGCCTGTCAAGGACGTGGATCGGCAACTGGCTATTCTATCGAGGGCCGGCATGGACCCGGCCATTTTGGATGTCAGGGCCATGGCTGTGGCAAACCTTTTTGGCGCCGTCGGTCCGCGCAAGGAAGAGTCCGTGTGTCTCGTGAGTTTGGATCCCCACTGCGCCGATGTGCTGGTCATGTCCAAAGCGGGCCAGGCGTACCCGCGGACCGTCTATTGCCGTTCCTCGACGTGGGAGGAGACTCCGGCTTTCCTGGTCGAAAACGTTCGAGACGTTCTTAAGCACAGCGAGTTCAAATTGGAATGGGAACCCGTGCGGCGCGTCGTGCTGACCTTGCTGACTCCGGTTCACAATGGTTTTGTGGATAAGTTGAGGGAAGGGCTGGGTTTGCCGGTCGAGATATGGTCCCCCCTCGAGGGCTTGGAAGTGAAGAATGCCAAGCTCCGGCAACTGCTGCAAAGCGAGCCGGACAAGGCGGCGATGCTGGTCCCCGCGCTTGGGCTCGCGCTGAGGGGCTGCTGACATGGTCGTTTATCAGTTCAACCTGGCCCGCGAAAAGGTCGTGCCCATTGAGGTCCGGAAGCGATTGCGCCGCTGGATAGTGGTCTACTACGCGGTGGCTGGGCTCTGTTTGTTTCTCGTGATCTACGCTTTGGTTCGCGATGCGTTGGCTGTGGATTCGGCGCGGGCGAGTCTCGCTCACGAAGAGAAGCTGTTTGTCCAGGCGCGCCCCGGGGCCGCTTCCGCGGGGGCCTACATGCGCGGTCTGGCGCGCGAGATGGCCGGGCTCGCGTCCGAGTTGGACGCGGTGAAACGGTTCCAAAATTTGGAGCGGAATGATGCCGCCGTGCTGCTGGGACTGGCCGAACCCCTGCCCGCGGGAATGGAATTGGGCCGCGTGGAACTGGACGGCGCTGGCGGCCAGTTGAGGTTCGACGTTTACGGGCCCATGGAGCAGAAGATCGAGGACGCCATGGCGCCTCCCCACTTGATATCGCTATGGGAAAAGCACCCCTTGCTCGCGGGAAGAGTGAGCCAGGTCGCCTCGGAAAACAGCGAACGAGTCAGGGTTGGCGGCCGGGAGATGATGTGCTGGCATTTCACGGGAACGCTGCTGGGGCTTCGGAACTAGGATGAACCGCTTTTCCATCAAATCGGGAACGCTGGCGATCGCCTTCGGCGTCGGGTGGCCGCTGCTGCTCTTGGCGGCCATCTGGATTCCGGGCGGATTGTATTGCCGGAACGGCCGTAAGGAGATCGAGGAACGAGAGAAACGTGTGCGCTACGTGCCGAAGATGGAGCGGCAGGCCGCCGAGGCGAGGGCGGCTCTCCGGCCTTTTTCCTCGGCGAATCCCCTTGGCGAACGGACCGCCGCCCTATCGCTCGCCGTCAATCAGGCCGCCCAGGCGAATGGCTTTGCGGCCCGGTCCGTGAACGTCGAGAAACAGCCCGGTTCCGGGACCGATCCCTGGACCGACTGCAAAGTCTCCATCGAGGGGGACTGCACTTTGAAATCCGTCATCGGGCTGCTGGACACGCTGGAACAACCACAAAGACATCTCCGGGTGAGGCAGGTGATTTTGCGCGCGAAAGTCATGGCCTCCGAGACGGTTTACGACGGAGACCTTGTGTTTTTGTCACGCGTGGTCCCTGCGGCACAGGTGGGGATGGGGGGGGGAGGGACCAAGGATGACACTTCCCTCGCGAAGTTGGACGAACTCGGCGGGCGGCTCTCCGTTTTGGCGGCTGACGTGAAGGCGGGCGAGAACGCGCGCCGGGCTGCGATTGCGACGCTAAAACTGGATGGCCGCAAGCCGGTGCCGGTGCCGGAGGCGGCGCCGGATGCGCCGGTGACGTTCACCCTGACGGGTATCGTCCGCAGCAAGGACGCGCCCATGGCGTTGACCGATCGCGGCGTGTTCGGGCTTGGCGAGGAGATTGACGGCTATGAGTTCGTCGCCATCGGGAAGGACAGCGTGACCGTGAAGAACCGCCACGGGCGTCGGGTGACCATCCCCCTCTATCGCGACGAGGCCCAGCCATGAAGGCGGCGGGGACAGCAGTTGTTCCAGCAATTCGCACCCTAGGCGCTGGCGGCGGGAAGGTTTCGAGTACTCAACCATTCCCGCCCTACAGTTCGTCCTGTCTTGCGCATTCCTGTAGGGCGGGAAGGGTCGGAGACCTTCCCGCCGCGTCCACCCTATCGCGAACCGCTGCTCCTGATCGGGGGAAATCCGATTTGACAGGTTCCCCCCGTTCCGGCGGATCGCTCGTCGAGATCATGGTGAGCGTTCTCATCCTGATGATCGTCGCCGTGGCCGGGGCCCGGTACCTGTTCACCTCGGATGCCGTCCTGGCCATCCAACGGAACCGCCGCGCCGCGCTGGAGACCGCGAACGGGAGGTTGGAGGATCTCAAGGCGACGTTCACGTCGTGGCCCGTTGATGCCAACCCTGACTACATCACAAAGAACGGAACCAGTTGGGCGACCTGGGGGACGTACACAAACCAGTACGTCACCAACAATGGCGTCAGAATGTCCCTGTTGACAACGCTACAGTGGCTGGACGCTTCTTCTTCTAATTGTGTCAAGGCGACGGTGTCCGTGGCGTATCGGACCAACCAGTCCGATCAGGTCGTTTTGCAGACGTTGATTTCGCATTAAAGGACGTCGAAATGGCGGTCAATAAGAACAGCGGATTCACGATCATTGAATTGACGATCGGAATGTTCGCCGCGGCGATCCTCGCGCTCACCACGGGCTGTATGTTGTTCTACTTCTACCGGGGCTGGATGAGGATGCAGACGGAGGCCGACATGCATCGCGACGGGGCACTGGCCATGGAGACCATGGAGTTGGCGGTTCGTGGAGCCTCGAACGTGACATGGAATGCAGGATCAGGTACACTTTCAGTGACGAATGATGCAGGAGTTGGTGTGCAATTCCTCAGGTATGGAACTGCCAGTCTGGTGTCGCGAGCAAGCGGAAGGAGCGATTTTCCACTTGTGCGAAGTGGAGTCACCGGGTTCACATGCACTACCAATGCGACAATCAACTCGGGGGTTTCAAAGGGAATGGTCAACATCACCCTGAATTTGACGATCGGTTCCGGCGCACGCGTCCTGAGTTCTTCCGTTTGCCCAAGGGAATGAAAATGACTAGTCGCTTCAGATCGCGCGACGGCGCCATCCTTCTGATGGCGCTCGTTTTGGTCATGATTTTGGCGATCATGGGCATGGGACTCATGTCGCTCGGCGAGCACATTGGCATGGAAACGTCCAGGGACGTGACTGACGCGAACGCGTTCTGGGCCGCCGAGGCGGGACTTGAGTTCTTCAAGAGCCGGATCGGCAGCAACAACGTTCCTCTCGGGTCGATCAGTTATTCCGGGTCCTCTCTGCTGGGTGGGAGTTTCATGGGAACGATGGCGAAAGGCGCCTTCACAGTTAGCGCTTCGAATTACCCTGGGAATCCCAATACCAGTTATGTGCTACCGAAGAAGTACATGATCTATTCCAGAGGAACATCGGGGGCTTCGTCATGTTTGCTTACCCTGAGCGCCACACTTGGCCGCTTCCCTTGCGGCGCCCAGGTGGACAACACGGACTTCAATTCGCGATATGCCTCGCCATCCCCCTACCGCATTTACTTCCTCCCCGGCGATGTCATAGACGGCCCCGTCTACGTCAACGACGTGATCAATATCTATGGCGGAAGTCCCATGCCTCGATTCCTTCAAAAGGTGTATACCGCGAGTTCCGTGTGGTACGAGAATAGCGCAACCCCCTCGGTTTTCGAAGGCGGACTCCAGACTAACGCCACATCCATAGGGAACTTGTTCAATGGGGGGGCCTTGATCAACGATTTGAAGAGCATGGCGTTGCAGACAGTGGGCGGGGGGTTGGCCTTGACGAATGCCGGAAGCTACAACTTGCTGTTCACCAACATAAGCAACAACGGGAGTCTCATATACTATGGGATCAGTGGCGCCGCCACTAACGTGAAAAGGAGTACAAACGACTTATCCACGATGAACGGGGCAATCTACGTCAACGGCGATGCGTACGTGCAAGGTGTTGTAAACGGAACCGTTACCGTGGCCGCTCAGAATGCGATCTATATTACCAACGGCATTGTTTATGCGTCGGCCCTGAATCCGACCCCCTGGGCCTCCAACTTCGTGCCGGCTAATGTCACGGACACGCTGGGGCTTATTGCGTTGAATCAAGTGCAGGTATTGGGCGATAACAGCATCAACATACACGCCGCGATCATGGTGTGCAGCAATAACTATGGCTTTGGCGCGGCCACTTGGTCCAGCCCCCGCAGCGGAAACAGGCCGGACATCAATCTTTATGGGAGTCTTGCCCAGTATCAACGAGGGGTTGTTGCCCAGGGAAGCAGTTATGGTTTCGACAAGAATTATAAGTTCGATACACGATTCCTCCAGATTTCGCCACCGCTACCCAATACCTCGGGTTTTCTTGGGTATTCATTTAGCGGATGGACAAAGTGAGAGGGATGCGTGGGATCGTGGGCTGCGGACGCATTAGGGTTGACGAGTGAGTAGTGGAAATTGATTTCGAGGACAGTTTCTTAAGGTGAGAGATAAGGAGACAAAGATGAAAGCATTTGGAGCAGGGTTGGTCGGCGGATTGGCGGTTTGTTTCGCGGTGGGGCTTTTCGTGGTCGGCTGCGACACCACGAAGACGACGGACTCGGTTCTGACCGTGTCTCCTCCATCGGCGACCTTGACGGGCGCGGGAGCGACAGCGACCTTTACCGTGTCCGTTTCCGGTTCGAACACGACGGTCGCTTTGCCTTTGGTTTGGGCGGTGAGTGACGCCTCGCTCGGCAATATCAAGGCGGCCGCCGGCGTGTCGGCCGTTTACGAATCCACGGGCAAGGTCGGCAGCAACATCATCACCGTTCGTGACCAAGGCCAGGACGAGGGTCTGGCGACGGTGACGCAGAATTGAACGAAGTTCCTGTAGGCGCGGTTCTATGAACCGTCGACAATTGCTGAACTAGGTTCAAGAACATAGCGGCATAGCGGGGTCACGTCTGAATGGCGCTTAGTTAAGCCCCAATGTTTTCTTGCTCAATGACTTGCGACGCGGAGGTTCGGGGATGGTGCGAAAGAGAACCAAGCGCGATATTTGCTCCATGCGCTT
>Ga0182021_10007940_pt1 | contig 12585 bp, 14 predicted proteins | sample 612E3MmetaG_FD_120493 | JGI IMG/M metagenome (GOLD analysis project Ga0182021, IMG submission 120493) | Permafrost microbial communities from Stordalen Mire, Sweden - 612E3M metaG (Illumina Assembly) | ecosystem: Environmental > Terrestrial > Soil > Wetlands > Permafrost | place: Sweden... | reverse complement strand
TCAGATGGGCGGCGCGGTTGGCGGGGACGGTACCGAAGATGAGGCCCACGGCGCAGGAGACTCCCACGGCCACCGAGATGGCCACGGGCGAGACGGGAACGCGGATGCCGGCGAACCACCCGACGGCGGCCGGAATGGCCACGCCTGCCAAGGTGCCGGCTATGCCGCCGGAGAGGCTGACGATGACGGCCTCGGTGAGGAACTGGGCGAGGATCGCCCTGGGGGTGGCGCCGACGGCCAAGCGGACACCGATCTCGTGGGTCCGCTCGGTGACGGCGACCAGCATGATATTCATGATGCCGACGCCGGAAATTCCCAGAGCGATGCCCGCCACCAGAAACAGGACCAGGGAAAGGATCAGCGAGATATTGCGCGCCGCCTTCACCAGGGCGGTCAGGGTCTCCACTTTGTAGCGGGCGCCCGGGCGGTGGCGGGCCTCGAGGATCTGCTGCACGCGGAGCGCGACGCGGTCCACCCGCTCGGAAGAACGCGCGCTCACATAGAGCGGGTCGATGCGCTCGGCGGGCGTGAAGTACCGCTGGACGGTAATGGGGATGACGAGGGTATCGCGCTGGAGTTCGGATTGGCCGTAGGTCTCGACCTTCTCGCGGAAGGTGCCAATCACGGTGAATCGCAGGTCATGCAACCGAATGACCTGGCCGAGCGCGGCGGTGCGGCTGCCGAACATAATTTCCGCCAGGTGATCGGTGAGGAGCGCCACCTTTTGGCGAAGGGCGACATCGCTCTCATCGAAGAACCGGCCCGAACTGATGACGAGGTTGCGCACGGAGGGGTAGGCGGCGTCGGTGCTGTTGACATTGACGTCCTGCTCCCGGTTGTGGATCCGGATGCGATCGACATCCGACATCACGCCGGTGGCCGCCAGGATGTCGCCGCTGAGTTCCTGGCGGATGGCCTCCAGGTCGGCGAGCTTGATGGAATCGGCGTCGGAAGTGGGGCTGGAGGAGGTGGCTCCGGTGTAATAGGCAAAAATCAGATTGGAGCCGATACCCTCGACCTCGCGCAGGATGTAGTCGCGGCCGATTAGGGAGATGGTGACGACCAGGATGACGGAGGCGGTGCCAATCGCCATGGCGAGGGTGGTGAGCAGGCTCCGTATGGGGTTGGCGCGGAGGGCGGAGATGCTAAACTGCAGGGCTTCCTTGAGGAACATGCGGCGGTCTACCAGGCGTCGCCGGCGGGGAAGACGTTGGTGAAGAGAGCGCGGGTGCGGGGCTCCTGGAACATATGGCTCACGGTTTCGGCCCAGGCGATGTAGTGCGCGGTCTGCTTATGCTTGGCGGGGGCGGAGGAGTCGCGATAGACCTCGTAGAGGACGAATTTCGACGGGTCGTCCTGCTGCTGGAGGAAATCGAAGCGGGCGACGCCGGGTTCGGCGGCGCTATGTTCGGCGTTGATGGCGGTGGCTTGCTTGAAGGCGTCGATGAACTCGGGTTTGACGCGCGCCTGGACGATGAGGATGTGCATGCTTCTATGATAGGGCGGGTAGGGGGATCGGGGACAGACAGGGCTGCCAGCGAATTTCCGGCAAAAGGCGCCGGAAATCCATGGCAGTCTTGTCAGTCCCCGGCGTATCCTGAAGACTCATGATTGACACCGTGTGCGTGTATTGCGCTTCGAGCAGCCGGTCGCCGGAGATCTATCCGGATGCGGCGGCGCGCCTGGGGAGGATTCTGGCGAAGAACGGGATGACGATTGTATACGGAGGGGGCCGGTCCGGGTCGATGGGGCGCCTGGCGGCGGCAGCGTTGGAGGCGGGCGGGAAGGTGATCGGGGTGCTGCCGCGATTCATGGACGATCTGGAATGGGGGCATGACGCGCTGAGCGAACTGCGCATTGTGGAGGATATGCACGAGCGGAAGCGGGTGATGCTGGAGCTATCCGGGGCGGCGATCGCGCTGCCTGGCGGGTGCGGCACGTTGGAGGAGCTTTTTGAAGCCATCACGTGGAAGCGGCTGGGGCTGTACTTCGGTCCGGTAGTGCTGGTCAACGTGGGCGGCTTCTTCGATCCGTGCATCGAGTTATTGAACCGCTGCGTGACGGAGCGGTTCATGGATGAGAAGCACCGCGCGATGTGGAGCGTGGCGGAGGATCCCCAGAGCGTGATGGAGACTTTGCGGTCGGCAAGGGAATGGAGCCGGGACGCGCGGGATTTCGCGGTGTTGCGGTAGGCGGTTCCGAGCGGTGGTATGCTCACGGAAGGCGCGCGGATATGAGTCACAAGAGCGCAGGGTGGAGGGCGGTGGCGGTTGTGCTGCTGGTCGTAACGTCCTTGGTGGCGCAGCGGCCGTTCCGGGAGTATCCCGGGCGCGAGTATGAAAGTTTCCCCCTGCCGCGCGATTATCAGGATAAGGCGGAGTGGGTGTTTGGGCGCCTGATGTATCCGCCGGCGATGTTCGGCGGCCGGGGCTTCGGGAGAGGGGGCTTCGGGCGGGGGCGCTTCGGGGTGGACTGGACGCAGGGATACTCCAGTTGGACGACGGACTATCCGCGATCGGACCGGCATTTCTCGGAGGCCATGCGCCGGCTGACGCGGGTGCACAGCCGCAGCGTGGAGCAGCCGGTGAACCTGGACGAAGGCGAGGTTTACGATTGGCCGTTTCTCTACGCGGTGGAGGTGGGCCACTGGGATCTCACCGATGCGCAGGCCAAGGCGCTGCGCGAATTCATCGACCGCGGCGGGTTCTTCATGTGCGACGATTTCCACGGCACGCGGGAGTGGGAAGTTTTTCAGGCCAGCATGCGGCGCGTGTTTCCGGACCGGCCGATTGTGGAGCTGAAGAACCAGGACGCGATCTTCCACACGATTTACGACCTGGACGACCGGTACCAGGTGCCGGGGGAGCAGTACGTGCGCAGCGGCCGGACCTACGAGTTCGACGGGTACAATGCGGCGTGGCGCGGGATCTACGACGACAAGGGCCGGTTGATAGTGGCCATCTGCCACAACATGGACCTGGGCGATTCGTGGGAGCACGCGGACAATCCGCAGTACCCGGAGAGATTTTCGGCTCTGGGCATACGGATCGGTGTCAACTACGTGATTTACTCGATGACGCACTGAGGGGGTGCGCGCGGTGGGACAGACCATCGGCTTTGATGGGGGACCGGGGACAGACAGGACTGCCAGCGGGTTTCCGGCAAACGGCGCCGGAAACCCATGGCAGTCTTGTCAGTCCCCGGACAGGAAGAAGTCGCCCTCGGCGACGATGGCTGCCGGGCCGGTAAGGTAGACGTCGCCATCGAAGCGCAGATCGATGGGGCCGGCGGGCGTCAGCACGCGCACCGGCGAGGTGGCCAACCCCCGCGCCACTGCCATGGCGGCCGCCCCGGTGGACCCGGTGCCGCTGCTCATGGTCTCGCCGGCGCCGCGCTCCCAGAAGCGCACATCGATGGTGTGCAGGTCGAGCGGCATCACGAAGGACACGTTGGTGCGATTGGGGAAGTGCGGGTGGCGTTCGATTTCGGCGCCCAGGGCGCGCCAGTCGAAATCGAAGTGCTCCACGGGCACGGCGCATTGGGGATTGCCCACCCACAGCAGGGTGACGTCGCGGGGGCCCCATGGGAGTTGCAGGGGAAAACTGGCCGCGGTGATTTCCGGACGCCCCATGTTCATTTCGAATTCGAACTCCAGGGCGCGGCGTTTGAGCAGGCGCAAGGTCTTGACGCCGGCGCCGGTGCGCACGCGCACGATGCCCGCCGCGTGGCCGTGGCGAATGAGAAACGCGGCGGCGCAGCGCGTGCCATTGCCGGACATTTCGGCGCTGGATCCGTCGGAGTTGTAGAGCTGAATTGTGCCTTCGGCCTCGGCGTCGGCGGGCGGATCGACCAGCATCCAGCCATCGGCGCCGACACCGGTGTGGCGGTCGCAGATGGCGCGCGCCAGGGCGGCGTAATCGCTTGTTTCAGAGTTGGGCGCGTCGCGCCGCCAGGTGAAGAGAAAATCGTTCTTGGCGCCGTGGGCCTTGGTGAAGGGAATCTTCATTTGGCAAGCGGCTCGACTTCCACAGCCGTGCCGTAGGACAGCACTTCGGTGACGCCGTTCATGATCTCGGTGGCATCGTAGCGGGCGCCGATGACGGCGTTGGCGCCGAGCGCGTCGGCGTGCCGCAGCATGAGATCGAAGGCGTCCATGCGCGTCTGTTCGCAGAGTTTGCTGAACAGCGAGATATTGCCGCCCACGATGGTCTGCAAGCCGGCGCCGATGGTGCCCACGATGGAGCGCGAGCGCACCACGATTCCCCGGACGACGCCGAAGTTGCGCTTCACGCGGTAGCCGGGCAGTTCAAATGCGGTGGTGACGAATTCATGCGGTACCATGAGTTCTCCTTAAATGTTCAGCGTTTCGAAAGAACCGCTCCCTTAGCGGCGGTAGATCTCGATCACCGGCGCGTCTTTCACGACAATGCTCTTTTCCAAAGAGTATACAATCCCCAGCCGCGCCGCGCGATTGACAGCGGATTGCGCCGGGGCGCCCCCCATGGTGACTACCCAGGGCTCGTGCAGAAACAGTTCGGGCCGGCTGACAGCGGCATCGAAAGGCAATCCGTTATCGGGCGTGAAGGTGTCCCTCAGCGGGATGGCGAGCGTGCGATAGACGCCGGTGAGATCGCCGAATCCGGTGAGGATCCCGGAACCGCGGACATAGCGCGGGCGCAGGTAGCCGGCGGTTTGCCGGGTCCATTCGCGGCGCGCCACCGAATTGACGCGCGATTCTTCCCAGGTGACCCAGTTGGCCGGCGAGGGATGTGCGATCCACGGAATGACGGCGGCCAGAATGGCCAAGATCGCCAGGGTGGCGCGAAGTGGGTGCGGCGCCACGCTCACCAGGCCCGCGCCGGCTAGCGCCAATAGGGGCAGCACCGCCAGCCCGTAGCGGCTGTTGTAGTAGGAAAAGGGCGGGAGCGATGGGAGGAAGATGGGCGTGCCGGAGGAGTGCATGCTCCAGACGTAGAACACGCCCGGCAGAGCGAGCAGGAGGAGCGGCCAGAAGGCGCGCCGGAAGAGGGCGGCCACCGCGCCGGCGAGGGCAATCCAAGGCAGGCACGGGCCGGCGCAGAGTTGCGCGGCGGTGCGGTAATAGAGGAACGCCTGGCGCCAATCGTGCTTGCCGGGGTAGGCGGTGTTGCCTTGGATGACGACCGCCGAGTAGGGGCCGCGGTAAAAGGCCAGCGGGTCCATGGTGAGCCACCAGTTGTGGCCCAGCCAGAAGAGCGGCCCGAGCGCCGCCAGGAACGTGAACAGCAGCGCCACGCGCAGGCGGTTGCGCCGCGCGGCGATGGCGAAATAGACCGCCACGAAGGGCAGCAGGAACCAGCCTTCGTAGCGCGTCAGGGTGGCCGCGCAGGCAGCGATCCCGGCGCCGATGACGGCGCCCCATCCCTGGGTATCGCGAAAACGCACGGTGAAGTACAACAGGCCGAGCAGACAGGCCCAGAAGAGGCTCTCCGTCATGGGGATGGATTGCAGGTAGAGCACGTTGGGATTGAGCGCGAACAGCGCCGTGGCGGCCACCGCGGCCCAGGCGCAATCGAAGATGCGGCACGCCGCCAGGTAGAGAAAGGCGCCGGCCACCAGGAAAGCCAGGCCCGCGGGGATGGAGCCGGCCAGGCCGTTCAGCCAGAGCGCATCCACGTTGCCGAAGGGCTTACCGAAGGGCAGGCGCACGAAGGGCAGCATGAGCCAGTGCGGCAGGGGCAGCCACACGGTGCCCACCTGATCGTAGCCGGGGGTGCGCGAATCCACGATGCGGCGGGCGATGTTGAGGTGCGCCTCGGCGTCGCCGTAATAGAGCAGCCAGCCGTTGGTATAGCAGACGGCGATGGCGGCGGCGCTCACGAGGGCCAGCGCCGCGAACACCAGGAGGCCGCTAAAACGAGGTGTGGTGTTTGAACTCTTGATAGCGGGCCTCGATTTCTTCACGGGTGAGGGAGCGAAAACGGTCCACGCCGAATTTCTCGCAGCAGAAGCTGCCCATGACGGATCCGTGGATCACGGCGCGGCGCAGTTCGCCGAAATCGAGATCGCCGTCATGGGGCGCGAGGCCGCGGCCGGCCAGATAGCCGATGAACCCGCCGGCGAAGGAATCGCCCGCACCCGTCGGGTCGAAGACGTCTTCCAAGAGATAGCCCGGCACCATGAAGTGCTCGTGGCGGCGGAACAGGATGGCGCCGTACTCGCCGCGCTTGATCACCAGCGTGTGCGGACCCATTTCCATGATTTTGGCGGCCGCGCGCCGCAGATTGTGTTCGCCCGAAAGCAGGCGGGCTTCGCTATCGTTGATGAGCAGAAAATCCCACTGTTTCAGGGTCTCCAGCAGGGCCGGACGGAAATCGTTGATCCAGTAATTCATGGTATCGCCGCCGGTGAGTTGGACGCGGCTCATCTGCCGGCGCACGCTGCGCTGCAAATCGGGCTGGATATTGCCCAGGAAGAGATACGGCTCGGAGCGAAAACTCTCGGGCAGCCTCGGCTTGAAATCGGCGAAGACGTTTAGATCGGTGCGGAGCGTCTCGCGATCGTTCATATCGGGCGAGTACTTGCCGGCCCAGAAGAAGGTCTTGCCGGGAACGCGATCCAGACCTTTGAGATCGATCTTGCGCGACGCCAGGAAATCGATATCTTCCTGGGCGAAATCCTCGCCGACGACGGCGACGATCTTGACCTCCGTGTAATACGCGGCGGCGAGAGAGATGTAGGTGCATGCTCCGCCGAGCATGCGGTCGACTTTCCCATGCGGCGTTTCGACGCCGTCATAGGCAACGGATCCAACTACGATGAGGGCCATGTAAGGCAGATTGTAGCAACCGGCGGGCTATTCATCCCGCGGCACAATCTCGCGCGACAGGTCCTCGGGCGGCGGGAAATGCGACGCCTGCCGCCATCCGCCGGCGAATGCCGCCACCGAGAGTGTCCAAGCGCCGATCATGAGCGCGTCGGGCGAGTGGCGGAACGCGAGCGCGGCGAGGCAGACCAGGGCGCGCACGATCCAGGCATAGTGGCGCCCGGGCTTGAGCAGGCCCTGGCGGACCGCGGCCATGGTGCGGCCGGCCATGAAGGCGCTGCCGATGCCGATCAGCCCCAGCAGGCCGCGCATAAGTGCCATCGGGTACACTGCTTCTAACATGCCGCAGGTACTGGCGGAGCGCAAGAGGTACTATACTCACAGGAGAAAGGAAGCTGAAACACAAATGAAAGTTCATCGCGCACTAACCAGCGTTCTGGCGCTCGCCGTGGTAGCGGGCCTCGCCTCGGCCCAGGACGCCCCCAAGAAGAAGGCTCCGCCCGCCAGCCCGCCGGCGGAGACCTCTACCGCCATCGGCGGTAAGACTGTCACCATCAAGTACTCGGCCCCTTCCGTCAGGGGCAGGAAGATCTTCGGCCAAGCCCCCGCACTGCTGCCCGACAACACCGTCTGGCGTGCCGGGGCGAACAACGCCACGGCCCTGCACACCGATGGCGATATCGCCATCGGCAACCTCAACGTGCCGGCCGGCGATTACACCCTGTACGTGTTCCTGGATCCCAAAGGCTGGCAACTGATCGTCAGCAGGCAGACTGGCCAATGGGGCATCGGACCCAACGGCACCACGCTGGATGAGAGCAAGGCCATCGGCCGCACGCCCATGAAGATGAGCAAGCCCGCCACGCTGGTGGAAACCTACAAGATGTCTCTGCTGGCCGGCGAGGGTAAGAAAGGGTTGCTGACGCTGGAATGGGAAAACGTCTCGGCGAGCGTCGATATTACGGCTAAGTAGGGCATTTATATACTTGACTCACCCGGCATTTCGGTGTAGACTAGAGTTGTGGGTGAGTCAACTACACAATTCGAGCCGAAGACGCTGCTAGAGGCCATCCGGTTCTTCTCCGATCCGGCAGTCTGCGTCCACTACCTTGCGGAGCGACGGTGGCCGGATGGCCCTGTCTGCCCCAAGTGCGGCGGCAAACAGCATTCATATCTATCAACCCGCCATTTATGGAAGTGCCGGGAGTGCAAAAAGCAGTTCAGCGTCAAGGCCGGAACGATTTTTGAGGATTCGCCGCTTGGATTGGACAAGTGGCTCCCGGCAGTTTGGCTTCTCACCAGTTCCCGTACTGGCGTTAGTTCAATGGAACTTCACCGCTCCCTTGGAGTCACCCAAAAGACCGCATGGTTCATGACGCATCGAATCCGGTACGCCATGCAGACTGGCACGTTCAACAAAGCCGTTGGACAGGTCGAAGTCGATGAGACGTTCATCGGGCAGAAAGCCCGGAACATGCACAAGATCGTCCGGTCACGAAAGATAACCGGGACTGGTGGCAAGGACAAGACGATGGTGGTAGGCGTTCTGGAGCGTGGTGGGACGGTACGAACAACGGTGATTGAAAGTCGCAAGAAACAGACGCTCCAAACCCATGTCAAAACACATGTCGAACCCGGAGCCGAGTTGTTCACTGATGCCCTGAAGTCGTATGAAGGCTTGGATACCGAGTACGTTCACCAGATTGTTGACCATGCCGTAGAGTACGTTAAGGGTCATGTCCACACGAACGGCATGGAGAATTTCTGGAGTCACCTCAAGCGGACCATCTACGGCACGTACATTTTCGTGATGCCGTTCCATTTGTTCCGTTACTTGGACGAACAGAGCTTTCGGTTCAACAACCGGGACATGACTGATGATCTCCGGTTCCGGCTGTCGTTGCGAACGGTAAGCGGACGGCGACTGACTTACAAACAATTGACGGGAAAGACGCCGCATACTTGCAGACCGCAAGTATAGATAGAAGTATGAAACTAGAAAATACGGTTGTCGATTTAGCAGACGCAATACTTGAGGACAAGACCAGAATCTCGCCAGACTCTCGTTTTACGGGTGTTATTCGGGACTATGACAAACTGATTTCGATAATGTGGTGTGGTGGCGACAACCCCAAACCTAACAAGATGCAACAACGATATGCCATGCGGTTGATCGTAGCGGCAACCCCATTTCTCATTACCGCTTCTTCTGAGGCGTCCGCCGATCCTTTTCCTTCTGAATGGCTTTGAGCTTGGCGTCGATCTCCTGAAGTTCCGTCTTCTTTACCGCCAGCAAAGCCCGTAGCGTGGTGTCGAACCGTTGCCTTGGATCAGCAATGTTGGGAAGGGGCATCGGATTGGGTTTCCTTGACACGCCTTCATTGTAGTCCACTGATTGGCGGGGTTGCTAAGTATGTTGGAATCAGTCGATAATCAGGCGAATGTTCGATTTCCTTTCGGAGCATTGGCGGGTGGTTCTCGGAGTGGCTGTTATGCTGCTCGTATGGTGGCGACTGTCGCAAAAGCCGATCACGTTGGGTCTGTCACAGCGAAGCGTGTACCCGCCAGATAGAAGTGAACCGCCATCGCTTCGTCAAGTGCTTCCGGGTTTGTCACAGGAACTTCGGGATCTTCTTTTGAAGACAGGTGAACCGGACCTTGCGGACCAAGTGCCGGGATTGAGGATCGTTGACCGATGCCGCTGTGGTGATGACTTCTGTGGCACGTTCTATGTTCGCCCGAAACCGGAAGGAGCCTACGGCCCGGATCACCGAAACGTGACGCTCACGCCGCAAGAGGGAATGTTGATCCTTGACGTGGTTGGCGAGAAGATCGCTGCCGTCGAAGTCCTGTACAGAGACGATATCCGCAAAGCCATCGAAACCATAGTCCCTTGACAGTTTCAAACGCTGGTCCAAGCTGCCTTCATGGGGTGTGGGTGAGTCAAGTATATAAATGCCCTAAGTAGGACAGGACTGCCGGTCGAAAGGGGATTGGTTGGCAGGCGGAAGCGCCTGCCCCACCCTATAGGGCGGATTCGCCGCGGGTATTGTCGCGGATGCGGATGGCTTCGGCCACCTCGGAGACGAAGATCTTGCCGTCGCCGATGGCGCCGGTGCGCACGGCCTCGGCGAGGGCGCGGACGACTTCGTCTTTGCGGGCGGCAGGCACCACGGTTTCGAGCTTGAGCTTGTGGAGGAGATCCACCTGGTATTCGGCGCCGCGGTAGACCTCTTTGTGGCCCTTCTGGCGGCCGCAGCCGCGGACCTCGCTGACGGTGAGACCGTCGATGCCGATACTCTTGAGCGCTTCCCGGGCGCTGTCCAGCTTGGCGGGTTGGATGAATGCTTCAATCTTGAACATGGCAGACTATCCCTCGAAATTGTACCCTTCTTCACCGTGAAGCGATAGGTCCATGCCGGTGGTTTCCTCGCCTTCATTCATGCGGAGCGGGGTCACCAGTTCGGTGAGTTTGAGGGCGGCGAGCGTGCCGACGACGGCGAGAGCAATGCCGGTTGCGGCGCCGATGAGCTGATTGAGCACCTGGGCGGGGTTGCCATCGATCCAGCCGAGCGCGGCCGGCTGGCCGTTGGCCAGCTTGAGAGCTGCATTGACGGCGCGGGTGGCGAACACGCCGGTGAGCAGGCAGCCGGTCAGACCGCCGATGCCGTGAACGCCGAAGGCGTCGAGCGAATCGTCGTAGCGGAGTTTTTCCTTGGCCACGGCTACCATGAAGAAGCACACCGCGCCCGCCACCAGGCCGATCAATACGGCGCTGAACGGTTGCACGAAGCCGGCGCCCTGGGTGACGGTGGCGAGTCCGGCGACGGCGCCGGAGATGGCGCCCAGCGCGCTGGCTTTGCCGTTGCGCACGCGCTCGGCCGCCATCCAGGAGACGGCGCCGGCCGCGGCGGCAAAGTGGGTAGCCACGAAGGCGCTGGTGGCCACCGAAGACGCAGCCAGCGCGCTGCCGGCGTTGAAGCCGAACCAACCCACCCAGAGCAGACAGGCGCCGATGAAGCTGAGCACCAGGTTGTGCGGCACGATCTTCTCGTGCGGATAGCCGGCGCGCTTGCCGATGTAGAGCGCGGTGACCAGGGCGGAGAACCCGGAGGTGATGTGCACGACGGTTCCGCCGGCGAAATCCAGCAGCGGGTACTTGCCGCCGAGGGACGCGTTCAGGAAGCCGCCGCTACCCCAGACCATGTGCGCCATGGGGAAGTACACGAAGAACGCCCACAGGGTGGAGAACACCGCCATGGCGCGAAAGCGCACGCGCTCGGCAAAGGCGCCGGCTATGAGCGCCGGCGTGATGATGGCGAACATGAGCTGATAGATCATGAACGTCTGGTGGGGGATGGTGGGGGCGTAGAGGGGGTTGGGATCGGCTCCCACGCCGCGCAGAAACAGGTAGCGCAGGCCGCCGATGAACGGGTTGCCTTCGGCGAACACCAGGCTGTAGCCGCAGACGGCCCACAGCAGGGTGATCCACGCCATCATGGCGAAGCTCTGCATCATGGTGCCGAGCACGTTCTTTTTGCGCACCAGCCCGCAGTAGAACAGGGCCAGACCGGGGCCCGTCATCATGAGCACGAGCGCGGCACTGACCAGCATCCAGGCGTTGTCGCCGGCCGACTGGGCGGCGGCTACGGCGGCATGCAGGGCCTTCAATTCGGCGGCATCCGCCGGTGGCGCTTGCGCCAGGGCGGAGGAAGAGAGCAGCAGTAGTCCAGCAAACACACGGTTCGACAACTTGGTCACCTCGACGTGGAGACAGAGCCCGCGCACATAGCGGGAACATCATAGGGTAGAAGACGGCGCGCCGCCGGTCCATAAAAAGAATGGATTGACTCCATAGAAAGAATTTATGGTCCGAAACTGGCGTGCGAGGGCAGGCCACGCCTACCGGCCGAAGGGCACGTCGACCACCGCGGTGCCGGATTCCGGCTGGCCGTCGCGCAGGATGGGGCGGAAGGTCCAGTGGCGGACCGCTTCCACCGCCAGAGGCACCAGTTGCTCGGGCCCGGTCACCGGCTGCACGAGCACCACTCGGCCTGCCGCATCCACCGTGGCGACCATGCGCACCGAACCGTGCGCCGTTCCGTGGTACCGCGGCGTGGTGCGCACGAGGGGTTCCGCCGGCGCCAGCGAGTGTGTCGCGTGAGACAGCGAGAAGGCGACTTCGACCGGCGCATCGTTGGCACCGGCCTCGAACTGCCACTGAAGCACGTTGCCTGCCGCCGCCTGCCACAACGGCTTCGGCCCGGAAAACGGCGTGGCGCGCGCCACCGTGCCATCGGCGGCAACGATCACTTTCAGCGTCACGATGCCTTCCACGCCATCGCGCCACGCTTGCGGTGGATACACTACCGGCGGCACGTGCAGCACCGCCGGCCCCGAGCCGGTGACCGTCATCACGGTGGGATTGGCGAACTTGTGCACCGTCGTGGGCGGCCGCGTCGCCAGAACCACGGCGGCGAGATATGCCAGGGGCAGCGCAAGCGTGATGGCGAGCCAGCGCACTCTCGACATGCCTACAGTCTACGCCCGGCGAGGGGGCTCACCGCACCTGGAATAGACACGCCCGCACGCGGGCGTTGGCAAGCTAAAGCACAATGCCACATACATTTTGCCGGCCACCAACGGCCTGCGCAGTGGGTGGGGCGGACCCCCTGGTCCGCGGCCGACGCCCCCGTCGGCCTGCCCGCCCCATGCAAGATGTTGATATCGTTGTGCCGGCGGCGGGACGAGGGCGTCCCGTGCGGACCAGGGGGTCCGCC
>Ga0182021_10007938_pt1 | contig 12587 bp, 7 predicted proteins | sample 612E3MmetaG_FD_120493 | JGI IMG/M metagenome (GOLD analysis project Ga0182021, IMG submission 120493) | Permafrost microbial communities from Stordalen Mire, Sweden - 612E3M metaG (Illumina Assembly) | ecosystem: Environmental > Terrestrial > Soil > Wetlands > Permafrost | place: Sweden... | reverse complement strand
TCCTGCCCGTGAACGTCCACGTGGCGATCCAGCACGATCTCGCCTTCGGTCAGGGTGCCGGTTTTGTCGCTGCAAAGAATCTCCACGCTGCCGAAATCCTCGATGGCCGAGAGTTGCTTGACCAGGACTTTCTTCTTCGCCATCCGGCGGGCGCCCTGCGCCAGCGTGATGGTGATGATCATCGGCATCATCTCCGGCGTCATGCCGACGGCCAGCGCAATCGAGAACAGGAACGATTCCAGCAGCGGCCGGTGAAGGATGATGTTGACCAGCAGGACGAAGAGCACCAGCAGCATGATGACGCGCGTGATCATGAGCCCGAAGTGGCGTATGCCGCGGCCGAATTCGGTCTCCGGTGGCCGCGCGGCCAACCGCTGGGCAATCTCGCCGAAGGCGGTATCCTTGCCGGTGCGCACGATGACCGCGGTGCCGATTCCGGTTTGCACCGCCGTCCCCAGGAAAATGCTATTGGCGGCGTCGGCAATGCCGTGTTGCCCCGCTGGCAGATCGCTCGCCGCCTTATCGACGGCCAGAGATTCCCCGGTCAGCGCGCTCTCTCGCACGTGCAGATCCTTGGAGTCCAATAAGCGGGCATCGGCCGGCGCCAGATCCCCCGCATTGAGCCGAATGATATCGCCGGGGACCAACTCCGCGACCGGCAATTCCAGTTCTTTTCCATCGCGCAGAACCGCCGCGGTGGTGGCCACCTGCTTGCGAATATCCTCCACCGCGTGCCGGGCCTGAAACTCCACGTAGAAGTTCACCACCACGCTGAGCAGGACGATGGCGATGATGATGGAGCCGCCCACCGGATCGCCCAGCACGATCGAGATGGCGGCTGCCGCCAGAAGGATCACCACCAGGGGATTGGCGAAGAAGCTGAGGAAGCTGGTCAGCGCGGCGAAGCGAGACTCCCCGACCAGGCTGTTCGGGCCATGGAGGCGCAGCCGCTGTCTCGCCTCGGCAAAAGTCAGGCCGGCTGGAGTTGCCTGGAGCACACCGAGCAGGTCCTTCAAGGGCATGTCCCAGAAGCGGTCCAGCGTCGTGTCCTTTTGCGGTTTGCTCATGCGCGGTCTCCCCATTTGAAGTTTACACGGTGGGTTGGCCTCGACACTGATGGCCCCGCCCTATGAGGGTGCTGAACAGAACGGCGTGGGGCCCAATCAGAGCCGCGACCGTTAGGGAGCGTTGGAATCGGGGCGGACGGCCAACGGTCCCTAACGGTCGCGGCTCTGATTGGAGTACCTTCTACACCGGGATTGTCTCGATTGGCCGGCCGTTCCATAATTGTAGTGAGCCTCTCGGGAAGTCCGCCTATGAAAGTTCTGCCGTGCATGCTGTTGGCGATCGCCGTCTCCGCACAATCCCAACCGGCGCCGCGCAGGACAGCGCCCGCCGCCAAGGCGCGGGACAGCCAAGCCTCGAAACCAGGCCCCGATGTGGGCAACGTAGCGGCGCAGATTCGATTGCGCCGCCCGCCCGTCATTCGATCTTCGTTCTCGTGCTGGAGCGGAACCGTCGGCGCGGATTCGCTGACCGCGCCATCGGCTTCACAGGAAGTCCCGATCCTGACCGGCCTGGCGGGCAGTTTCCGGTTCGACCACGTGCTGCTTCAGGAGACCACGCGGTTCTCACCGGACAGCGCCGGCAGCCTCGAGGTGGGGGTGGGAAGATCGAATCTGGGGGCCGATGTGGTTCCGCGGATTCCCCTCAAGAGCGACTCTGCCCCGGATAGCTTCTGGAACTGGCGGCCGAATCCGCCGCAGATTACCGGAGCCTACGACCTGGTGCTGAATTTCAAGGCCTCCGGACCCCTGGGCGATGGCGCCGCGTCCAACTTCAGTTCGGGCGCGGTAACCTGGGAGGTTTGCGGATACAATGCCATCCCGGCCGCCGCCAGATAACCATGATTCCAATCCTAGACCTCAAAGCCCAGTATCGCTGCATCAAGAGCGAGTTGGACGCAGCCGTCCTCCGTGTTCTGGAGAACGCGCAGTTCATCCTCGGACCCGAGGTGGCGGCGTTTGAAAAGGAGTTCGCCTCGTATTGCGGCGCAGCCGAAGCGGTGGGCGTGAATTCGGACACCAGCGCGCTGCATCTTGCTTTGCTCGCCAATGGCATCGGTCCCGGAGACGAGGTGATCACGACGCCGTTCACCTTCGTGGCCACCGCCGCCGCCATCGTCTATGCCGGCGCCCGGCCCGTCTTCGTGGATATCGACCCGGCCTCGTTCAATATCGACGTTAACCGGATCGAGGCCGCCATCACGCCGCGCACCAGGGCGATCCTGCCGGTGCATCTCTTCGGACAGCCGGCCGACATGGACGCCATCATGGAAATTGCGCGCAGTCACGGGTTGGTGGTGATCGAGGACGCGGCGCAATCGCACGGCGCGGAGTACAAAGGGCGCCGCGTGGGCGGCATCGGCGCCATGGGCTGCTTCAGTTTCTACCCGGGGAAGAACCTCGGGGCCTGCGGAGAAGGCGGAGCCGTGGTCACCAACAGCGCGGAGTACGCGCGCCAGATTCGCCTGCTGCGGGACTGGGGCTGCGAGCGGAAATACATCCACCAGATCAAGGGCTATAACTATCGAATGGAAGGCATGCAGGGCGCCATTCTGCGCGTCAAGCTGCGCCATCTGGAGAATTGGACCGAAGCGCGCCGCGCGCACGCCGCCCGCTACGGCGAGCTTCTGGCGGATTGCGGCTTGCGGCTGCCCGAAGCGATGCCGTACGCCCGCCACGTCTACCACGTCTACAACATCCGCTCCACGGACCGCGATACGCTGCGCGCCGCATTGCAGCGGCGCGAGATTCAGACCGGCATTCATTATCCCGTACCCATCCATTTGCAACCCGCCTACACAGACCTGGGTTACGCCCGCGGCGCGTTCCCGATGGCGGAACAGGCCGCCAGAGAGGTGCTGGCGCTGCCCATCTATCCGGAAATGAGCGGCGCGCAATTGGAGGAAGTTGCCGCCGCCGTGCGTTTGGCGGTAGAAGCGCCATGAAACAAAATATGAAGATCCGGGACATTCGCGCGACCACGGTGACGGTGCCGCTCGAAGCCCCGCTGCGCCATGCCAATGGCTGCCACTGGGGGCGTTTCGTCCGCACCATCGTCGAAGTGGAGACGGACAACGGCATCGTCGGACTGGGCGAGATGGGCGGCGGCGGCGAATCGGCCGAGGCCGTTTTCCGCGCCATGAAGTCCTATCTGGTGGGACACGACCCCGCCCGCATGGAGGAGATGCGCTTCCTGATCGCCAATCCCACCGCGTCTCTTTACAATAACCGGATCCAGATTCTGGCCGCGCTGGAATTCGCCTGCCTCGACATCCTGGGACAAGCCTGGGGCGTCCCGGTCTCTGAGATCCTCGGCGGCCGCCTGCGCGACAGTGTCCCGTTTGCCGCCTACTGCTTCTTCCGCTACCCAGACCCCGCCACCGGCACGGGCGAGGTCCGCACCATCGACCAGGTGCTCGAAAACGCCCGCGCCCTCAAACGCCGCTTCGGCTTCACCACTCACAAAATGAAGGCCGGCGTCTTCCCGCAGGATTACGAATTGGAAGCCTATCGCGCCCTGGCCGCCGAATTCCCCGGCGATTCCTGCCGCTTCGACCCCAACGCCGTCTGGTCCACCGAACAGGCCATCCGCTTCGGGCAGGCCATCGAGGGCTTGCGCAACGATTACCTGGAGGATCCGGTCTACGGCCTCAATGGCATGCGCCGCACCCGCGAAATGGTGCGCGTGCCGCTGGCCACCAATACCGTGGTGGTCAACTTCGAGCAACTGGCCGCCAATGTCCTCGATCCCGCCGTCGACGTGATTCTGCTCGACACCACGTTCTGGGGCGGCATCCGAGCCTGTGTGAAAGCCGCCGCAGTCTGCGAGACGTTCCAGCTCGGCGTCGCCGTCCATTCCTCCGGCGAACTTGGCATTCAACTCGCCACCATGCTGCATCTCGGCGCCGTCATACCCAACCTCTCCTTCGCCGCCGATGCCCACTACCATCACTTGACGGACGACGTCATCCAAGGCAGCCTGATGCGATACGAGAACGGGGCCATCAGGGTGCCCGATCAACCGGGCCTTGGCGTCAAGCTGGATCGCGAGAAAGTGCGCGAATACAGCGAACTCTACCAGCGTCTGGGCGGCTACCCCTACGATCGGGACCCAGGCCGGCCCGATTGGACGCCCATCGTTCCCAACGACCGCTGGGCCGATCCCAAAGACGATCGCCTGGTGAAGATTCCGTACTGATGCGGATCTGTGACCCATCAGGAGACCGCTCCCTGAGGAGCCGTGAAAAAATGCGCCCGCAAGCGGGCGTTGGCAAGCTAAAGCATGCCCCACCATTGCAGGCAAGTGAGTTGCAGTGGTGGGGTAAGCTTTAGCTTGCCGTGCGCTGATTTCTTCACGGCTCTTGAGGGAGCGGTTGCTGGCGTACACTGAAGCCAGCATGCAAAACACACGGCGGGTTGCGATGGTGACCGGAGCTTCCAGTGGCATCGGGGCGGCGTTCGCGCGCAGGTTGGCGCGCGATGGATTCCAGTTGATTCTGGTGGCGCGGCGGCACGACCTGCTGGAGCAATTGGCCGGTGAGTTGGGCGGCGCGGAGACGCTGGCCGCCGACTTGACGCTGGAGGAAGACCTGGTGCGCGTCGAGGCGCGGATCGCGTCCACGCCGGAGCTGGAGCTGCTGGTCAATAACGCCGGCTTCGGCACCAAGGGCCAGTTATGGGAGACCCCGCTGGACGGGCAGGAACGCATGCACCAACTGCACGTGATGGCAACCCTGCGGTTGACTCGCGCGGCGCTCGCCGCCATGGTGCCGCGCGCCCGCGGAGGCGTCATCAACGTATCGTCGGTGGCCGCGTTCGGCCAGAGTCCGGGCAACATCAGCTATTGCGCCACCAAAGCCTGGATGAACAGCTTCACCGAGGGGCTCGATCTGGAGTTGCGCGGCTCCGGCTCCCCAGTGCGCGTGCAGGCGCTGTGTCCCGGGTTCACCGTCACCGGCTTTCACGACGCCATGGGGATGAGTCGCGAGGGGATTCCGGCATGGCTGTGGATGCGCGCCGGGGACGTGGTGGACGCGTCCCTGCGCGGGCTGGAACGCGGCAAGCTGTTCGTGGTGCCGGGCGCGATTTACAAGCTGGTGGTGCTTCTGGAGAAACTGACGCCGCGCTGGCTGCGCACGGCGGCGGTGGTCCGTGCCACGCGGCGCGCCCGCCGCTCGAAAGCAGCCTGATCCGGCCGAGGCGCCTCGCAAAACCGTGCGATACAACGTCGCTCCGCCGGGAGACTTGGTCTATCTATACTGAAACGCCGGGCAACACCCGAAGGATATCGCCCGGCGATGTGATCGAAGTGGAAAACTCGACCACGTGGTAGTGCTGAGGAACCCGGCCGGCTAGAACGTGAACTTGGTGCCGATCTGCAGGTACCGCTGGCCGCCGCCGGTGCCGTTAATCACACCGCTGCCGCTGCCGATGACGCTTGTGACCACGCCGAAGTTGGCATTGTTCGCCGTGCAGCAAGTGCCGTTCGGGTTGCTGAACACCGGAGTGTTGGTGACGGAAAAAGCCTCCAGGCGAAGCTGCAAGCCGAGCCGCTCGGTGAACTTGAACTCCTTGGCGAGGGTTGCGTCCAGGCCAAAGAACGCAGGGCCGACGAACTCGTTCCGGCCCACGTTGCCGAACTGCACGCCGTTTGGACAAGCCGCCGTGACCGCCGCGCAAGGAGCCGCAAATGCCGTCGGATCGAACCACGGATTCCCCACGTTGATCCCCTTCAGCTTGGTGAAGGTGCCCACCAGGTTCGGAGTTTGCGTGTTGCCCGGAGCCGCCAGCGCCGTGCCGCTGTAGGTAATGTTGAAAGGCAGCCCCGACATCAGGGTCAGGATGCCGGAGAGCTTCCATCCGCCGATGACGTGCTTCACCGGTCCGGAGTTCACCCAACGCTTGCCCTGCCCGAACGGCAGTTCGTAGACGTAGCTCTGGGTGAATGCGAAGGTGCGGTCGATATCGTTGCGCGCCCAGTTGCGATGGAAGTTGATGTAGTACTGGACGCCGCCGTCTTCGGCCGTCTGGAAGGCCATGCCCTTGCCGTAGGTGAAGGACGTGGTGATCCCCAGGCCGGTGTTGAAGCGGCGATCCATCTTCACTTGCAAGGCATTGTACATGGAAGAGAAACCCTGCCAGAACTGGGTCGTGGTTCCGGTGCGCGGATATTCAGGCTGGCCCAGCGTGCCCAGGCCGAGGACTGTCGCCGCATTGATATTGGGATTGGTCGGCGAACGCACGCCGTGATTTCCCACGTACGCAACGTCCAACGTGAAGTGCCCCGGCAGGGCCTGTTGTATGGCGAGGTTCCACGCTTCCACGTAGGGATTCTTGTAGTCCAACGGGATGACTTCCCACGTGGAGCCCTGCATACTGGCGGCACTGAGGATTCCGTTGGAGGGAATGGCGACCGGAGGCGGCACCGGGATGCCCGTGGCAAACGATGCCGGCTGGCCATTGGGCAGTAACGCTACTCCATAACCCTTGCCCACCTGGGTGAGACCCACGTTCCCCTTTACGGGATAGTTGTCCCAGGCGTACTTGTTGTCCGGGAAGGGCGTGTAGCTCATGCCAAAGCCGGTTCGGAGGACGGTCTTTTCCGTCAGGCGATAAGCGATTCCCAGGCGGGGCGCAAAGTAACCCTTATGGTTCTGCAGTCCCAGATTCATGGGATTGCCCCCCACGCCTGCAATCACGAGAGTGTTGTGGACCGGATCGTAGTTGGAGAACTCGCCGGGGAACGCCGGTGTGCCGGGCGGATACATCTCCCAACGCACGCCCATGTCCACCGTCAGCTTGTTGCTAGCCTGCCATTTGTCACCCAAATACCAGAAGAACTGCCAGGCCCGGAACGTCGGGAACACGATACTGAAGTCCCGGCCGCTGCTGGAATTGGGAAGATCGAGCAACAGGCTGCCCATCGTGTTGGCCCAACCAGTCGAACTGTCGGCCGAGCTCGCGGTCTGGCTGGTGCCGAAAGCGTACAGACCGCGCGGGCTGTAAGTCTGGGCTTGCAGCAGGTCGTCGCGGAGACGGCGCATGTCAAAACCGAACTTGATGGTGTGGTTGCGCAGAATCTTGGTCCAGTTGCTCACCAGGTCGATGTTGGCCTCCGCGCGGATCCACGGCATACTCGCCGAGTAGCCGACCATCGGATTGGTGAAGGGGCCGTTGACGCCCACCAGGCCGCTGGTGAAGTCGCTGATGTTGATTCCGGGAATTCCCAGGTTCGTCGACGCCGCGGTGCCGTAATCGCTATTCTGCGCGACGTTGTGATAGTGCGCCACGCCGAAACGGAATTCGGTCAGGAACGTGGGAGTGAAGACGTGGCTCCAGTTCACACCGGAGCTGTAGGTCTTCTGGATGCCCGTGCCCATGAAGGCGCTACCCGGTCCAGGTCCGCCGGCCAGGCCGAACAGGGGCGCCTGGTAAACCACCGGACGCTGAAAGCTGAAGCGGCCGCTGAGGCGGTTGTTGTCGTTCATGCTGTAGTCGATCTTGCCGTCCGTGAAGTCGGTGTCCTTGTGGAACGGCAATAGCGCGGTGTAGTTGTTGGAGGGCGCCGCCGCGTTGAACGGCAGATTCGGCAACGGCACCAGCCCGAGGATCTTCTGCGAGATCGGATCGATGCGCGACGTGGGAATCACGTTGCCCGGAAACGGCGTGCGTCCGGTTCCCGTGCCGTCCTGCACGCCGGTCGTTGGGTCGTAGACCTTGGTGCTCCCTTCACTTAAGTTGCCCGTGCGCGACAGAGCCGAGGGGACCGTCACCAGTTGCGAGGCTGCCTCATGATCGGTGGTCCTCAGATAGTCGGCGAAGAAAAACAGCTTGTTCTTCTTGATCGGGCCCCCGATTGTGCCGCCATAGTAGTTGTAAGCCTGATGGCCCAACGACGGGCTGAAGAAGCTGCGCGCGTCCAGCTTGCTGTTCTGGAGGAATTCGTAGGCCGACCCGCGGAACTGGTTCGTGCCCGACTTCAGAATCACGTTGGTCACCGCGCCGGAGGCGCGGCCCAACTCGGCGTCGTGATTGCTGGTGGATACGTCCACCGTCTGGATGGCTTCGATCGGCGGAATCAGCACCTGCAACAGGCCGGTGCGTTCGTTATCGTCGATGCCTTCGATCTGATAATTGTTGGCCATGCGCGTCTGGCCGTTCACTTCGGTTTGCAGTGAATTGGAAGCGTTGAAGAACTGTGAGTGCTTGAACTCGGCCTTGGTGGTGCCGGGTACCAGGTTCAGCAACGACTGGTAATTGCGGCCGGTGCTCAGCGGCAGGGCTTCGGTGACCACCTGGTCCAGATTGCGGCCCGTGTCGGCGCGTTCGGTCTGCAGCACCGGCGGCGCCCCGGTGACTTCCACGGTTTCCGAGACATTGCCGGGCGTCAGTTGCACGTCGACACGCGTGCTGCTGTTGACGACCAGCGCGATATCCTTGCGGGTTTCCTTCTTGAAACCGGTCACCTCCACGCTTACCATGTATTGGCCCGGAGGCAGATTGGGGAACGTGTAGTTCCCGCTCTCGTTGGTTTGACCCGAGTGACTGGCTCCGGTCTCGACCTCGGTGAGGATCACTTTGGCGTTGGGAATTATGGCGCCACTGGAATCCGTGACCGTACCGAGAAGCGTGGCGTTGACCGCTTGCGAATAGCCGAAACCGGCTGTCAGTAGCAGCAGCGCGCACAAAACACTGATCGTACGTAGATCTTTCATGAAGTCAACTCCGCGGGTTATAGATTGGGCTTCACAGCCCCGGCACCCGAGACTCTCGCTACAGATTATGTGTCCCGACACAAGACTAACCAAAAACACTGCTTTGCCTCTTGGCCAAAACAAGTGTGTTTCCTATTCTATGCCACACTCGATGGTTAAAGCCACGCTTAACAGGTTCGCGAACAGACCGCTACGTATCTGATAAAACATCGGTTCCGCGACTCGCTTGCCAGTAAACGGTTAAACTGATACGATTAGCTTCTAGAGGTGACGCCACGGGCACGGGAGATGCGGCAGAGCTTCGTTCGCGCGGGCGGGCGGCCGCGATGTCAGCTACTCCTGATTTAGCCAAAGCCGTCAACCTCGTCTCGGAGGAACTGGAGCGGGTCCTCCACTCCCACGCGTTCGCGGGCAGCGAGCGTAGTTGCTCGCTTTTGCGATACCTGGTGGAACATGCGCTCGGCGGCGGCCAGCACGCTCTCAAGGAGCGGATCATCGGGATGGAATTGTTCGGCCGGGACGCCTCCTACGATACGGGGAAGGACGCCATTGTTCGGGTCTCGGCCAGTAGCGTCCGCAAGCGTCTGCTGGCCCATTATGCCAGCGCGGATGCCGCGCACGCCCCGGGGGCACTGCGGATCCACCTGCCCCCCGGCAGCTATACGCCCGAGTTCCACGCACTGCCGTCCCGGCAGGAAGCGACTTCTCCAGGCGAAGCAACGGTCGACGCAGCGTTGACGTCCGCCTCGGCCGCACCTGTGGAATGGCCGCGGTGGCCGGCTCCAGCCTGGGCGGCAATTGGCGTTCTCGTCCTGGCGTGCGTCCTTCTGGTGTGGCACAACCGCCAACTGTCGGGCCGCGTTCCGCCGGCGCCCGGTATGGAGTTGGTGCCATGGTCCCACTTCGGCCCCCGGATGAGCATACGGGTTGTTCTGACCGACGTCAACTACTCGATCTACTCTCACATCGTCGTCAAGCGGCTGCTTTCTCTCGAAGAGTACCTGGGCGATCAGTGGACCGGAGACTTCGATAGCCGGATGGCGGCCACGTCGCCGCGGTCGGGTAACCAGTACACCAGCGTGGTGAGTGCGGTGGCGGCATCGCGCGTCAGCGCGATGCTGATGACCACGGGCCGCTCTGCCCTATTGGTTTACCCGCGGAAGATGCACATGGACGACTTCAAAGGCGAGCAAGCGGTAATCTTGCTGGGGAGTTCCATCACCGATCCCTGGGCCGAGTTGTTTCGTGACAGCCTTACCTTTGCCATTAACACCGATCCTGTCACGCGGTATCAGTATATAGAAAACCACTCACCACTCCGGGACGAGCCCACCCGCTGGGACCCAACCTCCGTTGCCGCTTCGCCCGGAACCTCCTACGCCATTCTGTCGTTGCTTCCGAACCTCACCGGTAAGGGCTGGGTGCTGCTGGTGGCCGGGACCAATGCGGAGGGCACGGGCGCGGCCTCGGAGCTTCTTACCGATCCGGCGCGACTGCGTGAGGAATTGCTCCACCGAGGCATCAATCCGGTCGGCCGGGTACAAAGGCTGGAGTTGCTGCTGCGTGTCCAGTACCAGGGCATGGACTCGCGGAGTTACCAGGTGATTGCCTCGCGCGTGGTGGCTCGCTGAGCTGAGGGTAGTCCGCGATTATGGTGGAACGTTCAGCGGCGATTCACCCCGATTCGGCTGTTGCCTTCAGCGGGCTACATCCCCGCTGAGCAAACCACCCGCGTCGACCCCCTCACTGCTTTACGTTACGAGTAGATTCCAGTAGGACAGACGATCGGGTTTTGTCGTCTGTCAGGCTTGACAGACCACGCCACGCGATGGCCTGTCCCACGTCTTACTTCGCGAACCGCTTGAAAAACGAATCGTCCTTCCACTTCGGACGCGCCGCGTTGTCGGCGACCCTTTCGAGCAGGCGCACCATGATGCGGTCGAACTTCGCCGCCGCCGCTTTATCCACCGGCTGATTGAGATCGTCGGACGGCTTGTGATACCGGTCGCGGATAAAATCGTGGAAGATCTTGTCTTCCGGCGTGCCGAACTGGTAGCCGAACTTGAAGGCCAGCGCCGGCACGCCCTGGCGAATGAAGCTGTACTGGTCGCTGCGGATGAAGCGGTTCTGGTCGGGTTCCTTGTCGGCCTGCACCTCGACGCCGTACTCCTTCGCCGCCTCCCGAATGGTGTCGCCCAGTGTCGATTCCGCCAGCCCCTGCACTTCGATCCATTTCAGCTCGAACAGCGGCATGAACATGTCCAGGTTGATGTCGGCAACAATGCGCTTGCGGTCCACCGTCGGCCGCATCGCGAAGTACCGCGAGCCGAGTTCGCCTTGCTCCTCCGCCGCCACCGCCAGGAATAGGATCGACCGCTTGGGCCTGGCGCCGCCCGCCTTGCCGTTCTCCATCATGATGCGCGCGATCTCCAGGATCGACGCCATTCCCGCGGCGTCGTCCATGGCGCCGTTATAGATCGTGTCGCCATTGATCGCCCGTCCCACGCCCACGTGATCCAGGTGCGCCGACATGATGACGTACTCGTCCTTCAACTTCGCGTCCGACCCCGGCAGAATACCCGCCACGTTCGGCGCCTCCACCGTTTCGCGCTTCACCGCCGCCTTGGTGCGCAGCGTGCCCACCAGCGGAAACTTGGGCAACGGCCGGTTCTCCGCGGCGAGTTTCAAAATCTCGTCCATGGTATGGCCGCTCCCCGCGAACAACTTATCGCCGCCGCTCCGCGTAATCGCGATTGCCACCTTCTGCCCAGCGAATTCCTGCAACTCCGGATCGGCCAGCAGGAAGGCTTTCTGTGGACCACGCCCCCCGCCGGGGCCACGCCCCGCGCCCGAACCAGCGGCATCCGCGGCGTCGGCGCCGGGCGGCGTCCCCGCCGCGGCCGTGCCCCGTCCCCGCCCGCCTCCGGGCCCACGAGGATTCGCAATGGTCGCCGTGCCGATGGCGCCCGCCGCCTTCAGAACTGCCCATCGCTCCGACGCGGCGCCCACGTGCGACTTCACCGGCCCAGGAGCATCCAGGGCTCCCGTGCTGTTGACGTACACCGCGATCTTGCCCCGCAGATCGACGCCCGCCAGATCGTCGTACCTGGCTTCAGGCACGCGCAGGCCGTAACCCACGAACACCATGGCAGCCTCCGTGGCCGGCGCCAGGTCCGCGCGCGCGCTCTGGGTCGCGTCCTGCCGCTCCAGAACTTCTTCCGCGCCCTCGCGCACTATCGCCATGCCCGATTCCTCTTCCACCAGTTGACGCGTTTCGAACCTCACCGGCTGCAGGTAGCCTGATGTCCCAGCCGGCTTGAGTCCGAACGCCTCCATCTTTCCGGCGACGTACCTGACGGCTTCCCGGTAGCCCTCGCTGCCCGTGTCGCGGCCTTCGAGTTTGTCATCCGCCAGAAACTGGATGTGCGCCCACCAGCGGTCACCCTCCGCCGCGAGATCGGCCGCGAACAGCGCCGCGGCGAACAGCGCCAGGATTATGAGGCTTTTCTTGTGCCGCATCGTCAATCAATAGGATTACCACGCGGCGCGCAAAACGCCGCAAACCCGGGACTGACACCAAGTTTCCGGCGCAGTTTGCCGGAAACTGGCTGTCTGTCCCAGGGTTTGCCCCACGGGAAACGGTACGCCTGGCCGTGTCCCCCCAAAACCGTTAAGCACCCCCGCCATGTCAAGGCAAAGTAGAAAGTTCCGCTTTCGAGCAAAGTAGAAAGTTCCGGTTTTGAGTGGCCGCTCCGACCACCCGTGATATGTTCGACCCGTAGCGCCGGGGTCGCGCCTGGTGCTGCTG